>Ga0155550_1114_pt1 | contig 30902 bp, 26 predicted proteins | sample RifCSPhighO2_12_FD_107207 | JGI IMG/M metagenome (GOLD analysis project Ga0155550, IMG submission 107207) | Burkholderiales bacterium RIFCSPHIGHO2_12_FULL_61_11
AAGCTGCTCAATGAACTGAGCGACCCCGATGAGCCCTACAAGGTGGGTGACGTGGTGCAGTTTCCCACCCCCGACGGGATGGGTCAGTACGCCGGCACGGTGCAGCAGGTCAAGGGCAGCGACGACGCCGTGCAGTTTGATTTCAACCATCCTCTGGCCGGCCAGCCGGTGGTTTTTGAAGTGCAGGTGATTGGGATCTTATGAACGCGGCAAATACCGGCCCGCAAGAAATTCTTTTGGCCGAGCCGCGCGGTTTTTGTGCCGGCGTGGACCGCGCCATTGAAATCGTCGAGCGGGCCCTGAGCAAGTTTGGCGCGCCGATTTACGTGCGCCATGAAATCGTTCACAACACCTATGTGGTGAACGATCTCAAGACCAAAGGCGCCATCTTCATCGAAGCGCTGTCCGACGTGCCGCCGGGCGCCACGCTGGTGTTCAGTGCCCACGGCGTGAGCCGGGCCGTGCAGCAGGAAGCAACGGCGCGCGGCTTTCAAATCTTTGATGCCACCTGCCCGCTGGTCACCAAGGTGCATGTGGAAGTGGCCAAGCTGCACAAGGAAGGCTACGAGTTCATCATGATCGGCCACAAGGGCCATCCCGAGGTGGAAGGCACCATGGGCCAGCTCGACAGCGGCATTCATCTGGTCGAGGGTGTCGCCGATGTGGCGCGTATCTCGCCTTTGCAGACCGAGCGGCTGGCGGTGGTGACGCAAACCACGCTGAGCGTTGACGACGCGGCCGAGATCAGCGCGGCGATCAAAGCGCGGTTTCCCCAAGTGCGTTCGCCCAAGCAGCAAGACATTTGCTACGCCACGCAAAACCGGCAGGACGCCGTCAAGCTGCTCAGCCCGCAGGTCGATATCTTGATCGTGGTCGGCAGCCCCACCAGCTCCAACAGCAATCGCCTGCGCGAGTTGGCGGCCAAGCTCGGCACGGCGGCCTACATGGTCGATGACGCCAGTGAGTTGCGCGAAGAATGGTTTGAGGGCAAGAGCCGCGTCGGCCTGACCGCCGGTGCGTCGGCCCCCGAAGTTCTGGTCAAGCAGGTGATTGATCGAATCAAGTCGCTGGGTGCCGTGTCGGTGCGCAAAATGTCGGGCATCGAGGAGACCCTCAAGTTCCCGCTGCCCAAAGGCCTGAAGATCGACGCGCAGGGCCACAGGCTGGCGCTCGGCAGCAGCCAGCTCCATCATCTGAGTTAATTCATGACCGTGACACGCCATGAAATTGAGAGCTGCAATAGCAAATTTTCAAAGGGTTACAGCCACTTTATTCGTACAACACCGCTGTGGAAGCTGCCCGGCAAAGCGCTTGGCGTGGACTGCGGCGAAGTCTGGCTCAAGCTTGAACATTTGCAGACGGGTGGCAGTTTCAAGGCGCGTGGCATGCTTAACCGCCTGCTCTCAAACGTTGTGCCGCCCAGCGGCGTGATTGTGGCCTCGGGCGGCAATGCCGGCATTGCCACTGCCGCGGCGGCCCGCGAATTGGGCGTTCCGTGCGAGGTGTTTGTGCCGGAAGTCTCCAGCCCGGCAAAGCGGGCCAGGCTCGTTGCGCTGGGCGCGCGCGTGGTCGTCACGGGGGCCGCCTATGCCGACGCGCTGCAAGCCTGCCTGGCCCGCCAGCAGGAAACCGGCGCGCTGCTCACCCATGCCTATGACCAGAGCGAAGTGCTGGCTGGTGCCGGCACGCTGGCGCTTGAAATCGAGCAGCAAGGGGGTGTGCCTGACGCGGTGCTGGTCAGCGTCGGTGGCGGTGGTCTGATTGGCGGCGTGGCCAGCTGGTTTGAAGCGCGCAGCCGCGTGGTGGCGCTGGAGCCGGAGGGGGCACCCACTCTTTTCGGGGCGCGCCAGGCCGGTCAGCCGGTTGATGTGGCCGTCAGCGGCATTGCCGCCGACTCGCTGGGTGCCCAACGCATTGGCGCTCTGGCTTGGCAAGCCACCCAGGCCCATGTGCGCGATGCGCTGCTGCTCACCGACGCGTCGATTCGGGCGGCGCAGCGGTGGCTGTGGAATGAGCTCAAGCTCGCTGTCGAACCGGCTGCCGCGTTGCCGCTGGCGGCGCTGCAGAGTAGCCGCTACCTGCCGCGCGCCGACGAGAAAGTATGCCTGATTATTTGTGGCGCCAACCTGGACCCGGCCAGCCTGAACTAAGCCTAGAAACGGCAGTTGACCGCATGATTACTTTGGTAAATCCGCATGAAGCCCGGCTTTTTTTGTCTTCGATAATGTTCACCTTTTGGGTGAGAGCGCTACGCACCCGATGGCACTGCGCTTGCCGCGCCATACGGCGTTGCTCCGCCTTGCGGGCAGTAGCCCGCCGCGTTGTCGCGTCTTGTCTGGCACGCCAATCACAGCACCCTCGGGCGCGCCCAACTGCCGTTTCTAGGCTGAATCCGCCGCAAGCACGACGGCACAAAATACAATCATCCCATGCTAGACATCAACCTGCTCCGTAAAGACCTGCCCTCTGCCATTGCCCGCCTGGAGACGCGCAAGAGCCCGCAAAACTTCCTTGATGTGCCAGCGTTTCAGGCGCTGGAGGCCGAACGCAAAGCCCTGCAGATCAGGACCGAGGAGCTGCAAAACCAGCGCAACACCCTGTCCAGGCAGATCGGCCAGCTCAAGGCCAAGGGCGAAGACGCCAGCGCCGTCATGGCGCAAGTCACCAGTTCCAAGGCCGAGCTGGAGTCGTCCGGCGCGCGGCTTGAGAAGCTTCAGAGCGAGATGCAGGCGCTGCTGCTGGCCGTTCCCAACCTGCCGCACGACAGCGTGCCACAAGGCTTGGGCGAGGCGGGCAATGTGGAGGTGCGCAAGTGGAGTCCGGTCGAAGGCATGGGCGGTGAACCCGCCGCGTTCTCGTTCGAAGTCAAGGACCATGTGGACCTGGGCCAGCCGCTGGGGCTGGACTTCGAGATGGGCACCAAGCTGACGGGCTCGCGCTTTACCGTGCTCAAAGGGCCCTTGGCGCGCCTGCACCGGGCGCTTGCGCAGTTCATGCTCGATGTGCAAACCGCGGAGCATGGCTACACCGAGTGCTACACGCCCTACATCGTCAATGGCGATTGCCTGCGCGGCACCGGCCAGTTGCCCAAGTTTGAAGAAGACCTGTTCGCCACGAAAAAGGGCGGGCAGGAAGGGGCGCTGGAAGCGCAAAACGCGGCGCTGTACCTGATTCCTACCGCCGAGGTGCCGCTGACCAACTTCGTGCGCGATGAGATCGTGCCCGAAGCTGATCTGCCCATCATGCTCACGGCTCACACGCCGTGCTTTCGCTCCGAAGCCGGCAGCTATGGGCGCGACACCCGCGGCATGATCCGCCAGCACCAGTTTGACAAGGTGGAAATGGTGCAGATTGTTCACCCCGACCACAGCTACGACGCACTCGAAACGATGACCGGCCACGCCGAGGCGATTTTGCAAAAGCTTGAGCTCCCCTACCGCGTCATGCTGCTGTGCACCGGCGACATCGGCTTTGGCGCCAGTAAGACCTATGACCTCGAAGTGTGGCTTCCCGCGCAAAAAACCTATCGCGAGATCAGCTCGGTGTCCAACTGCGAAGCCTTCCAGGCGCGTAGGCTGCAGGCCCGGTTCAAGAACGCGCAAGGCAAAAACGAATTCGTGCACACCCTGAACGGCTCCGGCCTGGCGGTGGGGCGGACGCTGGTGGCGGTGCTGGAAAATTATCAGTGCGCGGACGGCAGCGTTGCGGTGCCGATGGTATTGCAGCCCTACATGGGCGGCTTGACGGCGCTGGCACCGTCGGCGGCAGTGTCAACGTAAAAACGGGGCTGCCAGCCTGTTAGAATTGCTGCTCGACACAGGAGAGGTGGCAGAGTGGTCGAATGTACCTGACTCGAAATCAGGCGAAGGGGCGACCCTTCCGAGGGTTCGAATCCCTCCCTCTCCGCCAAATTAAGACCCTAAGTAATTGATTTACTTAGGGTTTTTTCTTGCCTGTCTTTTGCTACCCACGTTCTAATCCACGTCGCTAAAAAATGAGCGGTAGTGCAGGCTGCACTTTGGCCGATCAAGTCATCCCGGCTGGTGGTCGAGGTCAACATCCGCTGCATGTCACCTGGTCATTGCCTCATCATCAATAATCAGCCAGATGAGTTTGTTCACAACCCCGCCAGCGCTTAAGCACGTGCCCACCGCGATTCCTCCTGCCGAGCCCCCTGCAGTCGTGCCGGCATATGCGTCGGAGCAGGGCATCGATCCCGATCTGCTGGAGACGGCCCGCATCCGCCTGGAACTTCTGTACGGCGAGGTCGCCGCCTCCTGGCCCGGCTTCATCGCGCGTCCCGGTCAGTACGAGATGATGCAGGCATGCCTGCTGGCCTTCTTTTCGGCCAAGGCCCCCGACGACCAGGACCGCCCAGGCAACAACCTGGCGCAGCTCGAAGCGGGTACCGGCACCGGCAAGACGGTGGCCTACTGCCTGGCAGCGATCGTGGCGTCCGAGCTGCTTAAAAAGACCGTCATCGTCTCCACCGCCACGGTGGCTTTGCAGGAGCAGCTGTTCCACAGAGACCTGCCGCGTCTGGCCGAGATCATCCCGGAGCTGCGTTACGACATCCTCAAGGGCCGTGCCCGGTATGTCTGCGAAAGCCGCCTGGAAGGCGTGATCAACGACGTGGCGCAGGACAGCCTGCTGACGGGTGAATTCCAGGATGCCTTTGCCGACGCCCGTTCGCAAGCCAGGGGCGTCCCGCGTGACCGTCTTGAAGCCATGCGTTGGTTCAAGAGCAGCGCCAAAAAGCTGCATTCCGGTAGCTGGGACGGCGACATCGACAGCCTGGCCCAGCCGCCCGAGCCCGAAGACTGGCGTCTGGTAGCGGCCAATGCCCATGCCTGCAATGGCGGGCAATGTGAACATTTCAGAAGCTGCGCCTTCTTCAAGGCCCGCCGCCAAGCCGCCAGCGCCACCCTGCAGGTCGCCAACCATGCCCTGGTCCTGGCCACCCTGCAAACCGACAGCACTTTGATCGATCCGGGCAACACCCTGTTCATATTTGACGAGGCCCACCACCTGCCCGGCATTGCGGCCGATCAGTTCTCCTACCGCGCGCGCCTGGGCACCAGCGTCAAGCTGCTCACCAGTCTGCGCACCGTGGCGCTGCGCCATGGCCGCGTGCTGCCGGCCTCCCGCCGCCCGGACCCGGTGGCCTTTGCCCAGCTCATCACCGGATGTACCGACAAGCTGGCGATTTTTGAAAACTACTGGACCGAGGCCAACCTCGTCAGCGCCGACAAGGCCGTCTACCGCTTCACCCAGGGCCGGATCCCCGATGCCTTGATTGCCGAATGCGAACAGCTCGCCAGCCTCATCCGCGCCATCACCTCGGTGGTCTCCAGCATTGCGGCTGCATTGACGGAGCCCGACGAATCCCAATCACCGGCCGAGCGCGAGGAGCAAAGCCGTGCCGGGGTCGAGCTGGGTGTTTATCTCTCGCGACTGGATACCCTGGAGAAGCTGTTCAGCGCCTGGGCCACCCACGACAAGGTGCCGTGGGCCAAGTGGCTGGAATGGGTCGAGGACGCGGGGGATACCACGCCCGATGCATGGCTGTGCGCCAGCCCCATGACCGCAGCCCAGGTCCTGTCGAAAAACCTTTGGAACCGCGTCAGCGCCGCCGTCTGCACCTCGGCCACACTGACGGCCTGCGGCAGCTTTGACTTCTTTGACCGCCTGAGCGGTATGAACCGCTTCCCCGAACGCCGCGCCCTGGTCGTGGCCTCGCCCTTCGACTACGCGACCCAGGGCGAACTGCGCATCGCCCCCATGAAGCACTCGCCCAAAAGCCCCGGCTTCTCCGACGAGCTGTGCGAAAAACTGCCCGAGTTGCTGCGTGAGCACCCTCATGGGCAACTGGTGCTGTTCACGTCCAGGCGCCAGATGCAAGCCTGCCACGCCGCCCTGCCCAGGGACTTGCTGAGCCAGGTGCAGGTACAGGGCGTGCGCTCACGCACCGAACTGCTCAAAGAGCACAGCCGGCGCATCATCGCCGGCGAGCGCAGCATCATCTTTGGCCTGCAATCCTTTGGCGAAGGCATCGATCTACCGGGCCAGCTGTGCGAGCATGTGGTCATCGACAAACTGCCCTTCATGCCACCGAACTCGCCGGTGGAAGAAGCGCTGGCCGAATGGCTGAGCGCGCAAGGGCGAGACCCCTTCACAGAACTGTCCGTGCCTAGAGCCGGCATGAAGCTGGCCCAGTGGGCCGGGCGGGGGGTGCGCACCGTGACGGACCGGGCCGTGATCACCGTATGCGATACGCGCTTGGCAACGATGCGGTATGGGAGGGAAATATTGGCAGGGCTACCGCCGTTTCCTGTTGTACGGACGACAGCTGGGTACGATCTATCCACCTGAAGCAGGGTATGCAATGAGGCGATTACCAGAAGGCTTTTCGGCTTACGTCGGGTCCAACTCCGTGACTCAACGTCGAAAATTTGGAAAAGGCTGCGTGTCATGACAACTCTCGCAAAACTTCATGTCTTGCTCAGCGACACTCGATCCAGTCACCGGTGCGGACGCAGAGTTTTCCAGTGGGACCAATCAGAGTCGCGCCCGTGCCGTTGTAGCGGTTCCCGAGATTGTCCCAGCAGCCGCCGGCATCACATGTCGTAAGCACGCTCGGCGCGCTGGGAATCACAATTGTTGGGGCTACAGGTGCCGCCTTGACGGGCGCATCGGCTTTGCGGTCTGCGCCGATCGAGATAGGTTCCTGCAAACTCGGTGTCCTACCTGACCCTGTATAACACTCTTGAAGAACCCGAGTCCTGGCAGCCGCAGTCGCCTCCACATTGCCACCTCGGACAGCGGCATCGTGGTCTCGAATCGCATCATTGCACGCCTGCAAACTGGCTTTTGGTATTGGCTCATGAGCGCAAGCAACCAAACAGACGGTTGCCAATAACATGGCAATGACAATCCGCGTTTTCATTGTCAATATTTGTCATCAAACATATGGCCAGTCTACGACGAGAAGACGACATGCGCGGCCTTTCCAAGACAGGCAACCTACCGTTCAAAGGCGCCTGGAAATATCTCTAACCGCGCAGTGGACAAGGAAGGCAAGACGGTCGACTTCCTGCTGACAGCCAAGCGCGACAAGGCCGCAGCCCAGCGCTTTTTTGATAAAGCCATGAAGGCCAACGATGATCAGGCATGGCTCGAATTGTCGTTTATGCTTATTGCTTCACAACCGGCTTGCTTTACCATTGGAGCTGCACCAAGTGAACCATCGGAGAATCCCATGACCCAGCCCGTCGTCAAGTTACCTGCCCACTATGATCACGTAGGCAGCTTTTTGCGCCCCAAATACTTGCTGGAGGCGCGCGAACAAAAAGCCAGGGGCGCGATCAACCCCGCGCAGTTGCGTGTGGTGGAAGACAAGGCCATCACCGAGATCGTGAAATTTCAGGAAGATGTGGGCTTAAAGAGCATCACGGACGGCGAGTTCCGCCGCACCTACTTTCACATCGACTTTCTGGAGCAGATCGGTGGCGTGAAAACCGACATCCCGGTGACTATTAAAAGGCCCGACGGGACGCAGGAGCTGGCTCCTCCGGTGATGCGCGTGATCGACAAGGTGCGCCATGTCAAAGACATTCAGCTGGCGGATTTTCAGTACCTCAAGAGTCAGGTGTCCAAAGGCAACACGCCCAAGGTCACCATCCCATCCCCCACCATGCTGCATTTTCGCGGCGGCCGGGCTGGCATCAGCAAGCAGCATTACCCAGAGCTCGACCCTGATTTTTACCAGGACGTCGCCAACGCCTATGGTGACGAGTTGCGCAGTCTGGCTGGGGCCGGCTGCACCTATGTGCAGATGGACGACACCAATCTTGCCTATCTTTGCGACGAGAAAATGCGCGAAGCCGCGCGCCAACGCGGTGATGACCCCGACGAGCTGCCACACCGTTACGCAAAATTCATCAACCTGGTGGTGGCGCAAAAGCCGCCCGGAATGTTGCTGGCCATGCACCTGTGCCGCGGCAACTTCAAAAGCACGCACGCTGCCAGCGGCAATTACGAGCCGGTGGCCGAAGCCCTGCTCAAAGAGATGAACCTGGACGCCTACTTCATGGAGTACGACGATGACCGCAGCGGCGACTTCAAACCGCTGCGTTACCTGCCCAAAGGCAAGACCGTGGTGCTGGGTCTGGTGACCACGAAGTTTGGCGCGATGGAAAGCAAGGACGACCTGAAACGCCGCATTGACGAGGCCGCCCGCTATGCGCCTCTGGAGCAGCTCGCGCTGTCACCGCAGTGCGGTTTCAGCAGTACTGTGCACGGCAACGACATTGCCGTCGAAGCCCAGCGCGCGAAGCTGCGGCTGGTGGTAGAGACGGCGCAGGAGATTTGGGGCAGCAACTGATCTAACCCGGCTTGACGAGCTGGTGCAGTGCACCAGCTCGGTGACCCTCGGTCAGCGAGGGGTCGACTGACTTCTAAAGACTGGAAGCCGACCTTCAGATTTCCGGATACCTGTCATTCAACGTGAAAATGACCGGCGACCAAGGCCAGGTGCGCGCGCAGTGCGCGGACGCACTTGGGCGTCCGTGTCGATTGCCATGTTAAACCTCAACTCCCGGATAGAGCCAGTCGATGACTTGCAAGCGGAATTTGTCAAGCTGCCCTGAAGCACGCGCGAGGCGTTCAAGGTCGGCATCGAATGCGTGCGGCTGAAGTTCCTCTTCTGACTCCTCTCGTTCCCCCGCCTTACCCCGGAGCTTGGAATTGCGGCGGAGTAGTCCCTCGTTGCCATTGACGTCGATCCACGAGTGGTATCGAGAGTGGACCATGTCATTCCGCCGTTCCCCTAACTCGTGAAGCTCAGCCATGAGTTTGTGAAATTCAGCCTTCGCTGCGGGATCAGTGTTCGTTCGAATGTCCACGAACCGAGCAAACAGCACGTCAGCCGTCTTGAGGCGTCTGCTGTACTCCAAGTCATTCACCAAGATTCGCGTGGCCTCGCAATCCCCTCCAGAGAGCAACTCGAAGAGGTCGTTCACGGCTCCTTCGAGATGCTGGAACAACACGATGAAACGCCCGAGTTGGTGGTATGCGGTGTGCGGCGACATGTCTGAGGGTTAACGTCGGACTTGACCGGCGCACAAGCCAGGTGCGACCGAAGGGAGCGGACGCACTTTTGCGTCCGTGTTGAAGGACTTGTTAGGCATCAGCCTCACGCAGCGTGGCAACAAAGTAATCCCACATAAGGCCGATCGCATCCTTCGCGTCTGCCTCCAACATTCGCATGGGATGAATCCTAAGTTTGCGAAACCGTACGCCCATATTGTGCTTATGATCGGGCTCCTTCAGGTGTGAAAAGGGATTCCTCTTCAATCGAAGCGCGTCCGTACGGGCCAGCCAGTCTTCCGGGAAGACTTTGTGCTTGCGTGCTATTGCAACAGCGTTTGCGAAGTTCGGACTGTCAGTGACGTGGCCGAGAAGTTGAAGTTCTTCCGCCAGCGTGTGCTCGATGAATGAGGTTGCCAATAGCAGCGCCGCCACAAAGTGGCCGTCGATAAACGTTTCGCGCGCTTCGGAAAGGATCCGCATCGTTTCAGTGCGTCCAAGGATAGCGCCCGGGCGACGCTCGTGAAGCGACAACCACTTGATGCGTTCAACGCGAGCGTGCCTGCTGTCAGCGTCAGCCCGCTCCAAGGCCTCTGACAACTGCTCGTCAATTGAAGTCTCGTTCGCCATCCGATGGCTAACGCACCAGCTCAGCCGCGGCCCTGACGACGCGAAGCGGCGGCAGGGACGTCGGCTGGAGCGTCTAGTTGGGCACCGAAAACACTCTCGGCAACGTTCGAAAGCAGGAAGCGCTCGAACTCGTGCGCGTGAACAAGATTTTCTGTTTTCCGTGAGCGAACCGTAGGGTCCGTGTACATGTAGATGTGAAGCCGCCCGCTGGACCGCTGCTGGGCATGGGCCTGTAACTCTTGGGGTGTGAAAAGCCAGACTTTCTCTGTTGAAAGATCAGCAAGTGCCACAAAAGCTGCCGGGGTCGTTTCCGGCACCCACCAATCAAGAGCGAGCTTTCCCTTGCCCCCTCCAGGCTTGGGCTTGAGATTGGTTTTTACCTGGACAGTGACGGGCTGCGCCCTGATCGAAGAGTACGCGACCAGATCAATTCCGGTATCCGTGCTCATAGGCGCGGATTCAACGCCGAGGAGTAGTAGCCGGTACTGAACAAGCAGCTCGCCGCATTTACCAATTTGCGCAGTACTCAGCGACACCATTCGGCCTCCCTCTTCGGCGCCCAACGTAATGTAGATCGTTGGATATTCTGGCATCCCAGAATATCCAACGAGATATACCCGAATTCCACCTGCGGATGCCGATGACCGGTGAAGCGGCAAGGCGCATGCCGCCTTGGTTCGTAGCCAATTCCCCAAGAAATTGAAGTCATTTCCATCCCTTCAAACCCTGTCGCCTATCCTGGCGAAATTTGGTCAATGTCGAGTTCATTTTCTCGACGCTTCATATTGCCCGACTATAGCCCAGTGGACAACGCATCTGAATATCGGCTTCCGCTGCAATGCAGTCGCTCAAGCGGAAAAGCGACGAAACCCATGTGAATGACGGCTTCAGACTGAGCCTGTGTGTGAAAACTCCGGCGAAAACATTCACTTCATATTCGGTTGAAAAATCGACCTCATAGAACCGTCCACAATCGACGATCACACCTTCGGCAATGGTTTGGGGACCCTCAATTTTTTGACCGTAGCGCGACCTTTTGTGTTTTCACACCCCCTCGACTGAGAGCCGTCATTCGGGAATTGCGACTGGCTGTCGGCTGAGTGCCCAAAGGCGACGACATGGAGCATGGAGAAAAGCGGTCGGTCGACCCCTTTGTCGCAGCGCGACTGATCCGCCTCGAAACAACGATAACATCCACAGTCACCAAGCCAATACGCCAGCTCCTACCAGGGAATTTCCATGCAATATCGCAACCTCGGCAAAAGCCCGCTCAAAATCTCCGCCCTCTGTCTCGGTACCATGATGTTCGCCGATCAGACCGATATCACCGAGGCGCGCAGCATCGTTGCGCATGCCCGGGAGCAGGGTGTCAATTTCATCGACACCGCCGACGTGTACTCCACCGGCAAATCGGAAACGATGGTGGGCGATATTCTCAAGGGCGCACGCGCCGACTGGATCCTCGCCACCAAGATCGGTAACAAGATGTCCGGCCGGCCGAATGAATCGCAATATTCGCGAAGCTGGATGATGCGCGAGTGTGACGCCAGCCTGCAGCGGCTGGCCACCGACTACATCGACATCTATTACCTGCACCGCGACTTCAATGGCATGGACCTGGAAGAACCGCTTCGGGCCATAGACGCGCTGCTGCGGGCGGGCAAGATTCGCTACTGGGGTGTGTCGAATTTTCGCGGATGGCGCATCGCCGAAGTGGTCCATCTCGCGCGCGAGCTCAACATGCCCGGCCCGGTGGTGTGCCAGCCGTGTTACAACCTGCTCAACCGGCAGCCGGAGGTCGAAGTGCTGGCAGCCTGCGCGCATTACGGCATCGGCGTGGTGCCCTATAGCCCGATCGCGCGTGGGGTACTTTCGGGAAAATATGCGCCCGGCAGCAAGCCCGCTGAAGGCACCCGGGCCGGACGTGGTGACAAACGCATGATGGAAACGGAATTCCGCGAGGAATCGCTAGTGATCGCCCAGACGCTGAAGGCACATTGCGACAGGAAAGGCGTGTCACTGACCCACTTTGCCACCGCTTGGGTTCTGGCAAACAAAGCCGTGAGCGCGGTGATCGCCGGGCCGCGCACGCTCGCGCAATGGCAGGACTATTTTGCCGCGCTCGATTGCGTAATTAGCGCCGAGGATGAAGCACTCGTGGATTCGCTGGTGAAGCCGGGACATCCGGCCACTCCGGGCTACAACGATCCTGCGTATCCGCTAAACCGCCGCTGACCGGAAACGGCATCAGTTGAGCCAGGAACTTCCCATGGGTTCGATCTGGGCCGATGGGCATTCCAGAATGGTCCGTAGGCTGATTTCCTTGTTGCCTTTTCCCGGACGGTTGGCGCGGATACGGCTGGGCAAGGTCGGTACGGCGACGAAAGTCGATGGCAAACAGGACATCGCCCTCGGCCATGTCGGCCAGAATCTCGGCGCTTTTGTCAGCCGCTTCGTTGATCAGCGTTACATCGGCCTTGGCATGAGAAAATAGCGCGTGCACATAAAAGAAAGTGGCATAGCTGTTACGGTAGCCCACAACCCAGAGACGACGAGCCTTTTTTAGAAGGGTCAAGGCCTTATGCATGTCTCGCAGTTCGCTGGATAGCGGCGCTTTTCGGGCCGCATAATCTGAGCCGGACAACAAAAAAATAATCAGACTGGGAAGACGCTACGGCATGCTCGACGACATCAAAAAAACACTCTGGGCCACCGCCGACAAGCTGCGCGCCAACATGGATGCCGCCGAATACAAGCACCTGGTGCTCGGCCTCATCTTCGTCAAATACATCTCCGACACCTTTGCCGCCCGGCGCGCGGAACTTTCGGCCCGGCTCGTCAACCCAGCTGACGACTATTATTTCGAGGACGCCAGCCTGCAGGATCTGGCCGCCGAGCTGGAAGACCGCGACTATTACAAGGAAGTCAATGCCTTCTGGGTGCCCGAGCCCGCCCGCTGGGAGGCGCTGCGCGCTGCCGCCAAGCAGACCGACATCGGCAAGCGCATCGATGAAGCATTGACGCTCATCGAGACAGAGAACCCCAAGCTCAAGGGCATTCTGGACAAGCGCTACGCCCGTGCCCAGTTGCCCGACGGCAAGCTCGGTGAGCTGGTCGACCTGGTGTCCACCATCGGCTTTGGCACCAACGCAGCAGCAGCCCGCGACGTGCTGGGCCAGGTGTACGAATACTTCCTGGGCATGTTCGCCAGCGCCGAGGGCAAGCGCGGCGGGCAGTTCTACACCCCGGCATCCATCGTCAAAACCCTGGTCGCCATCCTCAGCCCGCACAGCGGCCAGGTCTATGACCCCTGCTGCGGCTCGGGCGGCATGTTTGTGCAGTCCGAGAAGTTCATCGAAGCGCACGGCGGAAAAATCGGCGACGTTTCCATCTACGGGCAGGAGGCCAACCCCACCACTTGGCGGCTGGCCGCCATGAATTTGGCCATTCGCGGCATCGACTTCAACCTGGGGCGCGAACCGGGCGACACCTTCACCCGCAACCAGCACCCCGATTTGCGCGCCGACTTCATCCTGGCGAATCCGCCCTTCAACATCAGCGACTGGTGGCATGGCAGCCTGATGGGCGACGCACGCTGGGTCTATGGCGACCCGCCGCAAGGCAACGCCAACTACGCCTGGCTGCAGCACATGCTGCACCATCTCAAGCCGACCGGCCGCGCCGGCATTGTGCTGGCCAACGGCTCCATGAGTTCCAGCCAAAACAACGAGGGCGTGATCCGCGCCGCCATGGTCGAGGCCGACGTGGTGGAGGTGATGGTGGCGCTGCCCGGCCAGTTGTTCTTCAACACGCAAATTCCAGCCTGCCTGTGGTTTTTGGTCAAGCAGAAAACCCAGCGCAAGGGCGAGGTGCTGTTCATCGACGCCCGCAAGCTCGCCACCATGATCAGCCGCGTGCAGAGCGAGTTCACCGACGAGGTGATAGCCCGCATCGCCGCCACCGTGGCGGCTTGGCGTGGTGAATTACTCCCTCTCCCGCTGGGAGAGGGCTCTCCGCCCACCTACAAGGACATCCCCGGCTTCTGCCGCAGCGTCAAGCTGGCCGAAATCGCCCAGCACGGCCACGTCCTCACCCCCGGCCGCTACGTCGGCGCGGAAGAGGTGGAAGACAACGACGAGGACTTCGCCACCAAGATGCAGCAGCTCACTGAAAAGCTGGGTGAGCAGATGGCCAAGGGCGCGGAACTGGACCAGCTGATTCGGCGCAAGCTGGGAGGGCTGGGGTATGAGTTCTGAAAGCTTGCGCGAGAGCGAAACCGTCGAGCTGAAAAAAAGCCTGGCCGAACTCAAGGAAGGCTTGGTGTCCATGGTCGCCATTCTGAACAAGCACGGCGCCGGTGAGTTGTGGTTTGGCGTGGCGCCCAGCGGCAAAGCCGTGGGCCTGGACGTGACCGACAAAACCCTGCGCGACCTGTCCCAAGCCATCGCCGCCCATATCGAACCCAAGGTGTACCCGCACGTCGCCGCACAAACTGTTGATGGTAAAACCTGCATCCAGGTGCGCTTCAGCGGCCAAGACACGCCGTACTTCGCCCATGGCCGCGCCTGGATGCGCGTGGCCGATGAAGATCGCCAGCTCAGCGCCAAAGCGCTGCAAAACCTCATCCTGGTCAAACACCGGCAAGGCCTGCTCTGGGACAACCAGCCCACCGACTTGCCGTTGACGGCGCTGGACGAAGCCAAAATCCGCCGCTTCGTCGAGCGCGCCGGTCTGCCGTGGGACACCCCGGCCAACGCCCTGGCCAAGCTGGAACTGATGCAAGACGGCCGTCTGCTCAACGCCGCCCGGCTGTTTTTTGCCAAGGCCGCGCCCATTCAGTTGCGCTGCGCCGTGTTTGCCAGCACCGACAGCGCCACCATCATCGACCGCCACGACTTTGACGGCGACATCCTGGAGCTGATTGAAGAGGCACAAAAATACATCCTGAAAAACATCCACATTGGCATGCGGCTAGAAGGCATGTACCGCGTGGACGTGCCCGAAATTTCCACTGCCGCGCTGCGCGAGGCCGTCATCAACGCCTTTTGCCACCGCGACTGGCGCGACCCCGACTACATCCACATCGCCGTCTTCAAAGACCGGGTTGAAATCCGCAACCCCGGCATCCTGCTGGACGGCCTGACGATTGACGACATCCGCCAAGGCAACGTCTCGCGCCGTCGCAATCCGCTGATTGCCGACCTGCTGCGCCGCATCCAGATGGTCGAAGCCTGGGGCCGCGGCATGCCCCTGATGCTGGAAAACGCGCCCACGGTGAAGTTTCGGCAAGTGGCAGGGCTGTTTATCGCTAGTTTTGATCGACCGTCTTTCCTGGAGGAAGTCCCTCAAAAAACTGTCGATAAGTCCAAAGAAACTACAGGAAAGACTACAGGAAGGACTACAGGAAAAGCCGCCGAGCTACTGGCCCTTTTGCGCTTGCAGCCCCAAACGACCACCCCCGAACTGGCTGCCGCGCTGGACTTGACCGTGGACGGCGTGAACTACCACCTGCGCAAGCTGCAGAAAATGGGCTTGTTGCAGCGCGTGGGCGGGAGAAAATCTGGGAATTGGGAAGTCTTGGAGCCGGCTGATTCGGCGCAAGCTGGGAGGGTTGGGGTATGAGTACTGAGTGGCGCGACTGCACGCTCGGTGAATTTGTGCGGCTCCAGCGGGGACACGACCTGACTGCATCCGAGCAGCAATCAGGCAATATCCCAATCATGGGGTCAGCAGGCCCAAACGGAACTCACAACAAAGCATTGGCTTACGGACCTGGCGTAGTAGTTGGCCGTAGCGGTGCATCTGCTGGTCGAGTGCATTTCAGTGCACTTGATTACTGGCCACACAACACATGTTTGTATGTCACCGATTTCCTGGGGAACAGTCCGCGATTCGCCTACTACCTGCTGCAAACGCTTGATCTGGCCTCATTCAACTCAGGCAGTGCACAACCATCATTGAATCGAAACTTCCTGTATTCGATTCCTCTCAAAATTCCGACACGTTTGGAGCAAGATGGCATCGTTGCACTGCTATCGACCCTCGATGACCGCATCGCCCTCCTGCGCGAAACCAACGCCACGCTCGAAGCCATCGCCCAGGCGCTGTTCAAGTCGTGGTTTGTTGATTTCGACCCCGTCCGCGCCAAAATGGAAGGCCGCGCCCCCGAAGGCATGGGCGAGACCACCGCCCGGCTGTTTCCCGACAGCTTCGAGGAATCGGCGCTGGGCTTGGTGCCGAGGGGGTGGCGGGTTGGCACGCTGGGTGAACACACAAGCTACCTCAGCCGTGGAATTTCACCCAAATATATCGAGGATGGCGGCGTTATTGTCATCAACCAAAAGTGCATTCGAGACTTCTCTCTGGACTTGAGTAAGGCTCGCCGTCACGACCCAGCACAGAGAAAAATTGATGGTCGAGGGTTGTTAAAAGGCGATATTTTAGTGAATTCAACTGGCGTTGGAACGCTTGGCCGTATCGCGCAAGTTCTGTCTTTAGATAACCCCGCCATCGTTGATTCGCATGTCACGGTGATGCGTACAGATTCCTCGCTTACCTGGAATTACCTTGGGCTATCAATAATGCGCAGGCAGGCAGAAATTGAAGGCATGGGCGAAGGCTCAACAGGGCAGACCGAGTTAAGTCGAGGAAAACTGGCTATTCTCAAATTGCTCATTCCTCCTATTGCAGTACTTCAAAATTTTGATGACGTTGTGTTGCCATTGCGTGAACGTTTCTCAGCAAACCAGACGCAAGCACAATCCCTCGCCACCCTGCGCGACACCCTGCTGCCGCGCCTGATCTCGGGCCAGCTGCGGCTGCCGGACGCCGAAGCCGCCGAGGAAGCACTTGCATAAATTCAACGCCCTGCAGTCACTATGCTTTCAATAGCTTCTCACGCACATTCCACGGGGGCTACAGGCCAGTTTGGCACTTAATTTCGCGCAGTATCTCCGCCAACGGCCTCACCTCAGGGTGGAAACGATGTGTATAGAAATTTCCCCTTTTTATACACATGAGCGCTATCATGTGAAAAAAATTGATTTTTCTTTACATTATTAGCCCGATTCAGAGGTTTCCATGTCGTTTGACCGCCAGCTTCCTTTCAACGATTTGCCTTTGCTGCCACCGCCGGTTGATCTGGAAACCAAGGCGGTGCTCAAGCAGGTCATTGCCGCTCGCACAGCGCTGGCAGAGCTCAAAGGCGCTGCCCAGCTTCTGCCCAACCAAGGGGTTTTGATTCAGGCCATTGGTCTGCAAGAAGCCAAGCTGTCGTCCGAGATTGAAAACATCGTGACCACCAACGACGACTTGTTTCGCGGTTTCGCCAACGATGGCGAGGGTGCCAGTGCGCAGACCAAGGAAGTGTTGCGCTACAAGGACGCGCTCTGGCAGGGGCACCAGTGGATCAAGCAGGGCATGCCCCTGACCACGCGACTTTTTGAAACCCTTTACCAGACGGTCAAGCAAGCGGACGATGGGGTGCCGCGTACATCAGGCACCAAGCTTGCCAACCCTGCTACCGGCGAGGTGGTGTATTGCCCGCCTGAGGGCGAAACCGTGATTCGGGACAAGCTGGCCAATCTGGAAAGGTTTATAAATGAGCCCTCTGAGCTTGACCCGCTGGTTCGCATGGCGGTGATGCACTATCAGTTTGAAGCCATTCACCCGTTTCCAGACGGCAATGGCCGGGTAGGGCGGATTTTGAACATTCTGCAATTGCAGTCTGAAGCTTTGCTGGACGTGCCCATTCTCTACCTGTCGGGTTACATCATTGAAAACAAGGGCGCCTATTACCGTGGTTTGACGGCGGTGACCGAACGCGGGGAGTGGGAAGCATGGGTGTTGTACATGCTGCGTGGGGTCGAGACGATGGCCCACTTCACCCGCCAGCGCATCCGAGCCGTGATGGACCTGATGCAGACCGCCCGCGTACAAGCTGAAAAAGTGTTGCCCAAAGTGCAGGTTCCCGCCATTTTGGACGTGGTGTTTCGACACCCCTATTGCAAAGTACGTTTTCTGGAGGAAGCAGGCTTGGGCTCCAGGCCCACCTGCACCAAATATTTGCGTGCATTGGTAGCGGCAGGTTTGCTGCGTGAACAAGCCGTCTGGCGCGAAAACTATTTCATCAATGACGCATTTTTTGAGGCACTGGCGCGATGAAATGTCATGTGCAGGGTTTGAACATGATCCAAATATCATGTGAAAAATATGACATATATTTATCATGAAAGGCCTGTCGTGCTAACTTTCTTCGCATGACCCACCATGACCGAAGACCAACTCGAACAAGAAACGCTGACCTGGCTGGCCGATGTGGGCTACACCCACGCTTTTGGCCCCGACATTGCCCAGGACGGCCCCACCCCTGAGCGTGCCAGCTATGGCCAGGTGCTGCTGACTGGGCGGCTGCGTGCCGCCATCGACCGGCTCAACCCCACCATCCCTGCCGCCGCCCGCGAAGACGCGATCAAGCAGGTACTCGACCTGGGCATTCCCGCACTGCTGACGGCCAACCGGCATTTCCACCGCTTGCTGGTGGCCGGTGTGCCGGTGCAGTACCAAAAGGACGGCGAGACCCGGGGCGACCTTGTGCGGCTGATCGACTGGGCAGCGCCTGCCCACAACAACTGGCTGGCGGTGAATCAGTTCAGCATCAAAGGCCCGCACCACACGCGGCGGCCCGACATCATCCTGTTCGTCAACGGCCTGCCGCTGGTGCTGCTGGAGCTGAAGAATCCGGCCGACCTGAACGCCGATGTGTGGAAGGCGTACGACCAGATTCAGACCTACAAGGAGCAGATTCCCGACGTGTTCCAGACCAACGAAATGCTGGTCATCTCGGACGGCACTGAGGCGCTGCTGGGTTCACTGTCCGCAGACCCGGAGCGCTTCATGGCCTGGCGCACCATCGATGGCGTCACGCTGGACCCGCTGGGCGAGTTCAACGAGCTGCAGACGCTGGTGCGCGGCGTGCTGGCGCCCAAGTATCTGCTGGACTACCTGCGCTACTTTGTGCTGTTCGAGGACGACGGCGGCATCGTCAAAAAGATAGCGGGCTACCACCAGTTTCACGCGGTGCGTCTGGCGATTGGCCAGGTGGTGGCGGCTTCGCGCCCCGGCGGCTCTCAAAAAGGCGGCGTGGTCTGGCACACGCAGGGCAGCGGCAAGAGCATCACCATGACCTGCTTTGCCGCCCGCGTGATGCAGGAACCGGCGATGGAGAACCCGACCATCGTCGTCATCACCGACCGCAACGATCTGGACGGCCAGTTGTTTGGCGTGTTCAGCCTGGCGCAGGATTTGTTGCGCGAGCAGCCGGTGCAGGCGCGCACAAGGCAGGAGCTGCGCAGCCTTTTGGCCAACCGGCCTTCGGGCGGCATCGTGTTTGCCACCATCCAGAAGTTCATGCCGGGGGAAGACGAAGACATGTTCCCGGTGCTGTCTGCCAGGGGCAACATCGTGGTGATCGCCGACGAGGCGCACCGCACGCAGTACGGCTTTGAGGCCAAGCTCAAAACGCGCAAGTCTTCAGTAGGTCGGGTTAGCCCGCGGGGCGTAACCCGACAAGGCGACGAACCGTTGTCGGGTTACGCTGCGCTAACCCGACCTACCAAAGTCATAGCTACCGGCGACGGCATGACGCCTGAACACCGAGTTGAATTTGCGCCGCCAGACTACCTCGTTCGCCCTGAGTTTGTCGAAGGGCTTCGACAAACTCAGCCCGAACGGTTCAATGAACATTACCAAGCGGGCTACGCCCAGCACCTGCGCGACGCCTTGCCGCATGCCACCTTTGTTGCCTTCACCGGCACGCCCGTCAGCAGCACCGATCGCGACACCCGGGCCGTGTTTGGCGACTACATCCATGTCTATGACATGCAGCAGGCCAAGGAAGACGGCGCCACGGTCGCGATCTACTACGAGTCGCGCCTGGCCAAGCTCAGCTTGAATGAGGCCGATCTGCCGCAGCTCGACGAAGAGGTGGACGAGCTGGCCGAGGACGACGAAGAAAGCCAGCAAGCCAGGCTCAAAAGCCGCTGGGCCGCGCTGGAGAAGGTCGTGGGAGCAGAACCCCGTGTCGCCAGCGTGGCAGCCGACCTGGTGGCCCACTTCGAGGAACGCAACAGCACGCAGACCGGCAAAGCCATGGTGGTGGCCATGAGCCGCGACATCTGCGTGCATCTGTACAACGAAATCGTGAAACTGCGTCCCGACTGGCATGACGCTGACCCCGAGCGGGGCGCCATCAAGATCGTCATGACCGGCTCGGCCAGTGACAAGCCTCTGCTGCGCCCGCACATCTACAGCGCCCAGACCAAAAAGCGGCTGGAAAAGCGCTTCAAAGACCCGGCCGACCCGCTGCGCCTGGTGATCGTGCGCGACATGTGGCTGACCGGCTTTGACGCGCCCTGCGTGCACACCCTGTACGTGGACAAGCCCATGAAGGGCCACAACCTGATGCAGGCGATTGCCCGCGTCAACCGCGTGTTCAAGGACAAGCAAGGCGGCCTGGTGGTGGACTACATCGGCATCGGCAACGAGCTGAAAGCCGCCATGAAGGAGTACACCGCCAGTCAAGGCCGGGGCCGCCCGACGGTGGATGCCCACGAAGCCTACAGCGTGCTGGCTGAAAAGTTGGACGTGCTGCGCGCCATGCTGCACGGCTTTGATTACAGCGGCTTCCTCACCGGCGGTCACAAGACGCTGGCAGGCGCCGCCAACCATGTGCTGGGTCTCAAAACAGGCGAAACCCGTGACGGCAAAAAACGCTTTGCCGACACCGCGCTGGCCATGAGCCAAGCCTTTACCCTGTGCTGCACATTGGACGAAGCCAAGACGGTGCGCGAGGAAGTCGCTTTTTTGCAGGGCGTCAAAGTCATCCTGACCAAGAAGGACACCACGGCCAAAAAGCGCACCGACGAGGCTAGAGAGCTGGCCATCCGCCAGGTCATCAGCCAGGCGGTGGTGTCCGAGAGCGTGGTGGATATTTTTGACGCCGTCGGCCTGGACAAGCCCAATATCGGCCTGCTGGACGACGAATTTCTGGCCCAGGTGAAGAGCCTGCCAGAGAGAAATCTGGCGGTGGAACTGCTGGAGCGCCTGATGGAAGGTGAAATCAAAAGCCGCTTCGCCAGCAACGTGGTGCAGAACCGCAAGTTCTCAGAGCTGCTGGCCAGCGTCATCACCCGCTACCAGAACCGCTCCATCGAAACCGCACAGGTGATGGAAGAGCTGGTTGAGATGGCGAAGAAGTTTCGCGAAGCGGCAACGCGCGGCGAAACCTTGGGACTGACCGAGGACGAAGTGCGCTTTTATGACGCTCTGGCCAACAACGAGGCCGCCGTTCGCGAGCTGACCGATGAAACCCTCAAGAAGATCGCCCACGAGCTGACCGAGAACCTGCGGCAGAGCCTGACTGTGGACTGGTCAGAGCGCGAAAGCGTGCGTGCCAAGCTGCGTTTGATGGTCAAGCGCATTTTGCGCAAATACAAGTATCCGCCAGACCTGCAGGACGCTGCGGTGGAGCTGGTGCTGCAGCAGGCGCAGGTGATGGGGGAGAGCTGGACGGAGATGTAAGACGGCTTTGCAGATATTCAGTTCAAGCTCTTCAGCGCCAAGCCGAACGGGCACGCTCGCGAACCTGGATGCTGGCTGAGCCGGCCGGTTGTGCGCCAGTTCCTTCAGCGGTTGCAGAGGGCCAGACCAGGGTTTCAAATTTCGTCGCCAGCGCGTCGGAAATGAAACGTGTGCGCGAGGCGTAGAGGTGACGGTCACCCAGGGCAGACTGCTGGGTCACATAGAAACGGTGCGGCACCAGCAGCTGCAGATGCTCTTTGGCGCGGGTCATGGCGACGTAGAGCAAGCGGCGCTCTTCCTCGATCTCAACTTGCGAGCCGGTGCTCAGGTCCGATGGGATGCAACCGTCCACCACATTGAGCACATGGACTGAAGTCCACTCCTGCCCCTTGGCCGAATGAATGGTCGAGAGGATCACATAGTCCTCATCCCGGTGCGGCGCGCCAGACTGGTCGCTGGTGGCATCCGGTGGGTCCAGCGTGAGCTCACTGAGGAAGCGTTCGCGGCTGGCGTAACCCGAGGCGATGCGCTCCAGGTTGTCCACATCGGCACGCCGTGCTGGCGCATCGTCATGGAGCCGCTCCAGGTGCGGTCCATACCAGCGCTTGGCCAGATCCATATCAGCCGGCCACGCCCGCTCCGAATGACGCAGTGCGCGGTACACCTGCACAAATGCTTGCCATTGAGTGGCGGCGCTCGCTGGCATCTGGAAACTCTCAAGCGTGGCAGTCGGGTCGGCGGCTACATCCATCGCATCAAGCAAGCGCGTGGCGTGCGCCGGTCCGATGCCGGGAATGAGTTGCACCACGCGAAACCCCGCCATGCGGCCCCTCGGATTCTGGGCAAACCTCAAGATCGCCAGCATGTCTTTGACATGCGCCGCTTCGAGAAACTTCAAGCCCCCGAATTTGACGAACGGAATCTGGCGGCGCGTGAGTTCAAGCTCCAGCGCGGCGCTGTGCGAAGAGGCGCGAAACAACACCGCCTGGGATTTGAGGGTGAGCCCGGCTTCACGGTGCTCCAGGATGCGATTGGCCACCCAGCGCGCCTGCTCGGCCTCATCCGGCACCATGACCAACTGGGGCCGGGAACTGCCAGCCTTGTCGGTCCAGAGATTCTTGGCATGGCGCTCGGTGGCCTGCGCGATCACCGCATTGGAGACATCCAGAATAGGCTGGGTTGATCGGTAGTTGCGCTCCAGCGTCACAAGGCGCGCTGGCTGGCTGAACTGGTGAGGAAAGTCCAGGATGTTGCGCACCGTGGCGCCCCGAAAGCTGTAGATGCTTTGGGCATCGTCACCCACTACGGTGACGCCCTGGCCGGTCGGTTTGAGTCCCAGCACAATGGACGCCTGCAGCCGGTTGGTGTCCTGGTATTCATCGACCAGCACATGGTCAAAGCGAGCCCCCACCTCGGAGCCGAGCTCCGGGTCGGCCATCATCTCGGACCAGAACAGCAGCAGGTCGTCGTAATCGAGCACGTTCTGCTCCTGTTTGGCTTCGACGTAGGCACCGAACAGCTTCTTGAGTTCGCTCTCCCACTGGGCACACCAGGGGAATATCTGCTGCAGAACTTGCACAAGTGGCTGCTGGCTGTTGACCGCGCGCGAGTAGATGGACAAACAGGTGCCTTTTTGCGGGAAACGGTTCCTGGTGGACGAAAGTCCAAGGTCATGTCGCACCAGGCCCAGCAGGTCCTCGGAGTCGCTGCGGTCATGGATGGTGAAGGATTCATCCAGACCAATGCGCCCGGCATAGTCGCGCAGCAATCGAGCGCCGATGCTGTGGAAGGTGCCGGACCAGGGCAGCGATGGCAACTGACGCGCGGTGCTCTGGCCCAGCACCCGGTTCAGCACACTGCCGACACGCCTTTGCATCTCCATGGCAGCGCGGCGCGAGAAGGTCAGTAGCAAAATGCGCTGAGGGTCTGCCTGATTCATGATGAGATTGGCAACGCGATAGGCCAGGGTATTGGTCTTGCCGGAGCCAGCTCCGGCAATGATGAGCAGGGGCCGGGCGTCATCGCAACACCCGCCCAGGCCGTGTTCGACCGCCAGGCGCTGCGGGGCATTGAGCGACTCGAACGGATCAATGCGGGAGGGAGCGGTGGTTTCCATGGAGGCAGGGATTCAGGCGATGCAATGAGACTTGGATGCGTTCTTGGGCTGTACATTAACACAGTATTTTAAGCAACCGGCCGAGAGACCTGCCGGTTCAACCGTGGGGTGCTGCTGCTTGAAAGCGATCGGTCTGTGCGTTCAGTCCGAAAAACTGGGGGACGCCAACCAGTGGGGCATCAGCGCTTCTCCAGGCGGATCAGATCGCCACGACGACGCAGCGCCTGCGCGAAGAACAAACCCGCCGCCGTCAGCACCCCACCGCCCAGCGCGATAACGGCGCCGGAACCGATGCGGTCAACCAGGCTGGCGGCCAGCAGCACGCCCACTGACTGACCCAGGAACAGCGCCGAGGCAAACAGCGACACCGCCGTGCCGCGCGCACCCGGTGCCATCTGCGTGGCGTTGACCTGCATGGTGTTGTGGAACATGAAAAAGCCAAAACCCGCCAGCAGGCTCGCCGGAACAGTGAACAGCCAGTATGGGGTGAAACCCAGAACCAGGGCCGACAGCCCAACCAGGCAGACCCCCAACACGGCCAGCCCCTGTTGACCAAAGCGGTGAATCAAATGGCGCGCCACTGCCATGTAGAGCATGCCGCCCAGGCCGAACAGCGCCACGATGGCGCCGGCTGCCGAGAGCGACAGGCCCAGCACCCGGTGCAGGTGCGAAGCCCAGATGGCCAGCACGCCAAAGCCCGCCGCGCCCTCGACAAAGGCCACCAGGAGCACGATGCGCGACCACGAGCCGGTGATGATGATCAGCGCCTGCGCCACAAAGCCCGGTCGCACCAGCGACGGGGCACTGGCCGCTACCACGGGTACAGCCGGCTGGCGGCGCCAGTCGGCATAGAGCAGAGAACCCACGACGCCGAACAGCAGCGTCATGAACCCAAAAGCCCAGCGCCAGCCCAGGGTGTCGGTCAATAGACCACCCACCAGCTGGCCGCCCACAATCCCCAGCGTGGTGCCCAGCCCGACGCGCGCCAGCGTCTCCTGAAGGTGATCGTGGGCCACTGCGTCCCCGACCCAGGCCATCGAAAGCGGAATGATGGCCGCAGCCCCCAGCGCAACCAGCACGCGCGCCAACACCAGCAGATCCAGGGTTGCGGCAAAAACGGCCATGATGCTGCCTACACTGCACGCCAGCGTGGCGAAGGTCACGATGCGGAACTTGCCCAGCCGGTCGCCCAGCGGGCCGTAGAACAGCTGCGCCAGTCCGTACACCACCGCAAACACCGATACCACCTGCGCCGCCTGCGCCAGGCTCACGGAAAAAACGCGGGAAAGCTCGGGCAGCATGGCGTCACAAATGCGCTGCGCCGCCATGCTGGAGAACGTGGCAAAGGAAAGCAGCAGGATGGAATGTCGCGTGGCCGCGGAGATGGTGGCAGAGCTGGTGGTCATGTGCAATGGAGGTTCAAACAGATCGGGCGCACCGCAAGCTGACGCCTGATGCACATGCCGCTTTATTGTATGCAGACCGGCCCCCTGGCACGCTGCGGCAGGCCGAAGCAGGGTCGCCAAGCGATAGCGCCACTCGGGTCTGCTTAATCTGGCGCTTTGTCCCGGTCTCGGCGGTTTGTTTTCGATTGCTTCATTGTTGCTGCGATCGTAGGGTGTTCATTGGGTGCCTTCCGGTTGAGACGGAGGGGGTGCAAGACCAGGTAACGCTTTACAGTCCAAAGTCACGCCATAGCTCAGATTCGTCGCGTGATCGCGACTTTCCACGAAGCCGCCCGCCTCCAGCGCATCCATTAGGTGCTGGACTTCGTGGGGTGAGCAGCTCCGCTTCCAGTGATGCATGAGCATGTCCAGCGTCCACCAACCGCCGTCCGCGCGCAGCCGCAGCCATAGGGCGCGCACGTCCTGAGAGATGGAATTACTCATGATTGACCTCTGGTTCTGACCAGGAGTGCCCGATGCGATCGGCGCTAATTTTGGGGGGTTTTTGCTTGCGCTGGTGCGGCATGGTCACGGCGATCTTGCGGGTCTGCTGAAAAGCAAGTGCCCGATTAGCAGGATTGACGTAGCGCGACGGCCACAGGTCTTCAGGCTTTTTATCAAGCGCTTTCGCCACCAATTGCTCGGCCGCCAGCCAGGGGCTCGTCAGTACGCGCTGGATGTGGCTGTAGCCGTTCTCGATCGCTATTTTCCGAAGGCTGGTGCCGCGCTTGTGCAGAGCAGCAATGACATCGGCGGGGTGCATATCTTCTTGGGCTGATGTCGATTTCTTTGTGCTCATACCCACTATTTTGAGCACAAATAAACTGAAGTCAACCCATTTTTGCTTTCTTGTTTGTGCTGACGCTGATGAATTTATGTTTTTCCGTTGATGCATGGCGCGCATTTGCTTTTTTGTGTCCATCGACACAGAATGGTGTTCATGAGCACAAATAAAACAGCGCCGCTGCGGCCAAGTGACGCCAGGCCCTATTCCCTCGAGCCGGTGCCACCGGTCAGCGTTGAAGAGCCGATTGCCTGGTATCTCCAGCAAGCCGCTGCAGCGGCTGACAAGGCAGGCCTGAAAACGGCGCGGACCGAAGCCAGAACAGCGTTCATGCGCCAGTTTGGTCAGCGCTGCAAGCTGGTGCGGGGCGCCAGGGAGATCAATGACGTGGCGGCCACTGTCGGTGTTCACCGAAACACCATATGGAACATCGAGCGTGGCGACAGCCTGCCGGATGCATTTGAGCTCGAGGTGCTCGCCAAGGAATACAACACGACACCCGCCTATTTGCTGGGCGGCGAGCGGCAGCAGGGCAAGGCCCAGCCCACCGCAAGGGTGTCCAACAGCGTGCGTGCGGTGCCGGTGGATGCCTTTATTTATGTGCCATTGTTCGACTTCCGGTCCTCGGCCGCCAAGGGTGCGTTCAACGACGTCGAATCGGTTGTTGCGATGCGCCCCTTCGATGCCAACTTCATCAGGGACGACCTGGACATCCCCCACAACGACATTGCCATGTCACTGGTGGTGGGCGTCTCCATGGAGCCTTGGCTGCATTCAAAAGACGCCATCCTGACAGACTTGCAGGACCGCGATGTCCTCGCCGAGGGCGTTCATGTTATAAAACTCGACGGCGCCCTGCTCGTGAAAAAACTCCAGAGGCTGCCAGGGAAAATACTGCGTGTGAGCAGCTATAACCAAGCCTATGAGTCGTTTGACGTTCAGGGCCATGACTATCCTGATCGGGATTTCGCGGTGCTTGGCCGGGTGCGCTGGGCGGGGGTGACTTTTAACTGACTCAAGGCACGTTGACATGAACTCTCCTGAAGCGATTGGCCCCACCGGGAGCGTTCAAAACCTCCCGCGCGAGGACTGGGTCGAGATGCAGTTGATTCAAACGTTCATGCACAACGCCGGGCCTGCGCACTATGCATCCGCCCTCATGCTCGTCGTCATGGTGATGGTCCTTTATCGGCATGTGGAGCCGACCGGTCTTTGGGCGTGGGCCGTGGCGGTCGTCGCCGTTACGCTGGCGCGCACGCTCGTCATCAGGCGCTACCAGCGCCAAGGGGCCGGGGTCAGTGGCCCGCGGCTGCGGGCCTTCATGGCGCGCTATTCCTGGCTATGGCCGCTGAGCGCCATGATCTGGGGCTCTTCGATGTTTGTGTTTTTTCTCAAGGCGCCAATCTACGACCAGTTTGTCTGCCTGCTGGTGCTGGTTGGAATGGGTGGTTTTGCCATCGGGACTTTTTCGGCTCACTGGCGCTGCTTTTCAGGCTATGTCGACGGACTGGGGGCGTCCGTGATGGCTGCGCTGGCCTATCACTTGTTCATGGCACGCGGCATTTCCTCCACCTTCAACCTCTACGGCATGGCGGCGCTGGTGCTGACTTACTGGGTGGTGATCCGCGTTTGGGGAAAACGCTTTCATCAAGCACAGCGCGCCAATCTTCAATTGCATTTTGACAATTCGGCATTGATCGCCTGCCTGACTGAAAAGAGCCGCGCGGCGCTGGAAGCGATAGCCATCAAGAATCGCTTTATTGCCAGCGCGGCCCATGATTTGCGCCAGCCGGTCCACGCCCTGGACTTGTATGCTGGCTGGCTGGCCGCGGAGCCGCAATTTGTTGCGCAGATCGCGCCAAAAATCGTCCGGTCGACCAAGGCGGTCAACGAGTTGTTCAACTCGCTGTTCGACCTGGCGGGGCTGGATGCAGACCCTTTGAGAGTTCACTGGCAAGACGTTGATCTGGCCGGGTTGCTGCAGGACCTGGAAGTGCAATATGCGCCGGTCGCGCTGGAGCGTGGTTTGCGCCTGAAAACCCGGGCAGCGCCGGGGCATGTCCTGTCTGACCCCGTGCTGCTCAAGCGGCTGGTGAGCAACCTGCTGTCCAATGCCTTGAGAAACACGCACCAGGGCGGCGTTTTGCTGGCGTTGCGGCGCCGCCGCAGCGTGTGGTGCATTGAAGTCTGGGATACCGGCATGGGCATTGCCAAAGAGCACCAGCAAGCGATTTTTCAGGAGTTTTATCGCATTCCCCTGCAGGGCACGGAGGAAGGTTTCGGGCTGGGGCTGGCGATCGTCTCGCGCTTGAGCCAGGCGCTCGGCCACCCGGTAGGCATGGCTTCAAGGCCCGGCCGCGGCAGCGTCTTTTGGGTGGCGTTGAACAGCCCTGTGGCAACGCCGCTTGCCTGACGCCCGGCGCCTTTGTTAAAGCAAGCCCTGCGTGCGGGCAAGATGGCTGGCCTGAGAGCGGCTCTTGACGTTGAGCCGCTTGAACAGACGCCATAAATGCACCTTGACGGTGTGCTCGCTGATTTGAAGTTCTTCGGCAATGTCCCGGTTGCTCAATCCCCGGTCGAGCATCACCAGCAGTTGCTTCTGGCGCTTGGACAGCTTTTCGGTCGGCGCGGCGGGCTCCGGTTCCAGCTCGCCGTTCAAAAAAATGCGCAACACATTGCTGATTTCGGTGGCCCCCGCGGATTTCTCGATATAGGCGTCGGCACCCGCTTCAATGGCCAGCTCTTCATACTCTTCGGCCGGTGTTGCCGAAAGAACGACGAGCGGCACCTCGGGGAACTGCCGCTTGAGTTCGCGAATGCCCGACACACCTTGGGTATCTGGCAGTTTCAGATCCAGGCAGATCAATTCGGGCACGCCGTGCTGCTGGACGGCGGGCATGACAGCGGCCAGATGGTCCAGCTCGATCACCGTGGCCTTGCTGTTCAGGCGGCGAATCAGCATGACCACCGCTTCACGCATCAGGGGATGGTCATCGATGATAAAAATTCTCATTGATTCAGATTGGGAATGTCGTTTTTGTAGCCGTGAGCATAACTGCTGAAAGTCGATTTTTGGAAATAAGAAAATCAGAAATTCCAAAATTTTGCCGCTTGGCTGCTTCTAAAAACAACACGCGCGCAAGCCTTCGCTGCCTATCTCAGATCGCGACGGGTGCAAAAAACTGCAGGGCCGCATCGAGTTCGCCTGCCGCGATTCCGTTCGCGGCCGCCACCTCGCCCCGCAGCGTCGCCAAGGCGGTCGAGCCCTCCTTTTGCAGCCTGGCGATGGTCAGGGCCGCCTCCCTGGGCGATTCAAAGCCCTGGCTCTGCAGCAGCACTCTGGCGTTGGCATCGACGAGCTTGAAATAGAACTTGCCGTCTTTTTCGCGGTATTGCTTGAAAGCCGGTGCAGCGGTCCTGGCGGCTTTGCTTTTTGGGGCAGCAGCGGACAGAGAGTCCAGGTTGCGCAGTCCCACCGCTTGGCGCAGCTCGCGCAGGAAGGGGGTTGCCACGGCGCGTGCCTTCTCGGCGCCCGCCTGCAGCAACGCTTCGATGCTGGCTGGATCGTTGATGAGCGCGTGGTAGCGCTCGCGCATCGGGGCGACATCACGCTCGATGCGCTCAAACAGCAACTGTTTGGCATCACTCCAGGCAATGCCGTCGGCATAGGCCTGGCGCAGCGCTGCGGTCTCGGGGGCGCTGGCAAACGCCTGGTAAATCTGGAACAGCGCGGAGCCCTCGACCTCCTTGGCCTCGCCCGGTGCGCGCGAGTCGGTGACGATGCCGGCGATCAGCTTGCGCAACTGCTCACGCGGCGCAAACAGTGCAATGGTGTTGTCGTAGCTCTTGCTCATCTTGCGCCCGTCCAGACCAGGCAGCAGCGCCACGGACTCTTCGGTGACCGCTTCTGGAAGCACAAAATGTTCGCCATAAAGATGGTTGAAACGCTGTGCCATGTCGCGCGCCATTTCAATGTGCTGGATCTGGTCGCGCCCGACCGGCACCTGGTGCGCCTTGAACATCAGGATGTCGGCCGCCATGAGCACCGGATACATGAACAGGCCCGCGCTGACATCGACATCCGGGTCGTTGCCGGCAGCCAGGTTTTTATCGACCGCGGCTTTGTAGGCGTGGGCGCGGTTGAGCAGTCCCTTGCCGGCGATGCAGGTCAGCAACCAGGTCAGCTCGGGAATTTCAGGAATGTCGGACTGGCGGTAAACCGTCACGCGGTCCGGCTCCAGCCCGGCGGCCAGCCAACTGGCCGCGATTTCCAGGGTGGAGCGCTGGATGCGCGCGGGCTCATCGCATTTGATCAGCGCGTCATAGTCGGCCAGAAAGTAAAAACCCTGCACACCAGCAAGTTGGCTGGCGGCCACCGAGGGGCGGATGGAGCCCACGAAGTTGCCCAGGTGGGGCGCGCCCGTGGTGGTGATGCCGGTCAGAAAGCGCAGCGGCGAGGTGTTTGGGCTGGAACGCCCGCCGGCGTCAGTTTGTCGGTTTGTCATCAATTCACCAGCAGGGCCAGAGGCGTCAATACGATTTGAATAAAGCCGTAGGTCAGTGACATCAGGGGGAGCAACCACAGCCTGGTGACAACCCCGGTAATCACCAGCGCCATCACGATGAAGAAACCCCAGGGTTCGACGCGTGACACCAGCGCGGCCTGCTTGTAGGGCAGCAGGCCCACCAGAATACGGCCGCCGTCCAGCGGCGGCAGCGGGAACAGGTTAAAGACAAACATCACGACATTGACCAGTATGCCGCCCTGGCACATCTTGAGGAAAAAAGCCTCGGTGACGCCGGCGCCTTGCAGCAGGACCAGCAAGATACCCCACAACAAGGCCTGGGCCAGGTTGGCGCCTGGACCGGCGAGGGCGACCCAGACCATGTCGCGCTTGGGGTTGCGCAATTGGCCGAAATTCACTGGAACCGGCTTGGCGTAACCAAACAAAAAAGCCCCGGAAGTCGCAAAATAAAGCAGCAGCGGCATCGCAATGGTGCCGATCGGGTCGATGTGCTTGAGCGGGTTCAGCGTCATGCGGCCCAGCAGGTAAGCCGTGTTGTCGCCAAAGTGGCGGGCGACGTAGCCGTGCGCGGCTTCATGCACCGTGATGGCGAACAGCACGGGAAGCGCATAAATGGCGACAGTTTGAATCAGGTTGGCAATATCCATCCCCGGATTGTCTCAGACGCGGCCGATGGTTGGTTACAGCCCCAGCGGCGCCAGATCGCCGCGGCCTTGCCGGATCAGCACCGGCTG
>Ga0155550_1132_pt1 | contig 27631 bp, 29 predicted proteins | sample RifCSPhighO2_12_FD_107207 | JGI IMG/M metagenome (GOLD analysis project Ga0155550, IMG submission 107207) | Burkholderiales bacterium RIFCSPHIGHO2_12_FULL_61_11
GCCATCACTGGCGGGCGATTCGCCCAGTCGTAGCGTCGCACCGGGGCGCCGGTGGTGTTTCAATCCGCGCCCGCCATCACTGGCGGGCGATTCGCTTCGCGGCCAACATAGTGCAAATAAACATCTTTTCCAGGCCTGCGCGCGAACCTCTGCTCACGCCGATTTCGGACGAAGCAGATTTGCATACTGAAAAGAAAAAGTTTATTTGAATCAATGGCTTGCTTTGCGCGCGAACCCTGGAGCGCTAATGCAGTCACTTCGGGTTCGCGGGTCTGACCTTATCACAGCCAAACGTTGCTCACAACACCAGCGGACCATCAAAATCCACGGCTTTGAAGCTACCATGTTCACGTACTTCAAAGCCACGGGTCTCGGGCATGCGGTACAGACGCAGGCAATCGAGTTGCGGATCGATTTCATCCAGCAGCTTGCGTTCCAGCGACTCAAACTGCGCCACATCCAGTTGGCATTCAAACACCGACTTCTGTACCCTTTGCCCGATGCCTTCACAGGCACGCGCCACACGGCGCAAGCGGCGGCGCCCAGCCCTGGTTTCGGTGTTCACGTCGTAGCAAACCAGCACCAGCATGCGCCGCCCTACTTCGGCACAAAAGGCACATAGGGTGCGGCGTCTTCGCGCACAGACCGCGCCAACAAGCGCGCCTGCACCAGCGGCACCAAACCCAGGGGGACTGTCAGCGCAAGCAAAGGGTGGGTCAGCTCTTCGCGTTTTCTCTCTTGATAGGCCACCACCACAGCCTTTCGCGCGTCCACCTCCATTGACACGCCACCACCTTCACGCAAAACAAAATCATCGGCGGTGACTTGTCCACGATTGATCAGGCTAAGCGCCAGGCGATCCGCCCAGGGGCGAAACTCCTCCATCAAATCCAGTGCCAGCGCGGCACGCCCGGGGCGCAAGGCATGCAAGAACCCGACTTGTGGGTCCAGCCCGGCCGCCTCCAGCGCAGAACGGCAATCATTCATCCACATGGCGTAGAGGAATGACAGCAAGGCATTAAAACGATCACGCGGTGGGCGGCGGCTGCGCCCATCCATGCGAAAGGCTTCACGCTGATCGGCTCGAACCAGCAGATTAAGCCCGCTGAAATATTGGCGAGCCGCCTCGCCCTCTATGCCGCGCAAGGTATCCAGGTCTGCCACCGCAGGCAAAGCCCGCAAACTTGCAGCCAGATCGTCCGCGCGCCGAGTGAGAAATTTGACCTCATCTTCCACCTTGGCCTCGCGGGCGCCTCGCTGCAACACCTGGCGCGTGTTCTTGATCTTGCCCGCCACGCAGGCGCGCGCCATGTCGAGCGCAAACGCCGAATCTGCGGCACGCTGGAATTGCCCTTGTCGCAAAAGCACATTGCCTGAAACGGCGCCCTCCAGCCGCGCCTTGAAACGCCCGTTGTCGTCCAGCAATACCAGGGCAATGCCCTCATCTGCCAGCCGGTGCATCAAAGGGGCAGACAGGTTGATATGTCCGAAGCACACCACAGCCGTTAAATGGTGCAGAGGCACACGCAGCCGGGTTTCGCGCTCCACCTCCACGCGCAAGGTGTCGTTGTCCAGGCGCAGATAAGTTTCTGGCGTAGTGATGTAAAGGGTGTTGAGCAGTTGCATGGCATCAGCGCTTTAGCCAATAGCCAGGGCGGCGTCTTTGATGAGCCAGCGCGAATACACGAAACACCTCGCCATCGACCCGGTAATGCAAGGTGTAGGGGAACACCTTCAATGGCATCCACCGCGTTCCCGTTTCTCCTGGCGTACCGATTCCGAGGTGCGCCACCAGCAGCGCCACTTTGGCATTCAATTCATGGTGAAAGGCCTCTGCCTGACGCTGCCCTGCTTCGCTTAAATACCACGCAACGGCATCGCGTATTTCTTCCAAGGCACGATAGACAATCTTCATGCCCTGCCGTGGTCGAGCAGGGCTCGCACTTCGGCCTGTACTTGCTCAAGCGGGATGTCCTGACCTGCGCCTGATTCAAATTCGGCGACCCGGCGAGCAATTTCCTCGTTCCATGCGCGAGCCACAGCGTCGGGAGAGTCGTCAAATTCGCCCTCCAGGCTAGCCAGCAACCGGGCGGCCAACGCACTGCGCTCACGCTCCGGCAATGCAAGAGCCTGAGCCTCAATATCTTTGAATGCGACAGCCATTTTTTCGCCCTTTGACAAGATTTACAGGATCGATTCGATATTTTGAATACTAGCAGCCTCGTTGCCGCAATACCAGTGCATGGGTTCAGCTACGCTTCACGCATCGGGGTCAAACAGCGCCGCGCGACCGGCCACCAACCCAGCGTGCGTGGCTTGGGGCTGACAGCGCTCAAGCAGTGAACACGCTTTGCAGCGCTTGGCGGCCTGCTCGGCCACCAGCGGCGGCGGCAGCTTGCTTGACACCAACATCTGCCGAACGGCTTGCACGGTTTGCACCACGTCGGCACGAAGCTGCGCGGTGATGGGCACCACGCGACGACGCTTGGAGGTCGCGTAATAGATAGCACCTTCACCCACCGTTTTACCCAACATCGCTTCCAGGCACATCGCTTGAGCAGCCAGTTGAATGTCGTCACACGCCGCAATGTCAGCAGCCTTGTTGCGGCTGCCATGTTTGTATTCCACCGGGTAAGGCACGCCACCCGGCAAAAACTCGACCACGTCCGCCTTTCCCACCAAGCCCAACTCATCATGCCAAAGCGGCATGGCTCGCTCCACACGCACGCCCTTGGCGGTTTCTACACCAGGCTGATCTACCTTGGCGTGCACAGCCTGGCCACGCAGGGTGTGGACGTTCTCGTCAAACACCTGTTCAAGATGAATCAGTCCGCACTGGCGCGGGCAGTAACACCAGTGCTGCAAGGCAGACAGGGTGATTTTTTCAGGCTCGTCCATAAGATTTTCGATGGCGTAACGCCTTACGCTTTGCGCGGTGCCTTCAATGCCTTCTTCGCAGTTGGCGGCAGGTAATTGCTACCCGACACCACTGACTTGCCCGTTTGGTTTTCCAGCTGATTGCGGGCTTGACGGGCGATACGGCCACCGGCCTTGGCCGCCGTTTTGTTTTGCGGCATGCCGGTCGCGTCCACGCTTTCAGATATCTGCCGGGTGGACAGTTCGGCCAGAGCAGTAAAAATGAGTTCCGCCTCGCTCATGTGGTCGCGCAGGTTCTGACTTTTCAGGCCCTTCATCCCCTTGTGCTCATTGACGCTTACCCCGGACCATTCCTGATGAATGATGTTGGTCAGGATGGCAAACTCACTGCCTTCCTTGATGTCGTGGCCGCGCCAGTAGTCGGTGAGCTTGTTGCGCGTTTCCTGCCCGGTCATGCGTTGCTGAATCCACTTGTCGCTGCGCCCATGCTGCTGCCAGGTCTGACGCGCCCGGTCCAGCGACAGGGCCGGATCGGCCATCTCTTGCATGCGCTCGTAGCCGACCTTGGCCAGCCAGAGTTTGATGGGTTCGGCCTTGGGGCTGGGGATAGATTGGACGATGCGAAGCAGTGTCCCGGCTTCGGCGCAATCGGTGTCGCGCTGCTTGCCGTCCGGGGCGGTTAATTTCAACCTTACGATTTTCTCGTAAGGTTGCTCAGAGCCCGCTTCCTGCGCCAATTTTCGCTTCAGATCAGACCAGTACCGATTGGCATAGGTGCTTTCAGTCAGCACCTGCACCACGTCAATCACCGAAAACCACCATGTTTCAGTGTCTTCGTCGTACACGCGGCGGATGGACTGGCCATCGAACTCAGCAGGCAAGATTTTCATTTTTTTGGTCCTTCAAAACGTCTTGTTTCAGCGTGTCGAGCCCGCGTGTGGCCCAGCTTGCCTTGCCCTACGCGGCCAGCAGCTCATCGTGGACAAAGTGCAGCCGGATGACTTCGGGGGACTTGCCTTCGTCAAAGTGGCAATGCACAGCGTCTTGCACGGCCACGCGCAGTTCAGCCTCGGAGTTCGCCTCGGTGAAGATGGATTCACCCAGTGCACGAGCGGTGTAGCCTTCCTCGGGGGCCTGTTCGACTACAAAAATGATTTCGGTCACTTCAGCATCGCCCTCTAAAAGCCATCAATCACTTCTGGTTCAAGTCCATCAAGATTGGCTAACTCCACTTGACCGTCCGGCATGGTCGTTAGTGTGCGATGAACCTTTGCAGAAGAATACTGCCCCGATTTGCAGTTGTGTCTCCACCAGATCACCTTGAGAACCTCCATACTCCCAGCTGGGCGCGCTGCGGATTCATCGTTCTCAAACAACCTGGGAAGTACTAATTTGATGGCCTCGGCATCATCATCGTTAAATGCCGTTCGTTCTGCCAATTGCGGGTTCATGCTTCCGAAAAAAACATAAACTCCCTTCTCGACGCGATGCTTGATACCCATTTGGTCGGACTGCCGATTGACACCATCCCCTTCATTGCTGGTGCTCTTGGTAATTTGTTCGCTGCTGATGTCAATGGGCTCCACGCTGAAGGCGGATTGGACAGTGACCGGGCCACGAATCCCGATTGATACGCCGGTGTCGCCCTCCTCTTCGCTCCCGTCTGTGTTTTTCTTCCCCGCCTTTTTGTTGCTTTTCAATGCGAATAGCTGCCCAAAGGCGCGTACGTCGAACCAAGTGGCACATGCGAGTTCTACGGTTCTTCCGGACCCAAGGTTGGAGCCGAGCGCGGCTTCGGCACGGACCCGTAAATTCTTGTGAGCGTCGATTTTCCGGTCGTCAGACTGCACAAAAATAGCTTGCCCATCGGAAGGTTTTCCGTCTTTCTGAAGGGACACAAATCGTTCAAGGAGTCGATCACGAATCTTGCGCTTGATCGACACATCGGTCATCTCGCCAAAATTGTCGTAGTCGGTGCGCGGTCGGTTCCCGTTAAGCGGGTCACCATTCGGATTGGCCCGTTTGACACGAAGCACTACGGCGAAATCGATCTTGTTTTGAAGCACGGTCATCATCACTCTCCTTGGTCAGTCTGGTTTTCGGGATTGGCTTCATCTTTAGCCGCTTCACGTTTAGGTCGTGGGGCTAGCCTCTGACAGTGGTATCCCAAAAGGAACTCACCTGTCAGTCTTGCCTCACTCACGAAATCTTGAGCGTCGAACGCCCAATTAATCTCGTCAAGAAGTTGCTTCTTTTCGCGCAAAAAAACTGGCGCCTTGGTTTCGAGGCGGGCTTTATACGGCACCAGCGAAAGTTCAATGGTTCGCCAAGTCGAATAGGGATGATCAGCGAAGCGCTGCATGAGCCTGGCCGCATTGGTGCTTCGCTTTTCTTTGGCCAAAAGTAGCGCCATTTCCTCGATGGATTCCGCTACTGCCAAGAGGCGCCCATAGAGGTAGTCTCGTGAGGTTCTGTCTAGCTCCAATGCCATCTGATAACTCCTTTGTTTGTAATGTGTCCTGAACAGGGCGCAGGCGACGCCTAAATTTTTCTCCCACTCATTTACCTCCATGCCCAGCTTCTTGTCGAACGTCCATTTGTCGGTGCCCGCCCTGTTGGCAGCCCGTTGAGTCGTTGCCACCACGAGATCACGCGGAATGGGTTGCCCATCAATGATGCAGGGGAGTAGCCGCTCGACCGTGGCTTTGCGCAGCTTGGCGCCGGACTTCCCCTCCAATTGATGCCCGTAGGCGGCCTCGGCGATGTCCGTGGGCGACGGTGCGCCCACAAACTTCATTTGCCTGCCAAAGGTCTGATGCCAAGCACTGGACTCATGCCAGGCCTCAAGCCGTTCTAGGAATTCCGAACCAGTCAATTCCCGGTAATAGGTGATGGCCATGCGCCCAGGTGTCGCCGAATCCAGCGCCATCACCACAATTTCATCCGTGGAGCCAAGCTGGGCGCGATACCCTGCGATGCACTTATTGAGGCGCAGGGCGAACGACTGACCTGCATCCCCCTGATATGCAGGCCCGGCATCTTCTTGGGCGGACTCCAGGCCAAACAACTGGGCAGAGTTGGCAACCAAATCAGGCAAAGGTTTCCCAGAAACGGCCCAAGCGACGATCACTTGGTCGCCGTTTCGGAATCCCTGCCTCTTGATCAGCCATTGCAGCGCGCTATGTGCTTTTTGCGTGACATCCAGTCCAACCCCAACCACCTGGTCCGCATGAAGGAATCGCCCCAGATAAATGAAGTCAGATTCATCCTCCTTTTTGTTTGAGATCAGCTTTGCGCCATCTTTTCCATTACGCAGACCCTTTGGGTGTTTGACCGCAAGGGCGCGATTCTCGCCAGTGACATGACAGAAAGCGGGTTCCGCTGCTTTTCCTGAGCAATAGGCGATCCAAGCTTCTTGGACTGATTGATCTTTCCAAGCCTCTGGAACGTGATCACTTTCAACGATCCAACGAATGAGCGCGTTTTGGGGTTTGTAGGTCTGTGTCTTCGAGTCCTTGGTCAACTGCTTGAAGAGGTGGGGTATTTTGTCTCTGGAGTCCCATCGGTTCAGCATTCGGCCTTCGTCATCAACCGGTACCGCCTTTTCCCTAATCAAATCTTGCAGCAGCGTTTTCTTATCAAGGTAGCGCAGAACAGCGATTGCTTTTGGATGGGCATGGGGTGATGCACACCAGTCATTCAGCTGGGTCCGATATGCGTCGAAATACAGGTTGCCCTCGTTGCCGTCCCCTAAAAAGTCGGCAGCGCAGTACTTGATGTGATCACACAGGGGGTGTGGAACGACTCCGCTTGTTCTGGCCGTAGAAGATTTCTCAGTAGCTGGAATAAGTGTGTCTTCCCGATCAATGGATTTCGCCCGTCGAAAATTTCCAACGCCATCAATAGCAACTTCTAGGTGAGCCTGCTGGATCACATGAAAAGGCGGCGCAGGCGGACTGCCGAGTTGCTGGCTGGCGGGGTCCGTCCGCCGCTCGTAGGTCTCAAAGAGTTTCTGCATCCAGCTCATATCAGCACTCCAGCCCCGCTACCACGTCGCCCACGGCAACAAGATTCCGTCCCGTCGTGAATTGCTTTGGATGCATTTCCCGTATGAATTTTCGTGTCTCACACTTTTCAGGTGACACAAAACGGATGACACCATCAATCATCGTCGGCCGCCAAAAGCGAGCATGGAGCTTGTGCTCACCGATCTCATCCGGGTAGTCAAAACCGTGGAAAGTAAGTCCAAAACCCAGCTCACCCGCGCCGTCGTAGTGCCCTGGCCCAGCGCCGAATTCGCATGGCTCGACGTAGCCCTGGCAATCGCGGGTGCCCAAAAATATATCTTGGCGACCCCCGCGTTCAATCATGCGTTTGGCAACGCAATGGTGCTTGGCATCAATGCGGTCCTCCTCCAATTCCGGTCGGTGCAGGTTCCACACAAAGTGCGCCTTGACCTGATATTCAACGTCGGCAAGGAAGGTGTAGATGGCAAGGTCATTGCCTCCGCTAAATTTCAAAGGCTTGGTTCCCTTGGTCTGGGTGCGTATCCGCTTCACGACCCGCACCTCGTCGATGATCCAAATGAACGTGGGTTTCCAATAGATCGACTTGGCGATGCCTTTCAGCGCTTCATAGGTCGGGATGTGGTACGAGCATTTCTCCCCACCGATCCGGGTCAAAGGGTCAGTAAACAGGGCGTGTCTGCTCGAGACCTTGAACTCAATGTTATTTCTTGCTGGCATCGACATATAGACTCTCCATGTTTCCAACGGGCTCTGTGGCAAGACCAAAATCAGAACTGTAATAACGTTCATTCAAACACAAGATTCGCGTGCTTTCACTGATCGCGTTAACTGCGCCTGTCCGCTGCAACTTTTCGAGTACATTCGGAAAAACGTTAACTGTGTACTGCTGTGCTTTGCTGAGCAGTTCATACCGTTTGTCAACTTCATATGCCGCGCATAAGTCTGCGATCAGTTCCCGACCTGCGATACCGTATGGGACAATCACGCCCTGCGTCGGCGCATCTATCGCTTTGAAGGCCCGACCTCCAGCCATGAAGGATTGGCGCAAGTAAATGTTTGGCGCTGCACCCCCTGTGCTGCGCTGGAAGTCGCTTAAGGCCAGCGAGTTGATCGACAGCAAATTGAGCAACGTATCTTCACGCCCAACAATTTCAGCAGACACTGAGTAGCTCATCTCATCTTTGCGGGCAAAGAAGTAATAATCGAAGTATCTTGCCATCGCTTTCGGCCCAAGAATGTCGCCAGCAAAGTTCTCTATGCCAGCCGCGACATCGTCAAGCAGTCTTTCTGTGATGCCTTTGCCACACAGAATGTCTTTGAGCATGTCAATGCTTTCTTCTGCTGGATTGACCACATGAACCCGCCCTGCTGTGCGGCGACCATTACGGTTGCAGCGCCCTGCAGCCTGCGCGATGGAGTCAAGACCCGCAGTGAAGCGAATGACCGCGCCGAAATCCACATCAACACCGGCCTCAATTAATTGGGTACTGACACAAATTACAGGTAACTCATTCGTGAGTAAGTCCCGAATTGTTTTCAGCTTTTCCTTGCGGTGCGCTGGGCACATACTGGTACTCAAGTGATAAACGGGAGGGCCTTCCGAGGCTTGGCAGAGTTTGTATATTTCTTGCGCAGATTTTTTGGTATTCACGATCACCAAACAACTCCCGCTCTGCTCAACCTCCTGCAATGCAAGCCGTGCCACGTCGTCATCGAACCAGCCGCCAGATTTGCGCTGATTAATCACCTCTACACGCTTCAGATCGTCAAACAGTCCCTGAACGTCTGGCATCAGTTCATTTGCATGGGTGAACTTTAATGCACCTTTACTTGAATCCACCTGATTCAGCAAAGGCTGAGTGGCCGTACACAACACCACCGTGCTGCCACAGCGCTCCACAAGGAAATTCACCGCGTTACAAAAAATGTGTACGCAGTTGATGGGCAGCGTCTGAATCTCGTCGAAAACCAGTACCGCATTGGCCAACTGGTGCATCCGCCTCGCGCCACGTGTACCTCCCCCAAACAATGCCTCCAAGAATTGCACGCTGGTGGTGTAGACAACTGGAGCATCCCAGTTATCTGTCAACATTTTTTCCTGCCACCCTTGTTGTTCTGGCGTGAGGTTTGAGTGATGTTCGAGCACTACACGGCCATGATCATCCATCGTCGGTTCGAGGATGGCGCGGACCACCTCGGCATTCTGGTCAATGATGGACGTGAAGGGAATGACGTAAATCACTCGCTCCATCTTGTGCTGCTCCGCATGATGCAGGGCAAACCGCAGACTGGCCAATGTCTTGCCGCCGCCGGTGGGCACGCTCAGCGTATAAATGCCTTTGTTACGCACGGCACCGTCACGGCAATGATCGGAAATATTCCTTCTGATTTGATCAACCGGATTCTGGATGGCGAATCCTTGCAGGTGCTTCTCAAGGCGTTCAATCAGCAAAGTCCATTTGACGTATTGCCCATTAAGGCGTTGTTTCGCAGCTCTTGGCTTCTCGAAATCAGCGGTATCAACACGGTCTGCGTCGATCAGACAACTGAACAGAAAACGCACGAGCAACCCAATCTTGAAATGGATTACTTGATTTTGAAGTGAATGAACGCCTTTGACCCCATCATTCACCATCATCTGCCGGATAGATTCCTTGATGCCATCAATCAACGCAGTGTTTGAGATCAATGCCTGAAAACGACTGGCGACTTGATCATCCATTCTGGCTATTGCCTCTTCAATGTGTGATCTGTCTTCCGGTTTACCCATCCGCTTGTTAAACACATCAGCGACAGGACGATTTGGGTCAGAAGACAGGCAATCGATCAAACCCGAATGATGGGATGCAATGCATAAAGCGAGAAGTTGGCCGACGACCTGGCCTATGCCTTCTTGCTTGGACAGCTCCTGCCAAACAAGTTGTGCCCCAGCAGTGGAATGATCCACCTTGCCCTTAAGACCTTGCGCATCCACGTACTCATCTTCATCAGGGTTAATCAGGCCGACTGCGGATTGAAGATAGGTTTGAAACTCACCGCTGTATTTGCCAAGGTCGTGAAGCAAACCCAAAAGCTCGCCCTGCTCGTTCAGCCCGAGCTTCGCAGCAAGAGATCTTGCTATATTGGCCACCCCAATTAGGTGTGCTTCGAGGCTTTGTGTAGCACCATCCCCGTCCCTTTGATGGGCAATCGGTCCACGAGGACGTTTTGGTTGTGGAGAATCCATATTTAAGTAGGTATGTTTTTAAAATAAGCTTACACGGCATAAGGCTCACCAGATGACCCTCTCCCCACTGCTCAAAAATATTTCTTCGCCATCTTCCCCGCCTCCGCCGCCACCGCCTGCCGCAAGCTCGCCGGCCCCAGCACTTCGCAGTGCGCACCATGTTTGAGGATGTCCATGATGAGTTCCCGATGGTCGGCGTAGGGAATGCGCAGCAGGTAACGTCCATCACCCTGCCATTCGCCCTTCTGCTCTGGATGCCACTGCTCATAGGCGACCCAGCGGGCGCGCTCTGGCGTAAAGAGCAGCCTGGCCCACAGGATGCGGCCGCCAGAGAACAGGCCGTAGCTGGGCGCAAAAAGGGCGTTCAATTTGGCGTCTGGCACCTCCTTGGCCGTGGTGTCCAGCAGCCGCGCTTCGCGGATGGCATCGAGGGCAAAGTTTCGCAAGTCATTGCGCAGATGGCACCAGGCATCCAGATACCAGTTGCCACGGTAATGCACCAGGCGCAGCGGCGAGACTTCGCGCTCGGTGGCCTGGCCGCTGCCGCGTGCCAGATAGCTCAGCGCCAGGCGCTTGCGCTGCACCAGCGCCGTGCCGACGCGCTGAAAGTGGGTGGGCTGCACGGCACGCTGGGCCAGGCCGATGATGCGTACCCGGCGGCGCAGTTGCTCCGCGTCATGATCTGCCCCACCTTCCAGCAAGGTGTTCAAACGCGCCATCAAGGGTGCTACATGGGGCGTCAGCACACCCCCTGCATCCAGATTGGCCAGCAAATGCTGCATGGTTAGAAGGGCGTGGATTTCGGCGGACGAAAACCACATGCCGGGTAGCTGATGAGGCATCCCTTGCTGGTGGCCAGCCTCGGCCATGCGGTAGCAGCCACTCGCACGATCCCATTCGATGGGCGCGTGCATGCGGGTACGCAGATAGGCCAGATCGCGTATAAGCGTCGAGCGCGAGACTTCCAGCTCGGCTTGCAGCGCGGCAAAGCTGACTGCTTGGCGCTGGCGCAACAGCGCTTCGATCTTGTAGAAGCGTTCGGTCCGATCCATCTATCCCCTTGAAACTTCATGGCTGATTTTTATCGGTCCAGTGTAGAGCCTCGCGAGCCTGCAAGGCAGCGGGGAAATTGATGCGGACCCGGCTGACTCAGTGGCGCTCTCGTTTTTCGAATCCATGACTAACTTGATACGGTCTGACCCCTGACGCTGCTGGCCCCCTAATCCGAACATCTAACCACGCGTAGGTCGGCTTAGCCTTTGCGGGCGTAAGCCGACATCCCCGGGGACGGAATCGCCGATGTCGGGTTACGCTGCGCTAACCCGACCTACGCAAGATGAGAGCGCCGCGACGGGGCCGCGCGCAGTCAGCGGACCAGGCCTTTGAGCTCTTTAAACCAGCGCGCTGGCTTTCTCGCGATTCGCCCGTTTCATGGCGGCCACATCAATAATCAGGGCCACATTGCCATCGCCCAAAATGGTCGCTGCGGAAATGCCCGGCACCTTGCGGTAATTGGTTTCAAGATTTTTCACCACCACCTGATGCTGCCCAACCAGTTGATCCACCAGCAGTGCAAAGCGCGTTCCTTCGGCTTGCACGATCACCGCGATGGCTTCCGTGGGATTGCGCACGGCATCAGAGATTTCGAAAAATTTGTGCAATTCAACCAGCGCTAGGTATTCGCCCCGCACATGCATGACCTGCTCGTCGGCATTGATGACATGGAGATCCCTGGCCAACGGCTGCAACGATTCAATGACGTAATTGAGCGGCAAAATGTAAACCTCTTCGCCCACCTTGACCGACATGCCGTTGAGAATGGCCAGCGTGAGCGGCAAGACGATTTTGATGGTGGTGCCCTTGCCTCGAACCGAGGAAATTTCAACATGACCGCCCAGCGCATAAATGTTGCGCTTCACCACATCCATGCCAACCCCGCGTCCGGAAACATCGGTGACAACGTCCGCCGTGGAAAAGCCTGGCGCAAAAATCAGCTGCCAAACCTCATTGTCGGAAATGGTCTCACTCACCGCTATGCCTTGCTGGATCGCCTTGGCCAGAATTTTCTCCCGGGCCAGCCCGGCGCCATCGTCCCTGACCTCGATCACGATGCTGCCGCCCTGATGCTGGGCTGAAAGCGTCAGCCGGCCCACCGGATCCTTGCCTGCCAGGGCGCGCTGCTCCGGCTCCTCAATGCCGTGGTCAAGACTGTTGCGCACCAGGTGGGTGATCGGATCGATGATGCGCTCGATCAGGCTTTTGTCGAGTTCGGTCTCTCTGCCAACGGTTACCAGCTCCACCTGTTTTCCCAGCTTGGCCGACAAGTCACGGATCAGGCGCGGAAAGCGGCTGAAGACATAGTCCATGGGCATCATGCGGATCGACATCACCGACTCCTGCAAGTCGCGGGCATTGCGCTCCAGATGCCCCATGCCGTTGAGCAAACGCTCGTGCAGCACCGGGTCCAGCATGGACGCGGTTTGCGTCAGCATCGACTGGGTAATCACCAGTTCACCAACCAGGTTGATGATCTGGTCAACCTTGTCAACGTCCACCCGGATCGAATTGGACTCTTTGCCGTTAGCTGGCGCGGCTGCGGCAGCCGCCACAACATTCGTCGTTGCGTGCGCGGCGGAAACCGCAGCCAGGGCCGGCACAGTGACCGGCGGGCTTGCAAGCTCGCTTTGCGGCGCTGCATCAGACCAGGCCGGCGGCTCCACGGTAATTTCAATCTGATCGGCGTCAATGATGAAGCAACTCACCGCCACAATGTCATCGGCGTCGCAATTGGTTTGCAGCCACAGGATCAGGCTGTCATCGGTTTGGGATTGCTCGGTCACCGTACCCAGATTGGCCAATTCTTCGCTCAGCAACTTCTGGTCGCTTTCCGAGACTTTGGAAAAATGCACTTTCAGCGATGCACCCGCCGCGGCGATGGCGGCGGCCACTGGCGCAGCTGCGGGCGTAGCCACCGGCGCAGCAACGGGCGCAGCCGACACGGCAGCGTCGCCCTCCAGCGCCAGCTGTCGCAATACCGCGCAGATGCGCGCAACCCCTTGCGGCTCGGGTTCTCCGCCTTCCCGATAAGCGCTGATTTGTTTTTGCAGCACGTCCTTGGTCTCTAAAAAGGCATCCATCATCGAGCTGGTTAATTTCAATTCGCCATGGCGCGCCCGATCGAGCAGGTTTTCAAGCAGATGCGTGGTGTCGGTCAGCGCGGTAAATGCAAACGTGGCGGCACCGCCCTTGATCGAATGTGCAGCGCGAAAGATGGCGTTGAGCTGCTCGCTGTCGGGCGCCTGCAGATCAAGTCCCAACAGCAACTGCTCCATCTCGGCCAACAGCTCATCGGCTTCTTCAAAAAAGGTCTGATAAAACTGGCTGATGTCCATTTGGTGCCGATCTTTTGTTGGGGTTGTGCGTGCCGCATCGCTGCTGGATCGTTGGCCCGCAAAAAGCTTTTGTTCTTCAGGAAGCCTCACGTCCAGGCTGGGCAACTGACAGGTTCACCGCGGGTTGCCGGGCACTGCCCTGCTGCTGCAGTAGATCAACCGGCTTGATGCTGGTCATGGCGGCATTGGCGTTTTCCATATCGGTTTGCGCGCGGTGATTCAGCACCACAATGCTGATGCGGCGATTGATCGGTGCATAAGGGTCATCCTGGTTCAAGTGCATGCTCGACGCGACCCCCATGACGCGCAACACTTTGATGTCGTCCATGCCGCCGCCAATCAGCTCGCGGCGCGAGGCGTTGGCCCGGTCCGCTGACAGCTCCCAATTGCTGTAGGCTTTGCCGCCCTGCGTGTATTGCGTCGCGTCGGTATGTCCCGACAAGGTGATCTTGTTGGGCTGGGCGCTGAGCACCGGTCCGAGCTCGCGCAAGATGGTGCGCATGTAAGACGCCACGATGGCACTGGAACGGTCGAACATGGGCCGGTTGCTGCTATCAACAATCTGAATCCGCAAGCCTTCGGGGGTGATGTCTATGAGCAGCTGCGGTCGAAACTGCTTGAGCACCGGGCTGGCTTCAATCATTTGGTCCAGGCGCTGTTTCAGCTCGCCCAGGTGCTTGACGTCGTCGGCGTCGCTTTTGCTGTCGTTTTCGCTTTCGATGTCAGTCTTATTGACCTCGCCCGCCGCGCGGGTGGGGTCGGCGCCGCCACCGGGAATCACGCTGGGGCTGTTACTGCTGGCCGGGCCGCCAGCGAGCGCCACCTTGAGGGGCATTTTGAAATGCTCGGCGATGCCTGCCAACTGCTTCGGCGATGATATCGACAGAAGCCACATGACCAGGAAAAAAGCCATCATGGCCGTCATGAAGTCGGCGAATGCAATCTTCCAGGCGCCGCCGTGATGGGCGGCGGCCATGACAGGACGCTTGATGATGACCCGGCGTGGCGCGTCGCTCATATCAATTCAGCCTGCCGTGCTTCAGCGGTTCTTGACTTCACGGACATGGCCGTCGAGCTCGATAAACGAGGGGCGTTCGGTGGAAACCAGGATTTTCCGACCGAATTCAACCGCCAACTGCGGCACGTAGCCGTTCAGGCTGGCCATCAGCGTGACCTTGATGCACTCGTAGACATGCAGGGATTCAGCCACCTTGTGCTCGATCAGCGTTGCCAGCGGAGAGACAAAGCCGTAGGCCAACAAGACGCCGAGGAAGGTGCCGACCATCGCGTGGGCAATCATCTCGCCCATCACCGCGGGCGGCAAGTCGGCGGACGCCAGCGCATGCACCACCCCCAGCACGGCCGCGACAATGCCAAGCGCCGGCAGCGCATCGCCAACCCTGGCCAGGCTGTGCGCAGGCACTTCGGCCTCGTGCTTGAAAGTTTCGAGTTCGTGCTCCATCAGTTGGTCAATTTCGAACGGATCGGTATTGCCGCTGACTATCAGGCGCAAGTAGTCGGTCAAAAATTCCATCACCGGAGCATCACCCAGAATCAGCGTATACGGCGCAAACAGGGGGCTATTGTGCGGATCATCGACATCGGACTCGAGCGCCAGCATGCCGTCCTTGCGCCCTTTGGACAACAGCACATAGAGCAGGGCAAGCAGCTCCATGTAGAGCGCCTTGTCGTGTTTCTTCGAGCTCCGGAACAGTTTGGGCAGCACCTTGAAAGTGGCGCGTATGGTCTTGCCATCGTTGCCGGCGACAAACGCGCCCAGCGCAGCGCCACCGATCATCAACAGTTCAAGAGGTTGATACAGCGCGCCGAAATTCCCGCCCATCATGGCAAACCCGCCAAACACGGCCCCCAGCACAAGCAGATAGCCCACAATTACCAGCACAGTGTTCTCGCTCTAAAAAATGCTTGAAGAATAAGGGTCTGAACGAAAACCCGCGACCCGTCAGGCACGCGCCCCATTGATCACATCCGCAAGCCACTGCGACGACGAGGTCGTGCAGCTCTGCACCTTGATGGGTCCGGCTATTTCGGTCCCGCCGAGTTTGGGCTTGCGCGTCTTGCCGGCACGCGATGGCGGCCGACACAACACACACACGTAGTTGATTTGCGGGTCGTGCGCGTGGGCCACGAATTGGCCGGTGCAACGCGTGCAGGTGCTCAACTGCAGCATGTCGCTGTCAAAAAAGCGCACCAGCGTCCAGGCCCGGGTGAAGTCAAGCTCGGGCTCGCTGCCTTGCCGCTGGACTTGCTCCAGGTAAAGCCGATAGCTCTTGACGAGGCCGGAAATCCGCGTGCAGTCGCCATGGGTCACCATAAACCGGTAGATGTTGTAAAACATCGACGAATGAATATTGGACAACCAGGTCATGAACCAGTCTGTGGAAAACGGCAGCAAGCCCTTGGGCGGCGAAGCGCCCTTGATTTCCTTGTACAGCTTGATCAGACGATCCCGACTCAAACCTGTTTCCGCTTCCAGAAACTGAAGACGGGCGCCCAATTTTATTAAATCGATGGCAAGATTGATTTCCCGCGCTTCACGAATCACACTTTTAGTCGCCATGATGCCCAAACAAAAGAGAAAATTTGATCTTCTGGTGTATGGGTAACATCAGCAAAGAGCTTCGACCTGCTGGCCGGAAAGAAGAATGGCGGCGTGCGACTGTTGCAGTGCCAGGCTTTTCCCGTCATGCGTCAGTGCCGACAAGATCGGGTGCTCATCAAACCGGAAGCGGCACAGCAGCAGGCTCGAATTTGCCAGCTTCACAATTTGCGAAAGTGACAGGTTGCCCAGCAAATCGGCCAGTTCCCGGCTCATGCCCAGGCGGAACATGGCTGACGCAAGGTCTTCCTTCACCAGCCGCTGCGCCAGCAGCAAATAGGTCAGATTCAAATCGCCAATCTCGTTGGTAGTGCCAGTCGTCATCAAGATGTCTCCAAATTCTCTTGTAAATTGCTGATAAAGGATGGGGGCTCAAAAAACCGCGCTGCAAACCTTGGTCAGGCCAGGGATACGGCCAAAAATGCCGAATCCCATCTAGGGTTTTATCACAACTTAATCAGTTTTACATCTCTATAACAATTCAATTAATTATGTTTCACTTAATTTTCATTTTTGTAGAACTTATTAATTAAGTACATAGTCCATTAATCCGCAAAAATTAATCAAACATCTAAATTCCGAATTGAATCGTTATCAAGTTGATACAACCATGCCAGCACTTCGGCGACAGCCACGTACAGTTCCGGCGGAATCTGCACGTCCAGGTCAACCTGCATGAGCAGCTTCACCAAGTCCGGCGAGGCATGCACATACAGGCCGCTGTCTCGGGCCCGCTGAACAATCGCGTCGGCCACCTCGCCGTAGCCTTTGGCCACCACAATGGGCGCCTTGTTTTTGGCGGCATACGACAGCGCCACCGCGCTTGGCCGATCGGGCTGCTGGCTAGCGGGCAGGTCATCGCCAGGCAGTTCAGGCGGCATCATCAGCTTTCTGGCCAGCCGGTCCCGCCAGCGCGCCAATCTGCAAACCGCTCAGTCGCAGGCCCAATGCGCCCAGGCGTTTGGGAAGCTCGCTGCGCGCCTCACCGAGCAAAGTCAGCGTGGCGTTTTCGCTGGCGGCCAGCTGCAGCTGCAGCGTGTTGCCCGCCAGACTCAAGCGCACTTCAACCGCCTTGAGCGTGGGCAAATCAAGGGTCAGGCGCGTGCTCCAGGCGGGCGGCAGCGCCTCGGCAGCATCAGAAGTCGCCGGGCGCTCATGGTGCTCCAGGTGAATTTCCCACGCCATGGGCGTGCCCGGCCATGCCTCGCCGCCCCAGCGAAAGACCGGAACTGCCAGCAACTCCAGTTGCTGGCGCACCAGCGCCATGGCATCGGTGTGAATCCCGGCCGGGGCCGACATATTGCCGTGCAGGGTCTCCAGCGCGTTTGCGTCAGGTTTTTTTGCCGTGGGCTCTTGCCCGGCCAAGTCCTGCGCCAATGCAGCACTGGCCGCGCCGCCCTGCCCCAGGTTTTGGCCTGCCAACCGCGCGCCCGGCAGCTCCGGGGGTGTTTTTGCCGTCGCGTCAAGCCGGGCTTGCGGCTCCTGCGCCAACTGAGCCAGCGTGCGCTTGCCGGCGGCAAACTGCAGCAAGTGCGATTCGTAAAACAGCCCGGAAAGCGCCACTGTGCGGGCCAGCGTTGCCGCCAGCACCGGCCCGGCCGGTGGCGTCGCATCGAGCCACAGCGCTTGGGTGCCGAGAATTTTTGCCTCAGAGCTGACTGGAAGGTCCAAGATGGCGCTGAGCGCGCGGGCCACCGTGCTCAACGTGACACTTGCCGGCGAACGCGGCGCCGCGGGGGCATTGCTGCTTTCATGGCTGCCACCGCTATCGCGCAGCGCCAAACCCGATGACTGTTGCAGGGCTGAGCGCGACGGCAAGCGGATGTCATTACTGACTTTTGCCACACTTGCCACGGCGTCCGGGCTGGCAATCTCGAGCGCCGTCTTGAGCGGAACCAGGTCCACGCGCTGAGCCAGGCGCGTCGCCAAAAGCGTGTCAATCAGGGGTGTGATGCCGCTCATGACAAGGCATCATTGCCCTGGCTGTATGCGCTTTGAAGGCTTTGCTGCCGCTCCAGGCTTTTCAGCACCCCCCCCAGGTATTCCAGCTGCGGCATGACAAGGCTGAAAATTTCGGCGTGATTGGCATTGATCCGGCTCAGCAGCTGGTACTTGCGCGCCGACTGCGCCTCGTCCAGCGCCATCAATGGTTCAATGGCCTTCAACCGGTCCACCGTCTCGCTGTATCGCGCTTCCAGCGCTGGCAACGCACCCCATTGACCGTTGCGCGCCAGCACCAACATGCGCTCGCTCAGCACTGCGATCTGCTCATAGCAGTGCAAGACTTCACTTTGAGAACCCATCTCAAGCTCCTGCGGAAAAACGGTTTGCGGCAGGAACGCTGGACGTCTCAGGCATCCGGCTGGCTTGATGCGGGTCGATTTCGCGCCACGCTGAGCTGATATTTTCCAGCAGCCGCTCGGCCTCGTCGAGCAGCGCCGGGTCGTTGCGCAGGTTGGCGTAGAGCAGGCGCTGGTTGATGTAGTCATAAAACGCCGCCAGGTTCGCCACCAGCGCGGCACCGTCCTTGCCGCCAGCCTCGGCGTCCAGGCTGGCCTTCAGACCGTTTTCAATGATGTTGATCGCCTTGGAAATGGCATTGCCCTTGGCGCTGATCTCGTTGTGGGCCATGTGGTGGCGCGCCATGGTGATGGCCGTCTTGACGCCGTCAAACAGCATGCTGATCAACTGGTGCGGCGAGGCACTCATGGCGCCGCTTTCCGTGGCTATTTTGGCGTAGGCGCTGGCGCCGCTGTTGTAGGCGTGGGGTGGGGTGTACACGGAATGACTCCTTATTTCTTACCGGCGATTCATGCTGTCAAACTGCTGCGTCAGATAGCTCGTGGTCGAATTCATTTTGGCCATCATCATGTCGAGCTGGGTGAATTGCGCGCGGTAACGCGCCACCTTGGCCTGCACGCTCACTTCGGTGGCGGCATAGCGCGTATCCAGCGATTTCAGCGTGGTGTTGACGCCCGCGGTGGCGCTGCTGAGCTTGCCGCCGCTGCTGATAAAGGTATCGACCAGCGCCGCCAGTTGGGTGCCATAGCCCGCGCTGCCCCCGGTCGGGCCGGCAAACAGCGCCTCCACATCGTCGCGGTTGCTGGCAAACGACGACTTCAGCTTGCTCGCATCGAAGGCGATCGTGCCATCTTTCTGAAAGCTCACGCCGACGCTTGACAACACCTTGATCGCCCCGTCCTGCGGCGTATTCAGCGCGGAGCGAATGCTGGTCTGGATGCCGCGCAATGTCGAGTCACCCACCAGCGCTGCGCCGGTTTTTTTCGCCACGTCATATTTCGTCAGTTGCGTGGCCGTGGCTTGCAGGCTGTTGTAGGCGTTCACAAAAGCGCTGACCGCGCTTTCGACCGAAGCGCTATCGCGGCTGACCGTCAGCGTGCTGAGCCCGGGTTTTGCCAGCGTCATCGTCACGCCCTGCACCGCCTCCTTGATCGTATTGGTGGGGGCTGTGACGGCAATTCCGTTGACCTTGAGTGCCGCATTGCTGGCGGCGGCGGTCTGCTGCAGGCTTTGCGTGGCCGAAGGATCATGGCTCAGCAAGCCTTGCAGGCTGGCGTCTCCCGTCACGGCAATTCGCATGCTTGATGCCGCGCCAGTCTCCGTGGAATTGAGCACCAGCCGATAAGGTGAAGCACCGCCGTCGTTGATGATGCTGGCCGTCACGCCGAGCGTGGCATTCTGGTTGATGGCGTCGCGCAGGCCTTCGAGCGAATTGTTGCTGCTGTCAATCACGATGGACTGCGCGGTTCGGCTGGCGTCCGTTGAAAAGGCCGCGCCACTGTACTTGCCAGTGGCCGGGTCCAGCGTTCCGCCAGTGATGCTGCCAAAATCAATCGTCACCGTGCCCAGGCCCACCGCAGCGGTCGCATCAAGCACACCGGCCGCCGCCAGCGACTGCGCTTGCGCCAGCTGCGTCACCTCGATCGAGTAACTGCCGGCCGCCCCGGTAGCCGCCGCCGTGGCGCTCAGAACATCGGCCGCGCTCGAAGCGGCCTTGACGCCCTGGAACAGGCTGGCATCGGCCAGTTTGCTGGCCGCCGCCTGAAAACTGCTCAAGGCATTTTGCAGAGTGCCGTAGGCCGACAATTTGGCGGTGTAGCTGACTTGCTGCTTTTGCAGCGCAACCAGCGGCTGACTCTCCGCGGCGGCGAGCTTGTCGAGCAAGCCGCTCAAATCGAGGTTGGACCCGACCCCCAAACTTGATACTGACGACATGCGGACTCCTTGATGTGGTTAAGCGTTCACCGACCTGAAAGCGCGTGGTTGCTGATCGGCTGCCACCTCCGTCACCCACGGGCGACTCCAGCGCGCCGACGCCGGCTCCGTGGAATTTGTCATCAACTGCGCTTCGTGGCAGATCTTCTGGTAGACCAGAAGATCCTGCAACTTGACCAGCGCTTTGGAGATTGGCCGCAATTGTTCAGAAGACATCTGGAGGATGACCTTGCCGTTCTCCAGGTTCACCACACTGGCGATCATCGTGTCGGCCGTTTTGTCAAACGCAAGCTGCACGCCGATGGAAGCCATTTTCAATGTCTGGTTGATTTCAGCCAGCACGTCACTCGCATGCCTGGACGTGGCCTCAGCCATTTTTTTTGTGCCGGCAACCGCCACGCTCTTGCGCACCGGGCCGGTCGTCCCGGGGGGCGGCAACACGACCAGCGGCTGACTCTCGGCAGCGGCGGCAGGATCGGGAAAACCGGCCAAATCGAAGCTGGAACCCACCCCCAAACTTGAGACTAATGACATGCTGGCTCCTTGCTCTTTGTTGAACTAAACCTAACTGCTCTGCACCTGTGTCGGCTTACGCTGCGCTAAGCCGACCTACGGAACTGCTCTGCACCTACGGAACCGGAGCCCGATTTGACCCGTAGGTCGGCTTAGCCGCAGCGTAAGCCGACATCTGCGCTTGCTGCGGCTTCCGGGGGATGTCGGCTTACGCTTCGCTAAGCCGACCTACGAATTCAACCCGACCTACACCTTCTGGCTCACCAGAAGACCCTGCAACCTGCCCAGGACTTTCGAGACCTGCACCATTTCCTCGGAAGGCATCTGGCGAATCACCTCGCCCGCTTCGACATCCACCACCTTGGCGATCAGGGTGTTGGCCTCCTTGTCGAACTCGAATTGAACGCCAATGGAAGCCATTTGCAAGGTCTGGTTGATCTCGGCCAGCGCGGCATGCGCTTGCGTGGGCGTGGCCTCAGCCGTTTTTTTCTCGCGCTCAAGGGGGGCAACCTCACGCACCGGCTCGGTCGTTTTGGCTGGCTGTGACGCGGGCGGATCAGCCACGGTGCTCTGGCGCAGCGGGCTTGCCGGGTTTACCGTTAGGGCACTGACCGAAACTGTCATGGCTTTGTCTCCTGGGGAATCGCTAGGCACTCACGCCTGAAATTTCAAGCGGGAGTGCTTAGCGCAGGCGGATAGACCGCCTGGGTCTCAATGTCGGGTTACGCCTTTGGGGGCTAACCCGACCTACGCATCACTCCCCCGTGGGTCGGGTTAGCGAAGCGTAAGCCGACATCTTTTCTACGCCCGATTAACGCAGCAGGGCCATCACGCCTTGCGTCGTCTGGTTGGCCTGGGCCAGCACCGAGGTACCGGCTTGTTGCAGAATCTGAGCGCGCGACATGTTGGACACCTCGGTCGCGTAGTCAGCATCTTCAATCCGTGAGCGTGAAGACGTCAGGTTGTTGATGGTGGTGCCGAGGTTGGAGATGATCGAGTCAAAACGGTTTTGTACCGCACCGAGCGAGCCGCGCAAGGCATCAACCTTGGCTAGGGCTGTATCAAGAGCCGCGAGCGGATTGGCTGTGGCCGTCAGGCCGCCTGCTGCGTCTGCCTCGTAAGCGGTTTTTGCAGCTGCAAGGCCAGCCGCGTCCGTGAAGTCATGCGTCACTGCGCCCGTCGCCGTATCGATATCACCGGCAGCGATTTTGTACAGGTTACCCGCCTTGTCCTGGACCGCGTACTCGGCATACGTATCCGTCGCTGCCGTATAAGCGCCATAACCATGCAACGTCAGGTCTGCAGGGACAGCCTCGGGACCGTTGGCAACCGCGGCGAAGCTGACATCAGCTGTCGTGGTGACGGCACCAGAAGTGACCGAGAACTTGGTGATTGAATCAGACAGACCCGACACGCTAAAGCCCGTCAAGCCCAGCGTGCTTTTGTCAATTTGCTTCAAGTCGATCGCAATGCTTTGGCCGTCGCTCGCGCCAACCTGGATAGAAAGACTCTTGTCGGACGCCAGCACCTTGACACCGTTGAAGTCGGTTTGGGCCGACGTGCGGTCGATTTCAGCCAGACGCTGGGCAATTTCACCCTGGATCGAGGCCTTGTCGGCCGCGGAGTTGCTGCCGTTGGCGGACTGAACAGCCAACTCACGGACGCGCTGCAGGTTGGTGTTGATTTCGGACAGTGCGCCTTCAGTGGTCTGCGCCAGCGAGATGCCGTCGTTGGCATTGCGCTGGGCTTGCGTCAGGCCCCTGATGTTGGAAGTGAAGCGGTTGGCAATGGCCTGGCCGGCGGCGTCGTCTTTGGCGCCATTGATGCGCATGCCGGAAGACAGGCGCTGAATCGCCGTGTTCAAGGCACCCTGTGATTTGTTGAGGTTGTTCTGCGTGAGCAGGGAAAGGGCATTGGTATTGATGACTGAGGACACGATGAGCTCCTGTTTACGAAAGTTTATGGACTCCGGCTAACTCGCCGTGACGCTGGCCTTGCCTGCCGAGACACTGTGCAAGCCACCGTTATTCAGGTTATCGGCCAAGGCCTGAAAAACCTTTAGGGCTGGACGTAAAAAAATTCCTTGCCATTTGGAAAACCTGGCCACGCAAGCCCGACATCGGCGCTTGCTGCTGCATTTCCGGGGATGTCGGCTTACGCTGCGCCAAGCCGACCTACAAATCAAAACGGGCTAAATACTTCGTAGGTCGGGTTAGCCGCAGGCGTAACCCGACATCGGCGCTTGCTTGCGGCTTCCAGGGGAGCGTCGGCTTACGCTTCGCTAAGCCGACCTACAAATCCAGGCCAACCTGCGGGGTCCATGCCTCGTCTTGATCACGGTTGCAAGGGTATCAAGGGATGGCCCGGCTACATACGGCTAACTGACGGCGAAACTCACGGCTGTTTGGGGCATCGGGGGATGTCGGGGACGTCGGCTTACGCTTCGTTAAGCCGACCCACGAATCAAAACCAACCCACAAATCAAAACGGGCTACAAGCTTCGTAGGTCGGGTTAGCCGCAGGCGTAACCCGACATCGGCGCTCGCCACCCACCCCATTTTTTTAGGCCGGCATGTTCATGATTTCCTGATAGGCGGCCACCACCTTGTTGCGCACTTGCAGGCCCATCTGAAAGCCGATGTTGGCCTTTTGCATGTCGACCATCACGTCGTTCAGCGCCACGCCGGGCTTGCCCAATTCAAACGCTTCGGCCTGGCTGTAGGCCTGCTCTTGCGTGTCACTGATGCGATCGAGTGACTTTTTCAGCGCACCGGCAAAGCCACCGCCGACGCCTTCGCTGGCCGGCGTGCCGGAGCGGTCAACCGTCTGGTTAAGCGCCCGCATTTGCTGCAGCACGGATTCAATGGACGCTATTGCCATGGCAGGTTCCTTGGGGCAGCAGACGCGCCCATTTCTTGATTGAAGACGTCAAGCGTAGCAGCCAGCGGGCCCGCGCATCGTGCCAAAAGATGGCAAAACTCCCGGTTATTCGGCGGATCAAGTGCAGCACCGCGATCTGACAATCATCCCCAAGGCCGGGGGTGCCTGGGTCGCGCCCGCCGGGCCAGCTCCTTTCCTCTTTCTTCAATAACTGCCGTATGTCATCTGTCGTTTCAGTGGTTTCAATTGTTTTTGCCGCGCTGCCGGCGCGGCAGCGTGCCTGCGGCGGCGACCGCCCTTGCGACGGGGTGCTAACCCGATGAACGCATGAGTTCCACCGCAACAGGCGCTGCCGCGGCAACGCCCAACAGCGGGCCCTTGCTCGATCAGTGGCGCGCCAACCCGCGCTTGCCGCTGATGATCGCCGCTTCCGCCGCGGTGGCCGCCGTGGCCGCGCTGTGGCTGTGGAGCAGCACGCCGAACTATGGCGTGCTCTACAGCAATCTGTCGGACCGCGATGGCGGCGCCATCATTGCTTCGCTGCAGCAAATGAACATTCCCTACAAGTTCGCCGAGGGCGGTGGGGCCTTGCTGGTGGCGACCAACAAGGTGCCTGAGGCGCGTCTGCGGCTGGCCGCGCAGGGCTTGCCCAAGGGCGGGGCTGTGGGTTTTGAGCTGATGGACAACCAGAAATTCGGCACCAGCCAGTTTGCCGAGCAGGTCAACTACCAGCGCGCGCTGGAGGGCGAACTGGCGCGCTCGATCAATTCCATATCCGCGGTGGAGTCGGCGCGCGTGCACCTGGCCCTGCCCAAGCCTTCGCTGTTTGTGCGCGACCAAAAAAAACCAAGCGCCTCGGTGATCCTGACACTGCATCGCGGACGCAGCATTGACGAAGGCCAGGTCAGCGCGATCGTCCACATGCTTTCCAGCAGCGTGCCGGAGCTGTCAGCCAAAAGCGTCACCGTGGTGGACCAGGCGGGCAATCTGCTGTCAGCGGCGAACGCTGGCACGCGCGGCCTGGATCTCAGCCAGTTGAAATACACGCAGGAGATCGAGCAGGGCTATAGCCACCGGATTGAAGCCATTTTGCAGCCCATCGTGGGCGATGCGAATGTGCATGCGCAAGTGGCGGCGGACATCGATTTCTCGATCGTCGAGAACACCGACGAGAAATACCGGCCCAACCAGGAGCCTGGCAGCGCGGCCATTCGCAGCCAGCAGTCGAGCGAGGCCAGCCAGCCAGCCGGCAGCTCGCCGGGTGGCGTGCCGGGCGCGCTCAGCAACCAGCCATCGGGCAACCCGGTTGCGCCCATCGTCAATGCAGCGCCCGGTCTGCAAAAGCCAGGCACAGCCGGTGCGGAGCAGCTCAAGATCAGCGCGGAACTGAGCGGCATGGGCGGTGCGCCCCGTAGCGGCGGCTCGGCTAACGCCCGCAAGGACGGCACCATCAACTACGAGCTGGATCGCTCGATCCGCCATGTGCAGCAGGGCGCGGGGGGCATCAAGCGCCTGTCAGTGGCGGTGGTGGTGAACTATCGCGGCACGCTCAATGCCCAGGGCAAGCGCACCGCGCAAGCGCTGTCGGCCACCGAACTGGAACAGATCCAGAACCTGGTCAAGGAAACGATGGGCTTCAGCAGCGAGCGCGGCGACTCGCTCAACGTGGTGAACAGCCCGTTTGCCGCGCAAGCAGCTGATGTGCCTGAACCTGCGCTGCCGCTATGGCGCCAGGCTGCCAACATCGAGCTGGCCAAGGAGCTGGGCAAATACCTGCTGCTGGGCCTGCTGGCTTTGTATGCGTGGTTTGCGGTGCTGCGGCCCCTGCTGCGCAAGCATTTGCAAGAAGCCCCCACGCCGGCATCGCTGGCCGACGCGGCGCAAGCGCCAGGCGAAGGGGCCGATCCACAGCTGCAGGCACGCGAGAGACAAGACCAGCGCCATCAAGACAACGTCCAGTATGCGCAGGAAATGGCGGCAACCGATCCAAGCGTGGTGGCCACGTTAATCAAGCACTGGGCGGGTAAATAATGAACGAAGGCCTGAGGAAAAGCGCCATTCTTTTGATGTCGCTCGGAGAAGATGGCGCCGGCAGCGTGTTGCGCCAGCTGCCGCAAAGCGTCGTCGCAACCATGAGCGAGGCCATGGCGGGCCTGTCGAAAGTCAGGCGCGACGAAGTCAGCGAGGTGATGGAAGAGTTCCGACTGGAAACCGAACAGTACTCGGCGCTTCATCTCGACTCGGGCAGCTATTTGCGGGCCGCGCTGAACAAGGCGCTGGGCGATGACCGCGCCGCGGACCTGCTGGAAAACATTCTTCAGACCAACGATTCGGCTGGCGGCATTGAGCGGCTGAACCAGCTGGATCCGGCCGAAGTGGTTGAAATTATTCGTGACGAACATCCGCAAATCATCGCCACGCTGCTGGTTCACATGGATCGCAACAAGGCCGCCAGCGTGCTGGAAAAACTCCCCGAGCGCATGCGTCACGACGCCGTTCTGCGCGTGGCCACTTTCGGCGGCGTGCAACCCGCGGCGCTCAAGGAATTGACCGATGTGCTGAACGAGGTGCTGTCGGGCGAAGGCGTCAAACGCGGCCGACTGGGCGGCGTGCGGGCGGCGGCGGAAATTGTCAACATGATGAGCAGCGCCCAGGAAGACGGTGTGATCAAGCACCTGCGCGAGCACGACGAAGTGCTGGCGCAAAAAATGATCGACGAAATGTTCCTGTTCGAGAATCTGCTCGAACTGGAAGACCGCAGCGTTCAATTGCTGCTCAAGGAAATCGACTCGGAATCGCTGGTCATTGCACTCAAGGGCGCGCCCGAGGAGCTGCGCGAAAAATTTCTCAAGAACATGTCGCAACGTGCCGCCGAAACGCTGCGCGAAGATATCGAAATGCGCGGCCCGGTACGGGTGTCGCAGGTCGAGACCGAGCAAAAGAGCATCTTGCTGATCGTGCGCCGCCTGGCCGATGCCGGCGAGCTGGTGCTGGGCGGAAAAGGCGACGATTCGTATGTCTAGCCGGCCTTCCCTGTCACCGGCGTCTGAACGCCCGCTCAGTGCGCCCAGGGAGAAGCCGGGCAGTTGGCAGCGCTGGGAAATGACGTCCATCGCCCAGGACCTGCTGGCCGGAGCCCGCGCTCCAAAAGCAGTCGCCAAATCCGCGCTGGAGCCCTTCGAGCCGGTCTTGCTGATTGATGAAGCCGAGCTGGCGCAGCGGCGCCTTGAAGCCCAAGAGGTGGGCGCCGCAAAGGGTCATCAAGAGGGTTACGCACGCGGACAGGCCGAGGGCTATGCCGCCGGCATGGTGGCGGCACGCGAGCAGGCCGGGCAATGGCAGGCACTCACCCTGGCCTGGCCCGCCGCGCTGCGGCTGGCCGAGCGCAAGGTGGCTGACGATTTGCTGGCATTGGCGCTGGATCTGGCCCGGCAGGTGCTGGGGCAGACCCTGACGGTCAACCCGCAGGCCATGCTGGCGGTGGTGCATGAACTGCTGCAGGCCGAGCCGGCACTGACGGGAGCGCCGCAACTGGTTTTGCATCCGGACGACGCGGCGCTGGTGAAAGCGCATCTGGCTGACGACTTGCAAGCAACTGGCTGGCGGATACGGCTGGATGCCCATGTCACGCGCGGCGGTTGCCGGGTTCTGGCCAGCAGCGGTGAACGCGACGCCAGCCTGGAAACCCGCTGGGAGCGGGTCGCCGCCGCGCTGGCTCGAAACACGCCCGCCCCGACAGGAAACGAGGATGACTGACGCATCCGGGCTTGACAGCAAGAACGGGCACATTGACGCGTGGCAAACCGCCCTGGGCGATGCGCGCACGGCGGTGGGCCTGAGTGTTCCGGTGCGCAGCTAC
>Ga0155550_1198_pt3 | contig 23369 bp, 32 predicted proteins | sample RifCSPhighO2_12_FD_107207 | JGI IMG/M metagenome (GOLD analysis project Ga0155550, IMG submission 107207) | Burkholderiales bacterium RIFCSPHIGHO2_12_FULL_61_11
AACCTCTGCATCAGGCCGCGCGCGGGCGCGTGCTGCGGGTCAAACAGCGTGCCCCGAAAGATCGGCACAGATGACCCGGCGCTCATGCCCACGGTAGCGTCATGGCGCGACCCGCCGCGGTTTGTTCGGTGCGGAACGCCTGCAGTTTTTCGGCCAGCGCGGGATCGTGCAGGGCCAGCATGGCCACGGCAAACAGCGCCGCATTGGCAGCCCCGGCGTTGCCAATCGCAAAGGTGGCCACCGGCACGCCTTTGGGCATTTGCACCATGCTGTAGAGCGAATCAAGCCCCTGCAAGTGCTTGCTGGGAACCGGCACGCCCAGCACCGGCAGCGTGGTTTTTGCAGCCACCACGCCGGCCAGATGGGCCGCGCCACCGGCACCGGCAATGATGGCTTGCAGGCCGCGGCCCGCCGCCGCCTCGGCATAGGCAAACAGATCGTCGGGCATGCGGTGGGCCGATATCACGCTGGCCTCGTGCGCCACGCCAAACTGCTGGAGAATCTGCACCGCATGCTGCATCGTTTCCCAGTCGCTGCTGGAGCCCATCAATACGCCGACCAGCGGGGCGAGTGGATTTTTGCGTGATGTCATGGGGAAATATCCTGAAGGTCTTGAGTTGGCTGGGGGCGAGAACGCCTGGACCGCTGATTCTAAGGGCTCAGGCCAGCGCCAGCGCGCGGCCCTGCGTGCTATCGTCTGCTCTCTTCTTCCCCTGGATTGAAAAATACCCTTTTTTGACCCCCAACTCTTGCCCATCATGATCAACGTCACCATTGCCAACTTTGAACCGGAAGTCATCGCTGCTTCCATGACCACGCCGGTGCTGATTGACTTCTGGGCACCGTGGTGTGGCCCTTGCAAGTCGCTCGGGCCCATTCTTGAAAAACTCGAGCTCGACTACGCCGGGCGTTTCAAACTGGTGAAGATCGACTCCGACCAGGAGCAGCAAATCGGCGCCGCCTTCGGCATTCGCAGCATTCCAACCTGCATTTTGCTGATGAACGGCCAGCCGGTGGACGGCTTTACCGGCGCCTTGCCGGAGGGCAAGATCAAGGAGTTTCTGGACAAGCATCTGCCGCCCGCCCAGCCAGCGCAAGAAGAAACGCCAAGCCCGCAAGAGCCGGCCGTGGCAGACACCCCTGAAGCCGCGCTGGAAAAGCTGCGGCAGGCGGTCGCGGCCGATCCGGCCAATGAGACGGCGCTCTTTGACTATGTCAAGCAGTTGCTGACCCTGGGCCGCCAGGACGATGCCAAGGCGGCGTTTGCGCCCGTGCTGGCCCGGACCTCGGTGGTGCGCCGTCTTGATTCACTGCAGCGCTGGATCGATGCGATTGATTTTGCAGCTTCCAACGCCAATGAAAAGGGCGCTGCAGCGGCAATTGATGGAAAAATAGCGGCCAACAAGCGGGATTTTCAGGCGCGCTTTGACAAAGCCCGCTGGCTGATGAGCCAGCAGCGCTGGACCGACGCGCTCGACGAACTGCTCGAAATCCTGATGCGCGACAAAGCCTGGTCCGAAGAAGCCGCGCGGAAAACCTGCATCGCGATCCTCGACATCATGGAGCCCCAAAAACCGAAGGTGGCCGACGGCCAGATTCCGCCCGAAGATGCGACGCTGGCGAGCTATCGGCGGCGATTGAGCAGCGTGGTATTGAGCTGACTTCGCTGACTTGCATATTCTCGTCATCGCGAGCGAAGCGCGGCGATCCATCGTCGAAAAAAGCGGGTTCATGGATTGCCACACTACGTTCGCAATGACAGACGGTTCATGGAGAGCTTCCAGTTCCGGCCCGGAACCGCACACGGACCTTGAACCAGGAATTCGTCACTGCGAGCGAAGCGCGGCAGTCCATCGTGGATCAAGCGGGGGCATGGATTGCCGCGCTGCGCTCGCAATGACGAGACTCTTTCATCATCCGGGGCGTCGGCTTGGATTCATGGCAGTTAGGCACATCTCGATGCCATTGAGGTGGCATCGTCCTGCCCATTGCTTGCGGTCATTCCTGCACGAACTGCATCCGCGTTCCGGCGAGCTCGAGCAGATCGCCATTTTTCAGCATGGCCGCCTCGCTGCCAACCGGTACGCCATTGAGCAGGAGCCGGTCAAGGCCTTCCATATGGCTCACTACAAAACCCTGCGGCCTTTTGGTGATGGCGGCGACCGCAACGCCCGGCTTGCCAATGGTGGTGACCACCTTGACCAGCATCACCTCGCGACCCGCGGCGTTGCCCGAGATGACCTTGATCACCGCGTTGGACCCGGTGCCTGCACTGGCAGCAGGGGGCACCGGCCCGGCAGCGCTGACGTCATTCACATACTTGATCTTGTACTTGCCGATTTCAATCACGTCATTGCTTTGCAGCAACTGCTTCTTGACCGCCTTGCCATTGATATAGCTGCCGTTGGTGCTGTTGAGGTCTTCAAAGTAAACCGTGTCGCCAGACATTCCCAAAATGGCATGCTCGCCACTGACCGCCAGGTTCTCAATGACGACATCGTTGTAGGGCCTGCGGCCCAAGGTGGTCCGGTCCTTGGTCAGCTGGACTTCCTTGAGGACGACGCCGTCAATCGAGACAATTATTTTCGGCATGGCCGGCTCCAGTCAATTTTTAACATTTCCGTCACTTGGCTTATTTTCCCAGCATTCTCGACAGCAGGCCGCGCTTGCTCGTGTCTTCCCTGGCGCAGGCCATCAATACGGAAATATTGTCGTGCCCGCCCGCCTCATTGGCCGCCACAACCAGCTGCCGGGCTTTTTTCTCCAGCGGTCCCCCAGCCAGAAGAATGGCGGCAATTTCTTCATCGAGCAGCATGTCCGACAGGCCGTCCGAGCACATCAGATAGAGGTCACCGACTTCCACGCGGTGCTCATTGATTTCCACCGACACCGTGTCTTCAACGCCCAGGGCGCGGGTCACCAGGTTCCTGATGGAGGAGCTCAGCGCCTGTTCGGGGCTAATCAGCCCGGCGTCAATCTGTTCCTGAAGCAAGGAATGGTCTTTGGTGATTTGCTGGAACGCCTGGCCGCGCAAGCGGTAGCAGCGCGAGTCGCCAACATGGCCCAGCAACAGGCGGCTGCCCTGAAAAACGCCGACCACCAGCGTGGTTCCCATGCCGGCGTATTGGGGGTTGGAATTGGCCGCGTTGAAAATGGAGTGGTTGGCATTTTCCACGCAGATTTCCAGCGCCTGGCGCAATTCCCTGGCATTGGCCTGCTGGCCTGCCTGGGCCAGCCAGTGGCCCATTTCTGATTTCATGAAAGCCACCGCCATCGCGCTGGCAATTTCGCCCGCCTTGTAGCCGCCCATCCCGTCGGCCAGGATGCACAGCTGCGTTGCGGCATCAAACGCCAGCGCGTCTTCGTTGTTGTCGCGCACCAGGCCAGGGTCTGTCTGCGCGCAAAATTCGTAAATCATTGTGTTCGCACCTACTGTTTGCGTGGGTCAACACAAGCATTGCGGCCAGGCCGGCTTTCCAGCCGGACGCCCTCTGTCGGGACCGTCTTAATGGGCCGATGCCCTTTTTTGCTGGCGTTTTGTGAGGTAAGTGCCCAGCGCGACGACCACAACTGCGCCCAGGATGCCGGCGAATGTAACAGTATGTTCAGCGACGGCGCCAAAATAGGTCACGATGGCAGGATCGGTCAACAGCATTTCGCCCGCCAGGAACCCGAGCAGGGCGGCACCAATCGTGATGATGATCGGGAAGCGTGCCATGACCTTGGTGAGTAGCGTCGCGCCAAAGACAATCAGGGGAATGCTTATCAGCAGGCCCAGCACCAGCAGGGGCAGGTCGCCCTCGGCTGCGGCGGCCACGGCCAGAACGTTGTCCAGGCTCATGACCAGATCAGCGATCAGGATGGTCCGGATCGCGCCGCCCATGCCGCTGATATCCTTGTCCAGACCGTTTTCATCTTCTTCAGCGCTGAGCAGGTCCACGCCGATATAAACCAGCAAAACCGCACCAATGATCTTCAGGAAGGGCAAGGCCAGCAACTGGATGGCCACGATGGTCAGCACGATCCGCATCACGATGGCCGCGGCGCTGCCCCAGAAAATGGCCTTGCTGCGCTGTTCAGGCTTGAGCGTTCGCGCCGCCATGGCAATCACCACGGCGTTGTCGCCGGACAGCACGATGTTGGTCAGAAGAATGGCGCCAAAAGAGCTCCAGAACAAGGGTGAAGAAAGATCGAGTCCGAAAATCATGGAAACTCCGTTGTGCGTTAAAAAAAAGCTCCGGGTAGCGCTTTTTTGTTTCCTTGGAGTTTATCCCGGGCTGCGCCCGCAACCATGGGTGTTAGCGCCGATACGCTTGACCGTGGTCAAGATTCATGAATCAACACCTTTATTCCGCGCCCTTACAGCAGCGCCTTGAGCAGTTTGGCCATCTCGGACGGGTTGCGGGTGACCGTGAAGCCACACGCTTCCATGATCGCCAGCTTGGCGTCCGCGGTATCGGCGCCGCCGGAAATCAGCGCACCGGCGTGTCCCATGCGCTTGCCAGCCGGCGCGGTCACGCCTGCGATGAAGCCGACAATCGGCTTTTTCATGTTGTCCTTGCACCAGAGGGCGGCCTCGGCTTCGTCGGAGCCGCCAATTTCACCGATCATGATGACGGCATCGGTATCGGGGTCGTCGTTAAAGGCTTTCATGATGTCGATGTGCTTCAGGCCATTGATCGGGTCGCCGCCAATGCCGACCGCGGTGGACTGGCCCAGCCCGATTTCGGTGAGTTGCGCCACGGCTTCATAGGTCAGCGTGCCGGAGCGGCTGACCACGCCAATGCGGCCCTTGCGGTGGATGTGACCGGGCATGATGCCGATCTTGATCTCGTCGGGCGTGATGATGCCGGGGCAGTTGGGGCCGAGCAGCAGGGTTTTCTTGCCGCCGGCGGCTTCCCGGGCTTTCATGCGGTTGCGCAGTTCCAGCATGTCACGCACCGGAATGCCTTCGGTGATGCAGATGGCAAGGTCCAGGTTGGCTTCAACCGCCTCCCAGATCGCCGCGGCAGCGCCCGCGGGCGGCACGTAAATCACCGAGACCGTGGCGCCGGTGGCCTTGGCCGCTTCGCTCACGTTGGCAAAAATCGGGATGCCCTCGAAGTTTTCGCCGGCTTTCTTGGGGTTCACGCCGGCCACAAAGGCTTCTTTGCCATTGGCATAGTCGCGGCACATGCGGGTATGGAATTGACCGGTTTTGCCGGTGATGCCCTGCGTGATGACTTTGGTGTTTTTGTTGACGTAGATCGACATGGGTTTTTTCCTATTCAGTTGGGAGGCCGTGCTGCCCGCTGCACGGCCCGCGGTTCTGTCCCGCAAAATAACTTGCGGACTTACTTGACGGCGGCGACGATTTTGGTGGCCGCGTCGGCCATGGTGTCGGCGGCAATGATCGGCAAACCGGAGTCGGCCAGCATTTTCTTGCCCAGGTCTTCGTTGGTGCCCTTCATGCGCACCACCAGTGGCACCGACAGGTTGACAGCCTTGCAGGCGGCAATAATGCCCTCGGCAATCGTGTCGCACATCATGATGCCGCCGAAGATGTTGACCAGAATGCCCTTGACCTCGGGGTTTTTCAGCATGATCTTGAAGGCCTCGGTGACCTTTTCCGCCGTGGCGCCGCCGCCCACATCGAGGAAGTTGGCGGGCTCGCCGCCGAACAGCTTGATGGCGTCCATGGTCGCCATGGCCAGGCCGGCGCCGTTGACCAGGCAGCCGATGTTGCCGTTCAGGCTGATGTAGGCCAGATCGAATTTGCTGGCTTCCACTTCGGCCGGATCTTCTTCGTCCAGATCGCGGTAGGCGACGATTTCCGGGTGGCGGAACAGGGCGTTGGCATCAAAGTCGAACTTGGCGTCAAGCGCCTTGATGTTGCCATCGCCCTCAAGAATCAGCGGATTGATCTCGGCCAGGCTGGCGTCGGTTTCCATATAGACCCTGTAGAGCTTTTTCAGCACCTCCACGGCCTGGTCGGTGGATGCCGCCGGCACGGTCATGCCATCGGCCAGCTCCCTGGCTTGCGCATCGGTCAGGCCGACCAGCGGATCGACCAGCACCTTGATGATTTTCTCTGGCGTGGCGTGGGCCACTTCCTCGATGTCCATGCCGCCTTCTGAAGACGCCATCAGCGCCACTTTCTGGCTGGCCCGGTCGGTGACGGCCGAGACGTAATATTCTTTCTTGATGTCAGCGCCGTCTTCAATCAGCAGGCGGCGAACTTTCTGGCCTGCAGGGCCGGTCTGGTGCGTGACCAACTGCATGCCCAGGATTTCACCGGCGAGCTGCTTGACTTCGTCGATGCTGCGGGCCAGCTTGACGCCGCCCCCCTTGCCGCGGCCACCGGCATGAATTTGAGCCTTGACCACCCACACCGGGCCGCCGAGCTTTTGGGCGGCTTCCACCGCTTCCTGCACCGTGAACGCAGGGATGCCGCGCGGCACCGGCACACCAAAATTGCGCAAGATTTCCTTGGCTTGGTACTCGTGAATTTTCATGAAAAAAACCTTCAGAATTCAGTAAAAGAAGAGTGCAACAGAGGTTCGGGCAGGGGCGATGGGAGTGCTTGAAGCAGGCCATGCCGAGCCAAAATCACGCTGTTAGCGGTCACTGCAGGCAGCAACCCGTGACTGTATCATGCTGCAATGCACAATCCCTGTTCCAGGCTGACACCGCGAAACCCCTTGAAATCAACCCGAAACGCGGGCCTGCGCCCGGTTGATCGCTGAAAGCTGCTATGCCCAAAGTTTTTATTGATGGCGAAGCGGGCACCACCGGCCTGCAAATCCGCCAGCGCCTGCAGGCCCTGCCGCAACTTGAACTGGTCAGCATTGCGGCCGGCTTGCGCAAGGATGCGGCCGCCAAGCGCGACCTGATGGCGCAGGTCGATCTGGTGATCTTGTGCCTGCATGACGACGCAGCGCGTGAATCGGTCGCCCTGATTGATTCGCTGCCGGGCAAGAGGCCGAAAATCATCGACGCGTCAACCGCCCACCGCACGGCGCCCGGCTGGGTCTTCGGTTTTCCCGAACTCGCCCGCGGCCAGCGCGAGGCCGTGGCCGCAGCCGAGCGCGTGGCCAACCCGGGCTGCTACGCCACCGGCGCGATTGCGCTGATCCGCCCGCTGGTCGATGCCGGCATCGTTCCGGCTGACTTCCCCCTGTGCCTGCCCGCCGTCAGCGGCTACTCCGGTGGCGGGCGCCCGATGATAGAGGCCTACGAGGCTGGCACGGCACCGCTGTTTGAGATTTACGGCCTGGGCCTGGAACACAAGCACCTGCCAGAAATCATGAAATACGCCGGCCTGGCGCGCCGCCCGGTGCTCATTCCCTCGGTCGGCAACTTCATGCAGGGCATGCTGGTGCAGTTGCCGCTGCACCTGGACCTGCTGCCCGGCCAGCCCAGCGCCGCGCAGCTGCACGAGGCGCTGGCCAGTCACTACGCGGGCAGCCAATGGGTTACGGTGCAAGCCGCGCCCGCGTCGGGCAAGCTCGATGCGCTGGCCCTCAATGACAGCAACGCCATGGAGTTGCGCGTCTTTGGCAACGAGCGCTACCATCACGCGGTGCTGGTGGCGCGGCTCGACAACCTGGGCAAGGGCGCGTCGGGCGCGGCAGTGCAAAACCTCCAGCTGATGCTCGGACTTTGAGGCGGCAGCGCGCCCTTGTTGAACGGATAAACGCTCAGGAGGTTTTATGACCATGACGGCTAAACAACTTGCACTGGCCATCGCGGGAGCGGGCCTGCTGACTATTTATGGCTGTGCCGACGGAGGCGGAACTTCGACGACCGACATGGCGTCACTGCCCGCAAATTTACTGGGCGAGCCCGCATTGAGCAACTGCGCTGCAGTGCGCAGCGGCAGATACAACCAGATATTGCTGGTTCCATCCGGTCCTTCCTTTCCAGACAAGGTAAAAAAAGTTGTGATTGACGCGGTCGCCGGGACGGTCACCGATATCAGCGGCAGCGGCACCATAACCGCCTCCGACGAAGCCTGCCATTCCACCATCAGCGGCGGAACCGATTTCGTGGTATCGCCAGCCGGCGTCATGGTGATGCGCTTCGGTCAAGGCACCACGAAATATCTGGCCATCAGCGTACCGGAGCAGAAGTTCACGCTGGCGGACATGGCCGGCACCTGGAACAGCCTCGGCATGGATAGCGCGATCCCCGGAGCCAATCAAGGCACAGCGTCGAGCGTGACCTTCAACTCAGCCGGGGCGGTGACCGCCATCAAGCAGTGCCGCAACGCCGCAACCTGGGACGTGACGAACTGTGTCGATGTGACCACCGGCCTGCCCTCCCTGGCGGGCGACCTCGACGGCGGATTCTTTGTGCTGGACGCCACGAAAGCCATCATGGGCCGGATGTTCGCTTACAAGGCCGGCAATGGCGACGTCATGGCAGCCTGGGTCACGACCAGTGACCAGTTCAATTTATTCACCAGGCAGCGCAGCAACAGCCTTCCGGCCGTCGGCGCGGTGACGACCCACTGGAACCTGCAGATGGACAGCCTGCTCACCTCGCCCAGCGCAGCGACCGCATTCAGCAACACCATTTTGTCAGTCGACCCGACGGCTGCAAGCTGGGTCCACAGTCGGAAAACCGTGGGCGCTACCGATGCCCACCGCGAGACGCTGTTCGCGAATAAGCCGCGCGATGGCTACACTTTCCGACCCGCTGGCACAGCCTTGGCGGCTGACGGCACGACGGCAACGTTTGGCGAATTCACCAGCCTCGATTTTCGTGGCATGGGACTGAGCGTCTTGCTGTTGCCCGCCGAAAAGGGCTTCTCATTTTCCGTAGCCCAGCCCTGAACTTCCTGCATTGAGCGTCAATGCAGCACGACCACGGGCTGGACCGCGGGCTGCCTGCTCTCCTGCAGCCACTGCGGCCAGACCTGCAGCGGCCAGCCGGCCTTCAGACAGGCGTGGTAGACGATGCCCAGCCACTGCCGCAAGGGTGTTTCGGCCAGCGTCAGGCTGGCTTGCCGGCCATCAGCAGCTTTGAAGGTCAGGCACACCGACTCGGCAGACTGCGCAATATCCACCGACAGCACCAGCCATGCCGCGCTGTGCTGCGCCGCCTGCACGGGTGGCTCTGGCAGCAAGTTGGCTTGGGCGGCCTGCTGGGCAAAGCCGTGCAGCATGTCGGCGTAAGCCAGGTCTGCGCCCGCCTCCGGCCGCTGCAGCCCCTTGAGCAACACCGGCAGCAGCCGCTGCAGCAGCCGCTGGGTCAGCCATAGCACCACTGGCGCATGGCCGCTGCCAAGCTCACCGTTCAGCCGGATGCGATCCTCCGCGTCCACGTACTCGGTGGTGATGCGCTGCAACTCGGCCATGGTTTTCGCGTCAGAACAGATTGCCGAAGCTGATGGTGTCGCCGCGGTTCAAGAATTCCAGATCAAGATCGCCTGGCGGCAGCGTCGCTGGTGCAGCGGCAGCCTTGGCGCGAGCTTGGGCGAGCTGGCCGAGCACCGGCAAATGCTGCATCGACAGCAGTTGGCAATAAGCCAGCAACAGGGCGCCGGCTTGAGCCAGCGGGTGCAAGGCATCTGCGGGCAACCGGTTCAGCGCCGCTTCATCAATCTGAAACAAGCCCGTGATCTGCTGTTCGCCAGCATCGGTCTGCAGCGTCACCGGCCACGGGCGAATGAGCTGGTGCTGCTGCAACACGGCACAGGCCGCCACCGTGGCAAGGCGGCTTTGTTCGATCTGATTGAGGAAGTTCAGGATAGCCAGCACCGCTTGGGCTGGCTGGCCGTCTTCGGTGAAGAATCCCTCTCCTGCCGGCCCGGCGCTGACGAGGCCGCTGTCCTCATCAATACACAGCACCTGTTGCGCGTCTTCTGTTTGCGCCAGCCGAAACGGGTAAGACCGGAATGCGGCCGGGATGTAGTGACCCGACCAGCGACCGTCGGGGGCCACGAACAGGTTGCTGCCCGGCTGCAAGCCCAGCACAGCCACCGGCACAAAGGCTTCGGCCTGCTCGATGAAAGCCAGCGGCAGCGATATGACCGCCTTCGGCATCTCGGCAGCGGCCAGGGGAATCACCGCGTCGGCGGCGGCGAAGGCGTAACCTGAATGGCGTTGCCAACGCTGGCTGGCGTGGCGTTGGCGGGAGATGGCTTGGTAATTTGGCATAAGGTAGGTGAAACTGTTTTGCTGCTTGTCTTATAGCTGCTTAAGGCTATTTTATAAGGGCGGTATCAAGCCCAAGCCGCTACCTCGGTGACACCGGGGCGCGCATCTATGATGAAACTCCGGTGGCTTTGTCGGACTCTCTCCATGAACCGCACGGTTCATGGCCAGTTTGCAGTTTCGGTCGCCCGAAACAGGAAGCTCGCAATGTTCGGGCGTTATGTAAAGTTACAAATGCTACAAAGCAAGACCTGACCCCTTTGACCCCGCCGCCACAGAGTCAAAGCGATGAATGCCCGAGAGCGCGTCATGCAGTGAAGTTTCAGCCTCCTCAGTGTCGTAATCGGCTTGCAGGCCAAGCCAGAAGCCGGGCGTGGTGCCGAAGAACGCCGCCAGGCGCAAAGCCGTGTCCGCCGTGATCGCGCGCTTGCCCGTGCAAATGGTCGAAATACGCGCCTCGGTGACGCCGATCTCCTTGGCCAGCCGATACTGGCTAATCTGTAGCGGGATGAGAAATTCTTCGCGCAGCACCTCGCCGGGGTGAATGTTGGGCAGTTGATTCATATTGTCTCCTCAGTGGTAGTCACAGATTTCGACCCGCTCCGCGTGGCCATCGTTCCAAACAAAGCATACCCGCCACTGGTCGTTGATGCGGATGCTCCACTGCCCTTTGCGGTTTCCCTTCAGGGGTTCCAGCCGGTTGTTGGGCGGAATGCGCAAATCCTCAATGCGTCTGGCGTTGTTGATCATGCGCAGTTTGCGTCGCGCCACCGCCTGAATTTGCACCGGCAGTTTTCTCGAGAACTCGCCTTCCCATACCTTGTGCGTTTCCTCTTCGTGGAACGTCGTAATCATCAGCTTGATACTATCGCCAAACGCAAGTATTGTCAAATCGCAAAACGTGCTGACCCCCGCCTGCCTCACTCCCGTGCCATGGGCAAGGCCTTGTTCAACGCCCCTGCATCTGACACTGTTGAGCACTCATCCCGCCAGCCCCTCCACCCACTGCAACTGTTGAGGCAAGCAAACTGTCTTCGGGTCGTAGTTCGCCTGGGCGAAAGCTCTGGCATTGGCCCCCAGTCTTGCCCGCGCCGCCGGGTCGTCCAGCAGCGCGCAGACCTCGCGGGTCAGGCCCGGCACATCGAAGAAATCCACCAGCCGCCGCCGCCATGTTGACCAGGGCGTCTATGGCAAACAGACTGATCTTTCCGCGCATGAGATCGGAGACGCGCGGTTGCGTGACGCTGAAAACTTTACTTAGCTATCCAAGTCTTTTACGCGTGAGCGTGATTTTCCGGCTCGACCGACAGTCGCATCCCGACAGACTTCAACACCGCCAGCAGCGTCTTCAAAGTTGGGTTGCCCTTTGGGGATAACGAGCGGTAAAGCGCCTCCCGGCTAATGCCGGCCTGCGCCGCAACCGCCCCCAAACCACCATAGGCTTCGGCCACATCGCGCAAGGCCAAAAGACCCGCTGCGCGGTTGTCGGGATCATCCAACTCCTCCAGCGCAGCCTTAAGATACTCGATGGCAAACTCCCGATTAGCGCGCAATTCCTTGATGGTTTCCTCGGTGTGAGACACCGCTCCATTCAATATTTTTTTCATGAATTCCTCCGTTTCCAGTTCACCCAATAAGCCTTGGAACGTGTGATGTCGGCCTGCTGCGATCCTTTGTCGCCACCGCACAGCAAAATTATCAGCGCCTGTCCGTGTTTTCCGTAATACACACGATAACCGGCTCCAATATCCACCCGCAGTTCCGAAACGCCTTCACCCACCGGCTTGCAGTCACCGAAGTTGCCTGCGGATACCCGCCGCAACCGAACCTCAATTTGCGCCCGCGCCCGCATGTCCCGCAAGCTACCCAGCCACTCAGTGACAGGCGTACTTTCATCTTCAAGCTGATATCGGCGCAATTCAATCATAATTGAATGTAGTTTATAAGCTACTTCAACGCAAGAAAGCATATTATTTTTCTGACCAGATCGGCATCTTCGCCCTCGAAGGTAACCCTCAATTAATCCTACCTCCAATCGGATTTACTGGCCGATACGAGTGCCGCCCAGTCATCTGGCGGATGGCCACGCTGCAGCATCTTTTGGAATACGGCATAAGGATCGGAGCGACTGCCGGAGGAGCGCAAGGTGTGCTCGTCGTTCACCCAAGTGAAGACGATGATCCTGGTTTTGGAGTCGAACCGGAAGAATAACCGGAAACGCCGTCCAATTTTGGCTCGACGCCAATGTCGGAACGGGGTACCCATGGTGTTGCCTTGTCGGTATTCCTCACGATTCGGGTTGCCTGGAATGGTCTCCAAAATCAGTTCGGACAGCGCATTGAACAGCTTGACGTTGGCGTTTGACTCAAAGCCCTCAGGGTCTTGGGCCTGCGCACGTGTGACCGCCGTCTCCAACCTCTGGAGTTGCTGACTCAGGCATTCGTGGAAGAGCAGTGTCCAGCCATGACGTTTGATCACAAGGCCACGTCGCCCACGATTTCCTCATCGAGATCAACCGGATTTTTCAGCGCAGCCAACATCGAACGCACCAAGCCTTCCGGCAAGTTGGTGAGGTGCTGCCCGGTCTGAATGTCCTGCTCCAGCAGGGAGAGGAAACCTGCGATGGCTGGGTCTTTGTGCTCCTGATTCTCGACACGGCTGACAACGACCTGGGAGCCCAGCAGATCAAAGGCGACCTTGCCCCCGAAGTCCAAGCCGAGTGCTTGACGGATGGGCTTGGGGAGGGTGATTTGCCCCTTGGAGGTGAGGGTGGCGACCTCGTGAATGGTGCTCATGGCTCGACTCCTTCAATTATTCGATGAATGGTAAGGAAAACTCCTTACTTTGTCAATATCTTGTTTCCAGGACGGTTCGTGGGTTGGCCATGAGGCGAAGGACCTCATACGATAGGGTGCCATGTAAACCAAGTGGATGTCCTGAATGTTGCTGTCACGGACGGCAGCTGGCGAACAATTTTCTCGTAGATTGCGGCACGCTGAGTACGCCTCTCCCAGGCTTTCTGGTAAAGCCATGCTAACGAGCCGATAACGGCTCCAAGAACAATCGACCAACCGTTCATGACGCTCACTCCTGAGTTAACCCCTCATGCCGCCAAGCGCTCACGCTGCCCAAACACTTTGCGGGCGGCGCGCATACCGTGCAAAAACCTGGTCTGGCGGCGCGCGCACAGGTCGATTAGCTTGGCAGGGGTGCCAACGGCGCTGCCAAACTCTTTCAAGAAACTGGCCGCCAGCTCAATGAATGCTTCACCATCGAGCCCGATGCGCGCCAGGATCGGTGGCTGGCTGTCCGGGATGCTGCCGCGCTTGGCTGGATGCACCAAGCGACCCGTCCATTCGACCAGCGCCACATACTCTTCAAAACCAAACGGCACGGCCCAGGCGGTGCGCCCAGTGGCATCAAACGGCATGAGCGGCGCTTGCGGCAATGGATCGCCACGGCCTTCGGCCTCGCGATGACGAGGTTCCCCCGTCATTGCACCTTCCTCCGTCATTGCGAGCGAAGCGCGGCAATCCATGCCTTGTGCTGGCACGCCAGCAGGCGCCCGCCCCAGCCTCTCCTGAATCGAGGTGTAGTCAGACGCCTCGGGCGTTTCAGCCATGCCAGCGCGCACCGGGTTCAGATCGACATAGGCCATCGCCGCCAGCAGCGCTTGTTCATCAAGCAGCGCCTGGCTTTTAAAGCGTCCTTCCCAAAAGCGCCCGGTGCAATCGTCCTCGGCATTGGCCTGGCGCGCCAGCGATTCGTTCAAAACCCGCATGAACCAAGACAGATCATGCAAACGCGTGCGGTAGGTTTGGGCCATCTCCAGCACCATGGCAATTTCAGCCTGGCCCATTTGCGCGCGCTCGGGTGAGAGGTAACGCTGCACCAGCAGCGGCCCGGTAAAGAGCTGCGTCCAGCGGGTGAGCACCTCGTCATCACTCCAGGCCAGCGCACGTTCACGGTCAACATGGGCGACAAGATGGTAGTGGTTGCTCATCACCGCGTAGGCCGCCACGTCGATGGCAAAGATGTGGGCCAGCTGCTTGATGCGCGTGGCAATCCAGCCCCGTCGGTGCTCAAAGCTCTTGCCGGTCAGGCGATCATCGCCACACAAAAATGCCCGGCGCACGCAGCGCGAGACGCAGTGATACCAGGCGGTATCGCCCAGACTGATGAGGGCGGAACGGGGACGGGTCATGGATGGAGCTCCGGTTTGTGTGCTTGGGGCCGACTCTCGCATGCGTCGGGTCTTATGTCAACTAGGTGGGTGTCCTGTATCTTTCTGTATCTTTCTCCTATCTTTCTCCTGTATCTTTCTGTATCTTTCCTGTATCTTTCATTGTGGAATGGCGCCTCGGATCAAGCGTGCATCGCGGTACGGGCCGCCTCCACCAGAAAGCCGCTGCGACTCTGGCCTTTCTTTTTAGCAAATTCATCAATGCGGGCCAGCACCAGGCGCGGTACGGTGATGTTGATCTTTTCTGCCGGCCCCAAATACTTTTCAACCGGCACGTCTACCACTGCCCACACGCCGCCAGCGTAGTCGGGGTTGGCCTGATGTTGCGCCATGGTCTGGGCCATAGGAACGGCAACACCGTCTTCAATCAAGCCTTCCACGTGCAAGTCAACGGCTTCACGCACGCTCTCCAGCGCATCGTCCAGCGTGTCGCCCCCTGAAAAGCAGCCCGGCAGGTCGGGCACGGTGACGCCGTAGCGCTGGCCGTCGTCGGTATGTAGTACCACAATGAATTTCATGTCTTTCTCCTGTTTTCAGTTATTTGCGCCACCCGGCCTGGCGCTCAATGCTGTACAGCGTGGGCGTAGGGATGTCGCCATCGGGATGCTTGACAGTCACCAAACCTGGCTTGAGCGGATGCTTGAACTGGTGATGCGAGCCCTTGACTCGGGCCAGATACCAACCATCGGCCTCCAACTTTTTGATGACCTGCTTGCTGTTCATGTGGGTATTATATTTATTTGGTGGGTATTAGCAACACCAAATAATCCGAACTACCAGGCTGACATCGCGGGCTCAACCCGCAATCCAATCACCCCGGAAAATGCCCCGCCGCCAGTTCCCGCAACCCCGCTTCATCCAGCGCTGCTTTGGTCGCCAGCGCCCAGAGGTAAAGGGGCCTGGCCCCTTTTATGCGTTTTTTCCCCCGGCGCACGCAGCGCGAGACGCAGCGATACCAGGCGGTGTCGCCCAGACTGATGAGGGCCGAACGGGGACGGATCATGGTGGCGCTCCGGTTTGTGTGCTTGGGGCCGACTCTCGCATGCGTCGAGTCTTATGTCAACTAAGTGGGTGTCCCTTAGTTTCTTCCTCCTTAGTTTCTTCCGAATTGTCAATACCCTGTAAAGGGGTCTGTAAAGGGGTCTGACCCCTTTATTCGCTGTAAAGGGGTCTGACCCCTTTATTCGGCAGCCGACGTGGAGGAAAGTTTTCATGCTAAATCCTTTGGTTTGTTATTTTCTTTGGATGGCCTGCCGCGCAGACGGGGCAACACCGCCTGGCCGAGGCGCTTTTCGATTATTTCAGCAAAGCGACTGTCGCCCACCACCACGCCCTGCTGGGTAGCGGTGCGGATCAAATTCCAGGCCGGGTCGTCCACCTCGGTGGCGAACAAGTCACGGTAGGCCTGATTTCGCTCTTGCGCACTCGTGCCAAAGGCGAGATATTGATCGTGGGGTGTCAGCAATTTATCTTCCGCCCCCAGCGCATTGGCGCGGTAACTGCTCCAGCGATACTCGCCGGGCGCCTTCACCATGTTGGCGCGCACCGGATTGAGTTCGACGTAGCGCATACAGGCCAGAAGATAGCGCTCGGACTGGACGTAGCTTGCTTTGTAGCGCCCCTGCCAGAGTCCGCCGCTGCGGCGGTAGCTGCGATTGACATACTGCACATAGCGCCGGCCCATGTCCTGCATCAAGCCGCCCAACGCACCCGCCGACGGGGCGGAAAGCAGCAGATGCACGTGGTTGGTCATCAGGCAATAGGCATGCAGGGCAATGTCACGTTTGCGGGCATATTCGCCCAGACAGTCGAGATAAAAACGGCAATCGTCATCGCAGAAGAACGCAGGCTGACGATCCACGCCCCGCTGAATGACGTGCTGCGGAACACCGGGAAGATCGAAACGGGGGCGACGGGGCATGGGCGGAGATTACCCCGCCTGGGTTACCCCGTAAAGCGTAAAGGGGTCTGACCCCTTTATTGCTGACCCCTTTATTGTCTGACCCCTTTATTGTCCATGGGCGTAAGGGCTGAATTTTCAAACTGCGACTGAACGATCAAACAGTGTTTCTGGCGCAATATCAAGGTTTCCCGGCCAACACACGGTGTCGAGCGCAACAAATGCCTGCTTGAAAAGCTCCAGACTCTGCAAACGCGTAAATACACCTCTGTCCAAGTACGGACGCGCATCAAACACCCGGTGATCACCGGAGTTGAACCACAGCTCCAAACAGAAATCGTCGCGTGGTACTACTTTGGTAACTGACTCCATAACTGCTCCTAGCGCAAGGGTTCAATGGGAAATGGTGGTTGCCCGCTAACTGCAAGCTCCCAATCCGCCATAAGGGCATCACGATGAATCTCAATCCACGCCTGCACAAGTCTAGTTTTTGCGACTGGCAAACTACCGGCCAGCAATGCGCCATCCAAAATAGAGAAGGACGCGTCTAGCCCTTGGTATTTGGCATGAATGTGAGGCAATTTATGTCGCTCATCATCAAAGAAATACAGGCTGATGATGATTCCATAAAACATGCTGATGGCTGGCAAGGTCGGCACTCCTTAATGCGTGACGTGGCAGTTTACCGACTCAATTGCCTGCGTGGTACCACGGAGTGTCGTCCAGCGAGATCAGGGAAGAACTTGGGCGGGTCATGCGATGCAGTCTACAACACAATGTGCATTATGTAAATTAACGTGGATGTCCTTTATATTTCCTGCCCTCAACACCGGCACCTGCTTCTCAACAGGAAGAAGCGCTGGAAGTGTTGGATTGCAAGACCTGACCCCGTTTGGTCCTCCCCGCCAGCTCAATTCTTAAAGGTCTTACCATCCGTGCAATGTAACCGAATGCGACAATGCAAGACCTGACCCTGGTTAACAAGACCTGACCCTGGTTAATCCCGTCGGCACGGGCTTGCGTCAGGCCAACACCACGCTGGTGTGAATTTCTACTTTAAGCACACGCTTGATGGCAGTAAATATCGCCGATATGTTGCTCATCGTCGGGTTGCCCGACTTCGACAGCATCCGGTGCAGACTCTTGGCCGGTTTGTGAATGTCTTCAGCCAGTGACTCGAAGCCTACGGTGGCGTTCACCAGATCGCGCAAAATCAGCTTGGCCGTGTCGGGTTCGTCGTTGAAAAACAGCGTCACAGCCTCATCCAGCAGCGCCTGCGCAAAGGCCGGATCGGATTGCACACGGGCGACAACGGTTTCTTTGAAATCACGGGTTAGTGCCATAGTTCATGCTCCTTTGTGAAGTTGCGATTTGCGACGTTTGTAGTCTTCCCACAGTGCCACCGCCTGATCAATGTCTTGTTGTTGCCGCTTCTTGCTCCCGCCACCCAGCAAGACGATGATTTTCAAGCCGTCCTTTGCCAGGTAGATGCGATAGCCTGGACCCCAGTCGATCTTGTATTCGCCGATGCCTCGGAACCACTCTACGTTGGACAGGTTACCCTGTTCCATACGGGTGCCAGCCACGCTGACCTTGGCAGCGGCCATCGCATCAAGCGTAGCAAACCAGTCGGCATAAGGGCTTTTGCCATCGGGCAGGAGCAGTTCCTTGACTTGGTAGCTCATTACTTATATGGTAACACATAAGATACCATATACCGATGGGATGTTTTAGCGTCACTATCCATGCGCCAACATCACCCCACCTGCAACCCCCTCAACACCGGCACCTGCTTCTCAACAGGAAGAAGCGCTGGAAGTGTTGGATTGCAAGACCTGACCCCGTTTTCCCCTTTTCAGCGTCCTGGGTTTGTGGTCGGCCAGCACGTCGAGGATGGGGTTGTAAACCGCTTCCTGCATCGTGGCCTCACCCTGGCAACACCATCCCCGTCAACCCCTGCACCCACGCCAGCTGCCTGGGCAGGCAAATCGTCTTCAGGTCATAGTTCGCCTGCGCAAACACCCGCGCACTGGCACCCAGCCGTTGCCGTGCCGCCGGATCATCCAGCAGCGCGCACACCTCCTTCGCCAGCCCCGGCACATCGAAGAAGTCCACCAGTCGTCCAGTGTCGTCGTGCTTGATCGCCTCGCGCAACGGCTGGGTGTCACTAGCCACAATGGCGCAACCGACACTCATCGCCTCCAGCAGACTCCAGCTCAGCACGAAGGGGTAGGTCAGATACACATGGACCGTGCTCAGTTGTAGCAAGGGAATGAAGTGCTGGTACGGGATATGGCCCAGGAAATGGACCCGCGCCCAGTCGGCATCGCTGATCAGCGGCCTCACCTCGGCAGCGAAGATGTCTTTCCACTTCTTGCCCTCTTCTGGTCGGGCACCGTAGCTCACATCGTCGCCGCCGACGATCAGCACCCGGGCCTTCGGCCGGCGTTTCAGAATCTCCGGCAGCGCCCGCATGAAAATGTGGTAACCCCGATACGGCTCCAGATTGCGGTTGACGAAGGTGATTACCTCATCGGCACGGGTCAGTGTGATGTCGCCGTTCAGCGTCAGGCTCACGCCAGCATTCGGCGCTACCGCTTCGGTGTCAATGCCATCGTGCACCACAGTGATGTTCGAGCGAAACGGCTCCGGGAAGGTGCTGGCCTGCCAGTGGGTCGGGCTGATGCCCGCATCGGCGACTTCGAAGTGCAGCAGGTTGTTCAGGTTTTTGAGGCGCAAGCGGCAAACGTCGCCTTCATCTTTAACAGGGAACTCAGGGTCGAAGCCGACGTCGGCATCTTGCGGGTGATAGTAGAACTCGCAGTAGATGCCCAGCTTTGCCTGCGGCCAGACGTCTTTCAGAAACAGGCTCTCGCCCCAGCCCGGGTGGGCGATGATCACGTCCGGCGTGAACCCCTCGGCCTTGAGCTTGAGCGCCGCGCGAAAGCACGCCTCGCCCCGGATGGTCTTGGTCTCGAAATCGCTCACCCACGGATGCACATTCGGCGTGGTGCCCCGGCTGGCGCTGTAGGGCACCAGTTTGATGCCCTGCCACTCCGGCGTCTTTTCGTTGGCGGCATGGACCTTCTGCATGGTCATCGCCGCCACGGTATGCCCTTGCTGCACCAATGCCGGGGCCAGAAACTTGAACTGCCCGGGGAAGTTCTGGTGGATGAAGAGAATGTTCATGCGCCCACTTTCAGAACCCCCAGCTTCCCCAGCCATACCAGGGCGCGGAACACGAAGGCTTGCCGTTCGGCAGAAATGGCCTGAATCAATTCGGCCGCAGCCTTCGGGCCGGATGCTGCGGCATCGAACACAGCCTGCACCTCGGCCTCAGTGGGCAGCACCACCTTGGCAAAGTTGACCATGGCCAGTTGCCGGTAAGCGCCCACTCGCGCAAAGGCGGTTTGTGCATCAGCATCCACCAGGCCCAACAGCGTTTGCGGTGTCAGGCTGTGCGTGGGGTAGCTGGCAAAGGCGTGGAACGGGTCCATCCGGGCCGGCCAAGGGTGGGGCTGCGGTTTGAGAGCCGGGGCTTGCGCCTTGCGGATTTCTGCAAGCTGCGCCCACAAGGCCTCGTACTGCGGAATGATGGCGGCCCAGTCGTACACCTGCCGCGCCCGTTGGCGGCCGGCCTCGCCCATCTGGCGACGCAACTCGGGCGAAGCAAACAGGCGGCTAAAGGCCTGCGCCGTGGCCGCCACATCCACTGCCACCAACGAGCAGGTGTGGCCGCAGTACATGTCGTAATTGTCGATCTCCAGCGCATGGCGCAGGGCCAGGTCGTTGCCCAGCCCCGCCCCCGGCATCAGGGTCGGGATACGAAAACCATCGACCCCATCGCGCACCGTGTCCTTGTAGCCGTCCCAGTCCGCCACCACCACCGGCAGCCCGGCGGCCATGGCCTCGATCGGCACGATGCCGAAGGTCTCCTGGATGTTGTCGGAGAGCGAGCAGAACACATCGGCGCTGGCCCAGGCGGTTTCACGGTTTCCATCTTTCCGTCCATCCAATGTATGCACTTGCACATTGGGGCAAGCCAACTGCGCCGCATCGGCATAAGCCCTGGCAATGTGGTCATTGGCATGCAAGCCGAATTCAACCAGCATCAGTTTTTCACCCGCAGGCAATTTGGATGCAGCTTTTTCCAGCGCCTGGTACATGGCCAAGGGGTGGGCCTTGGCATGGAAAGACAAACGCCCGACGAACAGCACAACGTGGGTGTTCGCGTCAGCCCCCAGCGCGGCACGGGCCGTTGCCCGCTGATCCTGCGTGAATACAAAGTCCGCCGTGTTGATGCCCAGCGGAATCACCGGCAGTTGCGGCAACACCAGCCGTTGCGCCCCCAAACGTTGCACGAGATAGTCAGCCTTGGCCTGCAACAGGCGGGTCACGTTGTCTTTGCCTGCCGTGGAGGTGCAGATCACCGCATCCCACGGCTGCACCGGCGCTGTCAGCAGCTCGGCCAGCGCATCCATGGCGCCGTGACTGCAGATGGTGTGGGTGATGCCGCACAGGCTCCAGGCGCCATGCCCGAACGCGGCCCGGTGCCAGGCGTGTTCGCCGATGCCGGGGCCGGGGTAGTACACCACGCCCGGCTGGGCCAGGGCGGCCAGGCTGTTCTTGTCCACCGCCTTGACCGGTTCGCTGCGCCCCGCCCCCTTCACCGCTTGCGCAAACACTTGCGCGTGCTCGGGCTTTTGCACCTGGGCCCAGAACTCCGTGGCCTGGCTGTACGCCAGGAAGCCGCACAGGAAAGACTCGCCCGCCGCATTGCGCCCCATCAGCTTGGGGCCGCTGGTGGTGTAGGCCTCGGGGTGGTAATAGATGGCGGCGGTCATTGCGGAAAATGCGCCGCTGCCAGCGCCCAGAGGTGGTAGTAAGGATGCTCACCCCTCTTGGCTGCCACCGCGGCAAAGCCCTGCCATGCCGGGGTAATGAAGCCTGCCGTGGTGCTGCGGTCTTTATGCTTGGGGCCGCAGCCGACGTGGAGAAAGGTTTTCATGCCAAATCCTAGGTAATTCTTGGTAATTGGAATCTGACCATCTGACCCCAGTTTCCTTATATTAAACATGATTAAAAAACCCCCGCAGCCTTGTGAGCTGCGGGGGTTTTGGTTTAAGCCCTTGCAGGTGAATTCTAAAAACTAATCCACCCTGCTTGCAAGCTTACGCGGGTTAAGCAACAAAGACGACGTTTGCAGCATTCAGCGTACCCGACACGCTCACATCCACACCAACAAGTTCAACCAGAACTGTCATAGCACCCACCGTATCGGTAGTGGCATCGGTGGCTTGAGTAAAGTTACCAATGTACGAATTGCTACCGTCCGACCAAGCAACGAGGATGGCATCATTCGTCTCCGCAGCTGCGCCCCATGTCACATAGGCTTCGAACTCAGCCTCGGCAAGAGCTGTTGTTGCGTAATAGGCCCCGGTCAAAACGATGAGCGTATCTCCATCCCCAATGGTTTCGGCAGTAGCAGCAACGATCTCTTCAATCGCAGAGGCGCCTGCACCTGTCGTGGTGCTGTCGTCACCGTCAGTCAAGACACCAGTCAGTGAGATATCCACATTGATGATGTCAGCACTTGCGCCCGTTTGGAAGTTGGTAATGCTGGTCGTACCCGAGGTATCTTCACCAACAACCACACTATCCGTGCCCGCACCCGAAGCCAGCGTGACGCTTGCGGTAGAGGAAACAGCCGTGGTATTGATCGTATTTGTACCCGTTGCACCACTTGCATCAACCGTCGCCGTCACGGAAGTCAGCGCTGTCGTTGCATTACCGAGGTTGAAGGCACCTGCGCCACTCAGAGTCGCGGCAATGCTGCCGTAGGTGTTGGTGATACCCAACAAACTAACGGTGGAACCCGATTCACTGGTTCCCGTCACTGTCATCGCCAGATCGGTGGCGCTGTCAGTAGTATCAGCAGTTATTAGGCCAACCTGCGCAGTCGATGAACCAGTCGCCGATACGGTAACCGTAGCCAGCACCTCACCAGTGCCAGTACCGCCCACTGCACCGACAGTGGCGTTGGCATTGGCAGAAGTTACCGTCAAGCTGGTCAATGAGTCCGCATCAGCGATGGTACCCAACGTAGCCGTGCCGGTCGTCGTCGAGGTGGTCACCGCAAGGGTTGCCAGTTTATCTGTACCGGTGATGTCGCCGGTAGCCAGCGTGAAGGCACCGGCAGCACCGGTCACCGTCAGGCTGGTGGTATCGACGTCGTCCAGCACCGTGCTGGTAACCGCTGCATTAGCGGCAGCACTTGCCGCATTGATGGTCACCGATGCAGCATCCGTGATCGTCAACGCGCCGGTCAGGGCAGTACGCAAATTCAGGGTCAACGTGCCGGCCGCTTCGCTATCCAAGGTCAAGGCCGTTGAACCCGCGAGTTGTGTCGATACCACGGTGTCACCGGTACCGATATTGACAATCGTCGCATTTACGTCTGCGGCACCAGCAGCGGTGATCGTCGTCAAGGACGAGGAATTCCCGGCATTGAAAGCACCACCGGAGGTGAAGGTCACCGTAGCCGTTTCAACCGCAGTCAACGTAGGCGCAATGGTACTGCCCGCCGTGATGGTTACCGTGTCGGTACCATCACCACCGTCGATGGTGTCGCTCGATGTCCAGTTAGTGGACAGGGCAATGGTATCGTTACCAGCCCCACCAGACAGACTGTCGACGCCGGCACCGGCGGTCAGCGTGTCGTTGCCGTCACCGCCGCTGATGGTGTCGTTGCCGGCACCGCCTTCGAGTTCATCGTGACCAGCACCGCCAACGATCGAGTCATTGGAGGCACCACCGACCAGGCTATCGTTGCCCGAACCACCGGTCAGGGTGGCCCCCTCCGTCGTGCTCGACTGGCTGTTAGTGCCGATTGATACCGCACCGGTGGCAGTGGAGGCATCAATCACCAGATTGCCAATGCCGTCGCTCACAGTGGTAATGGTCAGTGCAGCAGAGCCCGTGTGGGTAATGGTAGCGTCGTCAGCAACCGTCAGGGTGGTGATGGTGTGCGCACCTGCGCCGCTGTTGGTCAGGGAGATCAGGTCGTCGGTGGCGGTCAGCGTGCCGA
>Ga0155550_1339_pt5 | contig 23149 bp, 21 predicted proteins | sample RifCSPhighO2_12_FD_107207 | JGI IMG/M metagenome (GOLD analysis project Ga0155550, IMG submission 107207) | Burkholderiales bacterium RIFCSPHIGHO2_12_FULL_61_11
CGTGGCGGTTGGACTGGAGCCATCTCAAGGCCATCGAAGCGGCGGCCGTTGAGCCGCTGGCCAAGCTTTTCGGTGGCTGGGCCAAGCAGCCGGTTCAGCTGCGTTTCATGGGCGATGCGCAACTGCAAACGGTACTGCAAAATGGCACACCGTCAGGCCAGCGCGATAGTCCTCAAAACGGCTGGCTACTGCGCATGGAGGCGCTGCGTGTCACCCATCGGCCTGATGATTTTGAGCTCGTGGCACTTGATTTCTGTGTGACCTACGAGCTTTCCCCGCCGGCCTGGGAGGGCGCACGCTGTGAGTACAAACCGATGGATGCACAAGGCGGTGTGATGGATGACCAAACCATTATTGGCGAAGTTTACCGTGACTCCGTGATATCCAGTCCGGGTGTAATCGAGGGGGATACCCAGTTTGAGGCCCAGACTTCCCAGATGAACAATTTGCTGTCAGTGGATCTGTCCGGACAGATCCAAGGCGACGCAATCGCGCTGCTGGACAAGCTCGGGGTCAGGCTCATGGGGGCCGACCTGATGCGCATTTCCTGCGCCAAGCTGATTCGCGTCGATTTTTCTGCTGCAGGGTCGCTGTTGAACTGGGTATCGGCGCGCGAGGCAGAAAATCGTTCCGTGCAGTTCTCTGACGTCAATCGTCTGGTGGCTGCTTTCTTCAACGTGATCGGCATCACCGAACACGCAAGCGTTGGCGTTCGCATCGACTGAGTTCGACCGTCCTGACACGCTGCCATTCTCCTCCCGGCAGGCGGCCCTGCCATGGCACTGCATCCAAAAGAGCTTCGTTTCTTTAGGCCCGACAGGGGTGACAACCATAAGACAGTGTTTCCGCTGTGCCCGGCTTGTTTGAGCGATCGGTCAGGTGCACTGAACGCAGTGTTCACGATTAGCGCAATACATAACGACAGTTTTAGAGTGGCCTGTGAGCGGGTTTATCTAAGGCGATACTTTGATTGCCGACTCTAAGTGCTTAATTTAGAACACTTTTAATTAAAATATCGTTTTCGGAATGGCTTCTAAGTCTTTGATTTCATTGAAAAATTTTGTGCCAAACCACTTGATTGCCAAAAACTTCCTGATAAAGTGGGAGAAAGTGCAATTTAGTGGTGAGAAGTGTTTCTACAAGGTAATTAACAGTGTTTCAAGGCGCGTCATCATTAGTTCTCGATGCCAAGGGTCGGCTCTCCGTGCCGACCCGACATCGCGATGTATTGAGCGCGACCGCTTCCAACCAGCTCACCATCACCAAACACCCGCACGGTTGCCTGATGATTTTCCCACGCAATGAATGGGAAAAATTCCGTGCGCGTATCAATTCGATGCCGGTCGATGCGCATTGGTGGAAACGCATCTTTCTCGGTAACGCCATGGAGGTAGACATGGACGCGACGGGTCGCGTGCTGGTCTCGCCCGAACTGCGCCAAGCGGCCGGCATCAGCAAAGACGCGGTGCTGATGGGCATGGGAAGCTACTTCGAACTCTGGGACGCCGCGACCTACGCCGCCGAAGAGGCCGAGCAGATGAAGGGCGACATGCCCGATGTCTTCAAAGATTTTTCATTCTGAAAGAAGACGGTGAACGGCACATGGACACACCGCACCGTCTTGTTGAACGAAGCCATCACGGCGCTTCGCATCAACCCGGACGGCCACTACATCGACGCGACTTTCGGACGCGGCGGACATTCCCGCCTGCTGCTGTCGCAGCTCTCAGCGCTTGGGCGGCTGACGGCCTTCGACAAGGACCTGGAGGCCATTGCCGAGGCGCAAACCATCGTCGATCCGCGCTTCTCGATCCGCCACGAAGGATTCATGCAACTGGGCCAGATGCCGGCGGCGAGTGCCGCCGGCGTGCTGCTGGACCTGGGTGTGAGCTCGCCCCAGATCGACAACCCGGAGCGCGGCTTTTCCTTTCGGCAGGAAGGGCCGCTCGACATGCGCATGGACACCACGCGCGGTCAAAGTGTGGCCGACTGGCTGGCCGATGCTTCCATGGAAACCATGGCGGAGGTGATTCGTGACTATGGCGAAGAACGGTTTGCTGGGCCGATTGCAAAGGCGATTGATCGTCGCAGACAGGAACGGGGCCCTCTTCGAACCACCGCTGAGCTGGCCGAGGTCGTGGCTGGCGCGGTCAAAACCCGCGAGCCGGGCAAGGACCCCGCGACACGCACATTTCAGGCTTTTCGGATTTTCATCAATGCCGAGCTTGAAGAGCTGCAACAAGCGCTGCAAGCGTCACTGAAGGTACTCCAACCGGGAGGTCGTCTGGTGGTGATCAGTTTTCATTCGCTCGAGGACCGTATCGTCAAGCAATTCATTGCCGGGCATTCGCGTGAGGTGTTTGATCGCCGCGCCCCCTTTGCCGCGCCCAAGGCCATGAAACTCAAGTCCCTGGGCCGCATCAAGCCCAGCGCGGACGAAGTCGCCGGCAATCCGCGTTCGCGCAGCGCCGTGATGCGGGTGGCGGAGCGCACCGAGGTGCCGATATGAACACTGCGGAACTGCTCCAGGACGGACGCCATGCCGGGCCGCCCCAAGCAAGGCCAGCCCCCTCGGGGGGCAGCGAGCTACACGCAGTGAGCGAACGTGGGGGCCACATACACCGCGCCGGGCCGCCCCAAGCAAGGCCAGCCCCCGAGGGGCTGGAGCCTGCGGCTCCAAGTCTGCTTGAGCAGGTTTGGACAGGCGACAGAGGTGAAGCGTCTCGCGAGCCGCGGCCTGCAAGGCCTCGCGCAGTACGCGCAGCGACAAGCGTGGGGGCCGCCATATGCTCCGTTTGAGCCTGGTCCTTCTGCTGGCCGTGCTGGCCAGCGCGCTGTATCTGGTGCGTACCCAGTACGAGTCACGCCGTCTTTATGTGGAGCTTGAAAAAGCCACGGCCCAGGGCTTGAAACTGGAGTCGGATAAAGAACGCCTGCAGGTCGAAAAGGGTTCCCACTCCACGCCTCTCAAGATTGAGAAGCTCGCCAGAGACCGGCTGCAGATGCGCATCGCAACGCCCGCCATAACGCAGTACGTGACCTACAAGGATGCTACGGCGGCGCATGCAGGGGCGCAGCATGAGTAAAAGCATCCGCTACACCTCCAGCCCATTGCTGGCCAGCAAGACACCCGTCTGGCGCAGCAAATTCATCGTGGCAGGTCTGGCTGTGGCTTTCGCGGCGCTGGCCGGCAGGGCGGCCTACATCCAGATCATTGGCAATGAGTTCTTTCAGCGCCAGGGCGAGGTCCGCTTTGCACGGACACTGGAGCTGCCTGCAAACCGTGGCCGCATTCTGGACCGCAATGGCCTGATTCTGGCTTCCAGCGTGCCTGCCGCCGGCATCTGGGCGATTCCTGAAGATGTTCAAGCGAGTGGGGGTCAGCTTGCAGAGCTGGCCCGGCTGCTGGAAATGCCCTTGGCCGAGCTGAACCGGAAATTGGGCAATGACGACAAGACCTTTGTCTGGGTCAAGCGCCAGATTGACGAGCCAGTGGCCCAGAAAATTCAGGCCCTGGGAATCAAGGGCGTTTACCAGCGCCGGGAGTACAAGCGCAAATACCCCGAAGGCGAAACCATCGCCCACATCGTTGGCTTTACCAATGTGGAGGACAAGGGCCAGGAGGGCATTGAGCTGACCTTCAACAAGGCGCTCGCCGGCAAGGCCGGTTCACGGCGCGTGATCAAGGATCGGCTTGGCCGCGTGGTCGAGGGCGTCGGTGAGCAGGTTCCGCCGGTCGAGGGCCAGGACATCCAGTTGAGTGTTGACAGCAAGGTGCAGTTCTTCGCCTACCAGAAGCTGCGCGACGCCGTGACCGTGCACAAGGCCAAGGCCGGCAGCGTGGTTGTGCTCGATGCAATCACCGGCGAGGTGCTGGCGCTCGCCAACTACCCGAGTTATGTCCCTGACAGGCGCCAGAACCTCACGGGCGAACAATTGCGCAACCGTGCCATGACCGACACCTTCGAGCCCGGCTCGACCATGAAGCCGATCACCATCGCGATGGCGCTCGAAGCGGGCCGCGTGACGCCGCAGACCCTCATCGAAACCGGTCCTGGCCGCTTTAGCATCGGCGGCTTCACCATCAGCGATACCCATAACTACGGCACGCTCACCGTCCAGGGGGTGATCCAGAAGTCCAGCAACGTCGGCGCGCTGAAAATTGCGCAAAAGATGAGTCCCCATGAGATGTGGGATACCTACGTCGCACTCGGATACGGCCAGAAGCCGCAGATTGAGTTTCCTGGCGCTGTGTCGGGTCGGCTGCGGCCATGGAAAACCTGGCGGCCGGTTGAGCAGGCAACCATGGCTTATGGTTACGGGCTCTCCGCCTCGCTGTTCCAGATGGCGCACTCCTACACCTCGTTCGCGCACGATGGGCAAATCATTCCGGTGACGATGCTCAGGAGCAGCGAGCCAGCCATTGGTGTTAGAGTGTTCTCCGCCGAGAACGCGTACGCTGTGCGCCGGATGCTTCAGATGGCTGCGGCACCGGGCGGCACGGGCCAGTTGGCACAGACAGTGGGCTATTCGGTTGGCGGCAAGTCAGGCACTGCGCGCAAGCAGGTGGGCAAAGGCTATGCCAGCAATAAATACCGTGCCTGGTTTACCGGCATGGCGCCCATCGAGGCGCCGCGCATCATCGTTGCGGTGATGATTGACGAGCCGAGCGCTGGCGGGTATTTTGGCGGCGTCGCGGCGGCCCCGGTATTCAGCGAAGTGGTGCAGCAGACACTGCGCATGATGGGCGTGCAGCCCGACATGAGCGTCAAGCCGCAAATTGTCACGCAGGCTGTGGAGGAGTCGTTTTGACAACGCAGCTTCATACCCCTGAGCAGGCGGCCCGCTGGCTGAAGGGGCGCGTGACCGGCAGCCTGCGGACCGACAGTCGCAAGGTCGGCGATGGCGATGGATTTATTGCCTGGCCGGGTGCCGCCACGGACGGCCGCAAGTTTGTCGGCGACGCGCTTGCCGCCGGCGCCCGCGCCTGCCTGGTGGAGCAGGACGGTTCGGCGGCTTACGGCTTTCAGGGCGAAAGCGTCGCGGTTTACGCGGGACTCAAGGCGGCCGCGGGGCCCATCGCTGCGGCCTATTTTGATGCGCCTAGCCAACATTTGCAGGTTGTCGCGGTGACGGGTACCAACGGGAAAACATCCACCGCCTGGTGGCTGGCGCAAGCGCTGAGCCGCTTGGGACGCAAATGCGGCGTCGTGGGAACCTTGGGAATAGGCGAGCCCGGTGCCATGGTCGCCACTGGCCTGACCACGCCCGACCCGGTGCTGCTGCAGCAGCAACTGCGGCGTTTTGTGGATGAAGGCTTTGCCGCTTGTGCGCTGGAAGCTTCCTCGATCGGTCTGGTGGAGCGGCGGCTGGATGCAACCGCCATCCAGGTCGCCATCTTCACCAATTTCACGCAGGACCATCTCGACTACCATCCGTCCATGCAGGCTTATTGGGAGGCCAAGGAAAGGCTGTTTGGCTGGCCCGGATTGAAGGCGGCCGTCATCAACGTTGAAGACCCCAAAGGCCTTGAACTGGCCGCTTCGCTGACGGCCAAGGGGCTGGATGTCTGGACGTTTTCATGTACCGGGTCCGCGCGGCTGCAGGCGAGCGATATTCAACATGGCGCGCACAGCTTGCGCTTTGACGTCGTAGAAGGCGCTGAGCGTCACTCAATCTCGACCCAGCTGGTCGGGCAGTACAACGTGTCCAACCTGCTCGGTGTCATGGCGGCACTGCGCGCGATGAAGCTGCCGCTGGCCGACGCCGTTGGCGTCTGTGCTGACCTGCTGCCGGTGCCGGGACGCATGGAGCCTCTTGCGGTGGCGGGCCTGCCGCTGGTCGTCATCGATTACGCGCATACGCCGGATGCGCTTGAGAAAATCCTCACGGCGCTCAAGCCGGTTGCCATGAGCCGCGGTGGCCAGCTCTGGTGTGTCTTCGGCTGTGGCGGCGATCGTGATGCCACCAAACGTCCGCTGATGGCCGCGGTCGCTGAAAAAAATGCCGACCGGATTTTCGTGACCAGCGACAACCCGCGCAGTGAAGACCCGCTCGCCATCATTGAACAGGTCCTGCCGGGATTGAGCCGCCGGGACGCCGTGCATGTGCAGGCCGACCGGGCTGTCGCGATTGCGCAGGCGCTGAGTCTGGCGCAGCCTCAGGACGTCGTGCTGCTCGCGGGCAAGGGCCATGAAAGCTTTCAGGAAGTCAAAGGCGTGAAACTGCCGTTCTCTGACAGGGCGCAGGCGCAAGCCGCCTTGAATGCGGTGCTGGCTGGACGCCAGGCAAGGGGAGGCGGGGCATGATGAACTTGCAACAAGCCCTTGGCTGGTTGCCATCGGCCCGGCTGGTGGGCCCTGGCGGCGTGAAGTTTCTGCGTGTGCATACCGATACGCGCAGCCTGCAAGCCGGCGATCTGTTCGTCGCGCTCAAAGGGGAACATTTTGATGCCCACGATTTTTTGTCGCAAGCCAAGGCGCGGGGCGCTGTTGCTGCGATCGCGCAGCAGGGTCTGGCTGAAGCTGGCTTGCCTGGGCTGGAAGCAGCCGACTCCCGGCTGGCGCTGGGCCAACTGGCCGCTGGCTGGCGTTCGCAATTCAGCCTGCCCCTTATTGCGGTGACTGGAAGCAACGGGAAAACGACGGTCACGCAGATGATTGCGCAGGTGTTGCGTGCCTGGAAACCGGCCGGGGCTTTTGCCACCGAAGGCAACCTGAACAATGACATTGGCGTTCCTCTGACGCTGCTGCGCCTGCGGGCTTCGCATCAGGTCGGGGTGGTCGAGCTGGGCATGAACCATCCTGGGGAAATCGCCTGCCTGGCCGAATGGGCCAAGCCCACCGTTGCGCTGGTCAACAACGCCCAGCGCGAGCACCTTGAATTCATGACCACCGTTGAAGCGGTGGCCCGGGAAAACGGCTCCGTGATTCAGGCGCTGGACGCGAACGGCACGGCCGTTTTCCCTGCGGATGATGACTACACCGCAGTCTGGCGTGGCCTGGCAGGTTCGCGCCGGGTATTGACTTTTGCGCTGTCGGGTCCGGCCGATGTCACGGCTAGCGCGCTTTGGAGCGGCGACAGATGGCTCGTCGAGTCGCAAACACCGGCAGGCCCGCTTGGGTTTTCCCTGCATATTGCCGGTCGGCACAACGTCAAGAACGCTTTGGCCGCCGCCGCCTGCGCACTTGCGGCGGGCGTGCCTTTGTCATTCATAGCGGCCGGCTTGTCAGCGTTTGCGCCAGTCAAGGGGCGCTCGCACGCCGTATCCATACGCCTTCCAGGCCTGCAGGGTCGCGCGCTGACGCTGATTGATGACAGCTACAACGCCAACCCCGACTCCATGCGTGCGGCCATCGAGGTGCTGGCCGAGCTGCCCGGGCCGCGTCTGCTGGTGATGGGCGATATGGGTGAGGTCGGCGATCAGGGGCCGAAGTTCCACGACGAAGCCGGCCAGCATGCCCGTGCGCGTGGCATCGAAAAACTCTTCACGCTGGGCGCCCAGTCTCAAAGGGCGGCCAGCGCCTTTGGCCAGGGGCGCCATTTCAATGACATGGCTGAGCTGGTCGTTGCCGTGTTGGCCGAACTGCCTCATTCAGGCAGCGTGCTGGTGAAGGGCTCTCGCTTCATGAAGATGGAGCGGGTGGTTCAAGCCATCATCAATCAAACACAAGAAAAAAAGGATGAGCCTCATGCTGCTTAGCCTGGCCCAATGGCTCCAGACGCTATCCCCCGAGTTGAGTTATTTCAGGGTATTTCAGTACCTGACTTTGCGCGCCGTGATGGCTGCAGTCACGGCACTGCTGATAGGGCTGATCGCCGGCCCCTTCGTGATTCGCCGACTGATTGCGCTCAAGATTGGCCAGCCCATCCGCGAATACGCGATGCAGACGCACTTGAGCAAAAGCGGTACGCCCACCATGGGGGGCGTTCTGATCCTGTTTTCCATTGCGATTTCGACGCTTCTATGGGCCGATTTGCACAACCGTTTTGTCTGGATTGTGCTGCTCGTCACCTTGGGGTTCGGCACCATCGGCTGGGCTGACGACTGGCGCAAAGTCGTGCTCAAGGATCCGGAAGGCATGCGCTCGCGTGAAAAATATCTCTGGCAATCCCTGATTGGCCTGGTGGCCGCTCTGTACCTGGTGTTCAGCATCTCGGAGAACTCCAACCTGCGGGTGCTTGAACTGTTCTTCAGCTGGGTGCAGTCGGGTTTTGATGTCGATCTACCGCCCAAAGCCGGATTGCTGGTGCCTTTCATGAAAGAAGTCAGCTATCCGCTTGGCGTGATCGGCTTTGTGATCCTGACTTACCTGGTGATTGTGGGTTCGAGCAACGCTGTCAACCTGACGGACGGGCTCGATGGGCTGGCCATCATGCCGGTGGTCATGGTGGGTTCTTCGCTGGGTGTGTTTGCTTATGTGACCGGCAGCGCCGTCTATTCCAAGTATCTTTTCTTTCCGCACATTCCGGGCTCCGGCGAACTGCTGGTATTTTGTTCCGCCATGGCAGGCGCCGGGCTGGCCTTCCTGTGGTTCAACACGCATCCCGCCCAGGTGTTCATGGGCGATGTCGGTGCGCTGGCGCTGGGCGCCGCGCTGGGCACCGTCGCGGTCATCGTGCGGCAGGAAATTGTGCTGGCCATCATGGGCGGCATTTTTGTCGTTGAAGCGCTTTCGGTGATGCTGCAGGTGACTTACTTCAAATACACCAAGAAGCGCTACGGTCAGGGGCGGCGCGTTCTCAAGATGGCTCCGCTGCATCACCACTTCGAAAAAAGTGGCTGGAAGGAAACGCAGGTGGTGGTTCGCTTCTGGATTATCACCATGCTGCTGTGTCTGGTCGGTCTTTCAACGCTCAAACTGAGATGAAACAGCTGGCCCAAAAAAATATTCTCGTGCTGGGGCTGGGCGCTTCGGGCCTGGCGCTGGCGCGTTGGTGCGCGCGCTGCGGCGCGCAGGTCACGGTGGCTGATACACGCGCCGTGCCGCCGCAGCTCGAAGCATTGCAAGACAGCGTCACGGCGGCAACGTTCATCAACGCCGAGATGAGCGAAGCCCTGTTGGCTGGCGCTGCATTCGACCTGGTGCTGAAAAGCCCGGGCTTGTCGCCCGCATCGGTGGCCGGTGTGATCAGTGCCGCGCAAGCTCGGGGAATCGCGCGCGGCAACGAACTGAGCCTGTTCGCGCAGGCGCTGGCTGAGCTGAAGGAGGATCAGGCCTATACGCCTCAGGTCATCGGCATCACCGGCACCAATGGCAAGACCACCGTGACCTCACTGACCGGTCAGCTGGTGCAATGCGCCGGCAAATCAGTGGCCGTGGCGGGCAATATCGGCCCCACGCTGCTCGACACCCTGGCGGAAAAGCTGGATGAAAAGCGCCGCGGCCAAGCCTTGCCAGAGGTCTGGGTGCTGGAGCTATCGAGCTTCCAACTAGACGGCGTTGACAACTTTGAGCCCACTGTGGCGACGGTCCTCAACGTGACGCAGGATCACCTGGACTGGCATGGCACCCTGTCCGCCTACATCGCCGCCAAGGCGAATGTGTATGGCCGCAGCGGCCTCATGCTGCTCAATCGGGACGATCCCTTGGTGATGGCGGCAATCCCTCAGCCGATGCCGCTGATGCCGCGGACAAAAGCCAAGCCGGTGCGTGCGTACCTGACTTTCGGCAGCGACGAGCCGCGGCGCCCGGGCGACTATGGCATTGAAACGGTCAATGGCATGGCGTGGCTGGTACGCGCAGCGCAGGCTGATGAGACGATCAAGCGTCGCAAGGACGAAGAGGTCGTGCTGTACATCCAGCGCCTGATGCCGATGGAGGCCCTGCGTATTCGCGGCCGCCACAATGCGACCAATGCCCTGGCCGCGCTCGCTCTTGCGGTGGCGGCGGGTTGCCCGCTTGCCCCGATGTTGCATGGTCTGCGCGACTACCGGGGCGAGCCGCATCGACTGGAATCAGTGGCCATTGTCAACGGCGTCGAATATTTTGATGACAGCAAGGGCACCAACGTGGGTGCCACGGCTGCAGCGCTGGCGGGCCTGGGAACGGAGCGCAAGCTGGTGCTGATATTGGGTGGCGAAGGCAAGGGGCAGGACTTCTCGCCGCTGGCCGAGCCCGTCTCGCGCTATGCCCGAGCCGTGGTGCTGATCGGACGCGACGCGCCCCTCATCCGCTCGGCATTGCAGGCCAGTGGTGTTGCGCTGCTGGAGGCCGCCTCCATGCAGGAAGCTGTGACCCTTGCCGCGCAGCAGGCGGACAGCGGCGACGCCGTATTGATGTCGCCAGCCTGTGCCAGCTTTGACATGTTTGACAACTACAAGCAGCGTGCGCAGGTCTTTTGTGAAGCAGTGCAGGCGATGGCCCAGGAACAGGGGGCGGTACTGTGACGGCTACATCAGGTCTTTTCGGCTGGTTCTCCGGGGTTGGCAAAGCCGCCGCGGAAGTTCTGCCAGTCCGGCTGGGTGGCCAGAGCCTGCCCGGAACGCTGGCGACACCCCCTGTGCGAATGGCCGGCTTTGATAAAGCCCTGGTCTGGGTCACGGTGGCTTTGCTGATGTGGGGGCTGGTCATGGTGTATTCGGCAACGATTGCGATGCCTGACAACCCGAAATTTGCACGCTACGCGACCACCCATTTCCTGCTGCGTCACGTGCTGTCGCTGGCAGTGGCTTTCGTTGTGGCGGTGCTGGTGTTTCAGGTTCCCATGGCAACCTGGGAAAAACTGGCGCCCTGGCTGTTTGTCGCGTCTCTGGTGCTGCTGATGCTGGTGCTCGTGCCCTACATTGGCAAGGGTGTGAATGGTGCGCGCCGCTGGATTTCGCTGGGGATCATGAACTTCCAGCCCTCCGAACTCGCCAAATTCGCGGTGCTTCTGTATGCGGCCGATTACATGGTCCGCAAAATGGAAGTGAAGGAACGCTTCTTTCGCGCCGTGCTGCCCATGGCGGCAGCGATTGCGATCGTGGGCTTGCTGCTGCTCGCTGAACCCGATATGGGCGCTTTCATGGTGATCTCGGTCATCGCCATGGGAATTCTCTTTTTGGGTGGCGTGAATGCCCGCATGTTCTTTGTGATCGCGACCGTGGTGGTGGTCGCTTTTGGTGTGATGGTGATGCTCAGCGAGTGGCGGCGCGAACGGATTTTTGCCTATCTGGACCCCTGGAGTGACAAATATTCCCTGGGCAAGGGTTACCAGTTGACCCACTCACTGATTGCCTTCGGCCGCGGGGAGATTTTTGGCGTGGGCCTGGGCGGCAGCATTGAAAAACTTCACTGGCTGCCTGAAGCGCATACCGACTTCCTGATGGCCGTGATTGGCGAGGAATTCGGGCTGCTGGGCGTGCTGCTGGTGATTGGCCTGTTTCTGTGGATGACGCGCCGCATCATGCACATCGGCCGCCAGGCGATTGCGCTCGACCGCTTGTTTGCCGGGCTGGTGGCCCAAGGTGTCGGCGTCTGGATCGGTTTCCAGACCTTTATCAACATAGGCGTGAATCTGGGCGCCTTGCCCACCAAGGGCTTGACCCTGCCCCTGATGAGCTACGGGGGCTCGGCGATTCTGATGAACCTGATTTCTCTGGCGGTCGTCCTGAGAATCGACTACGAGAACCGCGTTCTCATGCGCGGAGGGCGTGTATGAGCGGGCAGCATTGCGCACTCATCATGGCCGGCGGCACCGGCGGTCACATCTTTCCGGGGCTGGCCGTGGCGCAAGCCTTGCGCGAGCGCGGCTGGCGCGTGCACTGGCTGGGCGGCCGGGGCAGCGTCGGTCATCCCAGCATGGAAAGTCAGCTGGTGCCGCCGCGCGGTTTTGCTTTCGAGTCGATTGATTTCTCCGGTGTGCGCGGCAAAGGCCTGGTGACGCTGGCGCTATTGCCGCTGCGCCTGCTCAAGGCCTTTTGGCAAAGCATCCGGGTTATCAGGCGCGTCAAGCCCGATGTAGTGGTGGGTCTGGGCGGCTACATCAGCTTTCCGGCTGGCATGATGAGTGTGCTGCTGGGCAAGCCGCTGGTGCTGCACGAGCAAAACTCCGTGGCAGGCCTGGTCAACAGGGTGCTGGCTGGCGTGGCCGACCGCGTCTTTACGGCCTTTCCCGGCGTGTTCAAGAAAGCCGAGTGGATTGGCAACCCCTTGCGCCCCGCTTTTACCCGCCAGCCTGATCCCGCGGCGCGTTTTGCCGGTCGCAGCGGGCCGCTCAAGCTGCTGGTGGTGGGGGGCAGTTTGGGTGCCAAGGCCTTGAATGAACTGGTGCCCAAGGCCCTTGCGCTGATCCCGGCGGATCAACGCCCACGGGTCACGCATCAAAGTGGCGCCCATCAGATTGAGGCGCTGCGCGCCCATTACGAAGCCGCAGGCGTGCAGGCTGAACTCACGCCCTTCATTGAAGACACCGCCCAGGCCTTTGCCGATGCCGACCTGATCATCTGCCGCGCAGGCGCCAGCACGGTGACCGAGATTGCCGCCGTGGGCGCTGCGGCGCTGTTTGTGCCATTTCCGGCTGCCGTGGATGACCACCAAACCCGCAATGCCAGCTTTCTGGTGGAAAGCGGCGGCGGCTGGTTGGTGCAGCAGCGCGACCTGACAGCCTCAATGCTGGCCGAAATGCTACAAAAAACAGAGCGTACTGCGCTTGTCCAACGGGCGTTACAAGCCAAACTTATGCAAAAAACAGATGCCACGGCGCGTGTCGTGGCTGCTTGCGAGGAGCTTGCGACATGAAGCATGCCATTAAACACATTCACTTCATCGGACTGGGCGGCGCGGGCATGTCAGGCATTGCCGAAGTCCTGCACAACCTTGGTTATGTCATTTCAGGCTCTGACCTGTCGGACAGCGCCGTGCTGCGGCGCCTGGCCAGGCTCGGCATCAGGACCTTTATCGGGCACGCGGCCAGCAACCTGGTGACGGTCGATGCGGTGGTGACGTCAACCGCCGTGCAGGCGGACAACCCTGAAGTGCTTGCGGCGCGCGAAAAGCGCATTCCCGTGGTACCGCGCGCCCTGATGCTGGCCGAGCTGATGCGCCTGAAACAAGGAATTGCCATTGCCGGCACCCATGGCAAAACCACCACCACCAGCCTGGTGGCCAGCGTGTTGGCCGAAGGCGGCCTGGACCCTACGTTTGTCATCGGCGGGCGGCTCAACAGCGCCGGTGCCAACGCCAAACTCGGTTCGGGCGACTACATCGTGGTGGAAGCCGATGAATCAGACGCGTCCTTCCTGAACCTGTCGCCCGTGATGGCTGTAGTGACCAATATCGATGCCGACCATATGGAAACCTATGGGCACGATTTTGGTAACCTCAAAAAGGCCTTTGTCGATTTTCTGCACCGCATGCCCTTTTATGGCACGGCGATCTTGTGCACCGATGATCCGGCTGTGCGGGACATCGTGCCGCAGGTCTCCTGTCCCATTACGAGTTACGGTTTTGGCGAAGATGCCGAAGTTCGCGCGGTCAATGTGCGCGCCGTGGGTGCACAAATGCACTTCACCGCGCAGCGGCGTAATGGCGTCACGCTGCCCGATCTGGACATCGTGCTCAACCTCGCGGGCGAGCACAACGTGCTCAATGCCCTGTCGGCCATTGCGGTGGCGGTGGAACTCAATGTGCCAGACGCCGCCGTGCAGAAAGCGCTGGCTGAATTCAAGGGTGTGGGCCGGCGCTTTCAGAGTTATGGCGACTTGACAGTAAGGGGCGGGGGACATTTCACCGTGATCGAGGACTACGGCCACCATCCTGTCGAAGTGGCCGCCACACTGGCCGCTGCGCGCGGCGCTTTCCCCGGCCGACGCTTGATGCTGGCGTTCCAGCCGCACCGCTACACACGCACACGCGACTGCTTTGAGGATTTTGTCAAAGTCATCGGTCGGGCCGATGCCGTCTTGCTGACCGAAGTCTATGCCGCAGGCGAAGCACCCATCGTGGCGGCTGACGGCCGCACCCTGGCGCGTGCCTTGCGCGTGGCGGGCAAGGTGGAGCCGGTGTTTGTTGATGAGATAGACGACATGCCGCAAGCCATCCTGGACAACGCGCGTGCCGGCGATGTGGTCATTTGCATGGGTGCCGGCTCCATCGGTCAAGTGCCCGGGAAAGTCGTTGACATGCTGGACGCAACACGGCACAGCATGCCTGCCGGACATTGACCATGAGCCAGAACCCCTTGAATTTTGGAAAAGTAGCCGTCCTCATGGGCGGGCTGTCAGCCGAGCGTGAAATTTCGCTGATGTCGGGGCGTGGCGTGTTGCAGGCACTGCGCTCGCGCGGCGTGGACGCCCACGCGTTTGATCCCGCCGAACGCGACATCAGCGAGGTGAAAAAAGAGGGCTTTGCGCGCTGCTTTATTGCGCTGCATGGCCGATTTGGCGAAGACGGCACCGTGCAGGGCGCGCTGGAACTGCTGGGCATTCCCTACACGGGTTCCGGCGTCATGGCTTCGAGCATGGCGATTGACAAAGTCATGACCAAGCGCGTGCTATTCGCGGAGGGCTTGCCCACCCCTGGCTATGTGTTGCTCCAGCGGGATGCGCAGGGTGCTTATGGCGGCGCCGACATCAACGCCATCCCCGGCCGGCTCGGTTTGCCGTTGATTGTCAAGCCCTCGCGCGAAGGCTCCTCCCTTGGCTTGACGAAAGTGACCGAACGGGCCGGCCTCGCCGAGGCGATTGTGCAGGCTGCCAAGCTGGATGCCGACATCCTGTGCGAGCAATTCATCAGTGGCGATGAAGTGACCTGCCCGGTGCTCGGAACTGGTGCCGATGCGCGTGCCCTGCCGGTGATCCGCATCGTGGCACCTGACGGCAACTACGATTACCAGAACAAATACTTCACCGACACCACGCAGTACCTGGTGCCTTGCGGACTGCCCGAGGGGGAAGAGGCCGTCATTCAGCAGCTGGCGCTGCAAGCCTTTCGCACACTCAATTGCCGCGGCTGGGCGCGCGTCGACGTGATGATTGACCAGGCCACACGCAAGCCCTACCTGCTTGAAATCAACACCTCGCCCGGCATGACGGGGCACTCCCTGGTTCCCATGTCTGCGCGGGCCGCGGGCATCGCCTATGAAGATCTCTGCATCGAGGTGCTCAAGACTGCCGCGCTCGATTATCAACAACACAGTGGAGCCGCACCTTGAGCCGCACCCTGCCACTGCCAAAGCGCGCGTCACAGCGACTGCCCCTGCCGTTGCCGCCGGACGTCAAGCTGATGAACACCTTGGCGGCAGTGCTTGGCGGGGTATTTGCTGTCATGGTGCTGGCGCTGGCCGTTGCGTGGTTGATGCGCCAGTCGCTGTTCAGTCTGAACGCCATTCATGTGCAGGGCGATTTGACGCACAACAATGCCGTCACCCTGCGCGCCAACGTCGCCCCCAAACTGGCTGGCAATTTCCTGACGGTGGACCTGGAATCCGCGCGCGCGGCTTTCGAGACGGTGCCCTGGGTTCGCCGGGCCGTGGTCCAGCGCGAGTTTCCGAACCGGCTGAAAGTGGTCCTGCAGGAACACCAGGCCATTGCCTACTGGGGGCCGGAAGGCGATGCGCGGCTGGTCAACAGCTTTGGCGAAGTATTTGAGGCCAACCAGGGCGATGTGGAAAGCGAAGACCTGCCGCTGCTCAATGGGCCGACCGGAAAGGCCCCGCTGGTGCTTCAGGCTTACCAGCGGTTGTCACCGATGTTTGAAAAGATCGACGCTGTGCTGGAACAACTGCACATGAGTAGCCAGGGCAGCTGGCGCGCCAAACTGGACAGCGGCGCCGTGATCGAGCTGGGGCATGGCTCGCTTGATGAGCTGCAGGCGCGCGCGCGCCGCTTCATTGCCACGCTGACACAGGTTGCCTCGAGGTACGGAAGAGGACTGGAGTCTGCCGATTTGCGTTACGGCAATGGCTATGCAATCAAGCTTAGCGGCGTCACCACGGGAAGCGTCGGTGACCAGGACAGAAAAACGAAAAGGTAGACAGATGGCCAAAGAATACAAAGAGCTGGTGGTCGGGCTGGATATTGGAACCAGCAAGGTGATGGCCGTGGTTGCCGAGATCATGCCGGGGGGCGAGCTCAAGCTCGCGGGCCTGGGCATTGCGTCCAGCGGCGGCCTCAAGCGCGGCGTTGTGGTCAATATTGAGGCCACCGTGCAAAGCATCCAGCAAGCCCTCAAGGAAGCCGAATTGATGGCGGACTGCAAGATCGCCCGGGTCTATACCGGTATCACGGGAAGCCATATTCGCGGCATCAATTCCAGCGGCATGGTCGCGGTGAAAGACAAGGAAGTGACACAAGCCGATGTGGCACGGGTGATTGAGACCGCCAAGGCGATCAATATCTCGACCGACCAGCGCCTGCTGCTGGTCGAACCCCAGGAGTTTGTGATCGACGGCCAGGATGTTCGCGAGCCCATCGGCATGAGCGGCATCCGCCTGGAGGCCAAGGTGCATATCGTGACCGGCGCGCAAAGTGCCGCCGAAAACATCATCAAATGCGTGCGGCGCTGTGGCCTGGAAGTGGATCAGCTGATGCTCAACCCGCTGGCATCCAGCCTGTCGGTATTGACGCAGGACGAGCGGGACCTTGGCGTGGCGCTGGTGGACATTGGCGCCGGCACCACCGATGTCGCCATCTTCACCGGCGGCGCGATCCGGCACACGGTAGTAATTCCGATTGCCGGCGACCTCATCACCAGCGACATCGCCATGGCGTTGCGCACGCCCACCAAGGACGCCGAGGACATCAAGGTGGAAAGCGGCTATGCCAAGCAGTTGCTGGCCGACCCCGACACGCAGGTGGAAGTCCCCGGACTGGGTGACCGCGGCCCCCGCATGCTCAGCAAACAAGCGTTGGCAAGCGTCATTGAAGCGCGTGTCGAGGAGATTTTCTCGCTGGTCCAGGAAAAGATACGCGACTCGGGCTACGAGGAAGTGCTGTCTTCGGGCATCGTGATTACCGGCGGCAGCGCGATGATGCCCGGCATGGTCGAGCTCGGTGAGGACATCTTCCTCAAACCCGTGCGGCGCGGCATTCCGCGCTACTCCAGCGCGCTCTCCGACATGGTGGCCCAGTCCAGGGCCGCCACGGTGATGGGACTGCTTGAAGAAGCCCGGCTGGCGCGCATGCGGGGCTACAAGGTGGCACAGAAGGCGGGCAGCGTGCACAACGCCTTCGGTCGTGTGAAAGACTGGTTTGTGGGGAATTTCTGATGAAAAAATCTTCAAACTTCATGGTGACCAGCTTCGTGGGCCGGCTTTCGTGGTGTCTCCATTTCGGAGGAGCCGATCCGCCTGGATGACAGGCCATGTCAAGCATGAGAACGTTCAAGAATTTTTGGCAACTGCAACTTACAGACAGGAGGCTCCCAATGAGCATCGAAATGATTGAAATCGAAGAGTTCAACCAGGGCACACAGATCAAGGTGATCGGTGTCGGTGGTGGTGGCGGCAACGCGGTCGGGCACATGATTGATTGCGGCGTGCAATGCGTCGAGTTCATCTGCGCCAACACCGACGCGCAGGCGCTCGGCCGCGCCAGCGCGCACAAGACCATCCAGCTGGGCAGCAGCGGACTGGGTGCAGGCAGCAAGCCCGACAAGGGCCGCGACGCGGCCGAACTGGCGGTTGACGACATTCGCAGCGCCATTGCCGGCGCGCACATGCTGTTCATCACGGCCGGCATGGGCGGCGGTACCGGTACCGGTGCAGCACCCGTGATTGCACGCGTGGCCAGGGAGATGGGCATTCTGACGGTCGGCGTGGTGACCAAGCCGTTCGAATTCGAATGTGGCCGCCGCATGACCAATGCCGATCTCGGCCTGGCCGAGCTGGAGGCCAATGTCGACTCGCTGATCGTCGTGCTCAACGAAAAGCTGCTGGAAGTGCTTGGCGATGACGTGACCCAGGATGAAGCCTTTGCCCATGCCAACGACGTGCTGAAAAATGCCGTGGGCGGCATTGCCGAGATCATCAATGTTCCCGGCCACGTCAACGTTGACTTTGAAGACGTTCGCACCGTGATGGGCGAGCCCGGCAAAGCCATGATGGGAACGGCCAAGGCCAACGGCCCTGACCGTGCGCGCATCGCCGCCGAGCAGGCAGTGGCCTGCCCCTTGCTTGAAGGCATAGACCTGTCGGGCGCCAAGGGGGTTCTGGTGCTGATCAGCGCGGCCAAAGGCTCACTCAAATTGAGTGAGTCCAAGCTGGCGATGAACACCATCCGCGCCTATGCGTCGCCCGATGCGCATGTGATCTATGGCACGGCTTACGACGATGAACTCGGGGACGACATCCGTGTCACGGTGGTTGCCACGGGCCTGTCCCGCCAGGGTGTGCGTCGCCACGCACCGCCGCTGCAGGTCTTGCGCACGGGCACCGACAACGTGTCGTTCAATATGCCCAGCCTCAATGCGCTGTCAGGTGCGAGCGGCGCAGCGCAAACCACCATGGGTTCGGCGCAAACCGATTACGGCAACCTGGATATCCCCAAGGTCTGGCGCACCAACCGCACCCAGGCCGCAGCCAAGGTCGATGCGCTGTCTTCCGGCGGCATGGATGACTTCGAGATTCCCGCTTTCCTGCGCAAGCAAGCAGACTGATCAGGCGCGTTGATTTTTCATTCTCCCTCTCCCTCCCCTTCTGGGAGAGGGCTGGGGTGAGAGCAAGCGGGCGCACACTGCATCGCCACTCCGCCCCCGTTCCACGCTTAGCGCGTGCGCCAACTAAAATAGCATCATGCTGGCTCAAAGAACCCTTAAATCCCTGACCAAGGCTGTCGGCGTGGGCCTGCACAGTGGCCAGCGGGTCGAGCTGACTTTTCGGCCGGCCGCGCCTGATACGGGCATTGTGTTCAGGCGCGTCGATTTGCCGCAGCCGGTAGATATCGTCGTTTCGGCGCAGGCTGTGACCGATACCCGGCTGGCGTCCACCATTTCGAGTGGTAGCGCCAAGGTGCATACCGTCGAGCACCTGATGTCGGCTTGCGCCGGCTTGGGGCTGGACAATTTATACATCGACATCACGGCTGACGAGGTGCCGATTCTTGACGGCTCTGCCTCTTCTTTTGTGTTTTTGCTGCAATCGGCCGGCATTGAGCTGCAGGCCGCGCCCAAGCGCTTCATCCGGGTGCTCAAGCCGGTCGAAGTGCGTGAAGGCAGCGGTGCGGGCGAGGGGGCGACGGTCAAGTGGGCGCGCCTGGACCCCTATGAAGGCTACAAACTGAGTTTTGAAATCGACTTTGACCACCCGGCCGTGGATTTGACGGGTCAGCGCGTGGCCTTCGATTTGGGCTCAGGCTCCTACTCCCGCGATATCGCCAGGGCCCGCACCTTCGGCTTCACCAAAGACGTGGAAATGATGCGGGCCAACGGGCTGGCCCTGGGCGGCGGTCTTGATAACGCCATCGTCATGGACGACTACAAGGTGCTTAACAGCGAGGGTCTGCGCTACAACGATGAGTTTGTGAAGCACAAAATCCTCGACGCCATGGGCGATCTGTACCTGCTGGGCAAACCTCTGCTGGCCGCCTACAGCGCATTCCGCTCGGGCCACGCCATGAACAACCAGTTGCTTCGCGAACTGCTTTTGCACAAGGACGCCTGGGAGGTGGTGACCTTTGAAGACGAGAAACGCGCACCCGCCGGTTTTGCAACCCTGGCGCGCGCCTGGTAGCGCGATCAAGGACTTCACGCCATGGTGCTTGCCCGCTCGATCATCCTGCTGTTGCTGCTGGCAGTGATTGTGTTGTTCGTTTTTTACGCCGTGACCGGTCAAGACCGCTTCAAGCGGCGCGGCCTGATCATCCTCAAGTGGACGCTGATAGCTGCGTTTGGATTTTTTGCGGTACTGATTGCGCAGCGCATTGGCTGAGCGGCGATGCGTCAGTAGTGGCGCCCTGCCTTGTAAGACGCGCTCGAATTGGGATTCAGTGCGGTGGCTGCCGCCAAAATAGCCGCCGAACGCCCGACATGGGCGTGGGTAATCGCCAGTCCAAGCGCGTCGGCCGCATCCTTTCCCGGCAACGCTGGCAGTTTCAGGAGGCGCATGACCATCTCCTGCACCTCGGCTTTACCGGCCTTGCCATAGCCCGCCACGGCTTTTTTCATTTGCAGCGCGGTGTATTCGGCGACCAGCAGATCGCACGACACCAGCCCCGTGATGCAGGCACCGCGCGCCTGGCCTAGCAGCAGCGTGGCCTGCGGGTTGACGTTGACAAACACAATCTCCACCGACGCAACATCGGGCTGGTAGCGCTGCACCACTTCGCGCACGCCGTTGAACAGAACTTTTAGCCGGCCCGGCAAATCGCTGCGCTCCAGGTGCGTGGTCTTGATGGTGCCGCTGGCCACGTAATTCAAATGCGGGCCGTCCACATCGACCACGCCAAAACCGGCGATTTGCAAGCCAGGATCAATTCCAAGGATTCGCATAAGCTGTAAATTCAGGAGCTAATAATGCCCGTCAGTATTGGGCCAAATTGCAAAATGGCACTGAACTGAGGGGGAAAATTGAAACGGCAAGGCAGCGCGCACCGGCATTGAGTCGCCCCCGGCCGAGGGTTCAAGGAGGTTCCACGTCGCCCATGCGTGCCGTGATGGTGTTGGCGCGCGAGGCGAGGTAACCCGAATTGACGCGGGTTTCAAAATATTTGGGGCGTGGCAGCATCACGGCCAGGCGGGCTGCTTCGTGGGCGCTCAATTTTGATGCGGGCTTTCGGTAGTAATGCTGGGCGGCGGCTTCCGCGCCAAAAATGCCTTCGCCCCACTCCACGCTGTTGAGGTAGATTTCGAGAATGCGTTGCTTGGGTAACAGGGTTTCCAGCAATACCGTTAGCACCAGCTCCTGGCCTTTGCGCAATAGCGTGCGTTCGCCCGACAGAAACAGGTTTTTGGCGAGTTGCTGCGTGATGGTGGAGCCGCCGACGATTTTGGGCGGCTTCACCTTAGGCGCGGCGGACTTGGTGGGCGGGCGGCTGGTGGATTGCGCGGCGCGCTGCTCGGCCCTGGCATTTTTTTCCCAGGCTTTTTCAAGCGCCGCCATGTCCACGCCCTCGTGCTCGATGAAACTGGCGTCTTCGGAAGCGATGACCGCCCGCTTCAGGTTGTCCGACAGCGCCGCATACGGCACCCACTGCTGACGCCATTTCAGTGCGCCGGCATGGCTGGCAAGCTGGTAAGCCTCGGAGCGCTGAAAAGCGGTGGACTCGGGGTTCAGCACGGCCATCACGGCGATGCGCGCCACAAAATAGAGTTGCAGGGCCAGTGCGGCCAGCAGGGCCAGACCGAGCAGCCGCAGCAGCGCCCTCATCGTTGCAGCGCCCGCATTTCCTGCAGCACCTGCGCGGAGGGCGGCCGCACCTTGCGCCACAGCGCAAACGATTCGGCCGCCTGCTCCACCAGCATGCCCAGGCCGTCCCGCGGACTGGCACCGTGCTCCTTGGCCCAAGTCATGAAACCTGCTGCCGCAGGGCCGTACATCATGTCGTAAGCCAGCGCGCCGCGTTTCAAGACGTGGCGGTCAACCGGCACCTCGGCGCCTGCCAGACTGCTCGCGCTGGCGTTGATGATCACATCAAAAGAGCCTTTTACCCCTTGCAAATCCTGCACAAGCAGTTCCGTTTTTTGTAGCACGCTTTGTAGTGAAGGGTGCGCCTTGTGGCGTTGCATCAGCGCGTCGGCGTTGGCGCGGGTGCGATTGACCAGCACCAGCCGGCGCGGCCCTGCTGCCAGCAGCGGGCCCAACACGCCCGCGCCCGCGCCACCCGCGCCGATCAGCAGCACATCACGCCCGGAAAGTGCAACGCCCGCATTGTTCTGGATGTCGTTGACCAGCCCGATGCCGTCGGTGTTGTCGGCGTGGACGGTACTAGCGTCAAAAACCAGCGTGTTGGCGGCCTCGGCCAGTTGCGCCCGCTCGGACCGCGTGCTGGCAGACCGAAAGGCCTCAAATTTGAAGGGAACCGTGACATTGCATCCGCGCGCGCCGCTTTGCAGCAGCTGCGCCAGCGTGGCCGCAAAGCCATCGAGTGGTGTCAGCAAGCGTTCGTACTGCATCGCCTGGCCTGTCAGCTCGGCAAAGCGCGCCTGAATCAGCGGAGACTGGCTGTGGGCGATGGGGTTGCCCAGCACATAGTACTTATCCATGATTGAAGGGGTTATCCGTGGGAAATCTCGGTGGCCGCAGTCGAAAAAAAAGCGGCTCGTGAGTTTTGTTTCAAGGGTCTCGTCCCGCGCGAACTTGAAGCGCGACACCACCACAATCTGGTCTGCCTTGCGGCGCATGGCATGGCTGAATCTGCCGAAGGGGGCCGTGCCGCGCACGATACGCTGCGCCCGCCGGTCCAGCGTCAGGTTGCCCGAGGTTTGCACCACTTCGGTGTCCAGAACGCGGCCATCAAAATTGACCGTCAAGATCATGATGAGCTCGCCATAGAGCTTCCTGCCGGCCTGCTCGGGGAAATTGACGGTGCCCTTGTCCTCAATCTTGCGACGCAGCTCATCGTAATACACCGCATAAACCTCTTCGCGCGTGGCCGGGCTGATGTAACGTTTTTTGGGCCGCTCATTTTCTTCATTGATGCGCCTTTCAATCTCGGCCAGAAGTTTGATGAGCTGCTTGCGCTTTTCCTCGCGTTGGGCCTGCTCAGGGTTGTTGGCGGGCTGCGTCAGGTCCGGCGGCGGCAGCGAGGCGAGCTGTTTTTTAAGGTGCGCCAACAGCTGGGTTTGCTGCTCTTGCAGCGACTCGAGCTGGCGCTGCGCGTCCTCGGCTGCGTCGCCCAGTTCCATCAGCACCGAAGGTGGCAAGGGTGAAGTGGCGCGGCCTTTTTGCTGCTCGCCGCCTCCGGCAAGGGAGGCCTGCGCAATGGCCTTGGCAAAGTCCGGCTTTTCACTCGATTTGGCATTGACCAGAATCACTTCAAGCGGCGTGTCCTGAAACACGCGGTCAAATCGCTCGGGATCGACAAAACGCACGGTCAGCAGCACCGCATGAAAGGCGATGGAGGCGCCCAAGGCAATTTGCAATGTGCTAAGTGATTTCACGGACAGGAGATTATCGGGTCTGTAGCGGCTTTTCGCAGCGTTAGGCGGCGGCGGCAGGCGCATTGGCCGCATCGGCATCCCCGGCCGGTTCGTTGACATCAACGGCAATCGAGATCGGGCCAGCGGCCAGG
>Ga0155550_1391_pt2 | contig 22058 bp, 26 predicted proteins | sample RifCSPhighO2_12_FD_107207 | JGI IMG/M metagenome (GOLD analysis project Ga0155550, IMG submission 107207) | Burkholderiales bacterium RIFCSPHIGHO2_12_FULL_61_11
CAATTGCCGCCATCAACCCGGACGTCAAAGTCATTCCCGTTACTGAACGCGCCGACGCTGCCCTGCTGGACCGGCTGGTCCATGAGGCTGATCTGGTGATCGACTGCACTGACAACTTTGCCACCCGCCACGCCATCAACCGCGCCTGTGTCAAACATCGCAAGCCGCTGGTTTCCGGCGCCGCCATCCGCTTTGACGGACAAGTGGCGGTCTACGACCCACGCAGCGCCCAGTCGCCCTGCTATGCCTGCGTGTTTCCGGAGTCGGACCTGCTGGAAGAAACCCGCTGCGCCACCATGGGCGTCTTTGCACCCTTGGTCGGCATCGTCGGCACGGTGCAGGCTGCCGAAGCGTTGAAACTGCTTTGTGATGTGGGGCAGCCGCTGACCGGACGGCTGTTGATGCTCGATGGCCGAAGCATGGAGTGGAACGAAATGAAACTGACGCGAAACCTCGCCTGCAAGGTCTGCGGCGGTCACTCGATTGAGCCCACGACTCCCGGGAAATTACTTCGTGCCAGCCGCGGCAGGCCGTGAGGCCGCCTTGGGATTGGCCGCTTCTGCCAGGACGGCCCGGCAATCCGCATCCTCGCCCGGGCCGGTTTCCACCGTGGCGGCCAATGCCAGCAGGGGATTGATGGCTGCCAGCACCAGGGCAATTCCAACCCGACCCGCGAGCGCGGTTTTATCGGGACCGGCGGTCGGCGCTGCAAACGTGCCGCCAATGCGCAGCGGCGAGCGCAAGCTCAAAATGCTGCCGTCCTTGGGGGCCGGATCCAGAACGATATCCAGCGTCTCATGGGCCAGGCTCACCTGCCCATGGCCAGTAATGAGCGTATCGCTGGTATCCAGCACGATGGCGCGGCTGCTCATCAAGCCCTGCTTGACATCGAAGGCTGCCGCCGCGCAGCGCAGCTGCACATTGCGGTCGCCGCGCAGCAAGAACTTGATGATTTCGCCTCCATCCAGGCCCAGGTATTCGAGCAGGATGTTGCTGATCTCGCCTTTGCCCATGAGCATCGCCACATCCCCGGAGGCAGACCCCAGCATCTGGGCCACGGAATGGCCGCGTCCCGTCAGGTCGAACTGCCCGCTTATTTTTCCGAGCGCGCTTTTGCTCGTCTTCACTTCAGGCAACAGCTGATTCAACTGCAAGGCGCGCACATCCAGCCGGGTGGTGAAGGCCGCTGGTTCGACATTGGAATCAATGCGAATGCTGCCAGCCACCGACCCGCCAGCAACCCCCAGCGAAACGGGATGAAGCTGCAACACCCCTTGGGTCAGCTTGATGCGGGCGCTGCCCTTGTCCAGCGGCAGCGCTCGTAGATGCCGGATATCCGCCGCCGAATAGCTCACGTCAGCGTTCATGGCCTGAAGTCTGGCCAGGTCCAGCGTTGCAACGGGTAGCACCTTGCCCGCCCCGGGCGAGCTGGCTTTCCCTGCGTCGGATGCCAGACCAATCGCCGGTCCCAAATCCGCAAAATCCAGCAGTTTTGACTGCAACTTGCCGGTCAAAAAGGGCACTGCCGCCGATTGATCAAAACTGAGGGCGCCACTCATATCGGACTTGCCCAGCACACCCTTGATCTGGCTCACAGCCCACACCTTGCCATGCTTGTCCAGCTTGCCGCGAAGCTTGTAGGGGGGCGTGGAAGGCAGCACGACGCCCAACAATTTATACAACTCGTTCCAATTCCTTCCCTGCAAGTCGAAGGTGGCGTCGATGCCGTTGAGCTCCGCGAGATTGGCAATCGTGCCCTTGGCCTCAAGCCTGGTTCGTCCGGCGACGGCCTTCACCTCAATGGGAAAAGGCGCTTTGGTGTTCCTGCTCAGCTGCAGCACGCCACCGGCGCGTCCCTCGGCGCTAAATGCTTCATTTTTCCATTTGCCACTGGCCTTGTAGTGCAAGGGCAATGACTCGGCCGATTCCTGAACAAGCGAAAATTGGGCCGTCAAATTGGCCCCTTGCGCTGCCGCCAGGTAAGTTACATTGCCCTGGTCAATCTGCAAGGTACCGATATCAGGAACGGCACCGGCGTCGGACGTATCGCGCGATAGCGCCCAGGTCCGTCGCCCATCGGGCTCAATCTGCAGGCCAATTTGGGGTTCAGTCAACGCCAGCCGCGGCAGTTCCACCTTGCCAAACAGCAGCGGCAGCAATTTGATGTCAAATTCGGCAGCCCGCGCCTTGACAAGATAGGGTTCGCTGGCCCATTCCGGGTTGGCAAATTCCACACCATCCGCAACAACCGTGGTGGTGCGTCCCAGATGCACAGCCAGATGTCGCGTGATTTCGAAACGCCGCCCCAGCTGGTCCGAGACATAACGATTGATCGGCTGGCGTAGCGTATCCCATGGGAAAAAATAAACTACCAGCGTGAGAATGACAAGCAAGGCGGCAAGACCAGCCAGCCATCGGCGAAGAAGGACAGATTGCAACAGGGCATTTTTCATGGGTTTCGGTGGTTTCAAGCCCGCTTCAAGAAAAGACTCGCACGGCGATAGCTGGCGATGCGCTAAAAAGCGGAGATCACCGCGCAGTTGCAGTATCGGATGAACAACGGGTGTCGGACATCGGCAAGCGCCATGAATGCTTGTGGGGATGTGCCTACAGTGGCTTTTCACGGTATCGTCGGAATCGTCCTACAAGCGTCGAATACAGTCGCTGGCAAAATCGGCTTTAAGAAAAAATACAAACAAGGTACGCTCGCATTTTTAAGTCTTTCGTGGTCTTCCGAAAGCCGAGCTACCCTCCACCTGGACCCCTTAGCCGTGAGACTAAAAACTTACATCGTTGAAGACAACCCCACGATTCGCGAGAACCTGATTGACACTCTGGAAGAATTGGCTGGAGTGACGGCCGTCGGAACGGCAGAAACCGAAAACGAAAGCAAAGCCTGGTTGACCGAAAATCCTGAAAAGTGGGATATGGCAATCGTCGATCTGTTTCTCAAGCAAGGAAGCGGACTGGGTGTGCTCGCTGCTTGCCGGGATCGCCCCTCCCGGCAAAAGGTTGTGGTGTTGAGCAACTACGCCACGGTAGACATTCGCCAGCGCTGCGCGCAGCTGGGAGTCGACGCGGTTTTTGACAAGTCCAATGAAATAGATGCCTTGGTGGACTATTGCATCGAGCAGCGCGGCGCCTCCGCTTGAAATCAATCGATCAGTTTGTTCTTGAGTGCGTAATAGGTGAGGTCGCTATTGGACGCAAGACTCATCTTTTCCATCACACGGGTTCTGTAGGTACTGACGGTTTTCACGCTCAGCGAAAGTGCTTTCGCAATATCGCCGGCCGTTTCGCCCTTGGCCAGTTTCAGAAAAACCTGAAACTCCCGTTCAGACAACTGTTCATGGGCGGCCATATCGTGCGGCCGGTTCAATTGTTGCGCCAACAACTCGGCCACCGCCGGCGTGATGTAGCGCTTGCCAAGCGAAATCACCCGAATGGCGTCGACAATTTCCGAAGGATCGCACTCCTTGTTCAGGTAGCCGCTGGCGCCTTGGCGAATCAGGTTGACGGCGTAATGCTCTTCGGGGTAGCCGCTCAAAATGAGAATGCCCACGTCGGGGGCTTTGGCTCGAATCATGGCCAGCGCATCGATCCCGCTCTGGCCCGGCATGGACAGGTCCATGACCAGAATGTCCAGTTCGACATTGCGAACCAGGTCAATCGCTTCGCGCCCGTTGGCGGCCTCGCCGACAACACGCAAATCCACCTGGTCCGAAAAAAACTGCCTGAGTCCCGATCGCACGATGGCATGGTCGTCCACAATTCCAATTTTTATCATGTCGTTGTCTTCCTATAGAGCCCGCACCAGCAGGCAGCACAATGAACAAAGATGGCCGGGTCCGGACATCTGCATTGCTTTCAGTGCTTATTATTGACGAAATATTCCTCGAAGTACCAAACGGAGCTTGCAGTGAAAAGATTTGCGTCACCAAAAATGGCCGTCGCCATGCTTCTGGCCGTGCTGGCCGCCGCTTTACTGATTTTCATCAATGAGGTCAGTTTTAACAAATCCACGGCGGCGGCGGCGAGCATGCAAGAGGCTCAACAAACCCGCGGAGCGATCCATGAACTGGTGCAGCAGATGCTGGACGCGGAGACCGGACAACGGGGCTATTTACTGACTGGCGACCCGCGCTATCTGGAGCCCTATGACATCGCCATGGCCAATATCAAACCGAACCTGGTCAAGCTGCGCCTGCTGTTCACGCCCTACCCGGAACAACTCACCGAGTTTGGACTCTTGTCCAGTCATGTTTCGAGCAAACTGGCCGAGATGGACCTGAGCGTGCGCATGCGCAAGGAAGGCAATGAAGACGCCTGGAAATTTATCTTGACCACGGATGTCGGCCAAGAGCACATGGACGCCATCCGCGAACATTCCACCAAGCTGTCCGCCAGCAGCATCAGCAAAATGGAACGGGGACAGGTGCAGATCAGGCAGACCTTGCTGTTGTCCCGTATCGGCATTGCCACCATGGCCCTGGCCGGCTTGCTGGCTTTTTACCTGTATCTGCTGCAAACCAAAGCACTACTCGCTTCAGGGCAGCGCGAGCAGGAATCGCTGGAGCGTGAACGCGATCTGCTGGAATCGCAGGTGCGCCAGCGTACCGCCGACCTGGCCAAGCTGGCCACCCACTTGCAAAATGTACGGGAGGAGGAGCGGGGTCATCTGGCACGCGAGCTGCACGACGAACTGGGCTCGCTCCTGACCGCCGCGAAGCTCGATGTGGCCAGACTGAAGTCGCGCCTGGCTGGCAACCTGCCGGAAGCCGCGGAGCGCCTGACCCATTTGACCAGCACACTCAACAGTGGCATCGCCCTGGCGCGACGCATTGTGGAGGATTTGCGACCGTCCTCGCTGTCACATCTGGGCCTGCCGGCCTCACTTGAAATTCTGACCCGTGAGTTCGCCGAACGCTCCGGGCTGAGCATCACCACCGATCTTGAGTCGGTGGATCTGGGTGGAACGGCCCAGTTGACCGTTTACCGGATGGTCCAGGAGTCGCTGACCAACATCGGCAAGTATGCCAATGCCAACCAGGCAGAGGTCAGCCTTCACGACTTCGAAGGCTATGTCACCGTGGAAGTCAAGGACAACGGCCAGGGTTTCAAGCTGGGCAGCGTGGGCCCGACAAGCCATGGTCTGGCCGGCATGCGCCACCGCGTGGAAGCAGCCGGCGGCCGCCTGACCGTCACCAGCGCCGAAGGCAGCGGAACTCAAATTTTGGCCGTGCTGCCCAAGGCAAGCTGAGCCATTGCCTGGCAAAAGTTGCGGCACTGCAGCCGGTTCGCCGCCTTCGAGACCGGATACGGCGTAACAAACTGTCAGCCCCCTCCTACAGCGTATCCCCCCCGTATCTGACAAGGGCACACGTTCACAGCCGATGACAAAAAGCAGCGCTCCCGCTACGCTTGCTGCAAGTGCTTCAAATAAAAGAAACCGCGCCCAACCCGCCAATGCAAGGAGCTCAAGATGCTGCACTATTCCGTCGTTTTTCTGGTGATCGCGCTGATCGCCGCCGTGTTCGGCTTTGGCGGCATCGCGGCAGGTGCTGTCGAGATTGCCAAAATCCTTTTCTTCATTTTCGCCATCATGGCCATCGTGAGCTTTGTGATCAGCTTGCTCAAGAAAAAATGACCTCGGCCAAGGCAGCGGGCGAGCCCGCGTCGGCTGATGAAGCGTTTCATGGCGCCAACCCTTTCCATTCAACTTCCCAAGGACCTGACATGCAACCCAATACCTCCAATACCACCCGTGAAGCCATGCCCGCCATGCGTCGAGCCACTGATGACTTGCTGCAAACGGCAGGCAAGGCCATGGATTCGACTCGTGACTACGCCAACGACGCCCTGGACAGGGCGGAAAACAAAGTACGCGAGCTTCGCGGCAGCGTTGACCCGGTTGTGGACATGCTGGCGTCCAGGGCACAAAGGCTGGCCCGTCATAGCCTGGACCTGGCCTCGGAGGCTAAAGATCGCGCCGAGCAATCCCTCAAGCGCGCAACCAGAGTCACCACGCGCTACGTCGCCGATCAACCTTTGCGTTCCGTGCTGATTGCCGCCGCCGTAGGTGCCGCTGTCGCTTTGCTGATTGCCTCTTCACGTCATCGCAAGCAAAACCGGTACTGAAGACTGTCACTGGTTAACAGCTAACGCTCAACCCCCCCCTATGCTGCATCCGTTTTTTTCAACGCTGATACAACGACCGGATCTGGTCATGGACCATCTCTCGGCCTATGCCGCGCTGTTCCACGAGGAAGCTTCCAGCGCCGGGTCCGAGCTGCTGGCTCGCGCTGTGGCGTGGCTGCTGGCGGTGCTGTCGCTATTTGTGTTTCTGGGACTGGCGGGTACGGCCCTGATGCTGGGCTTGATGCAAAACCAGTTTCATTGGGTGCTGGTCGCAGTACCTGGCGTTGCGCTGGTGCTGGCATTGGTCGCCGTCATCAAGGCCAGAAAGCCACTGAAGAGCGAGCGCTTTCCTGAGCTCAAGGCGCAAATGGACAGCGACGCGCAGGCCTTGCGGATGGTCGCATGAAAGCGCCCTGACATGCCCTCCACCACAGAACCGACTCCGCAAGAACGTCTGGCCGCCAGCCGCAGGGCGCTGGTCCGGCATATGAGAGGGGACGGGACGCCTGAGGACCATGACGACCTCGAGGGAGACCAGCCGTCCCCTGCAGCTTCCTACGGGGCTTGGGGCGTCGTCAAACGCGCGATGCGGGCCTTTTGGCGCAAGCACCCGGTCGGGGTGGCGGTTGACCTGGCGCGGCCAGTGATCGGTAAATATGCCGAAGAGCAACCGTTCAAGCTGCTGGGAATTTCCGCCAGTATTGGCGCCGCAGCCGTGCTGCTCCGGCCATGGCGCCTGGCTTCACTGGGCGCGGTGCTGGTTGCCGCCCTCAAGTCATCCGAGCTTTCAAATGCGCTGTCTTCGATGCTGGCCACGACCCGGCAAGATACTGAAAAAACCGGCTAAAACGCCATGGGAACCGATATCAGGATGACTGGATGGGAGAAACAACGATTTCCGCAGGTTGATTGGCGTGGTGCCGCCGATCGACAGGCTTTTAAACCTTGCACTAGTTCAATCAAGTCAATTCAAGAGGAAAACAAAATGAAATACGTTCGCGCAATTGCATTCGCCGCTCTGGCAGGTATCACCATCATCGGCAGCGGTTGCGCTGTCGTGCGTGGTCAGCAAACCACCGGCTCCTACGTTGATGATGCGGCCATCACGGCCGCCGTCAAAGCCAAGTTCCTCGAGGACAAGACGGTTTCAGGCATGTCCATCAGCGTCGAAACGCTCAATGGCACGGTTCAGCTGTCCGGTTTTGCCAAGTCAACAACCGAGAAAACCCAGGCTGAAAATATTGCCCGTGGGGTCAAGAACGTCAAGGCCGTTCGCAACGACATCGTGGTTCGTCCTTAAGCGCTTTTTGCACCCATGCGCCGCTGGGGGTGGCGCAGTCCAGGAGCCTCCAAGCAGGCGAAGAAATTTTCATCGCCTGCTTTTTTATACGGTGGGTTCATGGCGAATACCAAAACCTGCTGCTTATCGATCATGCGCGTTCGCTCAGTGCCTGCTGCAGCGATTGGCAACAACCCTAAAGAAGAAACCGCAGTCCGATTCTCGCGGCACTTTGCAAGCATCGGCAGCGTGACAAGGCTCGGCAATCAAGGGCGTTGCTGACTCGCATCCACGATCAGCTTGTTCTCCACCGAAGTGACGCCGTTGACCGCTTTGGCGATGTCGGTGGCCCTCTCGCGGGCGGCTCTGGTGGGCGCCGAGCCGTTCAGGGTCACGGCACCTTTCTTGGTCTCGACGTTGATTTTGATCGCGCTCAGGTCCGGATCTTTGGTAAGTCCGGCCGACACCGCGGCGGTAATGGCCACGTCATCGAGCGTTGCAGCCGCTTTGCCAGCAATATCCATGGCCGAAGACCCGGCATTTTGCGTGGCGCCTTTCAGCGCGGCTCCGGCGCTAGCCAGGGTACTTTCGGTTTTAGCCTTGGCTGCTTCGGCAGCCTGATCCGTCTTTGAAATGGCCGAGTCAAGTTGTTGTCCCACAGTCTGATCGTCGACCTTCTTGCCGCAAGCGCTCAATGCAAGCACAAGCGCCAGCGAGCCAAGCACAAGCAGCGGCGTCTCGAGACGGTGCCTCGCTGGTAAACGGTCTGATGGGCGTTTTTTCATGGGGGTCCTGTTCGTGAAAATGGGCATGCCCAACAAATGTCAAAGACGAGCACGCCAAACGACGATCCTGAAATCGCAAGCATTCACTATAACCAGCGCTTGGTGCCGTGCCGGATAGGCAGGGCTACAAATAACAACTTCCATGCTGCTTCCGGAACACCCGTGGATAAACCGGGGGCAGTGCCTGAGTTGGCGAAAACATTCCGAGCCCCGCAGCTTCTGCGCGGCCCTGCTGCAAGGCATAGGGGCCTGCACTGTTTCGGTAACGGTAGGACCAGGCCAGTCCCTGCGCGACCATCCATGCGCCCAGGTCTTGGTCGGCCAGAACAATCCGCGCCAGCAGGCGGCCATAATCATCTTGCTGCTTGCCATGAACCGCGACGCGCTGACCCAGCACCCGGCGCTTGAGCGCATCGCCGGATGCGAGTCCGCCTGGTTGACAAATCTCCGGCGCGTCGATGCCGTCAATCCGAATGCTGACCGGCTTGCCACCGTCGGCTGGTCGAACATGGACGGTGTCGCCGTCGACCACATAGGTGACGACTCCCCACCAAGCGGCCTGGTAGCGTGCCAATGCAAAAGCCGGGGAGCTCCAAGCAAGCAATGCGGAAAAGGCCAGAACGGCCAGATATTTTGCGCTGCAGGAAAGATTCATATTTTTCAATTACTACTAAATTGATAGCTACTCACACCCGTATTTACCAAGCTAGAGGACTAAACATGCATAATTTTTCGATAGATGCGTTGTGCCTAAAGGTATTCAAGGAGTGAGTTCACAAGAGCCAATTGCCTGTGCCGTGACAATCCAGCCTTCCAGTGGATCCATTTCCAGCGGCAAACCATAACGGGGTGCGCCCTGCCGTGCCGCCCAAGCCGCCTGCATCAGGCACAGCACGGCATCCAGGCTGTCGCCGCTGGCGTCGTCAATCAGGGCGTCGCGCTGGGCATGGCTGACTTTCAGGCGCAGACCGAGACGGGTTTGCCCATGCTCCAGCGCGGTGATCAGGTCCTTGCGCGCAATCAGGCGATCAGCCGTCTGCTTGGCCCTGTCGTCGCTCTTGTAAGGGCGCTTGCCCAGCACCTCGCGCGCGAGCAGGCCCGGGTAGCCTTCCAGCGCAACCCGGCGGCTATCGCCCGGGTTGAGGCAGGCAATGTGCACGCCGGCGGCCATCAGCCGCGGCACACCAGCATGCAGCATGTAGGCCACTGGTGGGTTGACCCATTTCATCGACGGGCTGGAGCCAGCAGGATTGTCAGCGGCACGGTGGGCAAATTTATGCCCCGCGGGACGCGCATCGCAAAACGCCGCAAAGGCAGCGCGAATCTCGGGCCGGCTCAAGGCGGCGTAGTGACGGATCAGCACCGGCCAATGCGCGGGCCAGCCAAGCTGCATGACCAGTTCGCGTGGCAGACCGAATGGAAAATCGAAGGCGGCTATCCATGCTCGGTCCCGGCGCAACCACTGCTCAAATCCGTCCAGCGACTCAATGCGCTCCAGACCCGCCAGCAGCACCCGCCCTTTGGCGGCCGAGCCGGTGGCCATCACAATGGGTTTGCGGCGGCAGGGGCGGCTGGAAAAGTCGCAGCCGACCAGGTCGTCAGAGATCATACGGCCCTTCCCGGGAGTCTGAAGGCAAGCGGGAACAACACGTTGTCAGGCCCGCGACGCATCGTGCTCGGCACGCGTCAGGCGCGCCCAATGATGGCGGCCGTGGCCATCAACTCCTCTAGCAAGGCAAGCGACACCTTGCCCGACACCAAATACGGATTGAGCTCGGGCTTTTCTGAATATTTCAGCAAAATGGATTGATTCAGCCTGAGCAGGTTGACCTGCCCCATGGTCCAGCCGCCAAAGCGGCGTTCAGAAATTTCTTCGTAGTCCAGCAGCACCACATCCTTGTGGCGCGGATCGCGCTGAATGTGACCGTAAAGCTCACTGACCGCCATCCGGCCGCCTTCGATCGCCTGCAGGAAGATGCCGCCGCCGTAGCACAAGATGCCTGTAATGCCACAGGTCGGGTTGTGCTGGCGTGACTGCGCGAGAATGGCGTCAATGACATCCGGACTGATGTCCACGGCGCGGCTGGAATAAAGCAAACGTACCAACATGAAACTAGCCTTTCTGGGGAATCAGTGCCAGAAACTCACGGCGCAGCGCCGGATCCTTCAGGAACACGCCGCGCATCACCGAGTTGATCATCTTGCTGTCCAGATCCTTGACGCCGCGCCATGACATGCAAAAGTGGCTGGCTTCCATTACGATGGCCAAGCCGTCGGGCTGGGTCTTTTCCATGATGAGATCGGCCAGTTGCACCACGGCTTCCTCCTGAATTTGCGGTCGGCCCATGATCCACTCAGCCAGCCGCGCATACTTGGAGAGACCAATCACATTGGTGTGCTCGTTGGGCATCACGCCAATCCAGACCTTGCCGATGATCGGACAAAAATGGTGCGAGCAAGCGCTACGCACCGTGATGGGCCCAACGATCAGCAGCTCGTTGAGATGCCCGGCATTCGGAAACTCGGTGATGGTTGGCACTGGCACATAGCGGCCATTGAAAACCTCGCTCAGGTACAGCTTGGCGACTCGGCGTGCGGTGTTGTGGGTGTTGTGGTCGCCAGCGGTGTCGATCACCAGACTGTCGAGCACGCCTTGCATCTTGACTTCGACCTCGTCAAGCAGCTTTTCCATCTCGCCCGGCTCAATGAACTCGGCAATGTTGTCGTTCGCATGGAACCGTTTGCGGGCTTGGGTCAGGCGTTCTCGGATCTTGACGGAAACAGGCGTGCCTTCGTCTGTCACGTCCTTGGGGAGCGTAGTAAGTTTCATAAGCATGTCAGATATTAACAGCCTGCCAAAAAATCGGTCTTCTCCGGAATTTTGCAGTTGTTTTTTCCTATAACCATTGATGGGCGCTGGCTATTAGCTATGAATTTTATAGCTAGAAAACACTCCCGCGGGCGGCACCTTGGACCGGGCTCAGTATCGCTGTCCGGTCACAAGCAGTGCCAGACGCATCAAGGCATAAGCCAGCCAGCCTTGCAGGCGCTGGACCAGCGGCCGATGAGCATATTCAATCGGGTCCATGAGCCGGCCGTGACTGGCCATGGCCACTCGCAGTCGGCCTCTCAAGGCTTCGGCAAACGCCCTGTCGTCGACAATCACATTCGCTTCACGGGCCAGCAGCAAGCTCAATGGATCCAGATTGGACGAGCCCACAGTCGCCCAATGGCCATCCACCACGGCGACTTTGGCGTGAAGAAAACTGGCGGCGTATTCGTGGATTTCCACCCCTGCCGCCAACAAGGCGCCATAGACGGGCCGTGCCGCATGGTATGGCATGAAATACTCGTACTTTCCCTGCAGCAGCAAGACGACACGCACACCGCGTCTGGAGGCCCTGATGAGGGCATGGCGCAATTTGCCACCGGGCAGGAAATAAGCATTGGCAATGATGACCTCCTGCCGGGCCTTGCCGATGGCCTTGCGGTAAGCGCGCTCAATACTGCTGCGGTTGCGCAGGTTGTCACGCAATATCAGCGCCGCCCTGGGGCCTGCAACGGCAGCGTTCCGGGGGGCGGCTCCCACCGCTGGCCGGTGGGTGAGTGGCCTGGTGTCGGCGCGTCGGCCGTAACCGGCCGCCTTGAACTTTTCCCAGGCCTCGCTCAGATGCCTCTGCCGCGCGCTATAGCCGGCCTGAACGCGCCACCAGAGCAGCGCCATGGCATCGGCGGCAGCAAGCGCCAACGGCCCGGTCACTGCGACGGAAAAATCAAAGCGCGGGGCTTGCAGCTCGCCATAGACGGGATCGTAAAAATCGTCAAGTATGTTGATACCGCCACAAAAGACCACCTGCTGGTCGACCACGCACAGCTTGCGATGCAGCCTGCGCCAGCGGTTCGGAAAAAACAGGCCCAGCCCGTTCATACCCGCCAGGCCAGCGCCCAGCGGTGAATACACGCACCACTCAACACCTGCTTCAGTGAATTTCTTGTGCCACACGGCCGGCAAGGGATCGGTGCCGATGCCGTCCACCAGCACCTGAACCGTCACACCGCGCGCCGCAGCCCGCGCCAAGGCATCGGCAATCTGCGCCCCGACGCCGTGGAAATCAAAAATATAGGTTTCCAGCTGTATCCACTTCGCGGCAGCATCAAAGGCCTTGATAAGTGCCGGGAAAAGCGCCTGTCCGCCTTGGAACAATTGCACTTCCTCGGACTTCTGGAGTTGGGGCATGAGCGATCGCTTTTGTGTCAGGTGCTTTAAAGAAACTGCCAGGGGTTTGTAGAGCTTAGTCCAGGAGCCTGTCGGGCTTAAAGAATCGAAGCGAAAATTCGGCTGGGCGAGGACAGATTTTGTCGATTTTGCAGTCAATAGTCTCTATTGACCGTCCAGACGGATTTGCAGCCGATTTCCTTTAAGTCCGACAGGCTCCCAGGCCCGACTCAAGCCATGAACTTCGGCAGCAGCAGGATGGCTTCGGCGTTGGAAGGAGAAAAGCAGCGATCAGCGGCAGCCCGGTGCGGCAACCATTGCCAGGCCGTGTGTTCGCGCGGATTGAGCCTCACGTCACACACCCTGGGCAGGCGCAGACCGAACACATGCTCGGTATTGCGGCTCACGCCAGGCGCATAACGATGGCGCCAGGCCGGGTAAATTTCATAGATATTCGAGAGGCCCCAATCGCGCCATTGCCCTGATGAGGCAGTCAGGCCAGTTTCTTCCATCACCTCACGCCGCGCGGTCTGCAGCAACGGCTCGTCCACTGCCGCTTTGGAGCCCGTGACGCTTTGCCAGAAGCCCGGGTAGTCGGCTCGCTCAATCAGCAGCACCTCCAACAGCGGCGTGTAAATGACGACCAACACCGATTCAGGGATCTTGAATGGTTTCAAAGCATTCCCCTGCCCTCTTTCTCAAAGGGATTAGCAGCACCAAAAAGGGCCGCCCCAAGCAAGGCCAGCCCCCTCGGGGGGCAGCGAAGCACACGCAGTGGCGAGCGTGGGGGTCAACGGCCGCCGTGCCGGGCCGCCCCAAGCAAGGCCAGCCCCCTCGGGGGGCAGCGAAGCACACGCAGTGGCGAGCGTGGGGGCCATTTCACTCAGGCTGCGGGCTGCGCAGGCGAATATGCAGTTCGCGCAGCTGCTTTTCATCCACCGGGCTGGGTGCATGAGTGAGCAGGCATTGCGCGCGCTGGGTTTTGGGGAAAGCGATCACATCGCGAATCGACTCGGCACCGGTCATCATGGTCACGATGCGGTCCAGGCCAAAGGCCACGCCACCGTGCGGCGGTGCGCCATACTGCAGCGCGTCGAGCAGGAAGCCGAACTTCTCCTGGGCCTCCTCAGGGCCAATCTTCAGGGCATTGAAGACCTTGCTCTGCACCTCGGCACGGTGGATACGCACTGAACCGCCTCCCAACTCCCAGCCGTTGAGCACCATGTCGTAGGCCTTGGCAATGCAGCGTCCCGGATCGGTATCCATCCAGTCTTCATGGCCGTCCTTGGGGGCCGTGAACGGATGGTGCACCGCACTCCAGCGCTGACCCGCTTCGTCAAACTCGAACATCGGAAAATCGACCACCCACAGTGGCTTCCAGCCCGGGGTGAACAAACCGGCCTTCTTGCCAAACTCGCTGTGGCCGACCTTGACGCGCAGCGCGCCGATACTGTCGTTGACCACCTTGGCCTTGTCGGCGCCAAAGAAAATCACGTCACCGTTATGCGCTGCCGTGCGCTTGAGGATTTCGGCAATCGCCGCATCGTGAATATTCTTGACGATGGGGCTCTGCAGCCCTTCCCGGCCCTTGCTGACATCGTTGACCTTGATCCAGGCCAAACCCTTGGCACCGTAGATCTTGACGAACTCGGTATAGCCATCAATTTCGCTGCGGCTCATTTCAGCGCCACCCGGCACGCAAAGGGCGACGACGCGGCCTCCAGGTGTCGTGGCCGGGGCACTGAACACCTTGAAGTCAACATCGGTCATGACATCAGTCAGCTCGGTGAACGCCATGTTCACGCGCAGGTCAGGCTTGTCGGAGCCGTAACGGTGCATGGCCTCGGCATAGGTCATGACCGGGAACTCGCCCAAGTCGACATTCAGCACGGTCTTGAAAATGTTGCTGATCATGCCCTGGAACAGGTCGCGAATTTCCTGCTCGCCCATGAACGAGGTCTCGATATCGATCTGCGTGAATTCAGGCTGGCGGTCGGCTCGCAGGTCTTCGTCGCGGAAGCATTTGGTAATCTGGTAATAGCGGTCAAAGCCCGCCACCATCAGCAACTGCTTGAACAGCTGCGGGCTCTGCGGCAGCGCAAAAAAATGACCTGCATTGACGCGGCTGGGAACGAGGTAATCGCGCGCGCCTTCAGGCGTGCTTTTGGTCAGCATGGGGGTTTCAATGTCGATGAAACCGTTGGCATCGAGAAACTTGCGCGTTTCCATGGCCACGCGGTAACGCAGCATCAGGTTGTTCTGCATGTAGGGGCGACGCAGGTCCAGCACGCGGTGGGTCAGGCGCGTGGTCTCCGACAGGTTGTCGTCATCGAGCTGGAACGGCGGCGTGACGCTGGGGTTGAGCACGATCAGTTCATGGCACAGCACCTCGACCTTGCCGCTTTTCAGGCTGTCGTTGGTCGTACCTGCCGGACGGGCACGCACCACTCCCTTGACCTGAACGCAAAACTCATTGCGCACGCTCTCGGCCGTCGTGAACATGTCGGCTCGGTCAGGGTCGCACACCACCTGCACATAACCCTCTCGGTCACGCAAGTCAATGAAAATCACGCCACCATGGTCGCGCCGGCGGTTCACCCAGCCGCACAGGCTGACGGATTGACCCATGAGGCCCTCGGTCACCAGACCGCAATAGTTTGAACGCATTTGGGAAACGACAGGGGAAACGATAGGCATAAAAATACTCGAACTTTCAGCGCCAGGGCGCAGTTGCGCCGTTTACAGGGGAGGATTGAGCGGTCGGACAGCGGGCTTGGCCGGAACGACAACGCCCATGGAAATGACATAGGTCAGGGCCTGATCAACGCTCATTTTCAGCTCAATGCAGTCTGACTTTCTCAGCATGACAAAGTAGCCCCCGGTGGGATTGGGGGTTGTAGGAACGTAGACACTCAGGTAATCGCCAGGCAAATGGTTGACCACATCACCGCCCGGCACACCGGTCAGGAAGCCAATGGTCCAGACGCCCTCGCGTGGCCACTGCACCAGCAAGGCCTTGCGAAAAGCATTGCCGTTTTCTGAAAACAAGGTGTCGGAGACCTGTTTCACGCTGGAATAAATGGACCGCACGATAGGGATGCGGTGCAGCATTGAATTGCCCAGCAAGACCAGTTTCTTACCAAAAAAGTTGCTGGCGATGGCACCCATCAGCAAGACAATCACCAACGCCAGCAGTACACCAAAGCCGGGAATGTGAAGGCCCAGCAGTTTGTCAGGGTGCCAGGCCGCCGGAAGAATCAGCAGCGTCTGGTCCAGCACGCCCACAATCCAGTCGAGTACCGACAAGGTGATGGCCAGGGGCACCAGCACCAGCAATCCAGCCAAAAGCCACCGACGAATGGAGCTCATCACGCGGCTTTGGCGGCAGCGTTGCTATGGGGGCCTATGCTGACGGGCGCTGCAGCCGTTGCTGCTGGCGCAGGGGTAGCCGCAGCGGAAGCCGGTGCGTTGGCCGTACTGGCTGCTGCGCCGGTATCGGCAGTTTTCTTGTCCGGGCTGGCTGGCCCAGCGCCTTCGCCATCGGCGGATTTCGGAGCCTGCGCGCCGCTTTCGCCGCCGCGGAAATCCGTCACATACCAGCCGGATCCCTTGAGCTGAAAGCTGGCTGCCGTGACTTGCTTTTTAAAGCTGGCTAGCCCGCATTCCGGGCATTCGGTCAGTGGTGCGTCCGAGAGTTTTTGCAAAACGTCCTTGGCATAGCCACAGGACTCGCATTTATAGGCGTAGATTGGCATGGTGCTAAAGCTTCTGTCTTGAGAATTTCGCCTGAAAAGGCTGGCGATGCAAAGCCTTAAATTATAGGCGTTGCCCAACTGCCTCTGGGCAAACCCACCGGGATGACCTCGGAATGACCGCCAGCCAGGCCAAGTCGGGGTGCGTCAGAAAACGCGGACCCGAAGCACGAACTGCATCACGATCAGACCCAGGACAAAGCCCAAGGCACCATAGATCAGGCCTTGCAGCAGTGTGTTGGTGCGCTTTTGCTCGGCCAGCAACTCTTGCATTTCGCGGCGGCTTGTTCCCTGTGGCGCTTTCAGGAACTGCGACAACAGACGCGGCAGGCCGGGCAACAGTTTGGCGTAAGTGGGCGCTTCAGCCTTGAGTTCGGCCAGCAGTTTTTCAGGGCCGACCTGCTCCAGCATCCATTTTTCAAGGAAAGGCTTGGCGGTGCCCCAGAGGTCCAGGTCGGGATCAAGTTGGCGCCCCAAGCCTTCAATATTGAGCAGGGTTTTTTGCAACAAGACCAGTTGCGGCTGGATTTCCACATGGAAACGGCGCGAGGTCTGAAACAGCCGCATCAGTACCAGCCCCAGGGAAATTTCCTTCAGTGGCCGATCAAAGTACGGCTCGCAGCAGGCGCGAATGGCCGCTTCCAGTTCATCGGCCCGGGTGTTGGGAGGTACCCAGCCGGATTCAATATGCAACTCGGCCACGCGCTTGTAGTCGCGCTGAAAAAAAGCACTGAAGTTTTGCGCCAGATACTCTTTGTCCACCTCGGTGAGCGTGCCCACAATCCCGAAATCGAGCGAGATATAGCGACCGAATGTTGCGGGCGCCAGGCTGACCTGGATATTGCCCGGGTGCATTTCGGCATGAAAAAATCCGTCGCGAAACACCTGCGTGAAGAAGATGGTGACCCCGTCGCGAGACAGCTTTTTCATGTCCACCCCGGCATCGCGCAGGCGCTGGGTCTGGCTGATCGGCACACCTTTCATGCGCTCCATCACCATAACATCGGACATGCAGTAGTCCCAGAGCATCTCGGGAATCATCACGAGATTGAGGTTCTGCATATTGCGGCGCAGCTGCGCGGCATTGGCCGCCTCGCGCAGCAAATCCAGCTCGTCGTGAAGATAATTGTCAAACTCAGCGACCACCTCGCGCGGCTTGAGGCGCTTGCCATCGGCCGAAGCGCTTTCCACCCAACCCGCCATCATGTGCATCAGCGCCAGGTCTTTCTCGATGGCCGGCAGCATGTTCGGGCGCAGCACCTTGACAGCCACCTCACGGCCGCCGGCCAGCGTGGCAAAGTGAACCTGGGCAATCGAAGCGCTGGCGATGGGGGTTTGCTCAAACGTCGCAAAGATGCGGTCCAGCGGCCGGCCAAAGGCCTTTTCAATAATGGCAACCGCCACGGCGGACTCAAAAGGCGGCACGCGGTCTTGCAAGCGCGCCAGCTCGTCGGCGATGTCAGGCGGCAACAAGTCACGGCGGGTCGACATCACCTGTCCGAACTTGACGAAAATCGGTCCCAGCCTTTCAAGGGCTTCGCGCAGACGCACACCACGCGGCGCTTTCAGATTCCGGCCCAGTGAGACGACGCGGGTCAGCGATCGGATCCAGGGCTTTTCAAAGCTTGAAAGAACCAACTCGTCAAGACCAAAACGCAGCACCGTCCAGACAATAAAAGATCCTCTGAATAGCCGGTTCATGCAGAAGCCTTCGGCTGAGGAATGGCCCCCACGCTTGTCGCTTCGCTTGCATCACTGCCCTTTTCATCACGAAGAGGGTTTGCCGCAGCTTGGGGCGGTCCTTCCCTGAATTCCGGCGCGGAGCCCGAACCCGCGGAGGAAAATGAAGATTCCGGGGACAGCGGCCCCTGAGCCCGAAACTGTTTCAGGCCGGTCAGCAGCCGCCGCCCTGCATCAGCCAAGGCATGCGCCGGTGCATCACCGATCAGGCGGGACAGGTCTTCTTCCGCATCCCAGCGCAGATTTTCGGCCAGCCACCCCACTTCGGCGGCCAATTGCACATCGCCTTCAATCTTGACCGGCGGCGCCTTGCCCGCGAGAACCGACTGCACGACGAGCAGGGGCGATTCGGTGGCCACTGACAGCAACAGATCAGGTTGCGCGGAAGGCGCTGCGCGGTCCACCAGGCCTGCCGGAGTGACTACCAAATCAATAGCAAACAAGCCCCATCGGACATGGACTATGCGGCCTTTTTGACGCAGCAGCCGGTCTTGAGCCTGCTTCTCCTGCAGCAGGACATGGTTCAGAAATAGTACCAGGCGCTGCTGCCCTTCATCCACCGCCCAGGTGGGTGGTTGAAAACGACTGATGAGGGACTCCAGAAAAGAAAAAGGGGACGTGTTATTCATACGCCCCGATTTTGCAGGATAAATGCCCCTTTGCTCAGAAGGTCGACCACTTACCCGTCACTTCGTGTACTTCGCCATTTCAAAAAGGGCCATTTTTACCTTGGGTTGTCCGGCGGGAAAATTGCCTTGTCCCGCCCGAGTCAACTCACTGGAGCGCTTGTACACCAGCGACCAGCCAGCCACCGCCGTTGCGCGGTTTGGTCATATTCCAGACCTCGCGGAAGGGGCTGGCGCCGGCAGAGGCGTCTTCGCGGATCATGCCGGAGAACTCCACGCTGGCCATGTACACATCGCTCAGCTCTTCAATGCCCAGCAGTTGTGCATTGAGCATGACCACTTCGGTTTTATTGGCGACGCCACCGGTATGAGATTCGCGGTCCGCCAACTGGGTCTTGATCTGCTCGAGCATGTCGTCCGTCATCATCGCGCGCAAATTCTGCATATCTGAGCGGTCCCAGGCGTCCTGCAGCGTGATGAAATTGGCCTTGCAGGCCTTGAGGAAGCCCTCGGCATCAAACCCTGCAGGAACACCCCAGGATTGGGAACCCAGAAGTGCCGAACCAATAAGGGATCCGGCGGCAGGCGCAGCGGCGTCGCCTTTGGTCGCATCAAAGGCCATGCTGCCGCGCTCCCAAGGGCGCGCTGAGGCATCGTTGCCGACATTCTCGGGGTTGTAGTTTTTCGGTGTGGTGGCACTTCCTGCGCCCTGAAAGGCATAGGGGTCTGGCGCGCGCGTGGCACCCGAGGGATTGGCCGCACCCCCTTTGAGCTTGCGCATGACAAAGCCAGCCACGACCATCACCAGCAGCGCCAGCAAGGCGAACATGATGATCTGTCCGAAGGCTCCGCCCACGCCCAGCGACGAAGCCAACCAGGCCAGGCCCAGGCCCGCGGCCAAGCCACCCAGCATGGCGCCCCAGGGTTTCTTCGGTGCCGTCACGCCAGGCGTTGCGGCTGGAGCCGCTGGTTTGGTCGCGGAGTTGACCCCCGTCGGTGCCGCCTGGCGCTGGGTGACATTGGATGACTGCTTGCCAAACGACGAACCACCGCCCAAGCGCCTGGCGTCGGCGGAGGTTCCCGCCAGGGTCAGGGTGAACGCCAGCAGCGCGGGAAGAATAACCGACCAAATTTTCATATCATTTCCTTAATCACAAGTTCTTCGCGGACTAAAACCGCAACACTTTTCAACACTTGATTCCAACATGCAATGCCACCACCCCGCCCGCCATGTTGTGATAGTCCACATGACCGAAACCACCTTTGAGCATCATGGCCTTTAGCTCTTCCTGCCCAGGGTGCATGCGAATGGACTCGGCCAGGTACTGGTAGCTGGAATCGTCATGGGCCACCAGTTTGCCGAGCTTGGGCAATACCTTGAACGAATACCAGTCATAAATCTTTTCCAGCGGCTTGGCCACCTTGGAAAACTCCAGCACCAGCAGCTTGCCACCGGCCTTGAGCACCCGATTCATTTCGCGCAGGGCTTCTTCCTTGTGCGTCATGTTGCGCAGACCAAAGGCCACCGTGACCAGATCAAAACTGGCATCGGGAAACGGCAGGTGTTCAGCATCACAAACCAGCGTCGGCAGATTCAGACCGGCATCGAGCAAACGGTTGCGGCCCTCCCTGAGCATTGCTTCGTTGATGTCGGTGTGCACCACGCGCCCACTGGGGCCAACCTTGGGCGCAAAAGCCAGGGCCAGGTCACCTGTCCCGCCAGCAATATCCAGCACCTGCTGGCCTTCCTTGACGTTGGCCACCAGCACGGTATAGGCCTTCCAGGCTCGATGCAGGCCCAGCGACATCAGGTCGTTCATCACATCGTATTTGGGTGCCACCGAGTCAAACACGCCGCGCACGCGGCGCGCCTTGTCCTGCTCGTCGACAGATTCAAAACCAAAATGAGTACTCGTCATGGTGTCGATGCTAGAGCGCAAAGCCAAAATTGGTTGCAACAACCCTGGGGTGAGTCAGGGCATTGCCGGAATTATGATAAAAAAACAACAGCCAGCTGGCAAAAAGTGGCCAAGCCCTGAAGCGAGGAATAGAAATTTGCACCTCCGTGAAATTTCAGTGCTTGCCGCAGCCAGGCGCGCTGGCTTTGATCATGGGCGTATCGCGCTCAACCCCCGCGGCCTGCAGTCGCTGGTTGTACTCGTGCCACAGGCGGTTTTGCTCAGCCCCCATGGCGTAGAGGTAGTCCCAGGTGAAAATGCCACTTTCGTGACCATCGGAGAACACCGGTTTGACCGCGTAATTGCCAATGGATTCCAACTCGACCACATTGACTTCACGCTTGCCGGTTTGCAGGACTTCCTGCCCAGGCCCGTGGCCCTGAACTTCCGCGGACGGCGAGTAAATTCGCATTAACTCAAACGGTATTTTGAATTCAGCACCGTTCGAGAAGGCAATTTCGAGAATACGGGACTGGTTGTGAACCGTCAGTAGAGTAGGAGTCGGTGACTCAGCTTGAAGACCTGCCATGATGTGCATCACTTTCTAAAAATAACTCGAATTGTCAAGACGTCATTTTTTCGGCAATCAGCCGGTTGACATTCAGGCAACGCGACGCGACAGCCGCCAATTTGTCCAGCGCCGGCGCGCGCTGCTGCGGACTCCAGACCGGTGCCGGGAAATGACTGTCCCATGTGAAACGGGCCATCACATGCCAATGCAGATGAGGCACGACGTTGCCCAGCGCGGCCAAGTTGATCTTACAGGGCGGCAGTTCGCTGCGCAGCACCTGCTCCACGATCACAACAGCGTTCATGCAGGTATCGCGTTCAGCCGCCGAAAGATCGGAAAACTCTGCCACATGCCGGTTCCAGACGACACGGTAAAAAGCCGGGAAACCGGCCTCATTGGCTTGAATCACCCGCAAATGTTCATTGCGGAAAATCAGCAACCCGCCGTCGCTCTGACACAGCGCGCAGCCGGCGATTTTGCCGCTGTCGTTCATGGCAGGCTAAACCAGAACCCGTTCAATGCCGCCGTGATTGGCCGCTTCCACATAGCCGGGTAGCCATTCCTTGCCCAGAATCTGCCGCGCCATTTCGACCACGATGTAATCGGCTTCAAGCAAGCCATTTTGCAGATCGTCGCCGTAACGGGTCAGGCCCTGCAGGCAGCTTGGGCAGCTCGTGAGTATCTTCACATTGTCATTCGCGCCGATCGCGCCCGATGACCGCAACGCCGCTTCACCCTTGCGGATTTCCTCTTCCTTACTAAAGCGCACCTGCGTCGAGATGTCGGGCCGTGTCACGCCCAGCGTGCCCGACTCGCCGCAGCAGCGTTCGCTCTTGAGCACGTTGTCGCCAATCAGCGCCTTCACCGTCTTCATGGAGTCGCCCAGCTTCATCGGGTTGTGGCAAGGCTCGTGATACAGAAAACCGGCTTGACCCGCGGGCAAGGTGATACCCTTTTCGAGCAGGAATTCATGAATGTCGAAGATGCGGCTGCCCGGGAAAATCTTGCCAAACTCATACCCCTGCAGCTGGTCGTAACAGGTGCCGCAACTCA
>Ga0155550_1237_pt3 | contig 20934 bp, 24 predicted proteins | sample RifCSPhighO2_12_FD_107207 | JGI IMG/M metagenome (GOLD analysis project Ga0155550, IMG submission 107207) | Burkholderiales bacterium RIFCSPHIGHO2_12_FULL_61_11
GTTCTTGATCAACGATGCCCGCCGCATCGGACTATCCGCCGCCCGCACCCCGGTCGCGGTCCACACATCATCAGGCAGCCCGGCATCCTCAATCACCGCGCCCCGGATGTCGTCATACTCAAAATTCGGCCAGCCCACCGCCATGATCGTGCGCAACCGCTCCGGCGCCTGATAGGTGGCATGGTTGATCCAGCGGTAAAAAGCCGGGTGCGGCAACTGGATGATGTGCTTGCCCAGCTTCTGCTCGGCATAACCAATGTAGTCCTGCACAAACTCCAGGCCCGGCACCAGGTAGAGGTAGTAGGGCGTGAAATCGAAGTGATCCCGCGCACTCAGCCACGCCGCCCACGAGTCCTTGCCCAAGCTGAACGACAGCAGCGCCTTGTCATGCCCCACGGCCTCACGCACCACCTCACACACCCGATTGGTCACTGCACACCACCCGCATGGTTGATCACCCCGGCCTGGCCACCTGCAGCCTCTTCGGCCTGCACCTCGGCCAACAGCATCTCTTGCACCGGGTCAGGCGCACCGCCGCGCTCCAGGTGCTCGATGTACCAGGCATGGATCAACCCCGCCACGTTGTCCTCGTCCTGCTCGGAAAACATGGCTATGTCAATCCCCGACTCATCACAAATCGCCTCAATCGGCCCCCAGTCAAACTCCACATCCAGCGTCACCGGGTCGCGGCTCAGCTTCAAAGCGGCAAAGTCCAGCCCTTCCGGGATCACAATTTTCATGCTCACAGTCGCCATATCACCTCCATAAAAAAGGCCTGCACCAGGCAGGCCATTGAACAATTACCGATCAGCCGAATACTCACGTGTGAATTGCAACTCACCAACCTTGATCGCCACCTTGACCGCATACCGCGTCGCCTCCGGGTCGTCCTTTTCATCGGCATCAGTCAGCCAGCCGGCATGCTCCAACAGGGTGCAGGTGGCTCCCGGCATCAGCGATTCAATGCGCTCCATCAGCTCAATGTCCTCATCGTGCGCCGACTCCGCCTCCCTGGTCGTGTAGTCAACGGAATGATATTCATCGGCATCCAACTCCCGGCGAACATCCTCATCCGTCATGCGCTGGTAGCGCGCCAGACCCACCAGCGGTGCATAAGCCTCATCCCGCATTGCCGCAACAATGTCCTCCTCCGGCAGCAGCCCCCGTGCGTGCCGCTTGCGCATCGCCTCCGGTGCACGGTTTGCCAGCCAGGCCTTGATCTGCTCGGCCCGGCGCTCGCCTGCAGCCAGTTCCTCCCGCTGTTTTTCGATACTGGCCAAGCGGGCCTTTTCTGCTTTTTCAGCCTGTTCAGCGTTGAGCCGGTTCACCAGCGGCATCGCCCTGTCCATGCGCTGGCGGACCAGTTCACGCATATCGTCAGGGCTCTTGTAGGGAGAGCCCACAACCCATTCTGAGCCGGCCCTGCGAATAATTTCCTCGTCCGCTCTCGCGGCCCATTTACGCACCTCGACACGCTCCCGCTCAACTTGTTTTTCGTGCTCCACCTTGGCGGCATCAATCTGCTGTTCCAGCCGCTGGGCGCAAGCCTCCAGCCACTCTGCAACGCTGGGGGCGTCCGGCTTCGCAGGCACCGGGCAAATGGTGTAGCCACGCAGTGTGTTGCGGCTATCCACCGGCTTATCGGTGGCCAGCATTTGGGCCAGCACGGCGCGGGCACCGTCGGATAAGCTGGACGGTGTCAGCGTCACCGCCACATCCCCATGCTGATCAACACCAGCGGCAGCCGCCTCGGCGGCGGAGACACGAATTTTCAAAGTAATTTCAGACATTTCAATCTCCAAGAGACTGGCCTCGACTCCATGAGTCTCAGCCCAACGGGTAAACGACCCGTGGCGTTTGATGCAAATTGCATCCCTATGCCGACAGCATCGGCATAGAGGGCAATCAATTCAACTCCTTCACATACTTCCTCACCCGGTCCGGCGAAAACACCCCCCAGTCGGTCAGCCGGTACCAGTAATCATGCCCGGCCCGCTCGCTGGCAATGGTGCAGCCCAACTCCCGCAAACTCTCCACCAGGCGCACCGCAGTCGGGCGGCTCACCCCCACGGCCTGGGCCAGATCAAAGCTCGACACCGCAGCCCGGTCGATCACCACCAGCGCGCGCAGCGCCTTGTCCAATTTCGGATTCGTCATAGCCCGCATCATAGGATCAAATCCTGATACTGGCAAAAGCGCAACGGTGATCATTTTCTATTCTCTTGCAAAGCCCGGCACCAGGCCGGGCAGTGTTTCTAGATCAGGCGGCCACCGGCTCAGCCTGGACGATCTGGGCCACCGGGGCGGCTTTGCGGGCCTTCCTGGGGGCCTTTTTGGCCGATTCCTGGGCCTTGTCCACCACCTGGGCCACCAGGGCAGCCACTGCAGCCGGGCAGGGCTCAGCGGGGGCGGTTTCCGGCTCCTCCGGGGCATCCTGGGCCACTGGGGCCACCTTCACCGGCCCATCAATCCGGCACGGCATCACCACCCCCGAAAAGTCCCCATCGGTCACCAGCAGAGACTGATTCCGGCAGTTGGTATGGTCAACCCTCCACTGGGCGGCAGGGGTCACACAATCGGCCACGTCCTGAAGGTAAGGGGCATTCACCCCAATCCACAAATCATCCGCCAGACTTTCCAAATCAATGCCGTCCAGGTCACTGGCCAGATTGACTGCAATAGGCATCCCCTCGCCATCCAGCGACACCTCGCCCTTGCCAAAATCCACCAGCACCCAACTGTATTTGCCTTCGCTTTTCAGCAGCGCAACCTTGCCCATCGCGCTCATCGTATCGGCCAGCTTCACCGGGTCAATCTGCATCCACACCGGGCGGCTTGTAACGGCAGGGATCACCCTTGCAAAATCCGGAAACCGGCCTTCAATCGCCTTGCGCACCCACACAAACGCATCGTCCGTCTGCAGCAAAATCTGCGCCGGGCTTTGGTTCTGGATCTTCTCGCTTCGCTGCGCATCCCAGATCGTCACCTTGGCGCCCGCACTGCTACTGCCCACAATCCAGCGCAGCGGGTCACGGCCCACAATCACCTCCACCACAGCCGACACCGGCACACCCCGCTTCACCTTGCGCTTGAAAGCCATCGGCACCCGGTTACGGTAGCAATGCAGCCGATGCCCATCGGTCCCCACCAGCATCCCGTTCGTCAGGTCAAACAACACCCCGTTCAGGTAGTAGCGGATGTCCTGCTCGCCGGCGGCAATCAACACCCGGTCCAGCGCGTTCAGCTCCAGATCGAAACTCACCGCGTCGCCCTGGGGCGGCTTGGGCAGCATGTCCAGCACAGGGCTGTAGTCAATTTTCCCGGCATTGAACGGCGTCACCAGCCCCTGCCCGTTGCTCAGGTGGTCCGGCATCACCACCAGGTGGCGGCTTTTCAGCAAATGCGCCTGCACCGCGGCCACCGGCACCACCACCGGCTCAGTCAGGGCCGGCTGCAGACACGGCACACCCACCACCCAATCCAGCGGCGCCACACACATCGCGCTCTTGCCATCGAACACGATTGACCGCACACACGGCAGCGTGTGCCTGGCAGCAGCCAGCTTCACCACATCGTTGAACTTGATCGTCATCATCATCTCCATCAGGCCTGCAGCATCACCCCGAGGCGCGGGTTTCCGGGACAACTCCCGCCACTGCCCAGCACGCCGGGCAGTAACTGGGCCTGTCAGTTCAACAGTCCAGTCGCAAACTTGATTCTGAAACTGGCATCCACGGCGAATCTGTATTGAGACAGTAGCGCGCACCTCTCGCGTAAATAGAACAAGGGACATCTGGACGATAAAAACCGGTAACACGGCGGCGAAAAACAACCCCCTCCGAATTCATGTAGGCAACCAGGTCGCCCACCTTGAATTTAAGCGGCTCCCCGTTTTCAGGTGAAAACGGCTTTTTAAGGTCATGCCGCGCAACTACTTCACTAACCCAATCGAAATGACTGCTCACAGCTTCACCCTCTGTTAATTCAAAAAACCAGGGGCCACAGTCTCAAACCAGTCCCCCACATTCACCACCTGGGCCACGGTGTAGGCCACAAGCTCAGGCTTCACAGGCTCAGGCACTTTGTATTTTTCAGCTTTCACCTGGGCAAGTGTGATCGGCTTCCAGTGCAAATCAATATCCATGTCCCGCATGCTCACCAGTTCGGCAATGCTGATATACCCCAGCTCCGGACCATGCCCCAAGTCCACCAGGCCAAAGGCCTGATCGACCCCTCCGTCAATGTCCTTCTCGGTAATCCACCAGTCGCCGCCCCCATAGAAATAATGCAAGTGCACCACCGCCTCATCCCCCAGCCCATCCTGGGCATAGGTCACCGGCATGGTCTCAACCACCTGCGCCAGCTCCAGCAGCTTGTCCCGGAACCACCCCCGCTCTTCCCCCCAGCGAAGGGCATCAACCAGGGTTTTGAGCTGCATCACCGGCACAAACGGGCGGACGGTCTCAATGGCCTGCAAAATCTTTTTTCTCACATCAACCCCCTTTCGGCCATGCTCAAAGTCTCATTTGCGCTCACGATGATGTGATCCAGCACCCGCACATCAACGAGCGCCAGGGCGGTTTTGAGTACATTGGTCAGTGATTCATCGGCCCGGCTTGGAGTGCATTCCCCACTTGGATGGTTATGGCTCAGCACCACCGCCGCCGCGCCATGCTTCAGGGCCAGCTTCGCTATCTCGCGCGGGTACACGCTGCACTGATTCAAAGTCCCCCTGAAAATCTCTTCCAGGGCAATGAAGTTATTGCCCGAATCCAAGAACAACACCGAAAAAACCTCATGTTCCAGGCCGCCGGTCTTCAGCATCAAAAATTGTTTTATCGGCTCAGGGTTCGAAAAGTGAGGGCCTTTCTTCTTCATCCGGCGAGTCAGTATGTTTAGGGCCGACAGGATGATCTGGTCATCCTCCCGGGTTTGATTCGGGCCAGCTGGCACCAGGTAAACGGCGGGGTCTTGCGACCGAGTAAGGGCATGGCTCATGCAATATCTCCAATAGTCCTACAGCAAACCCCCGAGGAGCGGGGACGGTTTTTTCAAACCATGGCCATATTGTAGTATCAAATAATGATGCAGCAAACAGTCAAATAATACCCGACTAAAAAAGCCGGGTATTACCTTCTCAGGGCGGGTTAAGACCCCGAAGAACGACCGCCAGAAATCCCGGCCGCTTTCGTCAGCTGTGCATAGCTGGCCTTGGTTGCCTTGCTTGCACGGGCATATTGGGCTTTGGTAGCCCGCCCACGAACCAAACGTGTTGCCATAGTTATCACCTCCTTTCTGCCTCGACTGAGGCCTCATGCTTTCATCCGCGCAGGGCACCTCGCCCTACGTCAGCGCATCCATCACCTTCTTGGTAATCACCTTGTTCACCAGATCCGGCAAACTGCCATCCGGGTACACCAGGCGCAACCCCTTCAGGCGCTCAACTGTTTTCCGAGTCTTCACCAGCTCGTCATCCGCCAGCATGGCAATGACCTCATAGTTCACCGTCACGCAATCCCAAAGACCGCCCCAATTGGCCTCTATCGGCTCCATCGGCGCACCGTCCACCAGCCGCCGCTCCGGCGGGCACTGCTTGAAAATCACCACGTAGCTCAACAGCTGCGAATCGGTCAACAGCAGCATTGCGCTCTCGCGCCTCGGGTTGGCCTTGTACTGCTCTAACAATTCATCAAAATTCATAGCAAATTACCCTTTACCCGTGCGGGATAGACGTTGTTTCACCGCATAAAGCGGGCTGCGGATCATGTAGGGCTTGATCTGCCCCGCGTCATTCAGCGCCGACTTCTGCACCCCCAGAATCCCCTCGCGCACGTCCGCCGGCATGCGCCCCATGGCATCCGTCACCGTCTCCTTGCCCGCACGATCGGCCGCCGTCACCTCATCGGCAAACACGATCTCCATAAAGGTGAGTGTGTTGGGGTGTGCCGGCCACGGGCAGGCGCTGGCACTGGGGTACACCCCGGCGCCCAGGCCATACAGGTTCTGGCTGGTCAGCAAGTCACAAATGTCCGGCTTGGGGTGCTGCGGGCTCAGCAGGAGCCTGAAGCCGCCAAACCCAGGCGTCTCCTCCGCCCCGGTCATGTAGGCCGTGCCGTGCGCCCGGTTGATCTCGGTCCTGAAAACCCGGTCGGCCTTCCACACCTCACCCCCGTCGCCGGTCAGCAGGTCCGCCGCGCGCACCAGCGCATCCACCTTGGCCCCCTTGAGCCGCGCCGCCACGTCCAACGGCACCGCCTGCCCGCCGTACATCAACGCCGCCGCCGCCCGGCTGGCATCCCACCCGGCCACCACCGCCTGCCCGATGGCACGGCTCAGCACTTCCTTGGCCCCTTGGTCCAGCCGCCACAACCGGTCGCTCAGCGTCAAGCCGTCAGCCGCGGTGAAGCTCTGCACAAACCGCACCGCTTCCTGGCTCACCCGCATCGCCGCCTCACTGCTCAGCACCGCCTGCGCGCCCCGTGTTTCTGCGCCAGATCCCGGATAGACACCAGCACCTACCCCGGCAATGCCCTGCATGGTGTACGGCCGCACGCCCAGTTCGGCCGCATCCGCCAGCCCTTGCGCCAGCAGCGCATTGCGTTTCACGCCCAGGCCGTCGATCACGTCCTCCACCTGGCGCAGCAAGTCGCGCAAGTGGCTCACCGGCACCATGTCCGAGCCATCCACCCGGCCCCGGATCGCCGCGCGCACGCCCTCGGCCGCATCGCCATACATCGCCAGCAAGGCATCCACCGTGTCCCGGTCCAGATCCCGCATCGCATTGCGCGCCTGCTGGCTGGCGCGTTTGATGGCGGCGCGGGTGGCTGCGGTGTTCACAAGCTTCTTCTCCATGGGTAAAGTTCTTTCAGCTCAAAAACCCACTCCACTGGCACCGGCATCTTTGCCCGCGCGTACCGCTCTATGGCATCCAAAATATCAAGCGCCCTTGTAGTGTCATGAATGGCTTTTGGTTTTAGGCCAAGCGGTGGGCGCTCCGGTGCGCCAACCGACGGCATTGGCGGCGTCGGTGGTGGGTCAAAAACACACTTAACCATTACCGCCCCCTTCCGCCATTACTCCCCGGCTGGCTCACCGCCGTGCCGCTCTCGCCCTTGCGCGCATTGCCAGGCGTCACGCTCACGTTCGACGTGCCGCCCCCGCCCTGCGGCTGGCCATCCGGCCCAATCTTCAAGGGGTTGGGGTAGGGGTCATTGCTGTTCGCCTGCTTGAGCTTCATCGCCCGAATCTTCTGCGGGTCCAGGCCCATCTCGCTCTGAATGTGCTCATCCGGCAGGCCCAGCGCCATCCACTTCAGCGCCAGGTCCGCCACCTGGTTCGCGCTCTCGGTGCGCCGCTGCGCAAAGCGCAGGTAAAACTCGTCCGGCCCGGGGTCAATCCCCTTCAGCAGCAAATGGATGCGAAACACAAAGGCATACACCCCGCCCTGCGCGTCCTGCAGGCCGTCCACGTAGTCGTAATACTGGCGCTTCATGTCGTCCAGCACATCGCGCGCTACGCCGTCGGTGTAGCCAAACAAGGCCTTGGGTGCCGGGGAACCGGCAAAGAAGGTACTCAGCAAATGCGCCACGTCGTCAATGTCGCCCAGCGTCGCGTCCCCCTGAATCGCCTGCACCCCGCCCTTTCGGTTCAAATAAAAGTCCGTGGTGATCTCGCCCTTTTCGCCCTCGGTCGATTGCCGGTAGGCGTCCAATACCCCCTGATCCGCCCCCTCCAGAATGTGCGCCAGCCGCAGCGGCGCGCGTACCCGCCGGCGAATCACCAAGTCTTCCTCGGTCATCATCAGCTTGCGCCACACCCCCGCGCAGCCGTCCAGCATGGGGCGGCCCATGCTGCCCAGGTCGTCCCAGTTGTCCGGGTCCAGCCGGCCCAGCGCCATCTGCCAGGCGGCAAAGCTGGCCAGCACCTTGCCGGTCATCACGTCGCGCTGCTCAAACGCCGCCGCCGGGTTTTTGAAGCGCCCGCCCAGGTCCACCATCGGCACCATCGTCTCGCTCGGCATGCGCACCGCCGCCACCACGTTGGCCGCATCGTCCAGCACCAGCTGCAGGGGCAGGTTGCCCTCTATCACCAGGCCCCGTGCGTCGCTCTTGAGTTTTTCCCAGTTGTTCAGCTGCAGGCGGGCGGCAAAGCGCTCCCACTCTTCGGCCAGCACGTCGCTGGTGGTCTGCATCACCAGCCCGCCCCGGATCACATCACTGGCCGTGCGCCCGTGCACCATCTTGACCCGGCCGTCCCGGCGGTCCATGTCGCGCATCATCTCCACCAGGGCGCGGCGGTCGTAGTCCACGAACATGGCGTTTTTCAGCTCCCGCAGCATCGCCGCGTCGCTGGGCTGGCGGTCGCCGCGCTCGCCCGACAACCCGGACTGGGACGGGAACAGCGCCGCCCAGCGTGTGGCCAAGGGGGCAAGGGCTGTGCTGGCCAGGCTTCGTAAGTAGCTCATTGCCCATCTACCTCTGGTTTATTGATCTGCACCAGTGCCATCGCAAGCACGCCAAAAAACACACCCCTAAAACACCCCACCACAAATGCAATTGAGACTGTCATTTTTTGTTCCTTCTTGTCTTTTCAAATCAATTCAGCATCACCAAACCCGGCTCGCCCAGCAAACTCTCGCGGCTCACCCGGCGCTGCTGAATCACCGCCGGCGCATCCGCCAGCCCGCGCGTCAGCAAGGCGTACACCCCGGCGCAGACCGCATCAAACAAGTCGTCGCCAATCTTCTGATCCGCCATCTGAAAGCTGCTGTAACTCGCCTGCGTCGGCAGCGCCTTCATGTTCCCAAGCTGGCGCATGAACGTGATCCAGGCCTTGTCCTCCGGCGCTTCGGATGCCGAATCGACGTAAGGAAAAGCCGCCCGGTTGTTATGGAACACCTCGCGTACCGCACTGGCCATCACGTGCTTGGTCATGCCCTCAAAGCGCATCGGCGCAAAGGCCCAGCCGCCCCAGGCGCTGGCATTGCTCTGGCCGTCGCCCACCGTCTCGCGGTTCACCTCGGTCAGGCCCTTGCGAAACAGATCGTCATTCACCGCCGTCATCATCCCGACCCCGTAGGCGTCGCCAATCGCGTAATCGGGCCGGAAGTAGTCCCAGATCGAAACAATGTCCTGGCGCAGCGTGGCGTCGCTCACGCCCGGCTCCCACAGCTTCACGAACGGGAAGGTCAGCCAGTTGCCGATCACCTCCACGATCACCAGCGCGCTTTTTGACGCCGCCGGCGACTCACCGTGGCCGGTGTGGTCATAGCCCAGCCCGATCAAGCCCCGGCGCTTGTAGCGCTGCCCCGGCAGCGGCTCGGCCCGCTCCAGCCCAGCATTCAGGCCCAGCGCATTGCCCCGCTGAATGTGCTCTTCCCAGATCCAGTTGCGCGCCTTGATGTTCTGGCACAGAAACTGCCGAATCCACTCCTCCGGCGTCTGCTGCAGCTGCATGCTCTTCGCCCAGGCCGCGTTCACCATGCCCATCTGCACCCCCAGGTGAATGTTCACCGCCGGCAACACGTGGTATTCCCCGGTGTTGATCAGGCGCTGCAACACGTCAGCCCCCTTGAACACACCGCTGATGCGGATCGCCGGCTTGAACTTGCTCGCATCCGCCGTCACCCCTGCCCGCCGCGCCGCGCCCAGCATCGGCAAAAAGCGCGACAGCAGCCGCTCCTGCGGCATGTCGTCAATCTCCTCCAGCGAGCCAATCGTGATCGAATCCCCGTCGATCTGGCTCATGATCCCGTAGGCAGCAGCCTTGCTCAAATTCGCAAACTGAAACCCCGTGTCGCGCAATTGAATGCGCCCGTTGTCATAGGCAATAAAGCTTTTGAGCGCAGGGCCCCGCTTGATCGCATCCGTCATGTAGTTCAGATTGTTCTGGCTCTGCTGCATCCGCGGCGCCACGATCCCGCACTCCTGGTGCGAGTTGGTCGCCAGCTGCTCCAGGTTGTACAGCTCCTTGACGAACGTCTTGCCCGTGCGCCGGCTGGAATAGTCCACCGTGTTGGAGAACTCATCCATCTCCTGCATCTTCAGGCACTGCATCGGGTCCAGCTCGACGTTGTGCATGTGCTTGTGCCACAGCGCATGCGGCCGCAAACCCGTCACCGCGTCCGCCACGGCAAACCGCATGATCTCGCGCTCGGCAACGATCGAGCTTTTGCGGCGCTGGGCGGCGGTGGAGCGCACTGAATTACTTCTCTTGACTATTTGCCGTCGGGACGCTTGTCCAAGCCATGTTTGGCCAAGATCGCCGCCAAGTCGTCGACAGTGATGCAGTCAACCATGCAGGCGTAGTCATTCGGCGATTGAATAGTCGCGATGTTTCCGTTGCAATAGTCGTTTCCGGGAGTCGCGCTGTGAAGCACGCCGAACGAAACGACTTTGCCGCCGTCTAACTTCACGATCTTGTCGCCGTTCTTTGCCTCGCGTCCATTTCGGTAATGCATTTTTCAGTCCTTTGGTTGTGGGATTCGGTCACTCGGTGCCGCCGTGACCGGGTGGCGGTTGGGGCACTCCACATGCGAGCACTCCCAGAACTCGTTTTCCCCGGCAGGCAGGCCGGTCCGTGGCTTGTATTGACAGACAGGGCATGGCGCGGGCTTGTTCACGACTTCCCCTCCCGCGCCTGATGCTCAACCAGCACCGGGTCTTCTCGCGTCGCCTTCTGCGCAGCGGCTAGCATGTCGCGCGCGCCACCCATCACGCCCAGCATCCGGGTGTTGAAATCACTCAGGGTTTCCTGCGTCTTGGCGTCCAGCTTGAGCACGCCGCCCGCATCCGCCTCGTCCGGGTCAGCCGCACGCACCGTCATGCCCAGGTCGCCCATGGACAGGCCCAGCCGGCTCACAAAATCAGTGATCGCCTTCAAGGCCGGGTGCGCCTGGCGGTCGTAGATGTACTTGCGGATGCCGTCCTCAGCCAGATAGGAAAGCGTCTGGCTGTTGCCCTCCCGATCGAGCTCTACCCGTGGCTGCGTGATCACCACGCCGTCGCCCAGTACCTGCTGCATCAGCATCTGCAACATCGCCGTCAAGCCCGCCTGCAGGTCCGCATGGATGCCGGCAAGTACTCGCGGGTTGCGGCTCTCAAACGCCGCGTGATGCAGCATGAAAATCTCGGTCTGCTTGACACACGCCGCCTGCTGCCCGCACCAGGTGCGATTCACCTCACAGGCGCCGCAAAAGCTGTATTTGTCAGGCCGCGCCGGGAAGTAAGTCGCCGTCTTCGCCGCCATCCCGTGCTTCATCGCGTTAAAGCGCGTTCTCTGCACCGCCTCGGCGTTCGGGTGCCCCTCCAGATTCCGCCCCACCTTGGCCAAGCCCTCGGCCGTCTTCGGCCCCGTCGAATTCTGGTGCGCCTTCATCAAGGCCCGCGCCCAAGCCGCCTGCGGCTGGTGCTCCGCCTGGCACGCAGGGCAATTACCAAAGTAGCGGTACGGGTGATGCGCCAGCTCCGGCGCTTCCTCAATCAAATCCGGCTCATCTTCCCAGGCGTGTTTGCACACGTCGCAGCGGAAATTTACCGCCGAAAGTTGAACCGTCCAGTCCTTTGCCATGCTGCCCATAGTCGGGCATCAAAGGGGACAAAAAAAGGGGGGAAATTGGCACAAAAAAAGGGCCTGCACCGTCGCCAGTACAGGCCCAAATTGATCACTTTGCAACAATCAAGGAGACACGTTCCAATGAACGTGCCGCCAATGTATCAAGTGCTTAAAAGCAAAACAAGCAAAGTCAGGACTTACGGCGTTGTGCTGTATTTTTGAATGTAGTTATTGCGCATTCTTTCGCAAGCACCAGCAATAAAAGCGCCGTTTCCAGCCCTTGCCCTGTCGTCATTTTTCAGGCTATCCATGCAAGTTTCGTATGCGTGGCGGTCATTGTTTTTTTCAGGGTTTGAGTTCAGTCCACCAATGATCATCATCAACAGAAACAGACCGACAGGAACCCCAAGAACCCACTTCCAAACGCCCCCGGACTTCTTTTCGACACTTGACCTGGACGCCACAGACTGCTGACCCGCCAATGCGGGAGCCGCCACTGGCGCCCCGCAATGTGGGCACGCTGCCGCAGAATCACTGACCTTTCCACCACACTCCAAGCAAGAAATAATCGCCACAGCCGTCTCCCTTTGTAAAGACGCCCACTGTATCAGCCCTCACGCCGCCAAAAGACGCAGTCCAAGCCAAACCTTCGGCCGCTCAATTTCAATCCTTCCGGTTCGCAATGAGCCTTGGATGGGGAGCCACTACAAGCCTTATAGGCATTAAATAGCCCGCTACTGAAAAGATAGCGGGCTTTTTTCATGATGCCTATGTAGCCAACAGTACCGGGTTTTGTACCGTGTAGCCAGCCACCAGCCCGAGCCCTGTCGCGGCCTCACCAGAACGACCTCTAGGCGTATTTCCCATGCAGGGCATGGCAAGGTGCCAGACGGCGGTCGGGGTATTTTTCTGACTGACCGCTGAAGACTACCAGGAGTCAGTGGAGTCGTTAAAGTTCAACGTGAAAGTAAACGGACTGCTGCGACGGTAGGTCGAGCATGACGACCGAGTTAATTCGGCGGGTCAGTGGAAAACCCTGGTCAAATTTGGATCGGCACTTATGCCTCTAAGTGGTCAATTTTCGGTCGGCGGCAACAACGGTCATCCAACCGTTGCTTATTGTTCAACCTAGGCTAGACCCGCTCCAAGAGTGGTTTGGGTCAGGATAAAAGCAAATCGAATGACTACCCTCAGGTGTAGGTGTATCGCAAAGAACAAGCCAGCCGCCAGGTACTTTTGCTCGCTTGAGCCTAAACATCGGGACTTCATTTGCCCGTCCTTCTTCAATCGACTGAACTGCTTCAAACTTGAGCATGTGAACTCCTTCTATGCTTTTCTTCTTGAATAGTAACGCCGCCTTGCGTTATGTCCAATAGTTCGTTTTTTTCAGGGTTTTTCCTGTTTTTCCATGCGTGTGTGCATCTGGGCGGAATGGTCAGTATCCGTTAGAGTGTGGCCTCCTCTTTCTGACGGCTCCGCAGCACCAACCGTGACCGAGTCGTAGTCCTTGCCAACGAGGCCGACGATGTCTTTTGCGCGACCTGCCACCCCCTGGATCCGCTCGGTGGACTGCGCTTCACCGATGACGGTTCATCTGAATCCCGATCAACAGGTTGAAGAAAAAATAGTCGAAAGGAAGAAAATCCAGAACTCAAAAAAGCCGCTTAAATTTAACCTCTTGGGCGATAACTGCTTGACATTCACCGGGAGGGCGGCGCTTTGAACGAGAACCAGGCTTATGCCTTGATTTGACCTGAGTCGATAGCGACTTCAAGCAGCTTTTCAGCAATCTCTGCAGAGCTGATAAAACCTTCTTCATCGTCCCAGTCCGCGAGGCGGGACAGCGCAGTCCACCATCTGTCGATGATTCGGCGACAGCCTACGTCTTCGTACTCAGACAGATAAGTAACGAATTTCGTAAAGTCCGATTTTTTATCGAAAAGCTGAGAAACAAACTTCTTGTTATCAATGATGCCTGCCTCGACTGCGAGAGTGATGGCGTCAAGTGCTTGATAAACTTCAAAACCTTTACGGACTTTCAGGGGAGTGAAAGTGCTGGTCTCCGAGTTGAAGCCACCCATTTCATGCATATTCTGGCCCAATGCGCGGGACTTGAATTTGTATTTCTTGATGATTGCCATGATTTCCCTAAAAGTTGGTTGTCAACGCTGAGGAGTTCAACAATGCATATGAAGAAGCGCCCGGGCTGGGTGCCAGTAAACAGTGCTGCTTCTAATGTAACCAGCAAGCCGAACTCGTCGACTTCGCCGAGCCATGCTGCGTCGTGGATATTTACGGTGGTGTGGCCTTGCGCTAGGCACTTCCACCTCAGTGGGTATCCGTTAGAGTGTGGCATCCTCTTTCTGACGGCTCCGCAACACCAACGGTGACCAAGTCGCAGCCCGATATCATTTGGCAAAGGCACGAACCACATGACCACACTGATCTACACCCACTCCGCATGCCTTGACCACCGCCCGGGCCCGCACCATCCCGAATCACCGGATCGCTTGCAAGCGGCGCACCAGGCCATCACGCCGAGGCAGACCGCGCGATGGGTTTTTGCGTCTTCAATCAGGCCGCGATCGGACCCTGCATGCCCACCAGCATGGAATGGCAGCGCATGTCCGCGCGCTGATGGGCAGAGAAACAAGCTTCCTTCCTGACTTGCCACCGTATTTCTATTTTCAAAAACTAGAAAGTCGCTACACCCCAGAACGTGACAATCTTGACGAGTTCTGGCGAAACGTGACGAGCGAAGACGGATCGGAGCGGTCCGTTCCCAACCGGCAACGACTTGGCAGAGGTTTGAACAAGTCGTGCGCCAAGGACGGACGCCTTATTTCTCTGGTTTCGGGGTCAATTCGGCGAGCTGACGTCGGAGGTCTTTCCCCTCCAAAAATCGAGCTGTGGCGTCGCGGGCAACCGCCATGGCCCCGAGCATTTGTCCAGCCTGATTTTTTACCATCGAAAAGCTGATATCCACATAGATATGCTCACTACTCTTATGCAGCGAACGTGTAATGAGTGAGGTTCTGCCAGGTATCGTGCCGCCACGGGTAACCGCCTTGTGGAATCCTTCCCAGTGGGCCTTGCGTAGCCGTTCCGGAATGATGAGATCAAGGCTTTGCCCGATGGATTCAGCAGCCGTAAAGCCGAATACGGTTTCGGCACCCGGATTCCAAATTCGAATGATGCCTTCCAGGTCCGAAAAAATCAGCGCTTCCGGCATAGATCGCAAGATATCCTCGGAGAGGGTTTCCACTGTGTTGCTTTCAATATTCGACATTACTCATCCCCATCTAAATCATGCATATTAATATAACTTTCATGGAGACGCTGCGACACATTGATCGACTGAGCCAAGTGCGGCCATAAAAGGATCCCAAGTGTTCAGGCTCTTAAGCGAGAGTTGGAGCGCGCGCTCCACCGTAGCACCGAAATCTTTCTGCCACAACTGGATCGGCGAAACGTTGCTCGCTACCCCGAGGCGTTTCATTCGTGCCCAGCATCACCGCCAGCATCCGACCGGCACTCCGGCTAATGCCCAGGCTCGGCGTGATGCTGGCCATGTGCATGTGTCGCGCCCTGCGCGGCCTGCCATAGCCGCTCCACATAGTGGACATAGGGCACATAGGCGTCGACGTACACACGCCCCGCTTTGACGTCGTTCGGGTCGAATTTGCGGCGACCCAGAGCGGCGTCAAAATGCTTATGCACGCCATTGCGAATCGCGTCGGTGAGTAGTTTCTCCACCTGTTCGATCGAGCCATTTTCGAGCGCCTTGTCAGCGGCCGGAACCGCCGGGCCGAGATCGCGACCGGCCGGCTGCAAGCCGCTAAAGGGGGCGCCTTCACCAGCCCGATGTATGCGCACCAGCGTTTCGAAGAAATGCGTGTCGGCGAGTTCGCGCGCCTCTTCTCCGAGTTTGCGCACCGACCTCGCCTGGTCGAACACTTTTCGAATTTCGCCTTCGTCCTCGGCCCGGACCCAGGGCAGGACCAGCTTGATGTTGCCGGTTTCGAGTGCCTTTCGTGCCACTGTCACCACGGGCCCATCCAGCCCATCGCAATGCCCAAGCGCCCAGACCAGCGCAAGACCGCCATTACCCACTCCGATGGCATCCGTAAGGAGGCCGCCCGCAGAGTCATCCAGCCCGAAATACGGGGCCAGTAATTTCCAGGCCAGGTACATGATGCCGGCAAGCAGCGCCAGCACTATGCGCGATTTCAACAGGTTTTTCGTGTTCACGGTGTTCACCTTCAACTTGTCTTAATGCTGATGGGCCGCTGCAGCGGGCTCCGGAACATTGCCGTGCGCGGGACTCGCAGACGCTTCGTAGATCCGCTCGACCGAATGGATATAACCGACATACGCCTTCACATACTCCTGTCCGGCCATAACGTCGTCAGTCTTGAAATTCTTTTTCGCGATGACGTCCTTGAATTGACCTCCCACGCTTTTGTGTACCGCCTGCGTGAGCAATTTCGCCAGAGGCTCGACGGACCCCGTTTCAAGCGCCTTGCCGCCGGCCACCACCGCCGGGCCAAGGTCGCGGCCCGCGGGCTTGATCCCGGTGTAAGGCGCTCCTTCTCCGGCTCGATGCACCCGCACCAGGGTCTCGAAGAAGTAGTAGTCCGCCATTTCCCTGGCCGATGGATTCAACTTCCTGACGTCGATCGTCTTGCGAAATGCGTCCTTGATCTGCGCTTGGTCAGCCTGTTGCACCCAGATCAGCACGCGATTCACGTTCCCGGTGTCGAGCGCTTGTTGCGCTGCTTTGATCACCGGCCCGTCCACGCCATCGCAATGCGCGGATGCAGGGCCAGCCGCGAACAGCAGCGCCACCGAAAGGATCGCCAGGGCAGAAGCTTTGGCGGTGATGTGATGAAATTTCATGATGTGTAATTCTCCAGTGTTAGTGACAGACTTCGTTTTCAGCAAGGCCCGGTCCCGATTCGACCGGGCCTTGTTCATATAAACGAAGCTGCTGGAGATTTGTTCCAGGATTTTTTCGACCCGCAACGCGCGCGCCCAATAAGGCACGTCTGGGCCCGGGCAATCGACGCTGGCGCGGATCAGCGTGCGCGCAGTTGCTGCGCGTCGGCGGTGTTCCGCGGATCCTGCTTGAGCAGCAGGTCGGCGAGGGCGAGCCGCTGCTCAGCGCTCAACATATCGCGCTCCTTCAGCAGTTGTCCGATGACGCTGCGCTGCTGCGCTTGCTGCAGCGCGAAGATCGCAGCGCGCTCGCGCTCGATGACCGAAGCGTCGGGCTGCGCGGAGAAAATCTCGCGCACCAGACGCTCGCGGTGAATCTGGATCTCGCGGCCGACGTCATTCAGGGCCTTTACAAAATCCTGCTCCATGGCATGCCAGCGCTCGCGCTGCGTGCGATCAAGCTTCAAATAGTCCGGAACGCGTTCGTGGCCCATTCCGAAGAAGGCCAGTTCGGTCGCGCCGTCCGCGCGCCAGGCCTGAAACCATGCGCCGGCAAGCGCGCCCACGTTGACCAGCAGCGAGATCGCGAGCAGAAGATAAATCCAATAGCGTTTCATGTCAGCGCCCCATCGAATTGCAGGCTTGCAGGGCCGGGCACAAGGCGCCCGGAGGAATTGCGGTAAAAGCGGCCATCTGCAGCTCCGCAGGTTGCGCCGTGACCTGGGACCCAAGCATCAGCGCGCTGCCGAGATAGGCTCCGAGCGACAGCGAGACGGCGCCGCCGAGCGCCGCCGGTGCGAGCTGCCACCAGCGCCAGCGCTGCGGCCGCAGCTGCGGTTTTGGTTTCGGCTTCGGCTTCGAAACGCCTGCGGCGGCAATGCGGCGGTCCACCAGCAAGGCGAAGTCGACGCCGGGCGCAACGTCGGGCAGTGCGGCAAAGGTGGTCCGCAACTGCCTGAACTCGGCCAGCACCGGCGCGCAGATCGCGCAGCCGGCGACATGCGCATCGAGCGCAACGCGAGCGGGTTCGACCAGCGCACCGTCGACCAGGGCCGAGAGCGCCTCGGTTCTTGGACATTTTTCGGCAGGGCTCATGACCGGCTCCTCGCGCGAATCTCGATCAGGGCGACTCGTGCCCGCGCCAGCCGCGACTTCACCGTCCCCTCGTTCAGCGACAGCACACATCCGATCTCTTCGTAAGACATTTCTTCCACCTCGCGCAACAAAAGTATTTGCCGATGTTCCGGCGCCAGCTTCTTCAGGCTCGTTTCCAGTTGCCGAACTTCCTGCGTGACCAGCGCCTGATGCTCCGGATCGGGCTCGGAACCGGGCGCATCGAACGAGTCCTCCAGCGGCACGAATTCGACCAGCTTGCGGCGCCGCAGGGCGTCGAGCGCCGTGTTGTTCGCGATCCGGAACAGCCAGGTACGGAACTGCGCCTCGGGCTGCCACTGCGGCAGCGCCTGCCAGGCCTTGATGAACGCGTCCTGCGTCAGCTCCAGCGCATCGTCGTGTGACCCGAGCATGCGCAACAAATAGCGGTAAACGCGATTCTGATGACGGCGCACCAGTTCGGAAAATGCTTTCCTATCGCCCGCTCGCGCACGCCTTACCCAGTCATCCTCGGAGCCATCGGAGCCATCGGAAGCCAGCATGTCAATCATTCGACCTTATAAACGAATGGCATCAGAATAAGTTCCTTGAATATCATCATCTTTGCTCAGTCGTTTTGGGCTGCCAGATGCGTGGCGTTGGACTTCACCAAAACCTTCGCCCGGGGCCGGGATAGTATAGAAGTGCAAATGCGGGTTTGAGCGTTAGCCACTGATGATCGTGATTCTGGCGGGGGACGAACGCCAGTCCCTCCGACTGGACGGACTTGCCCTGCCAACGCTGCCCAACGAACCTTTGTGAGGCTGCGCGCAGGGGGAAATCCGCTATGGGCTCCCAACCTCCTTTCCCCGTGCAGTCTCTGAATTCAAAACAGCCAGATAAGAAAAAGTCAAAAACCACCGATTGAGTACACTTATCCACAGTTGCTGATTCAAAAATTGGCAACCCGCCCTGGGTCAATATTGGGTCGGCAGGGTGGGTCAATATTCAATCGGCGCCAACACAATAATCTGCTGAACCATGGGAAAACTGCCGCGTCTCTTGCCCTGGCTTGCTGCCGGGGAAAAATTTCCGCCCCAGGACAGCGCCCGGGGCCACCACGAAGCTGCACCTGGCCTGCTGGCGGCCGGCGGGGCGCTGGATGTCCCCACCTTGGTTGATGCTTACTCGCAGGGCATTTTCCCGTGGTTCAGTCCGGGTCAGCCGGTACTGTGGTGGAGCCCCGACCCTCGCATGGTGCTGCGTACACACAACTTCACGTTGCACCGTTCCTTGCGCAAGAGCTTGACTCATTTTCTGGATGATCCGGGGTGCGAGATAAGGTTTGATAGCGCCTTTGAGAACGTCATTAACGCCTGTGCGAACAAAGCCCGTGCGGGCCAGCCGGGCACCTGGATTGTTCCCGACATGGTGCTGGCCTACAGCGCCCTGCATCGCTCCGGGCATGCCCACAGCGTGGAAACCTGGGTAGACGGCGAACTTATCGGAGGCCTGTACTGCGTCAACCTGGGCCGCATGGTGTTTGGCGAATCCATGTTTGCCCACCGAACCGACGCCTCCAAAATGGCACTGGCTGCACTGACTGCTTTTTGCCGTGCCCACCAGATTTCAATGATCGACTGCCAGCAAAACACCGGGCATCTGGCATCGCTTGGAGCCGCTGAAATCAGCCGCGCCGAGTTCGCCTCCCACCTCGGTCAGACGGTTGGGAAAACCGCGCCCAACTGGCGGTTTGAACCCGTATACTGGGATCAGATTTTGACATCGAGAACGCCGACACTACCGTGACGCACCTCAAAGACCTGCCCCTGCAAACCTTGCAATTTTATGCAACGGCGCCCTACCCTTGCAGTTACCTTCCCGGCAAGCAGGCTCGCTCGCAGGTCGCTACTCCTAGCCATCTCATCCACAATGACGCGTATTCGGACCTCGTGACCAACGGGTTCCGGCGCAGCGGCATGTTTACCTACCGCCCTTGCTGCGACGGATGCCAAGCCTGTGTCCCGTTGCGCGTGCCTGTCAACAACTTTAAGGCAGACCGCAGCCAGCGCCGTGCCTGGAAACGACATGACGCGCTGCATGCGCGCATCCTCAAGCTGTGTTTCATGCCAGAGCATTACCAGCTCTACCTGCGCTACCAGAACGGGCGCCACGCGGGAGGCGGCATGGACCATGACAGCATTGACCAATACACGCAATTCCTGCTGCAAAGCCGCGTCAACTCGCGTCTGGTGGAGTTTCGCGAGAGTCTGACCAATGGTGAGGATGGTGCACTCAAAATGGTCGCTATTCTTGATGTTCTGGAGGACGGAATTTCCGCAGTTTATACATTTTATGAGCCTGACGACCATGCCAGCTACGGCAGCTACGGCGTGCTTTGGCAAATAGAGCAAGCCAGGCGTCTGCACCTGCCTTATGTGTATCTGGGATACTGGATCGCTCAAAGCCCGAAGATGAATTACAAGACCGGATTCAAACCGCACGAGCTATTGGTCGACGGCCAATGGGTTCGTTGCGAAGCTGTGGGATAAACCATCAACCATTTTTCACAGCGTAAAATTTGATGCATGAAAAATCCTGATCGTGCTGCTCCTGCAACCCCAACCGTTCAAGTGATTGAGCGCATCTTCACCTTGATCAAAATTCTGGCCGATCATGAAGAAGCGGTTTCGCTTAAAGAGATCAGCGAACAATCAGGACTCCACCCTTCCACGGCGCATCGCATCCTGAACGATCTGGCGATAGGACGTCTTGTAGACCGTCCGGTAGCGGGCAACTATCGGCTGGGCATGCGCTTTTTGGAGCTGGGCAACCTTGTCAAGGCTCGCTTGAGTGTGCGCGATGCAGCGCTTACGCCCATGCGCGAGTTGCACAAGCTCACCCAGCAACCCGTTAATCTGAGCATGCGTCAGGGCGACGAAATTGTGTATGTCGAACGCGCCTACAGCGAGCGGTCTGGCATGCAGGTGGTGCGAGCCATCGGCGGTCGGGCACCGCTACATTTGACTTCCGTGGGCAAGCTGTTTCTGGCTTCTGATGACCCCCAACGCTTGCGCACCTACGCCACGCGCACGGGTCTTTCAGGGCAGACCCGCAACAGCATTACACAATTGCCTATGCTGGAACGCGAACTATCAAAGGCACGGCAAACTGGCATCGCGCGCGACAATGAAGAGTTGGAGTTGGGGGTACGTTGCATGGCCGACGGCATCTATGACGACCAGAGCAGGTTGGTGGCAGGTCTGTCGATTTCAGCGCCCGCCGACCGACTTGACGAGCAGTGGCTACCCAAGCTGCAGGCGACCGCCAACGAGATTTCGGCCGCGCTCG
>Ga0155550_1333_pt3 | contig 20078 bp, 14 predicted proteins | sample RifCSPhighO2_12_FD_107207 | JGI IMG/M metagenome (GOLD analysis project Ga0155550, IMG submission 107207) | Burkholderiales bacterium RIFCSPHIGHO2_12_FULL_61_11
CGGCGCCGACATTGGAATGGACTCACCTGCGAAAACTCCCACTCCTCGCCGCCCTGCTCTGCAGCTTTGCCACTGCGCAGGCGGCAGGACCTTCACCTGCCACGCCGTCGCAGCCGCACCCCATCATTGGAAGCTGGACCTGGACGCTGCCGGGAAAATCCTGTGCAGAAACCTATAAATACCGCGCCAATGGCACGCGGACGGGCATCAGCGGCGAGGAAACCACGTTGAGCGAGTATGAAATCTCGCCTATTCCCGGTTTGCTGGGTTTTTACCGGGTCGTCGAAACCGTCACCGAATCCAACGGCAAGCGCGACTGCTCGGGCGACCTGCATGAGGCGTCCGGCGAGAAGGTGACCCGCTTCGTTCAGTTCAGCCCCAAGCTGGAACAGCTGATCGTCTGCAAAGCGGAGTCGCTGCAGGCCTGTTTCGGGCCCTTGAAGCGGGCGCCGTAGTAGCCTTCAACGTTTCAAACCTGCTGGCGCCGAATCGTTGGTTGGCGCCTGATGAAGGTTTCACCCAAGCTGCATTTGCTGCCACTGCCCGAAACCGGGCACATCAACAGGCCACTGGTCTGCCCGCTCGATATGAGTTGTGCCTTGCGCCAGCAGGGACAAGCCCCGGATGACGCCCGCGTGAGTGATCCAGACGGCCTCATCAGCCTGTTGCGCTGTATCAGCCAATACTGCGGCAACGCGTTTCAGCACTTCATTGACGCTCTCGCGGCCACCAAAGCGCCAGGTGCCGAATTGGGCCGTCCATTTATCAAAGGCGGATTGCGCAATGGCGTCCCAGCGCTGCCCCTCCCAGCAGCCGAAGTCCATCTCGGTCAGGCGCGCATCGCGCACGGGCATCAGGTCGGGCCTGAGTTCTTGCAGGCAAAGCGCAAGCTGCTCGCAGCGTTGCAGCGGCGAGGTTCGCACGCAAACCCCTTGCGGCAGCACCGCGGCCAGCGCGCGTGCGCAGGCCAGGGTGTCCGCCTGATCGGCCGGCACATTGCTCGCCCCGTAGCAGAGCCCGGAATCAATCAGGGGACGCGCGTGGCGCACCAGCCAGAGCTTCATGCTGACAGGGCCAAGCCGAAGTAAAATGCAACTTCGCACACCTGCTGCGTGGCCCCCAAACAGTCGCCAGTGAACCCTTGCAGCCGACGCGCGAACAGTCGCCACATCCAGAGCCAGGCCAGCCCGGCGGTGATCAGAGGGGCCACTAAAACAACGACGCCATACAGCCATGTCACAAGGGCCAGAAGAATCAAAAACCACACGACGCCGGCCAACAGGCCAGCCAGACTGATCTGGTCGGCCAACGGTTTGGACTTGGACGTTGCACTGTCGCCCACATAAGGCAGAACCCTGATGAGCAGTAGCGGCAGAGTGCGCGAAACCACATGCGCGGCCAGCAGCCCGACGCATGCCAGTTGGCTATCCATGTCGCCCAACAGCGCCAGCAGGGATACCTTGGCCAGCAAAACCAGAACCAGCGCCAGCACGCCAAATGCGCCGACCCGTGAGTCCTTCATGATCTCCATCGCCCGGCTGCGCTCATGCGTCCCGCCCAAACCGTCAGCCACGTCTGCCAGACCGTCTTCATGAAATGCGCCGGTCAGTAGCACCGTGAACACAGTGCTTAGCACCGCCGCCACCAGCGAGGCGCCTGGGGTATCGGGCAGCAGCAACTGCACCCCCGCGAAAAGCAGCGCCGCCAACAAACCAACCAGCCAGCCGACGCCGGGAAAGTGGGCGGCACTGGCACGCAGCATGGCGGGGCTGTATCCTACCCATGCAGCCAGGCGCCCCGTCACTGGAATGCGGGTGAAGAACTGCAGCGCAAGCAAATAATGCCGGATGAAGTTCATCGGCAAGCGTCTTGGCGCGCTGATTTTTCCGCCACCCCGGCCGACTCGAAACTCGCCATCTCGCGCAGCACGGCGCAGGCAGACAGCAGAAGCGGCCAGGCCAGCGCAGCGCCTGAACCCTCACCAAGGCGCAACCCCAGGTCGAGCAGCGGCTGCGCGCCCAGATGCGCCAGCATGAGCGCATGGCCGCGTTCGCCAGAACGATGGGCAAACACGCAGCGCTGCATCACCTGCGGCGCCAGTGCTTGCGCGACGAGCACGGCCGAACTGGCAATGAAGCCGTCCACAACGATGATGCGACGCTCGTGTGCGGCCTGAAGAACGGCACCCACCATGGTGGCGATTTCGAAGCCGCCAAAAGCGGCGAGCACTTCCAGGGGTTCGCTGACGTCAGCGTGCCTGAGCAACACCTCTCGCAGCACGGTGACCTTGCGCGCCACCGCTGCGTCATCCAACCCGGTTCCCGCACCCGTGCAGTCGGTAATGGCCAAGCCGGCCAGACGGGCCAGCAACAGCGAAGCCGCCGACGTGTTGCCAATCCCCATTTCGCCAAGCAGTAGCGCGTTGCCAGGCAAAGCCTTGACAATGTCCTGTCCGTTGACCAGGGCTTGATCGCATTGGGAGGCCGTCATGGCCGGGCCAGTGCAGGCATCGGCAGTGCCGGGCGCGATCTTGCGGACAAGCAAACCGTCGCGCGGCGCAAAATCGTGGCACACGCCGCAATCCACCACCGTGAGGGCCAGGCCGTACTGGCGCGCGAGCACGCTCACGCAGGCGCCGCCGGCGAGGAAGTTCTCCACCATCTGCCAGGTCACATCGGCGGGATAAGCCGATACCCCGCGCGCAGTCAGCCCGTGGTCGCCGGCAAACACCACCATCTGCGGCGCACGCAACTCAGGCGTCTCGCTGCCCAGAATCACGCCCAACTGGAGTGCCAGGGCCTCAAGACGTCCAAGCGATCCCAACGGCTTGGTCTTGTTGTCCAGCTTGTGCTGCAGGCGTTGGGCGAGCGCGGTATCGGACAGATCGGTAATAGAAGAAATATTGAAGTTCATGGTGATGGTGTGGTTTGTCTTGCGGTGAAAAAATGGCGGACTGAAAATTTCTACGGTAAGGCAACAGGTTGGATCAAGGATTGCAGCACGCCGCGCTCAAAGTGCCGCTCGATGTAGTCGGCCAAGCCGTCAAACACGGAGTCGAGCGTGGGCGTGGCCGCGCCAAACAGGGCCTGCAGCACGCCGGGGTCTTCAAACAGGCCATGCAAATACAGGCCCAGCACGTTGCCGGCGGCGTTTTGCCAGGCCAGGCCTTGGGGCATGACCGGGTAAGCGATGTCGCCCGCGGCGGCCATGGCTGAGTGGGGTGATGTTTGGCCGTGGTGGATTTCATAGCCCTGCACAGCAACACCCGACAAGCTGGCCCACGGCCCGCGCACGGATGCAAACACGGCGTGCTTGTGCTGCACGGTTTTGGCTTCATCAAACACGGTGACTAGGGGCAGCAGCCCCAGGCCGGGGCCGTTGCCGTCAATGCCGTGCGGGTCAATCAGGGCTTCGCCCAGCATTTGCAGGCCGCCGCAAATGCCCAGCACCGCGCCGCCCTTGCCCGCGTGGTCGGCAATGGCCTGGTCCAGCCCCCGCGCGCGCAGCCAGGCCAGGTCGCCGCTGGTGTGTTTGGAACCGGGCAGGATGATCCAGTCCGCGCCCGCCAATTCAGATGGGCTGCGCACCCATTTCAGGCGCACGCCGGGCACGTTTTTAAGCGGCTGGAATTCATCGAGGTTGCTGATGCGCGGGTAGGCAATCACGGCTACGGTTTTGGTGACTGCACCCGCTGACACGCTGCGATCGTCAAAAACGCCGTCTTCTTCCGGCAGGCCGTGCTGCCACCACATCGGCAGCGTGGCCACGGTCGGCACGCCGGTCAGGTCTTGCAGCATTTGCGGGCCGGGGGCGAGCAGGCTGGCATCGCCCCTGAACTTGTTGAGCACAAAGCCCTTGATCAGCTTGCGCTCGGCTTCGTCGAGCATGGCCCAGGTGCCGTACAGGTGGGCAAACGCGCCTCCCCGATCGATGTCAGTCACCAGCAGACACGCCGCGTTGCAGTGCAACGCCACGCGCATGTTGACGATGTCGCTGTCATGCAAGTTGATCTCCGCAGGTGAACCCGCGCCTTCGATCACCACCACGTCGTTGTCTTGCAGCAGCTCGTCAAGCGCCTGCGCCACCACGGGCCAGACCGACGCGCTGCGGCCGCGCCATTCCATGCGCGAGAGTTCGGCGTTGACCTGGCCCATCAGCACGACCTGGCTCTGCGTGTCTTTTTCGGGTTTGAGCAGCAGCGGATTCATGCGCACCTCGGGCACCGCGCGCGCGGCCAGCGCCTGAAAATATTGGGCGCTGCCGATTTCGCCACCGGCGACGACCCTGGCGTTATTGCTCATGTTTTGCGCCTTGAAGGGCGCGACCTTGAGCCCTTGTCGGGCATAGTAGCGGCACAGCGCGGTGGTGAGCCAGCTCTTGCCAGCACCGCTGGTGGTGCCCAGCACCATCACGCATTTGGCGGTCATGTCAAAAACCCCTCATGGTTTTTTATTTCTTGTTTTCACTAAGGTGTCTATATCCGAAGAAAGCGCATCCCCAGCCTGCGCTGGCACATCAGGCACCAGTTTCAAGAACTGCTCAAAGTCCTCGCGCTTGCCTAAGGCGGCTTCACGGCGCAGGTAGTCCAAAGTCTGAAACGAGGCCATCTTTTCGGCAGCGGCGCTGGCAATAAATTGGTTAACGGAAATGCCATCTTTGCGGGCCAGAAGCTTGATGCTTTCATGTACCGAGTTGGGTAGGCGAATGGTGAGTGCGGTCATGGTCACTTCTCCTTCAAAATTTGTAAAAACTGGGCTGGGCCCGGTTTGCAAGGCAATTTTTAGTGCGTCCTGCGCCACTGGCGGCTGCACGCTAAGCCGGAAATGCCCCGGCAGGCCAAACGATGTTGTGTCGCGCAGCTTGATGCCCGCTGTACGCAAACGATTCAAGTCCAGCGCTTGCCCCGGTCGAGCGCAGAAAAAATTAGTGCCGCTGGGCAAGCAGGTCCAGCCCAAGGCTTGCAGTAGCGCGATCTGCCGGGCCTTCCATGCCCGCAGCGTTTGCAGGCTCTCGGTCAGCCAGGCCTGCACCTCGGGCTGCACCCACGACTGCAACAAGGCCACGCCATGCGCGCCGACTGGCCACGAAGGGCACAACTGCTCCAGCGCGGCGACCGCTTTCTCTGCACCCAAGGGCGCAATCGCGTAGCCGGCGCGCACGCCCGTCAGGCCTAGCGCCTTGTTGGGGGTCCAGAGTTGCCAGATCGTTTGAAATTGCGCATCGGTCAGTGCCAGCGCGCCGTTGAGTCGCAACGGCTCGTAGGCACGGTCGAGCACGACCGTGGCCGTTGCCCCAAGCTCATCAACCAGGTCACCCAGCCTGGCCTGCGTCGCGCCCAGCGGACTGGAGGGCTCGCAAGCCCACATCAATTGCGCGTCATCAGGCTGGTTGGTTGGGGCCAAACCCCAAGCCTGTGCGGCCTGCGCATAGTCACCATAGCTGTGCGGCGGCAGGCACACCTGGCGCCCGCCCTGCTGCGCCACCCAGGCGGTGATGCGAAAAATGAATTCGCTGGCACTGCCCGCCAGCAGCACGCGCTGCACCTCCACGCCATGAAAAGCGGCCAACTGGGCGCGCAGTGCGGCATAGCTGGCATCGGGGTAATGACGGGCATCTGCTTGCTGCACGGCAGCCAAGGCCACAGGGCACGGACCACAGGCATTGCTGTTGGTGGAGAAATCAAAACGTGGCACACCCAGTGCGTCGGGGCCGCCGTGAATGCGCTGCGGTGACGTCATAAGATCCCTCCAGTTGCTACAACAACAAGAGCTGCTTGCGCAATAAAAACGAGGGCTACAACCACTTTTGAAGCATAGACCAGAGCGCGCTGCGTGTCATGCGTTTGCGGCGCCCGCCCCGCCGCATTGAGCACATAGACGCCCGGTTTGTGCAGACACACGCCCACGCCCAGTGCCATGGCTGCCATGGGCCAGCCGCTGTTGGGCGACGGCGTGCGACTGGCCTCAAGGCGCAGGCGCGCCACGAAGGACGCTGCGACAGGCCTGTCCTGATCTGCGGCTAAGGATTCTGGGCGAACGCTTGAATTTGTCCGAGGCCGACACAACAAGGCCAGCAGCAAAGCGGTAAGGCGCGCCGGCAACCACGACAATACATCGTCCGCCCGCGCCGCCCATTTGCCCGCCCATTCCCAGTTCTGGCCGTTGCGCATACCGTGGTAGCCCCACATGGCGTCGGCGGTATTGGCAAAGCGGTAGAGTGCCGCGCCCGGCAGGCCCAGCAGCACAAACCAAAAGATCGGGGCCACCACCGAATCGTTGAGGTTTTCCGCCAGCGACTCAATCGCACTCTCGCGTACCTGGGTCTCGGTCAAATGGGTCACATCGCGGCTGACCAGCCAGCTCAGACGTTCGCGTCCGGCAGCCAGCGAGCCACCTTGCACGGGGGATAAAGCGGCTTCCACCGCCAACACCTCGCTACGCAACATCGCCCAAGACAGCATCGGCTTGAGCGCCAGGCCCAGCAGCAGCGCCGCGAGCACGCCGCCCGGAATTGGCCCCAGCGCGTCTGGCAGGGCCAGCAAACCTTTTTGCAACGCCCAGGATGCTACACAAACAATAGCTACTCCCACAGACCACGAAATGGCTCCAAGGATAAAAGCCTTGTAATCAGAGCCATGGTTCAGCGCCTGGCGGGTGAAGCGCTGCAGGTGGCGCCCAGCCCAGCCCAAGTAGTTCCCCATCCACACCACCGGATGCCAGCGTGCCGCAGGCTCGCCTGCACACCAGTCGATGCCGAACGCCAGCAAGATAGCCGCGGCAAAAATAAGTGCATCCAATTCAAGACTCATGTCGCGTCATCCAGCAGCGAAACGGCTGGCAAGGCTGCCAACGCCTGCTGCAGCCAGCCAAAGCCAATGCGCTCCTGCTCCAACCGCAGGCGCGCACGCAGCCGGTTGTCGCGCAGTTCATCAAACAGCGCACCTTCCTCAACTGTGAGCCGTGGCAAGTCGCGCAGCAGGGGTTGCGGCTCTTCGCCCCATTGCGTGGCATGGGCCAGCAAGGTGGTGCGATCCATCAGCAACGAGTGGACGTGGGGCAGCTGGGCACGCAGTTGGTCCAGGATGGCAAAGCCGTGGGTGTCAATGTCGCCCCAGTAATAAAGGCTGCGTTGTTGCAGCCACCGGGCACCTGCCAGCACCTCGAAGCCATAACCCGCGCCAAAGATCACCATGCTGCCCGCCAGCGGCGGAAAGGCCAAAAAGTTGACCTCGTTTTCGGTGATGAACACCCGGCTGACGGGGAGGTCAAGCCGCTCAAAAGCCGCCTGGGTCACGCCGATGTCCTGCTCGCAGGCATCGGGCAGCAGCGCCACACGCGGGTCCAGCAAGCGAAAGCGGATGCGCAGGGGCTTGTCCTTGAAGCCGTAGCGCCGGCAAAACTGGCTGGCCCCGCTGGCGCTGGCGTCAATGGCATCCAAGGGCAAGGCCAGGTCCAGCAGTTCCGAGAGCACGCCCCGGTACGCCTCAATGAACTTGCTGTCCACCCCGGCCAGGTCCACCTGTCGCAGATAGATGCCGGGGCGCGGATGCGCCAGCAGCCACAAGACAACGTTCAGCAGGCGCGGCCAGACATCAGCCAAGGCCAGCGCGTTCAAGGGCCGCTTTTCCAGCCACGGCAACAAGGCCGGGTGCTGTTCGCGGGTCAGTTGCACCAGGCTGGCAAAGCGCTTGGCCTCTTTTTGCTTGCCAATCAAGGCCAGCGCGTCATCCAGCCTGTCGAGCCAGACCTCGTCCGGCACGGCGTTGCTGCCCAGCACGCGATGGCGGAACTCGCGCATGACGATGCGATAGCGCGGCGCACTGTGCGGGGGCGAGTTGCGCCGTAAATCCGTCATCCACGCCCGCACCTCGTCGAAGCGTTCAGTCAGCTCGGTCGATGTCGGCCCCAGCAGCCGCAAGCGCCGGGGCAACATTGCTTCGCACTGGACGCACGGGCGCAGCAAGTCCCCCTTGTCCCACAACTTTTGCACCTGCGCACGCAGGTCAGCCGCGCTGGTCCAGCTCACGCGGGCCTCTTACTCGACCGGAAATCCATCACTGCGCCTTACCCTTTGGCTTGGTTGGCAGTTGCTTCAGCAAGTGGTCGAAGTCTGATTCAAACCGCTGATCGTCGGCCACCCGGAACTTGTCAAACTCCTGCTCGGCCTGGCTTTTAGCCAGTTGCGCAGACACTTTGCCAGCGCCCTGCAAAATCTCGCGGTCATTCAGGGTCAAAAAGCCTTCCAGCTTGGCGATCCAGTCCTGCATCGTCATCGCGACGCGCCGCATGGCCTGCCCTTCGGCAAAAATCAGGTACTGCTCGGCCAGGTTGTTGAGGGCGCGCGGCTCTTTCTCGGTCAAATAATTTTTGACCACGCTCACGTCAGCCTTGCGAATGCGCGCTCCCTGCCATGTCGTCAGCCCCATGTTGGGCTGGCTGCTGTCAGCCCGGGCCGCAATCAGCTCGGCAGCGGTCTGGCCGTGGACAGCGTAGTGCACCTTGTTCTGCACCGTTGCAAAAAACGCCTGCGTCAGTTCATGGCTGCTGTCGTAGTCCACACTGGTGGCGTAGATGTCGGTGATCTTTTGGTAGAAGCGCCGTTCGCTGGTGCGGATGTCTTGCAGGCGGCGCGTCAGCTCGTCAAAATAATCTGGCCACTTCCCGAGCCCGCCAGGATTCTTGAGCCGCGCGTCATCCAGCACAAAGCCTTTGACGATGTATTCCTTCAGCTTGTCATTGGCCCAGCGCCGAAAACGCACACCCACCGGGCTGCGCACGCGGAAACCCAGAGCCAGCACCATGTCCAGGTTGTAGTGCTCGACTTCGCGGGTCACCTCCCGCCCTCCCTCGATTTGAACTGTTCGGAATAACCGAACAGTTGCCTCCGGCGTCCATTCGCCATCCTCAAAGATGTGCTTGATGTGCTCGCTGATCGTCCCCTTGGCCTTGCCAAACAGCTCGGTCAACTGCTTCTGGCTCAGCCAAAGGGTTTCGGCATCCAGCATCACGTCGATGCGGGTGGATCCGTCTTCGCTTTGGTAAATGAGGAATTGTTGGGGGTCGGTCATCATGATGCCTTACTAATTTGCGCCATTACGCCGGTCCGACATACGTTGAATCAGACTCCTTAAGTCAGCAATATCTTGTTTAAGTTCATCAGGGGTGGGCGGTGGTTCATCTTTAGCGGACGATGGGTCATGTGCCTCGATCAAATCGTGGCAGCGCTGGTAAAGCCTGTCAATTTCATCTACTTCAATAGCCTTTAGTCCAACTACCCTTTTTAAGTTTTTGACTTCGATGTAATCCCTAAAACGTTGCACTGTGGCATTCAGCACAAAATCTTGAACTACGCGCTCAATCGTTGCCCGAAGGAAACTATATTGCTGGATTATTTGTCTTGCTAAGACTTCAGATGGGTCAGCAGGCCATGGCATTTTTTCAAGTCGCTTTTGTGCCTTTTCTAGGAAATCAATTCTTTCGCTATAGCTCTTGTGTGCCCAAGGTAGCCCTTCGGATACGTTGCCGTAAAAACCACCGCTCGCCTCAAGGCGACAAAATAATGGAGATGCACTCAACTTGTCACATTCGTCTCGCAATTGCTGAAGAAACACAACATCATGAGTGAAAATCAAGACCTGCCTTTGCTTGGACTCAGCAGCTAATCGCTTCGCGACTCTTCCTCGACGCATGTGATCAAGCGATGAAACGGGGTCATCAAAAACGATGCCACATGCATGATTTGCAAGCTTCAATTCTGCTAGGAATGAACCCAACGCGATGGCTCGTTGCTCGCCTTCACTGAGTATCTGTTCCAGCTTGTTTGCTGTTGGGAGATCAAGAAGTAATTGGTGCTTTATTTTCCCTTTGTCAGGTCGATCTTTAAGCTTAGTTCGTATATGACCTATTCCGAGAGACTTAAACTCTTCATCCAAGGCGTTTTTTAGCGCGCCAGTGACAGCACCACTTGCAAATTCTTTTGACTTGTCTGAAATTGGCCTTGTTTTAAGGTTTTGTTCACAGGCTTTTAGTGCCTGTCTCATCGTAAATCGATCAATCAGTGCAAGCACTGCGTCTAGGCATGCGGAAAGATTCTGGCGAGCACGTAGTTCTTCTCGTTTATCTATCAGCGACTTTTTCTTAACTTCATCCACTGCTCGGGCAAAGACTCTTGCTGATTTGATCTCGTGTGCAGCGAGATTACGCAATCTCTTACGTGGATTCTCGCCAAGCGCGGGCGCGGCCTCCCACGTGTAAGAGTTGAGATTTTCAAGCATCCAAATACGGCGAGCTTCTATGTTTTTTTCAAACGCATTGGTAATAGAGGCAATTGCATCATCAAGCAGTGCCAGTTCTTCAATAAAAGAATCGTCGAGGCCAACGTTCAAGTTGGCTCTTTCAATCTTTATCTTTGTCGTTTCAAGTTTCTGGCGTTGCTCGGCGGCAGCTTTAGCAACGTCGTTTTGTATATATTTCTCAAATCGTTTCAACCGTTCTCCGGCATCGTTCAACGGTTGCTGACAGAGCGGGCATTTTGCCTCGGCAGTGGCGTGAGGGAACGTATGTTCTGGATAGGCAACCTCTGTCGAGAACTTGCGTGCCGCATCAAATAATGCCTTCCATACCGGCTCACCGGTTCCAGGCAAAAGCAATTCTCCTGACTGAAGTGCTTCTGCTGCTTGCCTCTCAGCCTGATTGACAGTGACCGTGGTATCGGTAATCTTTTTGAGTTTTTCTATAGCGGCATCACTGACCCAAGACAAAGCAGTTTCGATTCTTTCCGCCAAACTCTTTAGGCGTCCCGCAGAAAGGCGATGATCTTTTGATTTTTTTCCAGGATCAGATTCGGCAAGTGCTGCATTGATTTCCTTAATCTGTGCCGTCTCGATCTCAGACAATGGGCCAAGAGCTTTAACCTTGGCTGGACTTGTCTTTTCGCTTAACACGTGAACCAGTCGTCCGACCTCCGTCTCGCCAACTAAATGCTGGAATGGTTGCCGATCAATATTGATCGTGGCAATTTCTTCGTTAAGACGGCGAGCCAACTCTGGTAGAACTTTATTTGCAAGATTCTCAACAACGTCCAGTCCGTACGGCAAATAAGCCACATCCTGCTCGGTAGTCAAGTAAGCGCGGGCACAGTGTGAATCGAAGACTGAAATTGCAGCCAGTTCGTCAGGTGAATCACTATTAGCAGTCCACTGTAAAGGCCTTGAAACCCCGTTAACTTCAATGTCGAAAATGGCTTTCGGTACGCGATTCTGGACAGCAGTGTCGTGTGCGTCTGGATGAACTTTCTCAGCCTGATCTCGTGCACGGCATGCCCGTTTCATTACTCTTACGTAGCCCGACTTCCCGCTTCCGTTTCCACCGTATATCACCGTCATTCCCGATGGTGCGAAATTCAGTTCCTGCCCTGGTGCAATCCTGTTCACATGCACCAAATCCCGGATTGCCTTCAGCACAACCTTCTCGCCGGCTTGAACCGCCGTCGGCAGGTGAGCAGCCTTGAGCGGATCGGGTGTCAGTTCCAATGGATTAGGCAACCCATGGGCTGCTTTCAATAAGGCATATAGCTCCGCGTAGTCCTCGACAGACAAGCCTGTTTCTTGCTGAAATAAACGGCGGGCCGCATCCCGCTGCCAGAGAGGAAGCTTCTCCTCTGACCACTTTAGAATTTCATCGATTAAGGCCATCACACTACCCGAAACACCTTCATCACCTCATCACCCAAGTGATTGATGACTTTGACGGCAATGCGCCCCGACTTCGGCTTGTCGAATGCCCGTGACGTGTCGCTGTTCAGCGTGGCCCAGGCTTCTTCGTTGATCTCGGCCTTAAGGGTGGTCTTTAGCGCTTTGTACGGATCGTTGGCGCCCAGGAAGTAGGCGTGGCGGACGAAGAAGCTTTCTTCGTTGTAGTCGATGTCGATGAACCAGCAGGCGATGCCGTCGGCACCGTCGCTGCGGACTTCGCCGGTGTTGGGGTGGAACACGTCCACGCCGTTGACCTTGACGCGTACCTGGCCGTCTTCGGCTTCCAGAATGTCGATGTCGGGCTCGCCAAAAATCACGAACAGGTTGCCCTTGCCGGTGTTCTTCAGGTCTTCGGCCATGTGCAGGTCGGCGTTCATGCGGGCCTTGAGCACGGGGATGCGCCCGAGTTTGTCAAACTCACTGGAATGCGCGTCGTAGTTGAAGGCGCAGGCAATCAACACGTCAAAGCCGGAATCGCCCGCCTCGCGCGCGGCGGCCACCAGGTCGGGGCGCGAGACGGTGCCGAACTCGGGGCCGATGAAGACAGCGGCGCGTTTTTCTTCGGTGCCTTCCCTATAACGGCCATCGGCACAGACCAAGTCGCCTGGCCACGGTGTCAGTGACGTGAAGTCAATCTTGTTTTCCTTGTGCGCTTGCTGCACACCGGCCGTCTTGAGGTTTTCCAGAATGATCTGGACGAAATTGCGCTCTGCGTTGTACTCGGCCTGGCGCTCAGCCACCTTCGGATCGTTGGGGTCTATCAGTTCGTCGTTTTCATCCACACCCAGCACGCGATGCGGCGACAGGCTTTCGACCGTAAACGGGCCTGCCACGCGGACTTTTTTCTTGTCGTCATAGGGTTTGTCGTACAGGTATTCAAACTCGGCCTTGGCGGCGATGGAGGCGTCAATTTCCTTCTGGCGGGCGATGCGGGCATCCCACCATGTTTTTATGAGTGTTTTAGCCTTCTGGCCCGCGTCGGACGTGCGTGAGCTGCTATCAATTTTTAGTTTCTTCCAGCCCAGCACATCGTCGGGCTCCGGGAGTCCGCGCGGAATTTCCCACTCTTGCCATGCGCTGCCCAGCGTGGCATTCAGGTCGGCGCGCAGCGCCTCCAATTCGGGTTGGTACTTGTCCCAGATCACGTCAATCTCGGCGTTGTTGGCGATTGTCTCCAGCATGATGTGCGACACGCGCTCATAGACAAAGCCCTGGCGCACATTGCCCCGTGTTGGGCTGCTGGACGGGGCGGTGCGCATGACTTCGGCTTCCTTGATTTGTCCCTCGCGGCTGTCGGCGAGCAGGTAGAACGGGTAGCGCGCGCCCATGATGCGGGCGCGGGCGAGTGCCAACGAGACACGCGAGGTGTCGATGGTGATCCAGCGACGGCCCCATTGCTCGGCAACATAGGCGGTTGTGCCGGAGCCGCAGGTGGGGTCGAGGACGAGGTCGCCCGGATCTGTGGCCATCAGAATACAACGCTCAACAATGCTTGTGTTGGTCTGAACTACATAGACCTTGTCATCCGTAAAGCTGCCAGAGCCTGTGTCAGTCCAGACATTTCCATGAACGCTCACCGGGAAATCAGTATGGAAACGCACGTATTGAATTGAGTTCTTGGCAACGTGAATTCGATTGGCCTTTGCAAGACGATTCATACCTTGCGGAAAGGATGCCTTCCAGTGGGAATTCTTGCTCCAACTATCGTAAGTTTTATCTTGAAACTGGAACGGCTGTGGCTCTTTTGGTCTACCTTGAGAGAGGATGTCGCCCGGCTTGTAAGGCAATGTGTTCGCAGGAATCGGTACTTCGCCTCGCCTTTCCGCAGCGGAAACACCGCGGTAAGAAAAATCTTCGAACATCAACCATCTGGCATTACCCTCACCAAGTTCGAAGCCCTTTTTGAAGAAAGGTGGGTGAGACTTTCCTTTAGTCTTGTCTCGTACAAACCAAAGAACGTAGTCCGCAATGTTCCCGATGTAGTTGGTCTTAAAACCGCTGGTTGTTTGAATTGATATTTGACTGATGAAATTCTCTGCACCAAATACTTCCTCCATCACCGCCCGCACTCGGTGCACATTCTCATCCCCAATCTGCACAAAGATCGACCCCGATTCCGTCAGCAGATCACGCGCCACCGTCAGCCGGTCGCGCAGATAGGTCAGGTAGGAATGAATGCCATCACGCCAGGTATCCCGAAACGCCTTCACCTGCTCGGGCTCCCGGGTGATGTGCTCGGCGTTGCCGTCCTTCACATCGCGGCTGGTCGTGCTCCACTGAAAATTGCTGTTGAATTTGATGCCATAGGGCGGGTCGAAGTAGATGCACTGCACCTTGCCGCGCAGGCCTTCGCGCTCGGCCAGGGATGCCATCACCGACAGACTGTCACCCAAAATCATGCGGTTGGCCCAGTGGCCGTCGTGCTGGTAAAACTCGGTTTTGGCGTCTGTGTTGGGCAGGCCGTTGAAGTCGGCAAATAAATCGACCTGCGCTGCAGGCGCTGCGGTCTTCTCACTCTGGCGCTTCAGGTCGTCAATCAGCACCTTGGGGTGGACTTTTTCCTGGATGTAGAGCGGCGGCGCCTGCACGATCAGGTTGGACCAGTCCTGCTCGTCCTTGCCGCGCCAGACCAGTTGCGGGTCCAGGTCGCGGTTGCGGCGCTCGTATTCGACGCGCACCGGCTTCTGCTCGTCCTTGGCCATGACCGACTGGTATTCGGCGGTGGGGATGTTCTTGCGCGTGGCGTCGTCGTGCTTGAGAGTTTCGACGATGAGCGGCGCTTTGGTTATTTTTTTGGTGGCCATAGTGGTCGGTCAGGTACGTTCTTAATCAGACGAAGCCGATGGGGCGGTTGGGTTTCGACTTTTTCGCCTGATCTTCAGAAATCAGTTGTTTGATGGCATCGAAGACCGCAGAAAACTGCTCGTCGTAGCGCATTTCCATGGCCTCTATCCTGCGCGCGAGGTCGCGGTTGGAGTCCATCAGGCGACGCAACTGCACGAAGGTGCGCATGATGGCGATATTGACCTCAACCGCACGCTGGGAACGTAAGACACTGGACAGCATGGCGACACCCTGCTCAGTGAATGCGTAAGGGATGTACCGCCTTCCCCCTCTTCCCTTTGAGATCACAGTTTGTGATCTCAAAGGTTCACCCTCTTTCCCGCTCATCACAGATTGTGATGAGTTGCCACCTTTGGCATCCGATGCGGTCACAGTTCGTGACCGCACTCGCTCCCATTCTTCTGGCGTGAGCTGAAACATGAAGTCGTCGGGAAATCGATTGCGATTGCGCGCAACCGCCTGGTTCAAGGCACGCGCCTCTACCCCGTAAAGTTCCGCCAGATCAGTATCCAGCAAGACCTTTTCGCCACGAATTGCCAAAACCAGGGATGCCAGGTTTTCGGGTTTTGGGATGATGTGGGGCTCGACCGAGGGGATGTTCTTGCGCGTGGCGTCGTCGTGCTTGAGGGTTTCGACGGTGAGGGGCGCTTTGGGTTTTTTGGTGGCCATGGCTTTGATCAGGAATCCAGTGCATCGGGCTTTTTGAGCGCTTTTTTGTCTTCTGACAGCAAGCGGCGTTCGACTTTTTTCACGTCTTCAGCGGGTGGCAGACTCTCTGGCCGGATGCCCCGTTCCAACAGGGTCTTGCGCACTGCTTTGTTGTTGGTAATGTGTTCGCTTGAGATGGCTGATTCAGTGCCCATTTGATGCTGTCGGGCATTGAAGATGGTGATTTCAGTTGCGAAATCTTTCGCCTTCAAAATAATGGTGGGCGCAAAGTCAGCCAAAGGGCGACTGTCTGGCACCTTCCAATGGGCTTTCATCGCTTGCGTGCTTTTACCAAACAAGGCATGGTCGCCCTTGCTGCGGATGAAGGCGAAGTCTTGATTGCCGCCTACCTGTTCAAAAATGACTTCCGACAGCTCTTTTTCGGTTGCTGAGAGTTTTTTTCGCGCCGATACCCGCTCCGCATCCAGCAATCGTTGCTCTATCAGTTCGGCCTTGCGCGTTTGGACCGCAAAGTAGGTTTGGGCAAAAGCGATTTCCTGTTTTTTTGAGTCGCCGTTCTGGGCAATCAGATAGCAGGCGTAGCGGGTGAGCATGAGGTCCGGGACTTCCTTTTCGGCACCCTTGGGCATGGCGATCGTTTTGCCGACGTCGGCAAAATGATCGGGCACCGCATGCCCCGAGACGTCACAGGCAGTTTTTGCCTTGGAAACAACGTTCAGGAAGTTGTCCCATTTGGTGTAGCCCAACAGATGTTGAATGTCACGGGCAAGCCAGAACTCGATGCCCGTTTCAGTCTGCTGCGCATGGGCTTCGAAGTTCGTTGTGAGCGATTGAACCAGTTCAGTTTTCATGTTTTTCCTTGTTGGCGTCGCAAACGTGCATACAGGCGCTTATTTCTGGCTATCCACAGTTATCGAGGAATCCTCGGTAACTGCTTTCTCGCGCAGGTGCCAGAAGGAGACCGTCAGCGTCAATGCGTGACAAACTGTCACGGCTTCATTGCCCTTGATCAGCAAGCATTTCTTGATGTAGCTCACGTCCAGTTTCTTTCGTGTACGGCGTCGTCGATCATTGTGTTGAACACGTCTTCCACCTTCTTTGCGAAATCCACCTGCATTTGATACACCTCGGTGAACTCGGCAAATGCCCAGCGGCCATGGGTGCCCAGGTTGTTGACGCCAGGCACCCAGTAAACGTCCATCGTTTCTTTTTTGACCTTGGCGTCTTCGCCGCGAAAGCCCTTGATTTCGACCACCAGGTTCAAAAGATCATCTTCGCCGTGGCCGTCGTCAACGCGGACGATGAAGTCGGGCCGGTACTGGCGCATTTCTGAACCATAGCGGTACGGCACTTCCAGGCCCAGGTTGTGATTTTTCACATAGGCCCGCACACGAGGGTGCGCTTCGGCCACGCGGCAGAACTCGGCCTCCCAGTCGCTGTCCAGAATCACCCAGTTGAGCTGGCAGTGCTGCGCGCTGGTTTCCCAGCGTTCGGTTTTCGAGGTGTTGAAGTTGACATGCGCCGTGCTGCCGGTGGGGTTGTAAGGGTCAAGCACGGCATTGATGGGGCGGCTGCCGACCAGCGTGCGCATGATGCCGGCGGTGATGCGCTCACAGGCCATGTCAGCCAGCATCTTGTATTTGAGCTGCGCGGGGTAGGTGCCACCCTTGCAGACCAAATAACCGTCAAGCCACTGCCGGGCGATGCGCTTGAGCTGGCCGAACAAGTGCAGTTGCGGCTCGCCATCAGCATCGCGCCATTTGCTCAGCACCAGATGCGAGGTGAGTTCGTACACCACTTGGGACGGGCGCACATCGCCGGTGTGGACCAGGTTCAAGTCCACTGTCTCGCCAATGATGCCGGACTGACGTGTTTCGGTGGCGCCGACCAGATCAGGTGTCAGTACCAGGACTGAATCGTCATTGAACTCGGCAGTAAGTCGCTCTTCAGGCAGCTCGGCGCGGTAGCCCTGCACGCGCGGGAAGCGGATTTCCAGCGCGTCGCGCTCGGGCCGCACGGCTTTGACCTGGATGGTTTCGCGCGGTTTTTGCGGCGGCGCAACGACCGGCTTGGCGTTGAAGTCGAAGGGGATGCCGAGAACGTCGGCATATTCGACATTGAAGAGCCCTTCTTCATTGAGTTCGTAAGACTGGCGGCGCAAGGCACGGCCGATGACCTGTTCGCACAGCAGTTGGGTGCCGAAGGCGCGCACACCCAGCACATGGGTGACGGTGTTGGTGTCCCAGCCCTCGGTCAGCATGGACACCGAGACGACGCAGCGGATGGAGTCGCCCAGGCGGCCTGCCTTGCCGACTGTGTTCATCACTTCGCGCAACAGGTCTTGATCAGTGATGTTTTGGCCGGCCTGTGCGTCGCCGGTACGCTGAACAATCTCGCGGCGGAACTGCTCAATTTCGTCGGAGGCCATGCCGCGAAAGTTGTCGTCCAGCGCTTCGCCAGATTCGAGCTGTTCGCTGTCGATCAGCAGCGTTCGCGGGCGGCCCAGTGCGTTGCCGTGTTCGTCGTGATTGCGGAACAGAGGCAAACGGCCTTCCACCAGCTTGCTGCTTCCGTCTTTGTGCGGCTGCTGGAATCCCGAGATGTAGTCGTAAACCAGCTTGGATGCCGATGTGTTGTTGCAGACAACGATGAAGCAGGGTGGAACGGAAATCTTCTCCTGTGCCCAAAGCGCAAAGGTCTTTTCGTAGTGGCCATATAGCGCGTCGAGGGCGGTTTGCAACTGCGTCGGCAGGTCAAGCGGATTCAGTCCTTCGGCTTTACCGCGACCTTTTTTAGGCATCTTGGCGCGAATATGCTCCCACAGGTTGCGGAACATCGGCATTTCAGCGCCAGGGATGTTGTCGGCCACCGGTACGCGAGGCAGTTTGACGATGCCGCACTCGATGGCGTCCATCAGCGAAAAGTCGCTTAGAGTCCAGGGGAACAGCGTACCTTCGGCATAGCCCGAGCCGCGCAGGAAGAATGGCGTAGCAGACAGGTCAAACACGCGCGCCACGCCGAGTTTGCGCTTGACGGCTTCGAGCCCGGTGATCCACAGGCGCGCGGCCTCGTTGTTCTCTTCGGCCTCTTTTCTGTCGTCGCCTTTCAGGTCGGCGTCTTCCACTTTGAGGCCGGGCTTCTCGCGGTAGCAGTGGTGGGCTTCGTCATTAATGACAAGCACATTGCTCAAGCCCATCAGGTCAGGCATCACGCGCTGCAGCATCTGACCTTCGGTTTCCAGCGTGTTGAGCGCGTCGCCGCCCCGGCCTTGTAGCAGCAAGCGGCCGCCTTTGGACAACTCCATGCGCTCGCGCGGCTTGAAAGCGTGGTAATTGGTGATGACGATCTTGGCGCGCTCCAGGTCGCCGAGCATGTCGCCGGGCACCAGCTCACGGCTGGCGTAGTAGCTGTCGGGGTCGTTGGGCTGCAGGACGCGAAGGCGGTCCTTGATGGTGAGGCCGGGCGCGACCAGCAGAAAGCCGCGCGTGAACTTTTTGCTGTTGGGCCGGCGCACGGCGTTGACGGTTTGCCAAGCGATGAGCATCGCCATCACGGTGGTCTTGCCCGCGCCAGTCGCCAGCTTGAGGGCCAGGCGCATCAGCTCCGGGTTGGCGTCGTTGTTGGCGCTGGCGAGGTGGTCCATGAAGACCTGCCCCACTTTGCCGATCTGCGGCGCAACCTCGGTCAGCCAGATTGCCGTCTCAACGGCTTCGACCTGGCAGAAGAACGGTCGAACGCCACTGAAGTTGTGATGACGCCAGTGCTGCAGGAGGCGGGCGGTTTCCGGTGTCACACGCCAGTCATTCGGATTTTTCAGGGCCCGCCACTTGTCCACTTCGGTTCGGACCGAATTGATGATGGCTGAGTGGTATTGCTGGGCCTGCGTGGACAGCGTTTCGTCGAAAAGCAGGGCTTCCTGCTGCGCGCCCTTTTGCTTCTTGGGTTTGGGGATTGGCGTGATGAACTCGGCGGGCCTGCGCTTCTCGATGATTTGCTGGGTCGGCTGGCCTGTTTTGTCGAGTTCCCAATGAAGGACTGGATAAGCATACGGCGAGTTAAGAATCGGCTTCTCGAAGAATTGATTTTCCACTGTGATCGAGTCTCTCTCACCAGCGCCGATTGTGTCGCTGCATGCTAATTGTTATTGGTACGCAGGTGTTCAGTTTTTAACATTTTCACACCTGCTTGGGCATTCTAGGGTTGAAACGTCTACCAAACGCATCCAAGATGCCAACATTCGGCGTATAGACAAGTCCGCTACGGGTTTCGGGCGGGGTCGCGCGGGTCCGAAGGCATCGTCCAGCTCACGCGGCCCCCTTGTCAAGTGCCGACACACGGCCCTTCTCCGCCCGGTATTCCTCAATGCTCAGATTGCGCAGCTTGGAGTCGCGCCCTTCCTCGTTGGCGACAAAGCCGACACTGGCCACAAAGGGCTCGATGATGTGGATTTTTTGCAGCGGGGTGACGATCAGCAGTTGCAAATTGAGCTGCTGGAACAGCTTCAGGCCGTATTGCGCCGACTCGTCGGAGCCGCGGCCGAAGGCTTCATCGATGACCACGAAGCGGAAGCTGCGCGAGCGTTTTTCGCCCCAGGCCAGGCCGAACTGGTAGGCCAGGCTGGCGGCCAGGATGGTGTAGGCCAGCTTCTCTTTTTGGCCGCCGGATTTGCCACCTGAGTCCGAGTAGTGCTCGTGTTCGCGGTCGTCTTCGCGCCAGCGTTCACTGCCAGAGAACACAAACCAGTTGCGCACATCGGTCACCTTGGTGGCCCAGCGCCGGTCTTGCTCGCCCTGCCCTTCGCGGCCGCGAAGAC
>Ga0155550_1269_pt5 | contig 19385 bp, 17 predicted proteins | sample RifCSPhighO2_12_FD_107207 | JGI IMG/M metagenome (GOLD analysis project Ga0155550, IMG submission 107207) | Burkholderiales bacterium RIFCSPHIGHO2_12_FULL_61_11
CGACATCCGCAGTGTGGTGATCACCGGTGAAGGCGCAATGTTTTGCGCCGGCGGCAACCTGCAGCGGCTGCAGGCCAACCGGCGCGAGGCGCCCGAGGTGCAAGCCCAGAGCATCGAAGCGCTGCACAACTGGATTGACTCAATCCGCACCTATCCCAAACCGGTCATCGCCGCCGTCGAAGGCGCGGCGGCTGGTGCTGGTTTTTCGCTGGCCCTGGCCTGTGATTTTCTCGTGGCCGCCGACAATGCCGTGTTTGCGATGTCCTACAGCGCCGTGGCACTGTCACCCGACGGCGGCGGCAGCTGGAGCTTGGCGCGCAGCTTGCCGCGCGCCCTGGCCAGCGAGCTCCTCCTGTGCGGCGAGCGCATCAGCGCCCAGCGGCTGCATGACCTGGGCCTGGTGAACCGCGTCACTGGCGCGGGCGACGCCCTCACCCAGGCGCTGCAACTTGCTGGGCAACTCAATGCGCGCGCGCCCAATGCACTGGCCAGCATCAAGGAGCTCATCAATGAGGCGCCTGTGAGCACGCTGAGCCAGCAACTGGCCAGTGAACGCGATCACTTCGTTCGCAACCTGCACCATGCCAATGCGGGTGAAGGCATTGACGCATTCCTGCAAAAACGCACACCGCAGTATCGCTAAAGCGAGTGGGGCCAGTGAAGTCGCGGCGATTCAAGCGCGACAGCGATGCGACAGGCGGCTGGCGCTGGGCGTGTCCCTCAGGCGACAATGGGCGCTTTCTAGTCACTAAAGAGACAGGCCATGGACGATCCTATTCTTACGATAGATGAACAAGGCGCCATTAACAGCGGCCGTTGGTTTTCATCCCTCTCCCCATCACTCAGACACGACATACTTCGATGCGCCTACGTCAAGCGCTACAAGGACGGCGACCTGATTGCAGCCCGGGGCGATGTGCCGGAAGAATGGATCGCTTGCGCCAAGGGCGCGGTGCGCGTGAGCTCAACCTCGATTTCGGGCAAGCAGATCACCCTGACCTATGCGGAGCCGGGGATCTGGTTTGGCGATGTGGCGATTTTCGACGGCGAGCGGCGCACCCACGACGCTTATGCGCACGGCAAAACTACCATCCTGTGCGTGGCACGCGTCGACCTTCGCAAGATTCTGAGCCAGCACGTCGAGCTGTACGAGGCCTTGTTGCGCCTGCATGCACGGCGCATCCGGCAGCTCTTCAGTCTGGTGGAAGATATCAACACGCTGCCGCTGCGGTCGCGCCTGGCCAAGCAGCTGCTGCACCTGGCGCACAGTTACGGCGTACCCAGCCTGGCCGACGGACGCGAGGTGCGTATCGGCCTGCAACTGGCGCAAGAGGAGCTGGCCCAGTTGCTCGGTGCTTCACGCCAGCGCGTTAACCAGGAACTCAAGTCCATGGAGCGCGAGGACGCCATCCGCATCGAGCCAGGTGGCTTGGTGGTGCGCAACCGCGAAACCCTGATGCGCATTGCTGAAGCCGAGATTGACAAATAACCCAATGACCAATTTCGAGCACTTCATAGGAAGCCGGGCCGTCTCCGGCGCCAGTGCTTTTGATGTCGACGCCCTCACGGCCTATCTGAAGCATCGCCTTGACGGTTTCCAGGGCCCGCTGACGCTTGAGATATTCAAGGGCGGCCAGTCGAACCCGACCTACAAGCTGATCACGCCGGGCCGGTCTTACGTGATGCGCGCCAAACCCGGCCCGGTCGCCAGGCTGCTGCCCTCAGCGCATGCGGTTGAACGCGAATTCAAGGTCATGCGGGGCTTGCAAGGCACCGACGTTCCCGTCCCGAAAATGCATTTCCTTTGCGAAGACGAGTCCGTGATCGGGCGCGCTTTTTATGTGATGGAGTTTGTTGAAGGCCGCGTGCTCTGGGACCAGGCGCTGCCCGGCATGACCAGGCAACAGCGCGGCGAGATTTATGACGAAATGAATCGCGTCATCGCCGCCCTGCACAAGGTCAATTTTGCCGAGCGCGGCCTGGCCGACTATGGCAAGCCCGGCAACTACTTTGAGCGCCAGATTGGCCGCTGGAGCAAGCAGTACACAGCCTCCGCCGACGGAACGGGCCCCATGACCCAGCCCATCCGCGAGATGGCCAGCCTGATGCAATGGTTGCCCGCCAACATTCCGGCCAGCGCCCGCGACGAAAGCCTGGTCTCCATCGTGCATGGCGACTTCCGGCTCGATAACCTGCTGTTTCACCCCACCGAGCCGCGCGTGCTGGCGGTGCTGGACTGGGAGTTGTCCACGCTGGGCCATCCGCTGGCCGACTTCAGCTACCACTGCATGGGCTGGCACATCCCGCCGGGAACGTTTCGTGGCATTGGCGGGCTCGATGTCGCCAGCCTGGGCATTCCCACCGAGGCCGAATACATCGGCCGTTATTGCGAACGCACCGGACTGAGCACCCCAGAAGCGCTTCAGGCTGACTGGAACTTTTACCTGGCTTACAACCTGTTTCGCCTCGCTGCCATTTTGCAGGGCATTGCCAAGCGGGTTGAAGCCGGCACGGCCTCCAGCGCCCAGGCGGTCAGTTCGGCGGCCGGCGCACCGTTGCTGGCCAAGATGGCCTGGGACTTTGCGCTCAAAAGTCAGGTTTAAACCGGGCCTGATGCCCCCCTGCTTTCCACAAACACCGACCAACCACCCTCCAGGAAATTTCATGGACTTCAACTACACCCAAAAAGTACAGGAACTGCAGGCGCGCCTGCTGAAGTTCATGGACGAGCACATCTACCCGAACGAAGCCCGCTTCTTTCGTGAAATTGCTGAAAACCGGGCCAAGGGCAACGCCTGGATTCCCACCACGATCGTTGAGGAACTCAAGCCCAAGGCTCGCGCCGCCGGCCTGTGGAACCTGTTTTTGCCACACTCGCCACGGGCACCCGAAGGCCTGTCCAACCTCGAATACGCGCCCCTGTGCGAGATCATGGGGCGCGTGCCGTTTGCGGCCGAGGTGTTCAACTGCTCGGCACCCGACACCGGCAACATGGAAACCATCGCGCGCTATGGCTCTGAAGCCAACATGGACCAGTGGCTTGATCCGCTGCTCAAAGGCGAAATCCGCTCGGCCTTCCTGATGACCGAACCCGAAGTGGCCTCGTCCGATGCCACCAACATCCAGTGCCGCATCGAACGCGATGGCGACGAGTACGTGCTCAACGGGCTCAAATGGTGGTCGTCCGGCGCCGGTGATCCCCGCTGCGCGGTCTACATCGTGATGGGCAAAACCAACCCGGACGCCGGACGCCACGAACAGCAATCGATGATTCTGGTGTCTTCCAACACGCCAGGCGTCGAAGTCATTCGCCCGCTCACGGTCTTTGGCTACGACGACGCGCCGCATGGCCACATGGTGGTGCGGCTGACCAACGTGCGCGTGCCCGCCAGTTGCCTGCTGCTGGGCGAAGGCCGCGGCTTTGAAATTGCCCAGGGCCGGCTTGGCCCCGGACGCATTCACCACTGCATGCGCAGCATCGGCATTGCCGAGCGCGCGCTGGAGCTGATGTGCCAGCGCCTGAACAGCCGGGTTGCGTTTGGCAAGCCCATCGCCACCCAATCGGTGTGGCGTGAACACATCGCCGAGGCCCGCTGCATGATCGAACAGGCGCGCCTGCTGACGCTCAAGGCCGCTTACATGATGGACACCGTGGGCAACAAGGTCGCCAAGGCGGAAATTGCCATGATCAAGATCGTGGCGCCCCGCATGGCCTGCCAGGTGATTGACTGGGCCATTCAAGCCCATGGCGGCGGCGGCGTGTCGGGAGATTTCCCGCTGGCCTATGCCTACGCCAATCAGCGCACCTTGCGCCTGGCCGACGGCCCGGACGAAGTGCACCGCGCCTCGCTGGCAAAGCTGGAGCTGGCCAAGCACTTGCTGAACTCCGACGAGGCCACGATGCCGGTGACGCGCGGCAGTTGAGGCATTGGCCAGCCATTCCCTTGTGCTATAAATCCAGTAGCTTCTTGCACCCGTTTCATATGGCTGCAGTGACTTTTCTCGCCTGTTTTCTTAAGGTGAAACAGCCGGGCAGCATCAGCGTTCTGAAGGAAAAACATTAATGATCAAGGTTTATTCATGGCCCACGCCCAATGGCCACAAGGTCCACATCATGCTGGAGGAATGCGGCCTGCGCCAGGGTCGCGACTGGGAGGTTTTTCCGGTCAATATCGGCGCCGGCGACCAATTCAAACCCGAGTTTCTCGCCATCAGCCCCAACAACAAAATTCCGGCCCTGGTCGACCCGCACGGCCCCGACGGCAAGCCGATTTCGCTGTTTGAATCGGGCGCTATCCTGCTTTACCTGGCCGCCAAAACCGGCAAGCTGCTGCCCAAAAGCGACCGGCTGAAATTCCAGGTGCTGCAGTGGCTGATGTTCCAGGTGGGCGGCGTCGGCCCCATGCTCGGGCAAGCCCACCATTTCCGCATCTACGCGCCGGAAAAGATCGACTACGCCATCAACCGCTACACCCAGGAGGCCAAGCGCCTCTATGGCGTGATGGACAGGCAACTGGCCAGTAGCAAATTCATCGCCTGCAACCAGTACACCCTTGCCGACGTGGCGATATTCCCGTGGCTGCGCAGCTGGGAAAACCAGGGCATCGACTGGGCCGACTACCCGCACCTGAAAAGATGGTTTGATTTGATCAGCGCCCGCCCAGCCGTGCAGCGCGGCGTCAAGGTATTGGCAGACCAGCGCAAACCCCTCACCGGCGACAAGGAGCGCGACATTCTTTTTGGCAAGACGCAGTACAAAAAACGCTGAAGTCTTTAGTCACATGTCAGGCACGAAGTGGAATATCGCGCCCCGGCCAGCACCGAACAAAGCTGCCTGGAAATCCGCGCCTGGTGCGGGTCTATGCTTTTTTAACCGGAAGCGACGCGCCCAGGTTCGCGCCTTGGCGCACCAGCTCGGCCTGCACTTGCGAGGTGGAAATTTCGCGCGGAAGTTTGCCTGACTTGGCGGCAATGGACGCACAGACGCCCGCGGCCTGACCGGTCGCCATGGAAACAGGCATGACGCGATAAGAAGAAAGGGCTTCGTGCGTCCCGGAGATACAACGGCCGGCCAGGAGCAGACCCTCGATGCCCCGCGGCAACAGGCAGCGCATCGGAATGTCATACGATTCCCCCGGCGGCAAGCGCCTTAACAGGGTCCCCGTGCCTTCGGGATTGTGGATGTCAACGGGATAGGTGCTGCGCGCAATAACGTCCGGAAATTTCCTAGCGTTGAGAATGTCGTCGACATTGAGCTGGTAGTCCCCCACGATCCTGCGTGATTCGCGCACGCCCACGTTGACGCCGCTTTGCGCCACATAGGATTTTTCAAAACCTGGAACATGCCGCTGCAAGAAGGTTGCGATCTGGCGCATCTGCCGGCGGCTTTGCCACTCGGCATATGAAAGATCCCACACGTCCGTGCCCAGGACCCGGTTAACGCGCGTGCTGTTGACGCTGATTTCGCGCTCATGCGGCGTGGCAAACAAAAGCATGTCTTCTCTTGGAAGTTCCAGTTCGCCCGCGGCCGAAGCCCGGCGGATCAGGTCCCAGAGCCCGTGCACGCCCTTCCACTGATCGGGATGGTCCTTCACGTACGCTTCAAATGCGTGGCGTTCGAATTCCACCATCCTGAACATCAGCGTCATCGGCTGCACCAGCCTGTCCTCGGGGCGCCCGATTTCAAACCGGGCTCCGGCGCGCGCCGCCACGTCCCCGTCCCCGGTGCAGTCCAGCACCACGCGCGCGCGGATCACGATCGGCCCGGACTTGGTTTCAAAAACCACGCCTTCGATTTTGCGTTTTTTGACAATGGCTTGGCTGGCAAAGGAATGGAAAAGAAAACGGACGCCGGCCTCATCGAGCAGATCCATGGCCACCCATTTGAAAATTTCCGGGTCAAACGGGACGGTATAGCCTGTCTTGAGCGACGGCGCGATGGCGCCGCCTGACTTGACGAGCCGTTCCAGCAGAGTCTTTAGCACGCCTGCAACGACTGCTTGCCCGCGCCCATGGTCCGTGGGAAAGAGCGTTGCCGCGCCCTCCTTCTCCGCTTTGAGGGTCTGCGTATGAAAAGACATGAGCGGCATGACCAGGGCTGCGGTCGCGTTCCCGCCCAGGAAACCGTAGCGTTCGACGACCACGACGTCCGAACCCGCGGCCGCGGCCCCAAGCGCCGCGCCGATGCCGGCAGGCCCTCCGCCGACCACGAGCACGTCGGTTTCCGCGGCCAGCTCTGCAAGGCGCGGCGCAAGCTCAATGACCGTGGGTTGTGGCGGCCGGTGAAGGACAGGCATCTTGGCCTCGCTATTTTTCTTTCGCCGTCAGGCTGGCAAGGAAATCACACAGGATCCGGTTGGTCTTTTTCGCTTTTTCCTGGAGCGCGGGTGTCTTGTCCTCCAGCTTTCTGGCAAGGGCCTTACGGTTGTCCCATGAACGGTCCAGGTAGGCGCAGAGCTGCCCTATGTTCAACTGGGCCAGCGAGGGCAGCGGCATGTCCAGCTCGGCAATCAGTCCCGAAACCTTGGACGCATAGGGAAGGGGCACAAAAGGCACCTTCTGGAGGGCCGCAAAAATAAGCATGTGTAGCCTCATGGCTACGACGAACTCCATGTGGCCGACCAGGCCCATGATCTGCGTGGAACTGTATTCGCGCTTGAGGACGCTGGCACGCTGCGCGTTGGCCATTTTTGAAATCACGGCGTGGGAATGCTGGGGATCGCGGTTGACGCCCGTTTCCATGGGAACGAAGAGGATCTGCGCGTCAAAGCGTTCGACCATGAAATCCGCGGCGTTCGCCAGAATGGCGTGGTAATGATCGATGTTCAGGTCCGGCGCCGCGGGGCCGGGTTCGCGCACGGAAAAACCCACGAGCCGCGTGTCAGGATCGATACCCTCCTTATCGAGCATTTCCTTGGTAAAGGGCTGGGGCTTGAGCAGAAGGGCTGGGTCGGCCGTCACTTCAATTTCATGGTTGACTCCCAGGCCGTTAAGGAGTCTCTTGGCCTCGCCGTCTCGCACGGTAATGATGTCAACTTTGTTGAGCGTTTGGACCAGCAGCTGTTTGGCCTCGGGACTGTTCAAGGGCCCGACGCCGACCGCATAAATCATGACGGGGATGCCAAGCTCCCTGGCCCAATTCACGTCACGCAGGATTTCTTCCACCATGCCGTCAAAAAGAATGCCACCGCCGCCCAAAATGAAAAGATCAAGCTTTCCCAGCTCCTTGAACAATTCGTCCTTGTTCATGGCGCGGCTTGGAATTGCGCGGACATGATGGCGCTGCGCCGTGTCTTTGGCATTGCGGGAAAAAACAATCACGTCAAGGTCCAGGGAAGACCGCAGTTCCCTCAGGATGGATTCCAGGATGGCTTCATCCCCCAAATTGAGTCCGCCATACGATCCAGATATTGCAACCCGGTATGCCACGCTGCCTCCTGTCCGACGTTCATTTTAATTTCAATTGCCCTCCCGGATCACAAATTACGCAAGCGCTATCCCTTCCGTGGACACGGGAATCCCTTGAGGCGTCTGAACTTCATGGAACTCGGCCAGGGCCGAGTCGGCCAGGAACTCCGTCGGAGCCGGACTTCGGTGAGCTGTCGGATTTCTCCTACAACTGCTGCCCTTGGCGCGAAGTAGGCTCGTTTGCGCTAATACCAAAATGTTGTGATCCGAAATGCCGCGGCTTGGCACCTCCTGACGTGAAGGACTTCCGATGTCTGCTCGTTCAATCGCTTCCCTGATGTTGAGCTTCGGCATGGTTTCGATCCCGGTTCGACTCTTTTCCGCTGCCGAGAGCGCGGCAAGCGTCAAATTCCACCTGCTGGCAAAAGACGGCTCCCGGCTCAAGCAGCAGTACGTGTCGGAGAAAGACCAGAAGATGGTGCCCCGGTCGGACATCGTCAAAGGCTACGAGTTCGAGAAGGACCATTTCGTGCTCTTCTCGCCGGAAGAACTCAAGGCCCTCGAGGAAAGCAGCAATCCAGTCATCGATATCGTGGCCTTCATACCCGAGAAGGCGGTCGATCCCATCTACCATGACAAGGCCTACCTGCTTGCGCCGGACAAACGGGGCGAAAAGCCCTACGCGTTGCTCGTAGAGGCGATGCGCAAAAGCGGTCGCTGCGCACTGGCTAAGTGGGCATGGAAGTCCAAACAGTATGTCGTGCAAATTCGACCGACCGAGGAAGGTCTGGTTTTGCAGCAGCTTTACTACGCTGACGAGGTCCGTTCGCTGAAGGATCTGAACATCGAGAAGGTCGCCGTATCACCCGTTGAACTGCAGTTGGCGCTGCAGCTCATCGAGCAAATCTCCGAGGATGATTACGACCCGACAAAGTATGAAGACGAAGAGAAAAAACGCGTACTTGCAGCCATCGAGGAAAAAATTAACGGCAAGCAAATCGTCGCGGCCGCGCACCATGAAGAGCCCACCAGCGGCCAGGTCATTGACCTGATGGAGGCCCTGAAAGCCAGCTTGGGCAAGAAACCGGGGGCCGCCCCTGTTGCCGTGGACAAGACTGATGCGAGGCGGACAACGATGAACGTTACGCCGATGCCTGAGGACAGGAGGCGCAAGGCCGCCAGGCGCGCAAGCCAGACCGAAGAGGCTGTCGCGGCGCCTTCCCGCACGCGCGGCAAGAAGTGACCTCGCCGACCGATACGCCTTGCACTCCGGCGTTGTCCAGGCAATGCTTGGCATTTCCCGCCCTTCGCAGCCTTAACACCATGGCGATATGGCCACGACCGTTGACCCACTAGCGCGTTACTGGGCGAAGCGTGATTTTTCCATCACCGCCGAGCCTCGCGGCGAGTCCGCGCCGGACAGGAAATCTCTCTCCTTCGTCATTCACAAGCATGCAGCGTCCAGACTGCACTACGATTTCCGTCTGGAACTGGACGGTGTTCTCGTGTCATGGGCCATCCCGAAAGGTCCGAGCTACGACCCGAGCGTCAAGCGCATGGCCATCCGCGTTGAGGACCATCCGTTGTCGTATGCTTCGTTCGAAGGAATCATCCCGCCAAAGCAATACGGCGCTGGAACGGTCATCATCTGGGACCACGGGATTTGGGAGCCGGACGGTGACCCGCGTGAAGGGCTGGCCAAAGGCAAATTGGCCTTTCGGCTGTACGGCCAGAAAATGGCAGGACTCTGGGAACTTGTAAAAATCGCCAAAGATGGCGAGAAGCAAGAGGCCTGGATTCTCTTCAAGAAACGAGACGAGTTTGCCCGCTCCAAGGCTGACTATGATGTCGTGACCGCGCTGCCTGACAGCGTGATTACCCATCCGCTCATTTCACGGGATGTCACGGCAACGACGGTGGCAATGAAGAAGGCTGCCAAATCTTCCATGCCAGGAAAACCAATCCCCGTGGGAGCTGTGGAAGCGCCATTGCCCGAAAAGTTGACGCCCCAACTGGCGACCCTCGCGACGAGTCTCCCAGCGGCCGGTCAATGGGTCTACGAGATCAAATTCGATGGCTACCGCCTGATGACACGCATCGAGAATGGAAAGTCGACACTTGTCACGCGAGGCGGCATTGATTGGTCAGCAAAGTTGCCCGGCTTGGTGCGGGAGCTCGAGCAGCTTGGTTTGAGGTCGGCGTGGCTCGATGGTGAAATCGTGGTGCTCGGTGACAACGGCGCACCTGACTTCAACGCCCTGCAACAGTCATTGGACCAGCACCAGAGCAGCGACGCCATTGTTTACTTTTTGTTCGATGTTCCCTACTTTGAAGGTTACGACTTGCGCAAAGTCGAACTCGTTGCACGCCGCCAATTGCTCAAGAACCTGCTTGAAGAAAACGGCAGCGACCACATTCGATTCAGCGCCGACTTCAAGGGTGACGCCGCATCCATCTTGAGCTCGGCCTGCCGCATGAACCTGGAAGGCGTCATCGCCAAACGAAGCGACGCTTCTTATGTGTCAGGGCGCACCGAATCCTGGCTCAAGCTGAAGTGCAGGCAGCGCCAGGAATTCGTCGTGTGTGGCTATACAGGCCGAAGCGACGAGTCGCCGGAAATCGGTAGCCTGCTGCTCGGTGTGAATGCTCCAGGTGGCGGGTTGGTGTCGGTGGGCAGCGTAGGTACCGGCTGGAGTTCTGAAGAAGCCCGGGAACTGAAACTGAAACTTGAAAAGCTCGAGGTAGCTACAACACCCTTGACCGCCGGTGTACCGAAGCCCGGCCGATGGTCCAAGCATGTTGCTGGTAGTCAAAGGTGGGTTGAGCCCCGCCTTGTCGCGGAGGTCGAATTTGCCGGGTGGACGCGTAACGGGCAGATTCGACAGGCCTCCTACGTCGGACTGCGTACCGACAAGCCGGCCAAGGCCATCGTTCGCGAAACGGCCAGGAGTTTTTCAGCTTTCGCGCCGATGGGCACGAACACGGCCATGGTCGGCGGCGTCAAGGTAAGCCACGGTGAGCGCGTCATCGACCCCCGCAGCGGGCTGACCAAGCTCGACCTGGTTCGGTATTACGGGTCGATAACGGACTGGATACTGCCGCATTTGATTGGACGCCCGTGCTCGCTGGTGCGCGCGCCTGCGGGTGTCACCGGACAGATGTTTTTCCAAAAGCATGGCGAGAAAATCGGCATCCCCGGCATCAAGGCACTTGACGCATCACTGTGGCCCGGCCACGAGGCCCTGTTCGAGATTGGAACTGCGCAGGCGCTTGCAGGCGCAGCGCAGATGAATGTCGTTGAGTTTCATACCTGGAACTCGCTCGCCAGAAACATTGACAAGCCGGACCGCATGATTTTTGACCTCGACCCGGGCGAAGGCACTGCATGGCAGCATCTGCAGGAAGCTGCAACACTTGTGCATATGCTGCTGTCAGAGCTGGGGCTGGAGTCGTGGCTCAAGACAAGCGGTGGCAAAGGCCTTCATGTGGTGGTGCCACTGACGCCGCGCCTGGACTACGACGCGGTCAAGAGCTTCTCGCAGGCCGTGGTCCAGCATCTGGCTCGCACCCTGCCGTCCCGCTTCGTCGCCCAGAGCGGTCCCGCGAACCGAATCGGAAAAGTCTTCGTCGACTACCTGCGCAACGGCAAGGGCGCGACGACGGTCGCAGCCTTCTCCGCGCGCGCCAGGCCCGGGCTTGGCGTGTCCATGCCGGTGTCCTGGGACGAGCTTGAAAAACTGAAAAGTGGTGACCACTGGACCGTCGCAAGCGCCCGTGACCACCTGTCTTTTGAGACAACCGACCCCTGGGCCGATTACTGGAAGAAAAAGCAGTCGCTGTCGCCTGCCATGAAAACGCTTGGATTCAAGCCTGTCAAAACTGGCAGTTTGCAATGACGGACCCCGATTCGTCATCGCGAGCTTCCTGTTTCGGGCGACCGAACCTCCGGCCGTCATCGCGAGCTTCCTGTTTCGGGCGACCGAAACTGCAAACTGGCCATGAACCGTGCGGTTCATGGAGAGTGAAGCGCGGCGATCCATCGTCGAAAAAAGCGGGTTCATGGACTGCCACACTACGCTCGCAATGGCGGAAATGGTGCAGCCTGCATGAATACAGAGAGTTCAGGTTCATGGAGAGCGAAGCGCGGCAATCGCAAGGGTTGAACCGGCTTCTCAAGAAAACCAGCGCAGAAACGCGGCGGCGGTTAGCGCCGTCGCGGCCAGCGCAGCGAGCGCGCGCCAAGTCGCTTGCCGTGCCCGCTCGCTCCACCCGATGCCACGATAGAGATACGCGGCGACAAGCATGAATCCGGCGGCGGCGCAGGCCATCTTGATCAGCAGCGCGGCAACCGCGATGCCATGGATGTCCGGGAAGCGTCCGTAATAAAGCCAACTGACACCGCCGAAGGCGCCGCCGCTGGCAGCTTGCGCGGCCCATCCCGCCAGCATGACCCATGCCAGCTTTTTTCGCATCCCGGCTAGCCCAGGCCATAATGCGCAGACTGCGCTGCCGACAACAGCGACTGCGCCGAAATTGTGCACTACCTGGATGGCCGCATAGCTCAGGTTTTGCAGATCCATGATGACTAGTTGACGGTCACCTTGACGCACTTTTCCACGCCTATGGGCGTATGGCCCTTATTCACGACCTTGACGCAGATGTCGTGCTGGCCGGGCGAAAGTTTTTCCAGTGTGTGGCTACCCTTGAGCTCTTTCAGGATGGCCGCTTCCTTGTTGTCCACGTAAAGGTGGGAATGGTCGCCCTTGGGGCCGGGCACCACTTCATAGACAACCTTGTTCTGAGCCATGGCATCGAGCCTGGCACCGTCCGCGGGCGAAGTGATCTTGGCAGACGCATCCTGTGCAAAGCTTATCTGTGAGCAAGCAAGCAGCGCGGCGCCGAGGATTGGATAAATCGATGAAATACGCATTGCGACCTCCTTCTTGTTGGGTTGAACGCCGGAGCGAACCCATCACCTCCGGCACTTGATTGGATGCGATTTATTTATAGCACAACACCTATTGATCCGGCAGGTGAAACAGAAAATCAGACGATTCCGAGAATCAAAGGGTGTACCAACGAGGGCAAGCTGGTCGCGATCCGCGCCTGCCTTGATTTCAATTCACATTTCATTACCCTGACTCTGCAAAATCGGAGGAATCAGCGGCAAATAACACGTTGTCGCAGACTTATGAATCACGATTCGTGGAACGAATAATTCGCAAAGCCAAGCAATGAACCTTCATCAAAAATCTTCACATGTTCTTGCCCTTCTCAATCGACTCACCGTTGCCAAAGAATAGGAATGGCTTCCAGAGGAATCGACGCCCCGGCGCGGTACGGTATGACTCGCATCGTATAGTCCGTTGCCGGGCGGGCTGCAGGCACGCCTGCGCGATAGGCGTAGCCGCTTGTGACGCCCACAAGTTGGCGCACGCGCTTCATCTCCATTCGCACAGGTAGCGTAGCGTCAATGCCATCGGCATAAAGCTCGACCCGCACGGCCTCCGGGTCAAGGCCATCGAGATACATTTGAACCTCAAATACGTGTTGCTCGCCATCAGCGTCTACCTTCATTTCACCGAAGCGCAGCGCGGCCCATTTTTGTTCCAGCGCCTGCCGCCAATCGACCATCTGCGCGCCGATGGCGCCTTTGTCGGCAGCCCGCTCACGGTAGGCTGAGGCCGCCGGGAAGTAGTATTGCTCGGTGTATTCACGCACCGTGCGGTTGGTGGAAAAGCGCGGCGTCAACCGGGCCATGCTTTCCCGCATCCGCGCGACCCAGGCGCTGGGGATACCCTGCTCGTCGCGGGTATAGAACTCGGTGGTGACCTCGCGCTCGAGCAGGTCATAGAGGGCTTCCGCTTCGATAGCGTCCCAGCCGGGATCGTTGTCATGTTCCTGGCCATCTCCCAAAGCCCAGCCCACTTCCGGCGTGTAGGCTTCCGCCCACCAGCCGTCCAGTTCCGACAGATTGATGCCGCCATTGACGAGCACCTTCATGCCGCTGGTTCCACTCGCCTCCCAAGGTCGGCGCGGCGTGTTAATCCAGACATCTACTCCCTGCACCAGCTGCTCAGCCACAAGCATGTCGTAGTCACTGAGGAAAATCACATGGGCACGCACCTCGGGCCGCCGGATGAATTGCGTCCATTCCTGAATGAGGGCTTGTCCTGCCTGGTCCGCCGGATGAGCCTTGCCAGCCATGATGAGCTGTATCGGGCGCTGCGGATTGGTCAACAGGCGGAGCAGTCGTTCCGGGTCGTGCAGCAGCAGGTTCGGTCTTTTGTAGGTGGCAAAACGGCGCGCAAAGCCAAGCGTCAACCTGTCGGGATCAAACAGATGCCTGGCACCTTCAATAGCCTGGGGCGACGCGCCTGACACGGCCAGTTGCCTGGGCAATCGTTCGCGAGCATAGTCAACAAGCGCAGTGCTGCGCGCAGCGCGAAATCGCCAGAGATCGGCATCCGGGATACAGCGAACATCCTGTTCAAGGGTTTCCGTCGTACCCAGCCAACGCTCCTTGCCGCAGGCCTCGGTCCAGAGTTTGTCGGCCGCCGCCGAGTCCCAGGTCGGTGTATGGACACCATTGGTCACGTATCCGATCGGCACTTCGTCCGCCGGCCAGCGAGGAAAGAGTGGCTGAAAGAGGTGTCGGCTCACCTTGCCATGCAGACGGCTCACGCCATTGACCGCCCCACTCCCGCGGATCGCCATAAAGGCCATATTGAAAGGTTCCGACGCGTCGTCCGGATTCTGGCGACCCAGGGCCAGCAAATCGTGAAGTGTTATGCCTAGCTCCTGTTCGGCATAACCCCCGGCGTATTGTTCGATCATGGCGGGATCGAAACGATCGAAGCCGGCGGCCACTGCCGTGTGGGTCGTGAAGAGATTGCCGGCTCGCGTAGCGGCTAGCGCGACCTGGAATGACTGCGCGTTGTCTTGCATGAAACTGCGGGCGCGTTCCAGTACCGCAAACGCCGCATGCCCTTCATTCAAGTGGCAGACTTCCGGCCGGATGCCGAGCGCCGTGAGCACTCGCCAGCCGCCAATCCCGAGCAACAGTTCCTGCTTGAGGCGCAACTCGGATCCACCGCCATATAACTCACTGGTAATGCCTCGATGCGCGGGGTAATTCGCCGCGTCATTGCTGTCCAGCAAGTACAGCTTCACGCGGCCGACCTGAGCTTGCCAGGCGCGCAGCCAGACCGAGTAACCGGGTAGCGCGACCTCCAGGCGCAACCACTCCCCATTTTCCTGACGCAAAGGCGTGATCGGCAGTTGTCCGGGATCGTTATACGGGAAGAGTGCCTGTTGTGCACCATCCTTGTCGATGACCTGGCGAAAAAAGCCTTGCTGATAGAGCAGCCCCACACCGATGACGGGAACGCCCAGATCGCTGGCGGCCTTGAGTTGATCGCCGGCCACGTTGCCCAGTCCACCCGAATAAATGGGCAGCGCGTCGCTCAACATGTATTCCATGCTGAAATAGGCGACACAGCGCAACTGCGAATGGGGGTAAGTTTGCTGAAACCACGCCGGTGCCTCCGTCGCATCCCGCCTGGCCTGCACCAGATCGTCAACGATTTTTCGAAATGCCGGATCGGCTAGAAAACACTGGAGTTTCGCCCGTGAAACTGTCTGCAAGACGACCCATGGGTTATGCGTGACCTCCCACAGCGCAGGATCCAGCTGGCGCCACACTTGGTCGGTGGCATGATTCCACGAGGAACGCAGATCCAGGGCAAGCTCGACCAGGGAGTCGTATCCCTCTAAACTTGTAAATGAAAGGCGTTCTTTTGGGTGAATGATTCGTGGTTGTTCGCTCATAGAGTCTCCTTCAAATTGGCCCAAAGGCCTCGGGCTTCGGCTTCGGACTGTTCGGTGGCTGCGCTCTCGTTACTGTAGCCCCTCAACCGCCATGTCGCCTTCCTTGCCCAGCGCGAGAAGACGAGGCATGGCACCATCGGCAGCCAGCAGCTGAGCCCCGGGAACAAGAGTGTGGTAGCCATCCGCTCGCGAGCCCATGCCGCTGGTGTTCTTTACATCTCGCTCTTTCACAGGAATATCCTCGCGTAGTTTCTCCGCTCTCCGAACTGGGGCGGTTACCGACACTCGGATACGGACCAATGGGCGACATTTTTGGTCACTGGCGAGACGGCGACTGACGATCAGCGAATGACTCTTGACAGTCCATTGCGGTCCTAGACTGACACAGGTGTTGACCGAGGGCTGCTGGCCGATAACTGCAGGTGCAGGCCGTCCTGCTGGCGAGGTGCAGGCGTGGCTGCATCGCCTGCTGGGTGAGGCTTTGCAGGCTCAGGCGAAGAGGCATGGGGCCGACAAGAGCCAGCCGTCGAGCTGGTTTTTTAGCCTGTGCCGTTACGCGGTAACAAAGCCGGTAGAGCTTGTTTTGTGGCTTGGCCACCGGGTAACAGAACGCCTTGGGATGGTTCCCCTCGTCCTTCTAATGCTATTGTTTTAATAGCTACAAATCAACTCTTTATTGGTCTGTCCGGAGGGGATCGAACCCACGACCCTCAGCTTAGAAGGCTGATGCTCTATCCAACTGAGCTACGGACAGATATAAAAAAAGCCCACGAAGTGAGCTTTTTTTAATGGATTTTTTTGGTCGGAGTACAAGGATTCGAACCTTGGACCCCCTGGTCCCAAACCAGGTGCGCTACCAGGCTGCGCCACACTCCGCCAAGCGACAAATTATAGCCCGAAAAAATCAGAATTGAGCACCCGGGTCCAATTTTTCGCAGCGTGTCCCAGCAGAACCTGGTCAATCGCACCTTGGGAAGGCCCGGATCATCCGTGCTCGAGCGCAGCGCCGGCAGGGCCTGGCCGCCCATCTCCTATCCTGGTTTTCAGCCGGGCGTTGACAGAGGGAGCCATTTCCGAGCGCGATCAATGTGCCCTCTGATTGACACAGATCAACGGTCATCGTCACAGATCAGCGTATTATTTTTTGTTTCGTGATCGCCCCGTTTTCTGAGGCGCTCATCATCAGACTTACACCGCCATGGAATCTTCAACGCTTCTTACCCATGCCTCGGGGCCTGCCGACCCTGCCGTCGGCCACCCGACCCCCCTGGAACTGGTCTGCCCAGCCGGCAGCCTGCCGGCCCTGAAAGCTGCCGTCGACAACGGCGCGAGCTGTGTCTACCTGGGCCTGCGTGACGCGACCAACGCGCGCAATTTCGCCGGCCTCAATTTCGACGAGGCTGCCATCGCCGCAGGCGTGCGCTATGCCCATGAGCACGGTTGCAAGGTGTTCATGGCACTCAATACCTACCCGCAGGCGTCCCATTCCGAACCTTGGCGCACGGCGCTGGACAAGGCGGTGGATCTGGGCGTGAATGCCGTCCTCCTGGCCGACCCGGGTCTCATGCAGTATGCCGCCACGCGCTATCCGCAACTGCGCCTGCACCTGTCGGTGCAAGGCTCGGCCACCAATTACGACGCCATCAACTTTTACCGCGAGCAGTTCGGCGTGGTGCGCGCCGTGCTGCCGCGCGTGCTGTCGCTGGCGCAGGTGGAGCAGGTGATCGACAAGACGTCGGTGGAGATCGAGGTCTTCGGCTTTGGCAGCCTTTGTGTCATGGTGGAGGGCCGCTGCGCGCTGTCATCCTATGTGACGGGCGAGGCACCCAACACGCACGGCGTGTGCTCGCCGCCCAAGGCTGTGCGCTGGCAGGAAACACCCAAGGGCCTGGAGTCGCGCCTCAATGGCGTGCTCATTGATCGCTATGCCGATGGCGAAAACGCCGGCTACCCGACGCTGTGCAAGGGACGCTTCGACGTGGAGCAGGATGAAAGCTATTACGCCATCGAGGAGCCCACCAGCCTGAACACGCTGGAGTTGTTGCCGCAACTCCTGAAGATGGGCGTGCGCGCCATCAAGATCGAGGGGCGCCAGCGCAGCCCGGCCTATGTGGCGCAGGTGACCAAGGTATGGCGTGAAGCGATTGACCATTGTGTTGCCAATCCGCACCGTTATGCGCCCAAGCCGGCGTGGATGACCAGCCTCGATAAAGTGGCCGAGGGCCAGCAGCACACGCTGGGCGCCTACCACAGGCCCTGGAAATAATTTCTTGAACCAACCAACCACTGGCCGGGAAGGCCGGAAACCCGCACCATGAAACTTGCCCTGGGCCCATTGCTGTACTACTGGCAGCGCGATGCTGTTTTTGCCTTTTACAACGCCATGGCCGCGACGCCGGTCGATGTGGTGTACCTTGGCGAGACCGTCTGCTCGCGCCGTCATGAGCTTCGCCTGGCCGACTGGCTGGAGATTGCCGCACGCCTGCAGGGTGCGGGCAAGGAGGTGGTGCTTTCCACGCAGGTGCTGCTGGAGTCTGGCACCGATGTCAGCACGATGCACCGGATCACGGGCAACGGCGACTTCCGGGTCGAAGCCAACGACATGGGCGCCGTGCACTGCTTGGCGGGCAAGGTGCCGTTTGTGGCCGGGCCGCACCTCAACCTCTACAACCTGGCCTCACTGCAATGGATGGTCACCCTGGGGGCCAGCCGCTGGGTCATGCCGCTGGAGATGAAACGCGACGATCTGGCCCTGCTGCAGCAAGGCCGCCCCGCCGGGCTGCAGACCGAGGTCTTTGCCTATGGCCGCATGCCGCTGGCCTATTCGGCGCGCTGCTTCACGGCTCGGCACCGCAACCTGCCCAAGGACGACTGCCGTTTCAGTTGCCTGGATCACCCCGACGGCCTGATGCTCAAGACGCGCGAGCGCGAAGAATTTCTGGTGCTCAACGGGACGCAAACGCAGTCCGCGCGGGTCTACAACCTGGTCAACGAGCTGGATGACATGCGCGCGCTGGGGGTTGATGTGCTTCGCCTGAGCCCGCAGGCGCAGCACACCGCGGAGGTGATCGAGGTATTCGATGCCGCGCGCAAGCAGGCGCTGGGACCGCAGGAGGCACTGGCGCGCTTGCAGCCACTCATGCCTGACCAGATATGTAATGGCTTCTGGCACGGCCGCCCGGGTATGGCGCAGGTGACGCCAGCCACACAAGTGGCGCAGAGCGTGGTAGTCTGAGCGTCATGTACTACGGAGAGCGCTTCAACAGCATCAGTCACCTCTTGGGAGCGGCTCTGGCGGTCGCTGGCTCATCGCTGCTGATCGTGCTCGCGGCGCGCCTGGGCGACCCCTGGAAAATTGTCAGCTTCAGCGTTTACGGCAGCATGCTGGTGGTGTTGTACGTGTTTTCCACGCTCTACCACAGCGTGCGTGGCCGTGCCAAGGATGTACTGCGCAAGTTTGACCACTGCTCCATCTATTTGCTCATTGCCGGCAGCTACACGCCGTTTGCGCTGGTGTCGCTGCGCGGGGCCTGGGGCTGGTCGCTGCTGGGCGTGGTGTGGGGCTTGGGCCTGTTCGGCATCCTGCAGGAGATATGGCTCGCCAAGGGCGCGCGCGTGCTCTCGCTCGTCATCTATGTCCTCATGGGCTGGCTGGCCCTGGTGGCGGTATCACCGCTATGGCAAGCCCTGACGCCCGCAGGCTTTGCCTGGCTGGCTGCCGGCGGGGTTTTCTACACCGTGGGAATATTTTTTTATGCCACCGACCACAAGCTGCGCCACGGCCATGGCCTGTGGCACCTGTTTGTGCTTGCCGGCAGCATCTGCCATTTTTTTACTGTGCTGCTCTACGTGGCCTGACTGTCTGGATCGCCATGAAATCGCCCTCTTCCTTTGTGCTGCCAGAACGCTTGGGAGCGTTGCTGGGACGCCTGCCGGCCTATCCGGGTTCGGCGCTGCTGGTGAGCGCGCTCAATCTCGGGCTGGCGCAGCACCTTCCGACTGACGTGCTCCAGTTGCTGCTGTACAAAAAGCTGCGCATCCATGTTCGCGATGCGCGCCTGACGTTTGATTTCGAATGGACCGGTCAGCGCTTCGCGGCCTGCCCCAAGCAGCAAGGCACCGACCTGACCATCGCTGCCAGCGCGCAT
>Ga0155550_1268_pt2 | contig 19221 bp, 17 predicted proteins | sample RifCSPhighO2_12_FD_107207 | JGI IMG/M metagenome (GOLD analysis project Ga0155550, IMG submission 107207) | Burkholderiales bacterium RIFCSPHIGHO2_12_FULL_61_11
CAGGGCCTGGCCATGGTGCTGACCGGCACCGACTTGTACCGCGACATCCACAGCGACGAAGCAGCGCAGCGCTCGCTGGCGCTGGCGCAGCGGCTGGTTGTGTTGCAGGGACGCGGACCCGATGCGCTGCCAGCAGCGTTGCGTCCGAAAGCACGTGTGATCTTCCAATCGACCCGCGCGCGGCAGGCGCTGGTTAAATCGCAAAAGCATTTGCGCGCCGTCATGGTCGGGCATCTGCGCGATGAAAAATCGCCGCAAACCCTGTTTGCCGCCGCCCGGCTGCTCAAGGATGATCCCACGCTATTCATTGACCACATCGGCGATGCGTTGGAACCGGCGCTGGGCGAGGCAGCCCGCGCCACCGCCGCCGCATGCCCGCACTACCGCTGGCTGGGTGGCCTGGCGCACGAAGCCACGCGCCGCCGTATCCAGCGTGCGCATGTGCTGGTGCACGCCAGCCGCATCGAGGGCGGTGCCCACGTCATCATGGAGGCGGTATGCAGCGGCACGCCGGTGCTGGCATCGCGCATTGCCGGCAACCAGGGCATGCTGGGCGATGACTATGTGGGCTATTTTGAGCTGGACGATGCGCAGGCACTGGCCGGGCTGCTGCGGCGCTGCCGCGACAGTCAAACAAACCCTGGCAGTGCAGGCTGGCTGGCCCGTCTGAATGCACAATGCGCGCAGCGCGCCCGGCTGTTCACGCCCGACGCGGAGCGCGCCGCGCTGCTGCAACTGGTCACCGAACTGCTGGTCTCTCCATGAACCGATTTGTCATTGCCAACGAAGTGAAGCAATCCATGGCCCCGGAATGCATGGGTCGCCACGCTGGCCGTCATTGCGAGGAGCGAAGCGACGCGGCAATCGCGACGACGGAAGCAGGGTGTTTTCACCATTTCCTCATCCCCAGGGACTGACATGCAATCACGGGACCAACCCGTCCTGCGCGATATCGTATTGGTCGGCGGTGGCCACAGCCATGTGGGCGTGCTCAAGAGCTTTGGCATGAAGCCGCTGCCCGGCGTGCGGCTGACCGTGATCTGCCGCGACACGCACACGCCCTACTCGGGCATGCTGCCGGGCTACATTGCCGGCCACTACAGCTACGACGACGTGCACATCGACCTGAGCACGCTGGCCGCGTTTGCCGGTGCACGCTTTTTTCGTGACGAAGTCATCGACCTGGACCGGGCGGGCGGGAAGGTGATTTGCCGCAATCGGCCGCCCGTGCCCTACGACCGGCTGTCCATCAACATCGGCTCGACGCCGCAGATGAGCCAGGTCGCTGGCGCTGCCGAGCATGCGGTGGCGGTCAAGCCGATTCACCTTTTCAACCAGCGCTGGCTCGCCCTGCTGGAGCGCGTGCAGCGCCATGCGGGCAAAACGCGCATTGCCATAGTCGGGGCCGGGGCCGGCGGCGTGGAGCTGACGCTGGCGATGCAGTACCGGCTGCGGCGCGAATTGCAGGCGCTGGGGCGCGACCCGAACGAGCTGAGCTTTCACCTCTTCAGCAGCGCTGCCAACATTTTGCCGACGCACAACCGCCGCGTGCGCCGCAGCTTCGAGCGTGTTCTGAGCGAGCGGCAGGTGGTGCTGCACGCCAGCAGCGAAGTCACCCAGGTCGGCGCGGCCAGCCTGCAAACGGCTGACGGCGAGGTGCTGGACATGGACGAAGTCGTCTGGGTCACGCAAGCCGGCGGCGCGCCCTGGCTGCGCCAGACCGGACTGGCACTTGACGACGCGGGTTTCATCCAGGTCAACGAGCACCTGCAAAGCCTGAGCGACCCGCATGTTTTTGCGGCGGGCGATATCGCCGCGCTGATGAGCCGTCCGCTGGAAAAAGCCGGTGTGTTCGCGGTGCGCCAGGGCAAGCCGCTGGCGGCCAATCTGCGCCGCTCGGTGCAAGGCGCGCCGCTGCTGAGCTACCGGCCGCAGCGCCAATGGCTGGCGCTCATCAGCACCGGCGACCGCCATGCCGTGGCCTCGCGCGGGCCATTGAGCTGGCAAGGCGACTGGGTCTGGCGCTGGAAAGACTGGATCGACCGGCGCTTCATGAACAGGTTTCAGTCTTTTCCGGCGATGGACGAGGCCGCGCCAGGCCAGCCGCCAGCCGTCAAGCTGGAGCACGAGGAAGCCGCGCAGGCGATCTCGGCGATTGCCATGCGCTGCGGCGGCTGCGGCGCCAAGGTCGGCGCGTCGGTGCTGTCGCGCGCGCTCGGTGCGCTGCAGCCGATAGCGCGCGACGACGTGCTGATCGGCCTGCACGCCCCGGATGACGCCGCCGTGGTGCGCGTGCCGCCGGGCAAGGCCATGGTGCACACCGTCGATTTTTTCCGCGCCTTCATCGACGACCCCTACCTCTTCGGCAAGGTGGCTGCCAACCATGCGCTGGGCGATATTTTTGCCATGGGCGGCCAGGCGCAATCGGCCACGGCGATTGCCACCGTGCCGGCGGGGCTGGAGGCCAAGGTCGAGGATGCCGTGTTCCAGATGATGTCGGGCGCGGTTGAAGTGCTCAATGAAGCGGGCTGCGCGCTGGTTGGCGGGCACACCGGCGAAGGCAAGGAGCTGGCGCTGGGCTTTGCCATCAATGGCCTGGTCGATGAAGACCTGCACAGCGTGATGCGCAAAGGCGGCATGCGGCCGGGCGACGTACTGATTCTGACCAAAGCCATTGGCACCGGCACGCTGTTTGCGGCGTATGCCCGGCTGCAAACGCGCGGCCGCTGGATTGATGCGGCGCTGGAGTCGATGATTCAGTCGAACCGGCTGGGCGCGCAATGCCTGCAGGCGCATGGCGCGACGGCCTGCACCGACCTGACCGGCTTTGGCCTGCTCGGCCACCTGGTCGAGATGACCCGGCCCTCGGGCGTGGATATAGAGCTGGAGCTGGCCGCGCTGCCGCTGCTCGAGGGCGCGCTGGAGACCAGCGCCGCCGGAATTTTGAGCTCGCTGCAGCCCGCCAATGTGCGCCTGCGCCGCGCGCTGCGCAATCAGGCCGAGGCCGTGAGCCACCCGAACTACCCGCTGATTTTTGATCCGCAAACCGCGGGCGGCCTGCTGGCAACCGTGCCCGCAGACCGGGCCGAAGCCTGCATTGCCGAACTGCGCGGCCTCGGTTACAGCAAAACCGCAGCGATTGGCCGGGTGCTGGCGCAAGGCGATGCGCTGGAACCCATCGTTCTCAAATGCTGAGCTCGCACTGCGCTACGGCCGCACGCGCGCAAGGCATGAGGCAGCCCCTAATCCATCAAAACAAACAACACAGCCAATGACTGCAGCATCCGTAGCCGAAATCACTCCGGGCACGTCAGAACAGCCTCTGAAGCCGGTTGTTTGAACCGGCACGCGGTGCGCACAAGTCAATGCCCATGAAGTTGCGCAGCGCCTGGGAGTCGTAGACGCGTCTTCCAGGCTCAGACCGACTTGCGTGCGGCCGGCCGCCTGGCTGACGCTGGCTTGTCCGCTGTGCTCGAGGCTTTCTTGCCAGCAGGTCTTGCAGCGGTTTTGGCAGCCGGGGCTTTGCTGCTCATTTTCTGAATATTCTTGTTGAGTTCATCGATGCGTTCAGCCAGCAGGTCCACCTCTTTGGCGGAGGGGACGCCGAGCTTCTTCAGCGCCTTGGCAACGCGCTCTTCGAAAATGTTTTCCAGCTTGTCCCACTGATGGCCCGCCTTTGACTGAATCTCGTTGGCCATTTTGGCCATTTTGCTGGTGGCTTCAGTCATTCTTTCTTCCGCAACCGCTTGCGTCTTGCGCTGGATCGACAGACCTTCCTTCACCAGCGATTCAAACACCTTGCCGCCTTCTTCCTGCGCTTTGGAAAAAGCGCCCAAGCCGGCCAGCCAGATTTGCTGGGCTGACTCCTTGACCGTTCCCGACGATTGCGGGCCGGCATTTTCGTCGGCACTGGTTTTGTGCGTTTTCTTGGTCATGAGTGACTCCTGACAGATTGGGTTAGTGGAATAGTGAGAAAGCCTGATGCAAGCCAACGGCTGCACCCGGTCAAAAATATAACCCTTCCATGCCCCGGTGTTTAGGGGCTGGCTTCTAGAAAGTCTGGAGTCGGTCGGCCTTGGGGCGTTGAAAGCAAGACTGAACCCTGCATTATCAAAATTGTGCGCTGACGCTGGTGCTGCCAGGCGCCCGACAGCCCCAGGAGCCAGTAGGAGTTAAATCAGGAAATCCTGGCGGCTGCGGCCGGCTGCCACCTGGGCTGCCAGCCAGTTCGGCGATTTGCCGCGACCGGTCCAGGTTTTTCCGCTGACGGGATCCTGGTATTTGGGCGGTACAACAGTTCGTTTGTCACTTGATGCCCGCTTGCCGGGCGCCTTGCCCGAAAAACCCAACTCCGCAGCACTCAAGCCATGGGCTTTGATTAACTCCCTGGCCGCGGCAATGGCTTGAATCCGTTCACCCCTGCGCTCCTCCTCAAGTTTTTTTCGCAGCGCGCTGACCTTGGCTTCGGCTTCGTTGATTTGCTGCTGTAATTCGTTAAATTTCGACATGGGCATGTTGTCCTTATAAGAGTTGAGAAGTAGCCGGTTTGAAAAAAATGCAATTTAAATAATGCGGAATCAGTATATTTGATTAAGCTTGATTTTTCACAGGATTGCGAAAGAATGCGGCATTTTAATAATGCTCTTTGCGTCGTCAGTTCGGGGTGCTGCGGTCATATAAGGCACCACGCAGCAAATACAAAAAATCGCGAGCATCCCGCCAACGGCCGCACCGTCTGTGCTTACCCTGTCGATTTATACGGGAACGGGCCACGTAGAAACAGGCCACGTAGAATAAGCATCAGTCACAGTCTGCAAAAGAATTGATGGAAGAAATTCACCCCCCCATCGAGCCCCAATCAAATTAACCCAGCGGCTTGACGCCGCGCCATTCATCAGCTTATGACCCTTCTCGTTACCGGCGGTGCCGGATTTATTGGCACAAACTTCGTCCTTGACTGGCTGGCGCAATCCGACGAGCCTGTCATCAACCTTGATAAACTCACTTACGCCGGCAATCTTGAATCGCTGGCCAGTCTGCAGGGCGATGCCCGGCATGTTTTTGTGCCGGGCGATATTGGCGACAGCGCGCTGGTGAACAGCCTGCTGGCCAGCTACCGGCCGCGCGCCGTCCTCAATTTTGCCGCCGAATCGCACGTAGACCGCTCCATCCACAGCCCCGAAGACTTCATCCAGACCAACATCGTCGGCACCTTCCGCTTGCTGGAGGCAGTGCGCGCCTACTGGAGCGGTTTGGCAGCCGATGAGAAATCAGCGTTTCGCTTGCTGCATGTCTCCACCGACGAGGTTTACGGCTCGCTTGGCGCGGCTGATCCCGCCTTTACCGAAACCCACCGCTACCAGCCCAACAGCCCCTACAGCGCCAGCAAGGCCGCCAGCGACCACTTGGTGCGCGCCTACCACCACACTTACGGCCTGCCAGTGCTCACCACCCATTGCAGCAACAATTACGGCCCTTATCATTTCCCGGAAAAGCTCATTCCGCTGCTGATCGTCAACGCGCTGGCAGGCATTGCGCTGCCGGTGTATGGCGACGGCATGCAGGTGCGCGACTGGCTCTATGTGAAAGACCATTGCAGCGCCATCCGCCGCGTGCTGCAAGCCGGGCGGCTGGGCGAAACCTACAACGTGGGCGGCTGGAACGAAAAACCCAACATCGAAATCGTCCACACCATCTGCGACCTCCTTGACGAACTGGTCCCGCCGGCCACTCGTAACTTGCCATTCGCAAGTTACCGCGCCCTCATCACCAGCGTCAAAGACCGGCCCGGCCACGACCGCCGCTACGCCATCGACGCCAGCAAGCTGGAGCGCGAGCTGGGCTGGACGCCGGCGGAAACCTTCGACACCGGCATCCGCAAAACGGTGCAGTGGTATCTGGCCAACCCCGAGTGGGTGGCGCATGTGCAAAGCGGCGCTTACCGGGCATGGGTGCAAACTCAATACGCAGCGGCATGAAAATCCTGTTGCTCGGCAAAGCCGGTCAGGTCGGCTGGGAACTGCAACGCAGCCTGGCGCCATTGGGCGAGTTGGTCGCGCTCGATCGCCATGACACGGACTTGTGCGGTGACCTTGCCAACCTGCAAGGTCTGGCCGCAACGGTGCGGCAGGTGCGGCCCGACCTCATCGTCAATGCCGCCGCCCACACCGCCGTCGACAAAGCCGAAAGCGAACCCGAGCTGGCCCGGCAGATTAATGCGCTGGCTCCTGGCGTGCTGGCCCACGAAGCGCAAAAGCTCGGCGCCTGGCTGGTGCATTACTCCACCGACTACGTTTTTGACGGCAGTGGCAACCAGCCGTGGCTTGAATCAGACAGGGCCGCGCCGCTCAGCGTTTACGGCCAGACCAAGCTTGAAGGCGAGCAACTGATTGCGGCCAACTGCAGCCAGCACCTGATTTTTCGCACCAGTTGGGTCTATGCCGTGCGCGGCGGAAACTTTGCCAAAACCATGCTGCGCCTGGCGCAGCAGCGCGAACGCCTCAGCGTCATCGATGACCAATGGGGCGCGCCCACCGGAGCCGAGCTATTGGCCGATGTGACGGCGCACGCTATCCGCCAGGTGCTGCAGCATCCGCAAGATGCGGGCCTGTACCACTTGGCGGCGGCTGGCGCAACCACCTGGCATGGGTATGCAAAGCACGTTCTAGCCCAATCAGCACGGTCGCAAGAAGCTATTAAAATAGTAGCAAAAGAAGTGCTGCCAGTGCCCGCCAGCGCTTTTCCCACACCAGCGAAGCGCCCGCACAACTCGCGCCTCAATACCGCCAGGCTGCAAGCCACCTTTGGCTTGGTGCTACCCGCCTGGCAGCAGGGCGTGGACCGCATGCTGGACGAAATGTTTGACCGGGAAAGAATGGAAATCCGGCCCTGATGACCCATGGGATTTTTGTATCGATCGGTTAATTAATGCGTGTTATGTGACATCTTGAAACATTCCTCCTAAAACTTGGCGCTCATGGAGTTCATCCTAGCAAGTCTGGACAGTCGTGAAATAAACTTTTTTTCCATGCCCAGAAAAGTTGTTTAACTTTAAAGGGAGTTCATCATGAATATCAAGTTGAATGTCAAGAGCCTACCCGTCATCGCCATCGCTCTGGCCGCCTTGGTGGCGGGCAGTGTCCAGGCCGCAGATCCGGCAGCCCCCAAAACACGCGCTGAAGTCAAGGCAGAACTGCTTGAGGCCCAGCGCGCGGGCGACCTGTACGTAGGCGGCGAATCAGATATGAAGGTCAAAGAGCTCATCATGAAGCGCTACCCCGTCAAGGCAGTCGGAGAGGGTAAAAGCCGGGCGCAAGTTCAGGCTGAACTGCGCGAAGCCCAGCGCACGGGCAATATCATCGTGGGCGGCGAATTGGACAAGATGATGTATGAGCTATTTCCCAGCCGCTATGCGCCAAAAGCTGCTGGACCGACCCGCTCCCGCGCTGACGTGAAGGCCGAGCTGGCTGAAGCCCAAAGTAAAGGCGAAATCAGCGTGGGCGGCGAGGGGGATTGGAAACTCAAGGACGTCTTTCCCCGCCGCTCTGCGCCCAAGGCGAAGGCTAAATAAGCAGCGCTGACGCGGTGGCTGGCACCAGAGCGTTGCCACCGCGTTGTTTCCATGGAGGTGACGCCGACGACGCGACTAAACCCGGTGCGCCACTGTCGTCATGAGCTTGGCTGCCGAGCGCATGAGCGCCCTCACGGGTGCGGGCAAGGGCATCGCGCCTGCCTCTTCGGCGGCGCGCGCATGCTGGGCCTCGTCGTCTTTCATTTGCGCCACGATGGCGCGCGATTCGTGGTCGCCTTCAGGCAAAAGCGTCAGGTGACTCGCCAAATGCGCTTCCACCTGACGCTCGGTTTCCACCACAAACCCCAGGCTCACGCGGTCGCCCAGCCGACTGGCGACCAGGCCGAGCCCAAAGGCGCCGGCGTACCACAACGGATTAAGCAGCGAATGGCGCGCGCCCAGCTCATCGAGCCGGTCCTGGGTCCAGGCCAGGTGATCGCCTTCTTCCTTGCTGGCCTGCAGAAATTTTTCGCGTAAAACCGGGTCGCGGGTTCCCAGTGCCTGAGCGGCATAGAGCGCCTGCGCGCAGACCTCGCCCACATGGTTGACGCGCATCAGCGCACCCGACAACGCCTTGTCTTTGGTGCTCAAGTGGGTCGCCTCGGCGGCCACCATGGGGCAGCCTCTGGAGGCGCGGGGTTTGGCAAAGAGCGTGCGCAGCGCACCGTCCGCGGCGTTCAGTGCGGAATCAAGTGAAGGTTTCATGGGCTCAATGGTAGCGACTACGTGGAAATATAAAAATGGCAACAAAAAAGCCCCCAAAAAGGAGGCTTTAAAGTGCGGCGATTCGGGCCGCAAGGCCGAAACCGGTGCTCAGAAGGCGTGGCGGATGCCAAAGGCGAGGCTGGTGGAGTCGGTGCCGGCAGAGGACGTCACGCCGCCCAGAAAGGCAGCGCCGCCGGGTGCTGCCTGGCCATTGCCTTTGTTGTTGAAGCGTGTCAGCACTGCATTCAGGTTGGTGCGTTTGGATAAGGCATAGATGTAAGCCAGGCCGTAGGAATCGGTGTCGGCATCGCTGGCCCGCTGGTCGTCCAATCGGTTGAAGGCAACGACCACGGTGTGAACGCCGCTGCTGAGGCGATAGCCGATATGCATGAGTCTGGCATCTTGCTTGAACGCATTGTTGTATGCCATTTGATAGGCTGCTCCTATTGTTGCAGCGCCAGCAGCACCGAACGGCGTTACGAGAGCGGGATTATTCCCGACCAGGACGCCAATCGAGGACAGGCCTGTCGGATGGTCGTCCTTGACGGTCGCGTAGAGGCCGTACAAGCTTCCTGGGCCCACCTCAACCGACGCGCCGAGCACGTTGTCCTCCAGGGAGTCCTGACCCAGCTCATTCTTGCGCTGGTTGCGGCCAAAACCCACTGAAAATCTGTCGCCCTTGTAAATCACCATGCCGCCCCAGAAGCGGCCCGCGGAATTGTTGCCCGCCACCTCGCCGGCGCCATACATCAAGGTGGCGGTAATGCCGCCCGCCTTGATGCCGTATTGCAGGGTATTGCTCAAGCGAATGTCAAAAGCTGGGGGGAAGCTGGCGACCTGACCGACCGCCAGGCTCGACTGCGTTTGCAAAGCGTCAAACGATGCGCCAACCGTGAAGCCGGGCGTGTATTGACGTCCCAGCGTCAATGCGCCGAAGGAGGTAATCAGGCCGGCATAGGACTGTCGGTCAAACAGGCGGTTGCCCGAGGCGCCGACATTGACGCCCAAATTGCTGGCAATCACGCTGTTAACGCCGGGAATGACGGATGGCGCAACCACAGCCGCCAGACCGGTGAGTCCAAGCCCGGCAGCGCTGGACATGCGATCAGGCAGCTGCATGCCAGACGCTGGCGTATTGGACATAGCGCCCGTATCCAGCTCGAACCGGTTTTCCAGCGTAAAAATGGCCTTGTAACCACCGCCAAGATCTTCAACGCCCCTCAGGCCCCAGCGCGAACCATCCATGATGCCGCTGGCAATGGCGGTGGAAGACCCATTTTTCAGGCCGGTCACATAGTTGATGCCGCCATCCGCAATGCCATACAGGGTCACGATGCTTTGCGCCATGGCGGCCGTGGTCGACAGCAGGCCCATCATGGCGCTTGCAACAAGAGTCAGTTTTTTCATGGAGTTTCCGGGAGTTTGTAATAAAAGGTGAAATCTTCGCAGCAACCGTGAATTCTCAGGCTAGTTCGATGGATGGGAGATTGATGGCGAAGCGTCATCCGTATTTTTTGGATCGGCGTGGTAATCGGGCGACAGATCATGCGCTTGCCATCGCTGACCAGTGAAGCTGCCATGGATCTGCCGGCGTCTCCGCGAACTCAAAAAAATGTCGCGCTCGCGAAAAGCCGAGCTGGCTTGAGAGGGCTGTGTTGTATAGGGTCCACGGCGAAGCTTTTGAATGTGGCGCAAGTGCAACGAATTAACATTTTTACGGAGGATTTCTTTGCGCAACGCTGCCCGGTCTGGTGCAATAGACCCAACTTCCCGAAAGGGGGTTGGCCCGGGCCTCTGGTGGCGCTACCAGGACGAAAGTCTGAAATAGTCCCCATACCGGAGCCCTATGTTTAACCTTGGAGAAACTCTCAATGATGAAAAAATCCCTTATCGCGCTGGCTGTGCTGGCTGCATCCGGCGCCGCAATGGCCCAATCCTCTGTCACCCTGTACGGCCGCGTTGACGCCGCCCTGGCTGGCACGAAAACAACGCTTGGTGGCGTTGGCACTCGGCAAACAGGTATCCAGGACGGCGCCGGTGCTGGCCTGACCGGCAGCCGTTGGGGCATCAGAGGCAGCGAAGACCTGGGCGGTGGTTTGAAAGCCAACTTCATGCTGGAAAACCGCTTCAATGTGGATAATGGCACGAGTAGTGTCACTCCTTTCTTCGCCGGCAGCAGCTATGTGTCCTTGAGCAGTGGGTTCGGCGAAGTCAAGCTTGGCCGCACTTACACCCCGCTATTTTACGTCCGCGGCATTGCCCAGCTCAACAACCTTTGGGATACGGCCTTCACCCCAACCGTGGGCGTTAACGGTGTTGGCGGAGATTACGCCATCCGTGGCGATAACAGCGTTACTTACGATTCACCAAAATTCGGCGGCTTCAAAGGCTCTGCCATGTACGCTTTCGGCGAAAACAAGACTGCGACGACCGATGCTTCTAGCATTGCCGGTCTGAACCTCATGTACGCCAATGGCCCCGTGGCAGTCGCCTATGCCCATCAAAGGGAAGAAACACGGGTCGGTCTGGTGAACGCAAACAACAAGTTCAACACCCTCGCTGCGGCCTATGACTTCGGTGTGGCTGCTTTGAGCGCTGGCTACAACCACCGCAAGGGTGATGCTCCTTTGGCTACCGCCGGCAAAGACAGGGAATACAGCATTGGTGTGAACGTCCCCGTGAAGGCCTTTGCATTCTCGGCTGGCTACGCTCATTCCAAGTATGAAAATGGTCCTTTGACCACCAAGGGTAAAGGCTTTGCCTTGGGCGCAAAGTACTCCCTGTCCAAGCGCACGACGCTGTACACCGGCTACAAACGTGTCAAGGTTGACACCGGTGTTGCTGCTGCTGAGCAAAAGATCACCTTGCTCTCCGCTGGCGTTCGCCACGACTTCTGATTTGAAGCTGGTCTAGCACCAGTTTCCTAGGAAGAACCAGGAAGCCGCTTCGGGGAAACCCGGAGCGGCTTTTTTTATGGCAAAGGCGCGCAGAGTCGAGGTCGGGTTAATCATCGGGGTCTGAGTCCAATGGATTTCCGCTTTTGTCATTGCGATTGCCGCGTCGCTTCGCTCTTCGCAAGGACGGCCGGCCCGGCAATCCTCTCCCGTCGTTGCCAGCGCAGCGCGGCAATCCGTGTCCCTGCCTTATCCGCGATGGATCGCCACGCTGCGCTCACGCTGACGAACCGGGGCGTGGATCGCCAAGCTGCGGCCTCGCAGCAACGGAAATATCATCATTTTCACAATCTTTTTATGCGTGGAGGAAAATGGCATGGATCGTCCATGCCAATGGCGTCCAGCAAGGAAGAACATGAGGTATCCCGTTATTGACGACAACCCCCTTCAGCCGCTTTCGGGTGCGTCCTCCCGCCTGCCGGGCTTGCGCGCCAATGGCCGCGCTTTTTCCCATATCGCGCTATTCCACCGGGAGCTGACGGCGTTTCGGCGCGACTTGCACGCGCACCCTGAGCTCGGCTTCGAAGAGGTCTACACTTCCAGCCGGGTGGCGCATGCGCTCAAGCTGTGCGGCGTGGACGAGGTGCACACGGGCATCGCCAAGACCGGCGTGGTGGCGGTTATCAGGGGCCAGAAAACCGGCACCGCCTTCAAGACCGCGCTGACCTCCAGGCTGCGGCCCATGGTGGGCTTGCGCGCCGACATGGATGCGCTGCCCATGACCGAACACAACGAGTTTGGCTGGAAATCTGCCAAGGCCGGGCTGATGCACGGCTGCGGCCACGACGGCCACACCGCCATGCTGGTGGGCGCGGCGCGCTATCTGGCTGAAACGCGCCGCTTTGCCGGCGACGCGGTGCTGGTGTTTCAGCCCGCCGAAGAAGGGCGCGGCGGCGCCGACGCGATGGTTAAGGACGGGCTGTTTGAACGCTTTCCGGTGCAGTCGATTTACGCCATGCACAACTGGCCCGCCATGCCGCCCGGCACCATAGGCATCAACCCCGGGCCCATGATGGCGGCGGCCGACCGCATCACGATAGAGATCACTGGCAAGGGGGGCCACGGTGCCCATGCCTATCTGACGGTCGATCCGGTGCTGGTGGCCGCTCACATCATCACAGCGGTGCAAAGCATTGTCTCGCGCAATGTGAGAGCCATGAGTAGTGCCGTGATCAGCCTGTGCGCCATGCGCGCGGGCGACCTCAACGCCATGAGCGTGGTGCCCGGCAATGCCACGCTGGTGGGCACGGTGCGCACTTTCAAACCCGAAGTACAAGTCCTGGTTGAGCGGCGTTTGCGTGAGCTTTGCAGCGCGGTGGCGCAGGGTTTTGGCGCAACTGCCACGGTGACATATGAGCGTCTTTACCCGGCCACCATCAACTCACCGGCCGAATACACGCTGGCCGTCGCGGTGGCTGACCAGCTGGTTGGCCCGGAAAACGTGGAGCGTCACCTGGAGCCCAGCATGGGCGCGGAAGATTTCTCGTTCATGCTCAAGGTCAAGCCAGGCGCCTACCTGCGCCTCGGCCAGGGCGAGCAGCTGCCCGATGGCAAGGGTGGCACGGTGGGCGGCGTGGGCAGCCACTTTCTGCACCACAGTTGCTACGACTTCAACGACCAGGTGTTGCCGCTGGGATCGGCGCTGTTTGCCGGAATTGTGGAGCGCGCCTTGCCGCTGGCCTGAGGCATTGGCTGTGGCGCGGGGAGCCCTCACCCTACCCTCTCCCAGAGGGAGAGGGAGAAAGAGCTACCGTACCCCGCGCCGGGCCGCCCCAAGCAAGCACAGCCCCCTCGGGGGGCAGAGAGCTACACGCAGTGAGCGAACGTGGGGGCTGTTATTTCTTCAGGTGTAGCGCTTGTTGCGCAAATTATTTTTCATTTCCCGCAGCAGCGGCAGCAGCTTGGGGCCTATGCGCAGCGCCACGCAGGTGGCCAGAATGTCAATGATCATCAGGTGCAGCAGGCGCGACACCATGGGGCTGTAGCGGTCATAACCTTCGGGGTGGTCGGCCGCCAGATGAATGTGCCCGGGCTGCTTTGAAATATTGGCCAGCGGCGAGCCGGTGGCGGTAATCACGATGGTGGTGGCGCCGTTCTTGCGGGCGATGTCGCACGAATCCATCAGGTCGCGGGTGCGGCCCGAGTTGGAAATCACCACCACGCAGTCACCCGGTCCGAGCAGTGAGGCACTCATGACCTGCATGTGGCCGTCGCTGTAGGCAATGCTGGTGATGCCCAGCCTGAAAAACTTGTGCTGGGCGTCCTGCGCCACGATACCCGAATTGCCCACGCCAAAAAACTCGATGCGCTTGCCGGCGTTGTAGGTTGCCAGCAGCGCCTGCGTGGCTTTTTCAAAGGCCAATGGGCTGGCGTCGTTGCGGTATTTCAGAAACGCCGCCACCGTGTTGTCAATCACTTTGACGAGCACGTCGCCGGTCTTGTCGTCCGCATCGACGCTGCGGTGAATGAAAGGCACGCCCTCGCTCACGCTGCCGGCCAGCTTGAGCTTGAAGTCCGACAGGCCGTCGTAGCCCACGCTGCGGCAAAAGCGCACCACGGTCGGCTTGCTGACGTTAGCGCGGCTGGCCAGCTCGGTGATGGGCAGGCTGGCAAACGCGCGCGGGTCAGCCAGCACCAGGCGGCCCACCCGCTGCTCAGCCGGCGCCAGCGAGGGCAGGGAGGCCTTGATCCGGTCTAACATTCCTCGCCCCAGCAATAAGCGTCTCTCGCAATCATGGTGCCGCCAAACAGAACTAAATCAAAATTCATGATCAGAAGAGCTTTCGGATTGTTGGTAATAAAGTTTCATATTCTATGGGCATAATGGTAACTGTGCCTTGGCGGGCGCATCGGAGCCATGTGCTTTAGGATAGGCTGACCGCAAACAAACCCCGCGCTTTCGCTCAGCGCCTTTTGCCATGAACCAACTCGACGCCCTCAAACAATTCACCACCGTAGTGGCCGATACCGGTGACTTCAGGCAGATGGCCCACTTCAAGCCGCACGACGCCACCACCAACCCATCGCTCATTCTCAAGGCGGTGCAAAAGCCTGATTACAGGTTCTTGTTGACCGACACGGTGGCCCAGCACCATGGGTGCGCGCTCGACGAAATCATCGACCGGCTGCTGGTGCGTTTTGGCTGCGAAATTCTGTCCATCATTCCGGGGCGCGTTTCCACCGAAGTCGATGCCCGTCTGAGTTTCGATGCCAGCGCCATGGTGGCGCGTGCCGAACGCCTCGTCGCGCTTTACCAGGCCGAGGGCATTCATGTGGACCGGGTACTGATCAAGGTCGCCGCCACCTGGGAGGGCATTCGGGCCGCTGAAAAGCTGGGGCAGCGCGGCATTCATACCAACCTCACGCTGCTGTTTTCGTTCTGTCAGGCAGTTGCTTGTGGCCAGGCCAAGGTGCAGCTGATTTCACCGTTTGTCGGACGCATTTACGACTGGTACAAAAAGTCAGCGGGCGCGGCCTGGGACGAAGCCGCCAATGCGGGCGCCAACGACCCCGGCGTGAAATCGGTGCGGCAGATTTTCAACTATTACAAGCACTTTGGCATTGCCACGGAGATCATGGGCGCGAGTTTTCGCAACCTGGGCCAGATCACGGCGCTGGCCGGTTGCGATTTGCTCACCATCAGTCCCGAACTGCTGGCGCAACTGGCGGCCATCGATGCGCCGCTGGTTCGCGCGCTGGACGCGGGGGCCGCCCGCTCACTCGATCTGCCCGCGGTGAGTTATGACGAAGCCGGGTTTCGCTATGCACTCAATGAGGATGCCATGGCCACTGAAAAACTGGCCGAGGGCATCCGTGCCTTCGCGGCCGATGCGGTGAAACTTGAGCAGCTGCTGCTGGCCGCCCAGGAATCGCCCCAATGAACCCATTACGTTGCGACCAAACACCGGCGTGGGCTGCACTGCAGGCCCTGTTTGAAGCCTTCGGGAGAAACTTTGACTTGCGCAAGGCCTTTGCCGAAGATTCCCGGCGCTTTGAAAGCTTCAGCCAGGACGCGCCGCATGTCTTTGCGGACCTGTCCAAGAACCTGGTCGATGACGCCACCCAGGCGTTGCTGCTGGAGCTGGCGCGGCAGTGCACTCTGGAGCAGCATCGCGATGCCATGTTCGCCGGCGACAAGATCAACAGCACCGAGCAGCGTGCCGTGCTGCACTGGTTATTAAGAAATCCGGCTCTAGCCCCTGCCGATATTTCGCAGCCAGCTGCAATAAATGTAGCAAATGAGTTGGCGGCTGTGCACATCACGCTGAACGCCATGCTGGCCTACGCGCAAGCTGTGCGAGCTGATGATGCGATCACCGATGTGGTCAATATCGGTATTGGCGGCTCGGATCTGGGCCCGCAGATGGCGGTGTTGGCGCTGGATGAATTTGTGCTGCCGTGCAAGCGTTTTCACTTCGTCTCGAATGTGGACGGGCATGAACTGGCCGGCGTGCTCAAGGGATTGAAGCCGCAGAGCACGCTGTTCCTGATTGCCTCCAAGACCTTCACCACCACCGAAACCATGACCAATGCGCACTCGGCGCGGCGCTGGTTCGAGGCGCAGGGCGGGCAGGACATTGCCCGGCATTTTGCCGCGCTGACGACCAACGTCGCCGCCGCCAATGCGTTTGGCATCACCACCACGTTCGGTTTCTGGGACTGGGTGGGTGGCCGCTATTCGCTATGGTCCGCCATCGGCTTGTCGATTGCGGTGGCGATTGGCGCAGCGGGTTTCAGGGAGTTTCTGGCGGGCGCGCACGCCATGGACCAGCACTTTCGCACGGCGGAACTGGCACAGAATTTGCCGGTGCGCCTGGGCTTGCTGGATGTCTGGTACCGCAACTTTCACGGCTTTGGCAGTCGCAGCATTGCGCCCTACAGCAATGCCCTGCGCCGCTTGCCTGCCTATTTGCAGCAGCTTGAAATGGAAAGCAACGGCAAACGCGTTGACATGAGCGGCAAGGCCTTGCCCTTTGAAACCGCACCGGTGCTATGGGGCGAGCCCGGAACCAACGGCCAGCACGCCTATTTCCAGATGCTGCACCAGGGCACGTCGGTGGTGCCGGTCGAGTTTGTGGCGGTCAAGCGGGCCGCGCACTCGCCGCATGAACTGCCGGGGCATCACGGCAAGCTGCTGGCCAATGCGCTGGCCCAGGCGCAGGCCCTGATGCGCGGAAAAGAAGATGCCGCCGGTCACAAGGATTTTCCGGGCAACCGGCCCAGCACCTTCTTGCTGCTCGAGCAGCTCACCCCCGCCAGCCTGGGCGCGCTGATCGCGCTGCAGGAGCACCGCGTGTTTGTCAGCGGAGCGATCTGGGGCATCAACAGCTTTGACCAGTGGGGGGTTGAGCTGGGAAAAGTGCTGGCCAGGGACATCGAGCCGCGCCTGGCCAGTGGCAATACCGATGGCCTGGATGCATCGACGGCGGGGCTGCTGGCCCGCCTGCGCCAGCGCGACCTGGATGCCTGAGACAGGGCAACAAAAAACCATCCATGAAAAAAGGGCCGCAGTGCTTTCACACTGCGGCCCTTTTTTGCCTTGAGAAGCCAAAAAAGTGGGGTCTGCGCCCGGGTTTCTTTCTGAGAAACCCGGTATCCGTCCCCACTTTTCGTTTTTCTTACATGCCCATGTCGCCCATGCCACCCATGCCACCCATGCCGCCCATGCCACCGCCAGCCGGGGCTTCGTCTTTGGCAGACTCGCAAACCATGGCTTCGGTCGTCAGCATCAGCGAGGCCACGGACGCTGCATTTTGCAGGGCCGTGCGGGTCACTTTGGTGGGGTCCAGAATACCCATTTCGATCATGTCGCCGTAGGTGTCGTTGGCTGCATTGAAGCCGAAGTTGCCCTTGCCGGCCAACACAGCGTTCACGACCACAGAGGCTTCGCCGCCGGCGTTGTAAACGATTTCGCGCAGCGGCGCTTCGATGGCCTTGAGCACCAGCTTGATGCCGGCATCCTGGTCGGCGTTGTCGCCCTTGATGGTGCCAATGGCCTGCTTGGCACGCAGCAGCGCCACGCCGCCGCCAGCCACAATGCCTTCTTCCACGGCAGCGCGGGTGGCGTGCAGTGCGTCTTCAACGCGGGCTTTCTTTTCCTTCATTTCGACTTCGGTGGCAGCGCCAACCTTGATCACGGCAACACCGCCGGCCAGCTTGGCCACGCGCTCTTGCAGTTTTTCACGGTCGTAGTCGCTGGTCGCTTCTTCGATCTGAACGCGCACTTGCTTGACGCGCGCTTCGATGTCGGCACTGGCGCCGGCGCCGTCGATGATGATGGTGTTTTCCTTGCCCACTTCAATGCGCTTGGCCTGGCCGAGGTCAGCCAGCGTGACTTTTTCGAGCGACAGGCCGACTTCTTCGGCAATCACTTTGCCGCCGGTCAGCACGGCGATGTCTTCGAGCATGGCCTTGCGACGATCGCCAAAACCTGGGGCCTTGACCGCCACCACTTTCAGGATGCCGCGCAGCGTGTTGACGACCAGGGTGGCCAGGGCTTCGCCTTCGACTTCTTCGGCAACGATCAGCAGCGGACGGCCGGCCTTGGCGACTTGCTCCAGGGTAGGCAGCAGATCGCGGATGTTGCTGATCTTCTTGTCGTAAAGCAGAACAAACGGATCTTCCAGCAGGGCCGATTGCTTTTCAGGGTTGTTGATGAAGTAAGGGGAAAGGTAGCCGCGGTCAAACTGCATGCCTTCGACCACGTCGAGTTCGCTTTCGAGTGACTTGCCGTCTTCGACGGTGATCACGCCTTCCTTGCCGACTTTGTCCATGGCATCGGCAATGATCTTGCCAATGGTTTCGTCGCTGTTGGCCGAAATGGAGCCCACTTGCGCGATTTCCTTGGAGGTGGTGGTGGCCTTGGAAGCCTTTTTCAGCTGCTCGACCAGGGCGATCACCGCCTTGTCGATGCCGCGCTTGAGGTCCATCGGGTTCATGCCGGCAGCCACGTATTTCATGCCCTCGTGCACGATGGCCTGGGCCAGCACGGTGGCGGTGGTGGTGCCGTCGCCAGCGAGGTCGCTGGTCTTGGAAGCAACTTCCTTGACCATCTGCGCGCCCATGTTCTGCAGCTTGTCCTTGAGTTCGATTTCCTTGGCGACGGATACACCGTCCTTGGTGACGGTGGGGGCGCCGAAAGAGCGCTCGAGCACCACGTTACGGCCTTTGGGTCCTAGAGTTACCTTGACGGCGTTGGCCAGGATGTTGACACCCTCGACCATGCGTGTGCGGGCTTCGCCGCCGAAAATGACGTCTTTTGCTGCCATGTTAATTCTCCAAAAATTCAATAAATAGGTTACGAATGACTGTTGTGGGGGAAGAAAGCGTAGCGAGCAGGTGTCAGGCTAGGCGCACGGAGCAAAGAGCAAAGCAAAACGTACTTGTGTACGTGAGGATTGCGAGCACCGCGCAACCACGCATGGGCCTGCGCAGTAGCTTTATTTCTCTACAACGGCGAACAGGTCGTCTTCTTTCATCACCAGAAGTTCGTCGCCCTCGACCTTGACGGTCTGGCCGCTGTATTTGCCGAACAGAACGCGGTCGCCGACTTTGACGGCCATCGGGCTGATTTCGCCCTTGTCGTTCTTCTTGCCAGGACCCACGGCCAGCACTTCGCCTTGATCAGGCTTTTCAGCAGCGCTGTCAGGAATGACGATGCCAGAGGCAGTTTTGGTTTCGTTTTCCACGCGTTTGACGATCACGCGGTCATGTAAAGGACGAAGTTTCATAGGAGCTCCTTGTTTAAGAACAATGGGTTTTGAGAATCAAAAAGCACCAATTGAAATGTTGGTGCTGATTAACTTGGTGGTTGGAGGTGGCTTGTTAGCACTCCATGCCAAGGAGTGCTAATCATATGGGAATTTTGAGCAATTTTCAAGGTTGTTTGCTGGCGGCATGTGTTGCGGATGTAATTGACTGCTTCAGGGTGGACGAAATGATCCCGCACGGTATCACCTGGGGTGGCATGGCCAGAAAAAAGCCACCCGAAGG
>Ga0155550_1267_pt3 | contig 19202 bp, 14 predicted proteins | sample RifCSPhighO2_12_FD_107207 | JGI IMG/M metagenome (GOLD analysis project Ga0155550, IMG submission 107207) | Burkholderiales bacterium RIFCSPHIGHO2_12_FULL_61_11
CGCTCTAAGCGTCTTCGCGGCCGGTATTGCGGCATCCTTGTGGCCGGTGCGCCAGATCGGCGCTTCATCTGGCGCTTCATCCGTGCCTTCATCAACCGGCAGCCTGGTGGTGTCCTGGGGCGGCACCGCGGTGCAACCCGGGCTCAAGGCCTGGGTCGGGCCGATTTCGATCCTGGTGATTGTGATCGCGATGTATGCCTTCTCGTCCGTCGGCTTTGAGCTGATGCAAGCCCTGCCTGTCACCGCTGTGGGTGGCGGTGGTCATTGATTCTCAAGGAGTAAACACATGAATGAAGATTTCTGGCTGACTGTTCCCATCGCCGTCGTCTGGGCCATTCTCGGCGTGGCCTATGCGCTGGTGCCTTGGGGCGATATGATTGGCTACGCCTGGGTCTGGGGATTTGGCTCGCTGCTGTTCCTGGGCCTGTCCGGCCTGTTACTGTGGCGCAAAGCGGGGGCGCAATCCGCACCGCTTGGGCGTGGCTAGGTGCCACATCGGGACTTAATTGAACCGGTCCCTCAATGTCGAAAATATTTACAGTAACGCCTTGAAACTTTGCAAACGAACGGCTTGCACTCCACCGTTAATATTTAACACATTGAATTTAAAAGGTATTTGAGTTTTCAATTTTCTATCGGCATGAGTATTGCGTGATAAATATGAATCATGCGCCTGCGTTTTTCACTCCTTTTGCCGCTGTTGATGGCTGCATTCTGTGCTGCCGTGGCGGCGCAGGGTCAAGATGCCACGCCCGACGGGGCCGCTGACGGCAACCAGCTTGCAAAACTACGCCTGGAGGCCGTCGCTTACGAGCATGGCGAAGGTGTGTCGCGCAATCCTGTTCTGGCCGCTACCCTTTATTGCAAGGGCGCACGCTTGGGCGACGCGCAGGCGCAATACAACCTGGGATGGATGTACGCCAACGGGCGCGGAGTGGCGCGCAGCGACGGTTTGGCCGCTTTCTTTTTTCAAGCGGCCGCCGAGCAGGGGCTCCAAGCCGCCCAACGCATGTTGAAAGTAGTGGGCGTTCCGGCCGCCGAAATACCCGACTGCATGCGCGAACCTGCTCCGCCAACCGCTGCGGGCCGGCCCACTGAGGCGGCTCTGCCGAGCGTGGACTACCGGGCGATTGCACCGCCTAAAATTTTTGATCTGGTGACGAAAATGGCCCCCCAGTACCAGGTGGAGCCGCAGCTGGCGCTGGCAATCATTGCCGCGGAATCCAACTTCGACAGTCGGGCGCTGTCACCCAGGAACGCCCAGGGGCTGATGCAGCTCATCCCGCAGACCAGCGCACGCTTCAACGTGAGAAATCCCTACGACGCGGTCCAGAATATCCGGGGCGGCCTGACCTATCTGCGCTGGTTGCTGGCCTATTTTGAGGGCGATGTGGCGCTGGTGGCCGCCGCCTACAACGCGGGCGAAGGCAAGGTCGAGCGTTACCGGGGTGTGCCGCCCTATCCGGAAACCCGGGCCTATGTGCAACGCATACTCAAGTCGGTCGGCACCTCGGCCCACCCATTTGACGAAACAGTGGCCCGGCCTTCCCCCTCGCTGCCCCTGATCCGCCCGTCCTGGCGCTTGAAATGATCGCCTGCAGTCGCCTCCTCTGACGTGACTGGCAGACCAATGCGCTTTGTCGACAACAGCCTTACTCCGTCAAATGCTCAGGTGCTTTTCAGGTCAAATGCCGGAAAAGCCTGAAATTTGTAAGCTGGTGGTGGAACTCCCAGGGCATGGTTTTCCGGCTTTGTCTTCGACACCCGGCCATTGATGATGCAGGGCCCGCATTCAGTTGAATAAAGCTTGAAAAATCGCCGGTAACAGTCATAACAATTCGCGACAAAACCAACAGCGTCAGCGGTTTTTATGACTTTACGATGGGACATCCGATTCGTCTTATAAAAAAATATGTCAACGACTTGCAATCAGGGGCAACTCATGAAAATCTGGAGATTGCCACCCGGTTTTTGCCCCTCTCCATGAACAATTCCCAGGCATTAGCTGCAAAGAGATTCTTGCACCATGCACTTCGCAAAGCGTTTTCTGTCTTTCCCCGGTCCTTGCGGTTCGCCGTGTATCGCTCGTTTGTTGATTGCGATCCCAAACCCGACAAACGCCTGGTGCTCAAGATTGCGCAGACGAAAGAAGAACTGGAAGCGTGTTTCCGGCTCCTTCATGATGCCTATGTTGGAAGCGGTTTCATGCGGCCCGACCCATCTGGCATGCGCGCTACCATTTACCATGCGCTGCCAACCACGACCACGCTGTGCGCCAAGTTCGACGGCGAAGTCGTCGGGACCATTTCGCTGATTCGCGAAAGTGTTTTCGGCTTCCCCTTGCAGTCCATTTTTGACTTGCACGATATTCGGGAGAAAAGGGGCAGGATTGCCGAGGTATCGGCGCTCGCGGTGCATCAGAAATTCAGGAAAACCGGCGGTTCCATCCTGTTTCCCCTGATGAAATTCATGTATGAATACTGCACCACTTTCTTCGATACCCGCCATCTGGTGATTGCCGTCAACCCGAACCGGATTGAAATGTACGAGTCTCTCCTGTTCTTCGAAAGATTGACGGAAACCTCGGTTGAACACTACGATTTCGTCAACGGAGCACCTGCGGTGGGCGCTTCTGTCGATCTGCACCTAGCCCCTGAAATTTTCAAACGGGTTTATGGCAGGAAACCGAAACGCAAGAATCTCTATCGCTATTTTTTGCGGACCAAGTTGCGTAACATCATGATGCCAAGTCGGCGCTACTTCACGACCAATGATCCGGTGATGACGCCGGATTTGCTCGACTATTTTTTCAACCAATGTACGCACACGTTTCAAAATCTGAGTGAAAGAGAAAAAGGACTGCTGCATTCCATCTACAACCTGCCCGAATACAAACCGGTACTGCCGACGATTTTTTCCGAGTCCAGCTTCCGGACCCGTCAGCGCAAGCATCAGCGGTATTCACTCAAATGCCCCGGAAGTTTTTCTGTCACTGGCCCTGAAAAGACGGACGTTTATGCCCTGCGGGTGGTAGAGCTTTCCGCTGATGGCTTTCTGGCGCACTCCAAGGTGCCCCTGCCCGCCAACGTTTGGGGTGAAGCCATCATCCAGCTGGGGCACGATGAAAAGTCGGTGACCAAAGCCATGGTCGTACGTGGCAGTCACAAGGGACCGTATGGATTTTACGGATTCAAACTTCTTGAACCCGATCTGCCCTGGCGAAAACTTGTCGGCGTGTTGAAGTCCGGCATGATCGATGCAGACCTGGACAATGCCAGCCGATTCTTGCTGGACTGAGCGGTTCAACCCAAGATCAGTTGGACTTGCTCCGTTGCAACAATTCCTGAACAAACCTGGATGGAATGGCGTAGCTGATTCCAGACGGGTGAGTCAAAGCCGATTCCCGGGTTCCTTTGATGAACACCATGTTCACAACGCCCAGCACCTCGCCTGTTTCCGGGTCAAACAAGGGACCCCCACTGTTGCCGGGATAGGCCGTTCCGTCCAGTTGAAAGATATCGAAACTTCCTCCCGAGCGCAAACTGCGTATGGTTTTTTGATTGAGCTGTTGGGCTGATGCGGTCGGCAAAGCAACTGCGGCGATGGAAGAAATCATGCCACGGTGCGTCACGGGTGAAAAACCCAGCGCCCCCCCAATCGGGAACCCCATGAACGCGATGGCTTGCCCCTCTTGAACCAAGCCGGAATCTCCCATGCTGAGCGCCGGTGCCGCAGGGCCTTCAAAACGCAGCAAAACCAGGTCATGAAGCTTGTCCACTTCGAGCACCGTCACGGGCCGCATCTGCAGTTCATTTTGGTCCACCCTGATCTGGATGACCAATGCGTCCTCCATATCCTTCCCAGTTGGCTGCTGAAGGACATGGGCATTGGTGATGACCAGATTGCCACTTCCCGTACTTCCTTTGCCCACGACGAAACCGGTACCCCTCAACGCAAATCGCGGACTGTTTGTGCTTTTGTAGGTACCCACAATGACCACTGACGGTTTTAACTTGGCAACGGTGCTGGCCATGTCGGCGCGCAAGGGCCCGGCAATAAAGAGGCCAGAAAGAACAAGAAAAATCAGCTTGGACTTCATTTTTCAGTCTCCGTTGGATTGACTTAAGAGCCGCGATTTACCCAACACACTTGCACACAAATTGAGGCCATGCCATCAAGCCTTCAGATCAGCATCAGCAATCGATTTTTCTTCGTTGTGCAATTTTGGCCGAATAAGCGCCTTCCGCCCCAAATGATATGCCAGCAAGAGAAATGGCATCCTGATCCAGTGTGAGCGCACATACAGTACAAAACGTGCGAGCCAGGTTCCCCATGAACCGGTACTGGAATGCACGGGCCGCAGAGCCCGCAAATAGCAGCCATCCATCAGCCTGGTCACCAGCGCCGACGGCTTGCCAATTTGGGCCGCGTCCAGCACATGCCGGGGTACAGGGGTATCGAGCATCAGCGTGGTGTACCTCAACGCGTAATAGAGAGGTCGTGTCAACCCCAATTTCACCGCGCGTGGCACCAGTTGCTCCCAGAAGCCCTGCGTATCACCAAAAAAACGCAGCAAGCTATCCAGGTCGAACAGGTCGCGCAATCCTTTTTCAAAATCCCCCTCCTGAAAGAGATGCGTGGCACTGTGGAGCATCATGTCTGCGGGCTGCAGAACATACAAGTTGGCATGGCCTGGCAGCGCAACCACGCCTTCCAGCAGAGCCGTTGTGTTGACTTTGATCCGCGCGGTTTCCGCCAGGATGGTATGGTGCACATCAATCGTCGTGCCTCGTCTGACGTGACGCATTGGGGGAATTTCGTGCATCCAGCGACGGTAATAACGCTGGTCGTACGCATCGTGGTGCGAGCTCTGCCAGCCATGGATCATCAATTCACTTTCGGTACGACCCAGTCTGTCTTTAGGCACGATGATGTCAACGTCCGAAAAAATCCGCCCGTGCGCAGCCGCAAGCCCGGCCATGACATAGGCAGCGCCTTTGAGCAGCGTGACCCGAACGCCAGCATCAGCGAGTTCTTTGCTAATGCATGCCACCTCCCAACGCAGGGATTGCTCTTGCCTGCTCGCCAATTTCATTGCAGAAGCCAGATGCAGGCGTGGTGCCATTGGCACTTCTTTCAGCAAGTCAGCTTGCTCTAGCGCATGCGCCAGACGAGCCAGCAGTTTCGTGCGACGCCCTTGTCGAATAAGCAGATCCCATTGCTGATCTGAAAACTGTGTCGTCGACGCTGGGGTGAGCAGCGCGGAAACAATCAAGTCACGCGGCGGCGTCATCAGATCCGGCCCTCCAGCAAATTGTTAAAAACCTGCTGGGCATCGTCGAGGCTGCTATATGTGAACTGATAACACTGGGTACTATCGACCAAGGCTCCCACCGCATCAAAACCTCTTTGCCCCTGAATGTCATAGTTAAAAGATTGCTCGGCTAGCAACATGAAGGTGCGTGCCCGACTGTGAGGGGCCAAGATAGGCGGCGAGTCATGCACGTAATTGGGCAAAACGATCCATCTGGCTTGCACTGGCTCTTTGACCCGCATCACGCTGGACCCAGGCGGACGCAGCAAGGCAATGGTTCCTTTGGTGGTGTTTGGAACTGGCGCCGTCATGACAGCATCAGGGGCAAGGCGCTTGATGATGCTGATCGATTTATTTTTCAGACTGATGGGGCGCGCCATACCGTAAATCAAACCACTTTGCAGGTCATACAGCGCCAACTCATCTGAAAGAAGACGCCACCCCTTCACGACCAAGCCAGCGCACAGCGTGCTTTTGCCCGACCCAGGTGGCGCTGGCAGCACCACCGCCTTGCCGTTTTTTTCAATGACTGCAGCATGGATGACCAGATACTGGTGGCTGTGCGCTGCGACGCACCAATTCAGCCCCCACTCCAGCATGGCAAATGCCTGGGCGACCGGTAAGCCGGTAAAAGAGGGTTGTCCATCGAAAGAAAAACGCGCCTGTGGCTTGATCCAGCGTCGAACACCCGAGTCGCGCCGGACTTGAACATGGAAATCAGCAAAGACATCGGTAGGGCAGATATCAAAGTCTGCATACATAAGGGCGATGTCGCGCACCAGAGATGGAACGTCGGTGGCCACCCGCGCCACAAAGGGCGTCAGGCGCAACAGCAGGTCGCCACAACGCAGCAGGCGAGCCAACTCTGCCAAAGGAACTTCAGAGATTTTCAATCAGGGGTGTCTGTAACGAGTCCAATATCTCGCAACTTTAGCAAAGTTGCCGAGATTAACTCCGGTATCTTGTCGTGATCGTCGGCGGAGAAGAACTCAGCCAACTCTTGCGCAATCGCCTCCGCAGACGCGGGTGATTTTTCGATCAACCGGAGAATTTCAATGACCGAAGCCTCAATCAAATGCGTATCGCCGGTAAGCTTGTCGTAGGCCACCGCCAAATCATCATCGTCCCATGATGCGAAGACCAGCCTGGCTGGTGCAACTATCGACCACAAAATCAAGATGGTGAGCCAAATTAAAGGATGGGAAAATGTGCGAGCAAGTCAATCACGCTTGGACAATATAATTATTTTGCAAGTACAGCCTAATCTGATTCACGGTCCACGGCGTGCCTGCTGGATACGTCCCTGCCACGATCGCCAGCCAATTGGCATCGGTCACGCACTCGGTAGGCGGCTCGGCCCCGACTGCGTAGTTCAGCATGGCAACCAGGAAGTAACTCTGGTCATCATTGTTGCCCAGACCACCAGCGACTTTGGCCGTCGAGACAAACCCAAAAGATGAGGGGTCGCGCATGTAGGTACCGCCGACGTATCCATACAGATCTGCGAAGGTAAACGAATTCGGGTTTGAATTAATTCCATATTTGCTCTTGAACGCTTCCCACGCAGTCCCACTGCCGTCGCTGCTCGAATTCCAGGCCGTTATTGTCCAGCCGGTTGTGACAGCAACGCCTTGCCCAGCATGCCTGGCAGCCTGGCTCGCACTGCCGCTAATTTGGTCCGATCCCCAGGCAGACGTTGAAATGCATTGACCAGCAAGCGCCGACTGGCTGGTCAAGGTGGCCAGCACCGGCACGGCGGAAGCACCCAGTCTGATGATCCGACGCCGGGATGGAGACGCAACCGGATGCATCTCCTTTACAACCCCTGCTGCCATTTCGGCGTCTTCCCCTGATAGTTTGTTAGTTTGGTTCATAAACCAGCCTCATTCGTAACATATCTTACCGACTCGTTTCAATTCTAATAGCCCTTCGATAAATTGGATTATGCATATTTCATGCCGCATGAGTTAAGCCATTGATTTGTATTTGTATTTTTCTTTGAAAATCAGGATGCAGCGAGAAATGTAAAAATAACCGACAGCATTACAAACCCGTCAAGAGAGTTGAAACCTCTCCCTGCGCCGGAAACTTGTCGCCCAGTTTAGTCAACTCATTCAGCTCCTTCCTGGCCAAATCTTTTTTCCCGCCTTTGATATGGATCTTGGCCAGGTTGAGTTTGAACAAGGCGTTTTGCGGCTGCAGCGCCAGCGCTTTGGTTTGCAGCTCTACGGCCTTCGCATAATCGCCTTTGTCAGACAGCAGCATGGCCAGCGTGTCCATGAAAGCTGGCTGGTTGGGCGCCAGGGTATTGGCCCTCTCGGCATAGGCAACTGCACCGTCCTTGTTCAGTCTTGAGGTCACCCATGCGAGATTGTTGTAGGCAACCGCATTATTGGGTTGCAGTTTGATCACCTCCGCATAATTCTTTTCGGCGCTGCCGTAGTCCTTGCGCGCCAAGGCGCGGGTGCCCTGGTAATACAAAAAGGCGGCATCTTTCGGGTTGTCCTTCTGCCAGGTGGACAAAAACTTGTCGGCTTCCGCGCCTTTGCCAGAAGCCAGCAACACGGAATGCAGCTTAATGGCCAGATCGGAAGAATTCACTTGCTTCAGCCCGACGCGATAAGCCGTTGCGGCACTGTCCCATTTCTTCTGCGAGGCGTTGATATCGCCTTCGAACACATAGCCCGCCGCCTCCTTGGGTCGTTGCTGCTGCACCGTTCGCGCCGTCGCCAATGCCTCCCCCAATTTTTTCGCATCCAGATCGAGTGCGATCAGAGCACGCTGCGCTTGCAGTAGATCGGGCTTGATTTCAAGGGCTTTGCGTAGGCTGGCGCGCGCCGCCTCCTTGTTTTTTTCAGCCAGGTGCGCAGCCGCCAGTCGCAGATGCGGCTGCGGCGAGAGCGGTTGCAGGCCCGCCAGCTTGTTGTAACTGGCAATGGCCTGGTTCAATTCCCCGGCAGCTTGTTGCGTGCGACCCAATGCATCCAGAACCTCGGGGCTGTCGGGTAACGCTGCGACTGCACTCTGCGCCGCCGACGAGGCTTGCTTGAAGTCCTTGTTACGCAAATGGAAGTTGATCAGCAACAGGCGCGGTGCCACGTCAGCAGGCTTGGCTGCCACGGCCTTGCCAATCAGCCTGGCCACCTCGTCTTTTGCAGCCCCCGACCGTGCCGCGAGTTCAGCCAGCGCCAACCATGCCTGGCCATTTTTAGGGTCTTTTGCCAGCACCGCCTCAAATCGCTTCTTGGCATCCTCAGGCTTCTTGTCGGCCATGTCCATTGCGGCCAGGCTGGCCACTGCCGGAAAATAGGACGGATCAATCGTCAACGCCCGCTCAAAGCTTTTTCTCGCACCAGCGGTGTCTCGCTTGGCCAACAGGGTTCTGGCCCGCAAAAAGGCTGCCAACGGTTTGGCGGGCTGCTTTTTCTCAAGACCGTCGATGGCCTTTAACGCCTTGTCAAATTCCTGACGCCTCAGGTGTGCGCTGATCAGGGCCAGGTCCGCCGTGGTGCCCGTGTCCGAGACAGCAATATCGCGCAGCTCTTCAAAGGCAGTGTCCACCGAGCCGCTCATCAGATGGGTTAACGCCAGGGCGGTCCGCTTTCTGCCGTCCTTGGGCGCTTGCTTGCTCGCTTTCTCGAAATACTCCTGTGCCTGCTTGACGTCACCGTTTTGCAGATAGACCTCGCCCGCCACTGAAAGCAGCTCGGGATCGATGTTCTCCCGGTTCAAGCCCGGGAGTAAAGTCGCCATCGCCTTGGCCGGTTGTCCGGCGCGCAGATAGGTCACGACAAGCAAGCGCCGGGCCAACGCAAGCGTGGGCGCGGCCTGCACGGCCCTGCTCAGATAGTTTTCCGCTGACGGTAGCGAATTGAGTTGAAGCTCCACGGCGCCCGCCAATTGCAGGCCTTGCACGTTGCCAGGAGCCGCTCTGACAACTTGCTGCGTCAGCTCTCGGGCCAGCTTGAAGTCTTTCTTCTGAAAGGCCAGCAGCGCCTCAAGGTACTGGGTCTGCGGGTGATTCGCCGAAAGTTTTTTCAGTTGTTCTATTTGCACGGCCGCCGCGGCGAGATCGCCTTTTTGCAGCAACATCGTTGTGACGGCGGCATGACCAGCCAGAAAATCGGGCTTGATTTCAACCGATTTTCGATACGCCGCCAAGGCATCATCGCCCTGATTTTTGGCATACAGCAAAATGTCGCCTTTGAATTTCCAGGCCTCAAAACTCCTGGGCGATTTGGCAATCACGTCATCGACCATTGCCAGCGCTCCGTCGAAGTCGCGTTGCCCGGCCTTTTGTCGGGCCTGCGCAAGCAGGGCCGGCGCATAGCCTGGCTCCGCCTGCAAGGCAGCATCCAGGGCTGTTTGTGCAAGGTCAGGCTGGCTCTGCATGGCATAGGCAGACGCCAGCGTCATCTGCAGACTTGCCTTGGCCTGCGGCTGGGTCAAGTCAATTTTGGCAAATTCTTCGGTCAGTTTTTTTGCCTGCCCTTGCGCCATCATGGCTTTGGCCAGAGACGGAACCACCGCATCTTGCGGATGTTTCAAGTCGAGCGCCTTGCGCAGTTCCGTTTCGGCCCCCACGGGGTCGCCACTGTCCAGCAGCGCGCTGCCCAGCAAAAAACGCGCCTCTGGCAAATTCGGATCGCTCTGCAGCGCGTTTTTAATCTGGATGACCGCCGCCTTGTTATCATTTTTCGCCAAATAGTCTTTGGCGGAAATGATCATGGCTTCAGGTTTCTCACTGCAGGCAGCGAGTAGCAATGCCACCAGCAGAGCCGGCAGTGTCATGGGCGCAGTGGATTTCTTGAAGCTCATTTTTCATCCCCCCTGAGAGTAAATTTAAGAGTCGTTACAAACTACTTCAACCCCAGCCGATGCATCAAATCGTAAAGCGTGGGCCGAGTCACCCCAAGCATTTCGGCTGCCTTGACCAAATTGCCGTTGACGCGACCCAAAGCCGCGATGATTGCCCGTTTTTCGGCATTGTCACGGATCACGCGCAGGTCCAGTGAATTGTCAATTTCATCGCGCACCGTGTTTTTCAAACCCACATCTTCGCTGGAAATCTGGCTGCCTTCGGCCATGATGGTGGCGCGCCTGATGCAGTTTTCGAGTTCCCGGATGTTGCCTGGCCAGGGGTGCGATTCAATGGCCCTGACGGCCTCTTCGTTGAGCGTCATGGTAGACCGATTTTGTTCCTGTGCAAAGCGTCGCACGAACGCATGCGCCAGCAGCGTCGCATCTCCGACGCGCTCGCGCAGCGGCGGAATGTTGACAACGATTTCAGCCAGCCGGTAATACAAATCCTCGCGGAACCGGCCTTCCTTGCTGAGCGCGTTCAAGTCCTGATGGGTGGCGCAAACGATGCGGACATCGACCGGTATTTCCTGCCGGCCGCCCACGCGTTCGATCGTTCTTTCCTGCAAAAACCGCAGCAGCTTGGCCTGCAGCGGAAAAGGCAAATCGCCAATTTCATCAAGCATCAGCGTGCCGCCGTTGGCCGTTTCGATCTTGCCCAGCGTCGTTTTTGCCGCGCCGGTAAAAGCCCCTTTTTCAAACCCGAACAATTCGCTTTCCAGCAGGTTTTCCGGGATCGCGGCACAGTTGATGGCGACAAATTTTTCCGCGCGCCGGGGTGACGACTGGTGCAGGCCGCGCGCCAGCAATTCCTTGCCGGTTCCGCTTTCACCCAGCAGCATCACGGTGGCGTTGCTGCTTGCAACTTTCTCGATCGTGCGGCAGATGCGCAGCATTTCGGGGTCGCGCGTCATCAGGCCCGACAAGGCATCGGGTTGATGCAGTGCCTGCAAACGCCGATTTTCGCTTTGCAGCTCAAATAGCCTGAAGGCCCGTTCAACGGTCAGGTTGAGCAACTCGGGCTCGAACGGCTTTGCGAAAAAATCATAAGCACCCATGGCAACCGCACGCAAGGCATTGGCCTGGTCGTTCTGTCCGGTCAGGACAATCACCTTGATGTCCGGGTCAAACGCCAACGTTTGCTCCAGCAGCCTGAACCCTTCAGAGACCGAGTCCGCGTCTGGCGGCAGCCCCAGGTCCATCGTGACCACTGCGGGCGTACTCTTGCGCAATTGCAGCAACGCGCTTTCGCGGTCATGCGCCGTCACCGAATCAAAGCGGTCAAGCGACCACTTGATCTGCTTTTGCAGGGCCAGGTCATCTTCCACAATCAACAACGAACGCGCTTTTTCGGAGGTCATGAGGTTTCCAGCGAATGAAGGTCTGATTGTTCCTGATTTTCAAATAAGGGCAAGAGCATTTTGACCGTGGTTCCCTGCCCCAGTTCGCTAGCCACCTCAATGCGCCCCCCCAATTCCTGCACATACTGGAAGCTTTCATAAGCCCCAATGCCCATGCCGGCCTGCTTGGTGGTCTGAAACGGCTTGAACAGGCGATCCCGAATGAAATCCTGGGACATGCCCTTGCCAGTGTCACCCACCACAATTCGGGCCTGGCCACTCAAACGATCAAGATTGATCCAGACGCGCCCGCCAGCGTCCGTGGCATCAAGAGCGTTCTGCACAACATGCCCGATGACGCGCTCCAGGCGTTCTTCATGACCACGGGTCACAACCGGCTCCGACAGCTGAACCTCAAGCTTTCTGCCCCGCCCGGCCGAGACGGCCTCAATGCGCTCGATGATGGTGCCCAGGTTCACGCCAAAGGCCGTCCCGGGGGGCGTGGCCCCCTCGCGCAACTGGAGCATCAACTGGCGCATCCGGTCGAGTGAATTCTCAACTGTCATCAACATATCTTGCTGAAACTCAGGGTTATGACTCAATCGTTTGGCGTTCTTCATCATCAGCGAGAGTTGCGTGACGATGTTTTTCAAATCATGCACGACAAAGGCTGACATGCGATTGAAGGCGTCAAACTTGCGCACCTCCAGCAGCGCTTCCGTGGCCTGCATTTGCGCGAGAAAGCTGGCGGCCTGCCGCCCCGCCGTTTTCAGCAAGTCATTGACCTCCCAGTTCACATCGACGGGCGTGCGCGCACTGGCCAGCACAACAAAGCCGATCAGCGCCTCGCCGACCATGAGCGGCACGACCAGCCAGGCCTGGGCCAGGTCCTGCAGCCAGGCCGGCAGTTTCAGTTGGCCGTAGCGCCGGGGATAAGACCGGTATTCTTCCAGGTTGATCACCCAGCCGCTGGTCATCATGAACTGGCACAAGGGCGAGCTGGCATCTTCCTTTTCCAGCGTCTGCGCCAGATTCCAGCGCGCCGTCTGGCTGAACGCCGCCTCGCCCTTGTTCTTCATCCACAGGCCCCCCGCCGGGCTCTCCAGCATGTCCGCCAGGCCACGAATGACCTGCTGCCCCATTTCCCGCGGGGAATTTTCGGCCGACAGGGTGCGCGTGAATTTCAGCCACTCCTCACGGTAATCAAAGCGGTAGCGAAAAAAGTTCTTGCCCAAAAACACCCGCAACTTGGCCCGTACGGAGCCAGACAGCCCCAGAACCAGCAGCATCACCAGCGCAAAAAATACCAGGCCCAACTGAAGTGCGCGCCCCCACTCGCCGCCAAAGTAGCGAACGTAGTAACCCACACTCGATATGAATATCAAATACAGGCCAGCCATCAGCAGCGTGGCCGTTTGAAAAGCCGCCTTGGGTGACATGCGAATTTTTGAAATCCAGTCACTGCGCCGCGACATTGAAAGCAACAACAGCGGCACCACCAGGGTATGCACGGCGCCACGGATGCTGAGCGCGTCGGCGTCGAGCCGGTTGAATAAGACAGCCTCCGAAAACACATACAAGTCGAACAAAAACGCACTGAACAGGCCAAGACACAAGGGCTTGATGTTCCAGCGCGAATCTTCCGTCACATTCCTGAACACCTGTTCAAGCAAGACCAGGGCAAAAACTGGCGAGGCCATTGAGCTGAACAAAATCAGCCGCGAGGTTTGTCCAAAAATACTGAGGCGCAGCGCGCTGAGCGCGAGCGCCAGCAGCCCGAACAACACCACAACGGCCGCAAGCGGCGTCATCCATCTCATTCCGGCCGGTCTGCCTTGTGCGGGATTTGGCCGGAGCAGGATTAACAAGAATGCATACCAGCAGGCGTACCTGAGAAGATCAGCGAACGTGCTCAACAATAAAAACAGCGGCCTGCCGGTCAACAAAAGCGCCAGCCCAAACCAGCCCCACAGGGCGCTCCATGTCACCGCCGCCAGCACCGTGGTTTTGGACCATTCCCGCGCAGAGCGCAAATAACCGAGCTGAATCAGCCGCAGGGCAAAAGCCGAATAGACCAACCCAACCAGGCCATAACCCCACGCGGTCAAGACAAGATTGCCGTTATCCATGACTCAAGCCCTGCGGCATGGCAACGCCTCCACAACGGTTGTTTTCCACCACCATGCTATTGCGAGCCCTTGCACAGCAGGACGACACCCACAGTTTCAAAGAGAACGACAAAATCAAGAAACAGGCTGTGATTCTTCACGTAGTAAAGGTCGTACTGGAGTTTTTCAGCCGAGTCTTCGACCGAGGCGCCATAGTGATAGCGTACTTGCGCCCATCCGGTAACGCCCGGCTTGACACTCTGGCGCACCGCGTAATACGGCATCTCTTGCGTCAGTTTGTCCACAAAATAGGGCCGCTCCGGACGCGGTCCCACCAGACTCATATCGCCACCAAGCACGCTGAACAGCTGCGGCAACTCGTCGATGCGCCGCTTTCGGATCACGCGGCCAACCCGCGTGACGCGCTCGTCAGTCGCCGATGCCCAGCGAGGCTGGCCATCTTTCTCGGCGTCCAGGCGCATGCTGCGAAATTTCACCACATTGAAAAGTCGCCCGTTGAGCCCGACACGTTCCTGGCGGTACAAAACGGGGCCGCCGCTCTCCAGCAGAATCAAAAGGGCAGTCACCAGCATGAGCGGCAATGTCAACAGAATCAACAGCGTCGCACAGACAATGTCACAGAGACGCTTCATCACCGTGCGCATCAGGCCCTGGTTAAATCCCTCACCGAAAATGAGCCACCCCGCAGAGACTGCCTCCAGCCTGATCTGCCCCAGGATTGTTTCAAAGTAGGTGGCAATATCGACCACCCGCACACCCCGCAGCTTGCAATCGAGCAATTCACGCAAAGGCATGCTGCCGCCACGACGCTCGGACAAGGCGACCACGATCTGATCGACCCGATGCTCCATCACAATGTCGGTGAGGGACTTCCCGGCTGGCAGCAGCGCCCATGCCGAGACCTCCTTCTCGGCCTCATTGGGACTGGCGTAATACCCCACCAGGTCAACGTTGGGATCTGACTTTTCCAGTAGGCTGCCAACCAGCCTGGCACGCGCTCCTGCACCAAATATCAAGACACGCGGACGCATCATGGCTCGCGACTTGGCGTGAGCCACATAAACCCGGTTAACCAGCATCAGGGCCGCTGCAGCCACCAGCGCCAGCACAAAAGCTCCCTCATTGGCCGGCTGGAGCGGTGAAAGACGAAGAATCAGGTATGACAAAGGCAATGAAAGACACAAGGACAGCACGGCACGGGCACTCGTTTGACTCACTGTGCGGTTATAAATCCGATCGTAAAGCCCCAGACTGGAATTGATGATCAGTAGGCCGGCAGCGAACAAGAGCGCCGTGGCCACAACGACCGACGAGACTGAAGCCGGGTCCGCCACCTGTGACAGGGTGAAGACCACCACGGCAGAAACCACCAGGCCAAGATCAAAAAATAGATGTAAAAGCGTGCCCTTGTGAAAATAGTAATTGAATACTTTTATCATGTTCAGACTCCCCCTTCAGACTCCCCGTTCCCGTTCCCGTTCCCGTTCCCGTTCCCGTTCCCGTTCCCGTAGCCGAAATCAAGTCTGCGCTGGGCAACTGGAAAGCTCTTGATTTTTGTCAAGCCATCGAGGAAAAGCTGTCACAGGACTGGCGAGAAATCCCCGCCCACCGCCCGTATGAAGTGCGCAAGCCGGGTTGGGCGGAGCCATGCTGACTGGCGTGATCGATGATCGCTCGGGAGCATCCAGGATGCGTCAAAGCGCGATCGCAACTCATTCAACTTTTTGCGCGGTTTGAATGGAATAAAGCGTCAAAAGATAGAACAGAAAAGCCACTCTGGGCGCATCCATGAAACTGCTAACCAGCCCTACCCAAAGCGCCCCGCACAATGAAGCCGCCAGGTAGGCGGACAAGGGCAGCGACCTGGCACGGCCGACCATCAGATTCCACAGGGCATAGGCCATCAGCGCGGCCAGCAGCAGCAGACCAGCCAGCCCCCGCTCGATCAGAACTTCAAGCAACAGGTTGTCGATATGCCAGGGCACAAAATAGGCCTGTGCGGCAGGGAACCAGTGGGCCAAGCCCCTGGAGAATTCGCCATTCTCAAGCAAGGTCTTGCCATGCGGCCCGATCAGCCGGATATTGTCGAAATCCGCGACCCCTCCGGCATTTCCGACCGACAGCGAGAACATGCCCAGGCGTGGTGCATACCACGCCCCTCCCGCCAAAACCGGACCTCCAAGCGGCAGCGTCAGCGCTTGCCATGCGGTCCTGCCCGGAAAAACGCGAACAAATGCCCTCTGGCAACTCCCGTCGTACAGCAAATGTCTTTCGCACAGTTCCAGGTAGACGTCGGTTTGATTCCTGACCCGAACCTCCAGAGCGACGCGGTGCGGACCCTTTGAAACCCTGCTCACCCGCTGCGTCAAGGCGTACTGTGCGCCCAGTACTTTCATGGTGGCGGGACCGCGCACGGTGACAAAACCGTTGGCTGCACCGCCCGGCTTTTGTTCATCGCGCAGCTTGACATCACCCGAGAATTCGCCTTGCGGAACATGAGCCGCATAATTTGCCGGCAAGCGGCCAAGGCCCTTGCCCAGCATCCAGTCGGCGGGGCCATCAAGCAGGTCAAGGCCATGCTGCCAATGCGCAAGGCGGCTATCCATGTCACGGTCGGTGCTGGTCAGCCGCTCGGCCATGAACGAACCACCGCCCACGACGGCCGCCTCGGCCAGCAGCGCCAGCACCAGCATCAGCCCCGCCTTCGCGCGCCAGCCCTCGGGCGCGTGCCGTCGCCACACGCGGCCCAAAAATTCCCGCAGGTTGAAATCGGACTTTTGTGACCACAGCAGCAGGCCCAGCAGCACCAAAGACACCGCAACGGCAAGATAAACGCCGCGGGAAAACGTGGTCAGGCAGGCATATCCCGTCAGCAAGGCCAGGGCAGCCGCGCCAGCCCAGACGATGGGGCGACGAGCCGAGGCCAGGGCCCACACCACAAAGGGCGTGGTCAAAACCAGGTAAGCGTCAATCGCCGCGCCTCCCACATGCATCTCCCAAAACAGCGCGGCTGTGCGGTAATTCGTCGAAAAATCCGTTAACCCGGGAAAGGCTGCGCGCTCCCAGACAACGGCCAGCGTCACCACGGCCAACCCGGCGACGATGCCGGTGGCCAGTCGCTGGTTCGCAAGCGCTCTGGCATGGGCAAGCTCGTGCTGCAGCAACGGAATAAAGATCAGCGCAAAGCCCAGACTCTTGAACACGCGCAAGCTGTTCAGCGCATCGGCATAGCCGGCGAACCAGTCAAAGGAAAAGCCACCAGCGTCGACAAATCCGCGGTACAAAGCCAGCAGAGCCGTGCCAGCCAGTAAAGCCATGAGCCACCAGAAAACGGCAGGCATTCTTGTCCCGGTGGCTGATCGGCCAGAGCAGGCCAAACGGCCATAGCCTCCGGCCAGTGCCCCCAGCAAGAGGATGTCGAACTCATCAAAAACCAGCCAGCCCGTCCACGCAGAGAAATTCAGAAACGGCAGGCAGGCGGGCAGCACAAGGAGCCATATGCCCGGCCGCCAAGCCGCCGTGACGCACCACAGCCAGTAGACCACCAGCACCACCATGGGCCACAAGGGGTGGTGCAATGCCAGCACCGCCCCGGCAGAAAAACTGCCCAAGGCGAGCAACAGCCAGGGTGCATTCTTCAGAGGCCTGCCCCTAGACCAGAACCTCAACACAAGCCGGATGCCCCAAAAACCCCTGCGGACTGGCGCTTGCGCCATAAGCGCCCGACTGGAACACCACCACCAGATCATCGACCTGCGCCACAGGCAATGTCATGCGGTCGGCCAGCAGGTCCAGGGGCGTGCACAGGGGCCCGACCACCGAAGCTGTTTCTGTTTCCGACGAATCAGCCTTGTTGCCAATCGTCACGGGATAGTTCTTGCGAACCACCTGGCCGAAGTTGCCGGACGCTGACAAATGGTGATGCAGCCCGCCGTCAGCCACCAGATACACCTGCCCGCGCGAGAGCTTGCGATCCAGAATGCGCGTCACGTAAACCCCGGCTTCGCCCACCAGGTAGCGGCCCAGTTCGATCACCAACGCGGCGTCGGGCAGCTCTGCATGCGCCCGCTGGACGAGTTTGGCCAGGTTGTCGCCGATAGGTGCCAAATCAAGCGCTTGCTCACCCGGAAAATAGGGAATGCCAAAGCCGCCACCCAGATTCAGGAAGCGCACCGGCGAAGGCGCGTGCCGGGCCAACCGAAGCGCCAGCTCATAAGACTTTTGCTGGGCTTCGCGGATGGACTCTGAACGCAAATTCTGCGAACCGGCAAACAAATGAAAGCCTTCAAAGGCCAGACCGGCGCGGCCGATGCTGGCCAGCAGCTCGGGTATCTGCTCGACATCCACGCCAAACTGCTTTGGGCCACCGCCCATTTTCATGCCTGAACCCTTGAGTTCAAAGTCGGGGTTGACCCGCACCGCCACGCGCGCTGGCAGGCCCAGCTTGCCGCAAATTGCCTCCAGCGCGGCCACTTCGCGAAACGATTCCACATTGATCAGCACGCGCGACGCCACCGCCTGGCGCAGCTCGGCGTCGCGCTTGCCAGGCCCGGCAAAGCTGACTTCAAGCGGGTTGGCGCCTGCATCCAGTGCCACCTTCAGCTCGCCCGCCGAGGCCACGTCAATGCCGTCCACCAAACCGGCCATCAAGCCCACCACCGCGGGCATGGGGTTGGCCTTCATCGCGTAGTGCAGCTTGACCGTCTTGGGCAGCACGTCGCGCAGCGCTGCCACCCGGGCGCGCAGCAGCGAACGGTCATAAGCATAAAAAGGCGTTTGCCCGACCCGCGCCGCAAGCAATGACAAACGCTCGTCACCCACTATCAATTCGCCATCGCGCACGGCGAACTGATTCATGGGGGCATGCACAGGCAGTTGGCGTTCAGTGAGGGACATCGGTTTGCCTCGTCTTTCAATTGAGTTCAGCGCCCATGCCGCTCAGCCCACTCGGCTGCCAGCAGTTTGCGGTCGATCTTGCCATTGGGATTGCGCGGCAGCGGCCCGGCGACGATTTCGATTCCTGCGGGTACCATGTAGGCGGGCATCCGGGAACGGCACTCGGATATCAAGGTATTCAGGACTCCAGACTCCGACCCTATTGCGTGAGTAGCTATTACCTGTATAGCATGACCCAGCGTGGGATGATCCACCCCAAAGGCCACGCATTCGCCGACCAGTTGGGTGGCGTACAAAATTTCTTCCACCTCGGTCGGGCTGACCCGGTAGCCTGATATTTTCATCATTTCATCGCGTCGGCCAATGAAATACAAGAACCCCTCGGCGTCCTTGCGCACTGTGTCGCCTGAAAAAACGGCATATTCAGGCAATTGCAGCCCCGGCTGACGCCCCGGTGCGTCCGAGGCCAACAACCTGTAGCGCTCCGCCGTCTTTTCGGCATCATTCCAGTAACCCATGCCCACCAGCGGACCGCGATGCACCAGCTCGCCAGGCTCCTCCGGGCCACAGGCAGAACCGTCTTCACGCAACACCAGAATTTCAGCATTCGGGATGGCCTTGCCGATAGAATCCGGGCGGCGGTCAACCTCATCGGGCGGCAGG
>Ga0155550_1411_pt1 | contig 19156 bp, 12 predicted proteins | sample RifCSPhighO2_12_FD_107207 | JGI IMG/M metagenome (GOLD analysis project Ga0155550, IMG submission 107207) | Burkholderiales bacterium RIFCSPHIGHO2_12_FULL_61_11
ATCAATATGAGTTCTGTCAATGGTCTTTCGGGCCAGGCGGGGCAGGCCAACTATGCTGCCAGCAAGGCTGGAATGATCGGCTTCACCAAGTCCCTGGCGCTTGAGGGTGCTTCCCGCAATATCACGGTCAATGTCATCGCGCCCGGCTACATCGACACCGCCATGGTTGGCCTTGTGACACCCGAGGTGCTCGAGAAAATCCTGAAGACGGTGCCGGCTGGCCGCCTGGGCACCCCCGCGGAGATTGCTCGCGGTGTTGTTTTTCTCGCTGCCGATGAAGCCGGGTTTATCACCGGCATCACCTTGTCAATCAACGGCGGCAAGTACCTGGCGTGATTCGACCGTGCATTCGACCACCCGGCTGAGCCATTAGGCTGAATGCTTGTAGGACGATGGAGCCAATGGCCGAAACCACTCCGGAACGCTGGCAAACTGGGGCGATGCAAAATCTCAGGCGCCTGGTTTTAGATCACTGCTGGCTTGCGGCCGTGGCATTCGTATTGCTTGCAGCCGGCAGCGCGCTCGCGCAATCCGCGTCAGCGCCGGACGAGGAATCCAGGGTGGCCGCGCTGCTTGAAAAGCATGTCGCCCTGGCGGCGGAGTTGAAGCAAAACCAATATCGACGGCCGCTTTATCTGGAGTCCTCGGAAAGCGACACAACCATCAGCGGGACGGTCTACGCCGTGCTGGATTCACCCTTCAGCGCCTTCAGCACCACATTCAAAAGCCCCACGCGCTGGTGCGAGGTGTTGATTTTGCACCTCAACACCAAATATTGCCGGGCCAGCGCGGACTCCAGCCCCAGCACGCTGGCGACGAGCGTCGGCAGGAAAACCGCGCAGCAGCTTGAAAATGCCTTTGCGCTCGATTTTGCCTTCCGCGTCGCTGCGGCCTCACCCAACTACCTGGCGGTTCAGCTCCATTCCGACCAAGGCCCTCTGAGCACCCATGATTACCGACTGGACCTTCAGGCGGTGCCGCTGCCTGATGGCAAGACCTTTATGCATTTGCGCTATTCGTATGGCTACGGAACGGTCGGCCGTCTGGCCATGCAGGCTTATCTGGCCACGCGGGGGCGTGGCAAAGTGGGGTTTACAAAAATTAATCAAGGGGAAAAGCCAGACTATGTGGGCGGTATGCGTGGCGCCATCGAACGCAATACCATGCGCTACTATCTGGCCATTGAGGCCTATCAGGCATCGCTCCGCCAAGCCCCTGAGCAACAAGTCGACAAGCGCTTTGAATACTGGTTTGACGCGACTGAAGCGTATTCCCGGCAACTCCATGAAGTCGATCGAGAGTCTTACCTCAAGATGAAAAAAGAGGAATACCAGCGCCAGCAAACCTCGCCATCGTCAACAGGCTGAGCCGTTTGGCTGTGCCGGCAACAGGCGACGTGAATCTCCTTATTGGCGATGCCGGCCCCTCTCTACACCGCTTGGGGCGGCGAACGGGTTCCCGGTTCACGAACGGGAAATACCGGCTCTGCTGGTGGCGGCTCGTTCACCCCGGGGGGTATTCCAGGCTCAGGTGGCACGATCAGTGGGGGCACATCATTGGGCACGTTGGTACCTGGAAGCGGTGGAACGGGTTGTGGCACCGGAACGTGGGCATGCATTGAAAGCTCCAAAAAAAAGTACTCAACAAAAACTGGATTAGCGCGCTTGAGCCCGTCTGCGAGCGATGCGCTGGTGCAGCTGGGAGCGCAACAGCAGCATCACGACGGCCCCCGTTGCAGCGGCGAGCAAAGCTGATTGGCAGGGCTGCGCCGCCACACGGCGCTTGACCTGGGCAAGCAACTCCTGGATGGCCGCCGCGGGGCCATCCTGCAGCGGGGGCAACTCAGGCCTGCCCGATGAGACCGCTTGAGCCAGCACGGCATCTTCGGCTGACTGCAGCACCTTATCCTGAAGCTTGCGGTGAACTTCACAAGGGCCCGCAGAGCCTGCAATAGTGGGATGAGCGGGAGAAGAAGCGGGCATCTGAAAATTCGCTTTCTCTTTTCTTTTCTTTTCTTTTCTCTTTTCTCTTTTCTCTTCTTGTCGGGCTGATGGACGTATTGTGCTGAACGGGGATGCTTCAGTCCCCCGAATGCCTGGAACTCTGATTGGCCGTGGCATCCAGCACCTGACTTTGGGTCACGCAATACGCCAGCAGGTCGTCGATCTCGGTTGACTTGTCAAAAACCGCATCGACACCTAACTGGGCACACCGCCTACGCATGTCCTGGGTCGCGAAATTGCTGAAGATCACCATTTTTTGCCGCGGGTCGCGCATGCGGCAGGCTTGGAGAACACCCAGGCCGCTGCCGCTTTTGAGAAACAGATCAACAATCGCCAGATCCCATTGGCCATCGTGGTGCGTGAGCCACGCACTGCCCTCCTCTTCGGTGTCAGACGTGCCCACAGTCTCGACGGGCGCGAGCTCTTCCAGCGTGCTGATGAGGTTATCGCGAATGATGGGATTGTCCTCAACGAGATAAGTTCTCATTTTCATTGTCTCACCGCCATCGGTCAGTGATTAACGTAAACGTCATACATGCTGCAAATTTAAATCATGGCCGTCAGCGCAGGTGCCGGATGTGCCGCCGTGCCTTTGTAGGAGGACGCCTTATGAGGACAGTAAGGGCCCCTTCTGGTCAGAGCTCTGGACTCGCCGCCGCGGCGCTCCGGGTCAGCGCTGTCTTACGCCAGGAAAAGCCAGGCCTTACAGCAGACAGCGGCATCCGGCTACCCAATTTTCAGTTGCTGATGCGTATCGTGAGGGTGCCAGTGGCTGGAGTGGGCTTGAGGAGGGAAATCATCATGAAATTCGGGGGTGGACTGTTGACCGGCGTGACCACAGGGCTCGTGACTGCCTGGAAAGCGCATGCCAGTCATCAACATACCGATTTGCTCCCCATTTTTCTAGCGGTGCTGGCTGGGGCGGCAGGCCTGTTCTTGTTCTCGCTGCTGTTGCCCGACGAGCTTGCTCAGACCGCGCAGGAGTTCATCGGCTGGTGTCTGGCCGGATTGGTTGCAGCGCTGGCCCTGCTGGCAAGCGTGAAGGTCCTGGAAGACCTGCTCGATTCATAAATTCTGGTGGCGCACGGTGCGGCCTGCCCTCCCGGTTTGGGGCAGAGCGGCAACGTCAATATTTTCATTTGATCAAGGAATTTACATGCCTCCATCCAAGCGCAAGTCTGCGAGCCCTGTCAGGAATTCGGAGGGCGCCAAAGACAAAAAAAGCCAGCTTGAGGCCTTCACCAGCGGTGCAGCGCATGGGTTGACAACCAATCAGGGGCTGCAGATTCCGGATAACCACAATTCCCTGAAGGCGGGCGTTCGCGGCCCCACCCTGATGGAAGACTTTATCCTCCGCGAAAAAATCACCCATTTTGACCATGAGCGCATTCCTGAGCGCGTCGTTCATGCCCGCGGCTCAGGAGCGCACGGTTATTTCAAGGTGTACAAGCCCATGGTGCAGTACACCAGCGCTGCTTTTTTGCAGAACCCGGAAATCGAAACACCCGTGTTTGTGCGTTTTTCAACCGTGGCGGGCTCCAGGGGTTCAGCTGATACGGTGCGCGATGCGCGGGGTTTTGCTGTCAAGTTTTATACCCATGAAGGCAACTACGACCTGGTGGGAAACAACATCCCTGTTTTCTTCATCCAGGACGCCATCAAATTTCCCGACCTGATCCACGCGGTCAAGCCGGAGCCGCGGCATGAAATACCGCAAGCGGCCAGCGCCCACGACACCTTTTGGGATTTTGCTTCATTGATGCCAGAGTCCACCCACATGCTCATGTGGATCATGTCCGACCGTGCGCTGCCGCGCAGTCTGCGCATGATGGAGGGATTTGGAGTTCACGCGTTTCGCTTCATCAACGCTCACGGCAATAGCTATTTCGTAAAGTTCCACTGGAAACCGAAGCTGGGCGTGCACGGACTGGCGTGGGACGAGGCGCAAAAAATAGCTGGCAAAGACCCCGATTTTCACCGGCGCGACCTATGGGAAGTGATTGAAAACGGCAATTTTCCAGAATGGGAACTGGGCGTTCAGATTGTGGACGCTGGACAGGAAGGCGCGCTGGGCTTTGACATTCTGGATCCGACCAAGCTGATTCCCGAGGCGCAAGTGCCAGTGCAGATCATTGGCAAGATGGTGCTGAACCGCAACCCGGATAATTTCTTTGCTGAAACCGAACAGATCGCGTTTCATCCGGGCCATCTGGTGCCAGGCATTGATTTCTCAAATGATCCGCTGCTGCAGGGCCGTCTTTTCTCGTACACCGACACCCAGTTGTCGCGGCTGGGCAGCGCCAACTTCCATGAAATACCGATTAACCAGGGCGTCTGCCCAGTTCATAATTTTCAGCGCGATGGCCAGCACCGCCAGACCATCAACAAGGAGCGTGTGGCTTACGAGCCCAACAGCTTGGGAAATGGGAGCGAGTTCAGGGTCGATGGCGCGGCCCAGGGTTTTCAGTCCTATCCTGATCAAATTGAAGCGCCGAAAATCAGGTACCGCAGCCCTTCGTTTGACGACCATTTTTCCCAGGCTACCTTGTTCTGGAATAGCCAGAGCACGGCCGAAAAAGACCATATCGTTGCAGCGTTCAGGTTTGAGCTGTCCAAAGTCGACGTTCCCGAGATCCGTCAGCGCATGGTTGACAACCTCGCGCATGTTGACCTGAAACTGGCCACGCGAGTCGCGGCACCGCTGGGCATCAAACCCCCGGACCCGAAAGCCGCCAAGGGTCGCCTCGGCTTTCGCGATTACCGGATCACCAACAAGGTGGACGAAGACCCTGCCTTGAGCATGTTGGCGCGGCCAAGCGGCGGAATAAAAACCCGCAAGGTCGCCATCCTGGTGGCCGATGGCGTGGAAGCCGGTCCCCTTCGCCGCATCCAGCAAGACCTGATCGATGCCGGTGCCTTGTGCAGACTGGTTGCGCCCCACTTGGGCACGGTAAACACCGCCAGCGGCCGCCAGCTCGCGGTTGACCACACTTTTGCCAATATGCCGTCGGTGATGTTTGATGCCGTGCTGATTCCCGGGGGTGGCGACTGCGCGGCTGCGCTGTGTCGATTGGGTGACGCCGTCCATTTTGTACTGGAGGCCTATAAACACTGCAAGACCATTTGCGCGGTGTGCGACGGCGTCCAATTGCTAGGCACGCTGGGGTTCAATCAAGGCGAAAACCCGGACTTGGTGAGCCTGCCCACGGCGGGCGTCATCATTGCCGATGCCCGCAAAGTTCTGGATGGGCAGGTGTCGCAAAACTTCATGGCTGCCATGGCCCTGCATCGGCATTGGGACCGGCTCAACCTTGACGCGATCCCGGCTTGAAAAGCCTTCCCGGCTCATAAGCGCCCTCGCTCATGTCAATCAACCCACTTGCGCGCGTTGTGCCAGAGTTGCAGCCACGGGCTGGCGCTGCGCTTGTCCTGGTCGGTCCAGCTCATCTGGATGTTGCGAAACACCCGTTCGGGGTGCGGCATCAGGGCGGTAAAGCGGCCGTCAGGCGTGGTCACGCTGGTGAGGCCGCCAGCGCTGCCGTTGGGGTTGAACGGATAGGCTTCGGTGGCTGCGCCGGTGTTGTCCACGAAACGCATCGCGGCAATCGCTTTGTCTGCGTTGCCACGGTAGCGGAAGTTGGCATAACCCTCGCCGTGCGCCACCGCAATCGGTAGCCGGCTGCCGGCCATGCCGGCAAAGAACAGGCTGGGTGAATCGACCACTTCCACCATCGACAGGCGGGCTTCGAAACGCTCGCTCTGATTGGTGGTGAAGCGCGGCCAGGCTTCGGCACCCGGAATGATGTCGGCCAACTCGGCAAACATCTGGCAGCCGTTGCACACGCCCAGGCCAAAGGTGTCTTGTCTTGCAAAAAAAGCCTTGAACTGGTCGGCCAGCACCGGATTGAAGGTGATCGAGCGCGCCCAGCCGATTCCAGCGCCCAGCGTGTCGCCGTAGCTGAAGCCGCCGCAGGCCACCACGCCCTTGAAATCCGACAATCTGGCACGGCCACTCTGCAGGTCGGTCATGTGGACATCGCAGACTTCAAACCCCGCCTGCGTGAAGGCGTAAGCCATCTCGACATGCGAATTGACGCCCTGCTCGCGCAGCAGCGCCACGAAGGGTCGGGACAGGTTCAGGTAGGGCGCGGCGACGCCCTCACCCCGGCTCTCTCCCAAAGGGCGAGGGAGGAATACATGCAGGCCCGGGTCTGCCGGTTGGCCAGCGCAAGTGTGTTCCGCATCGGCGCAAGCCGGGTTGTCGCGCTGCTGGCAAATCCTCCAGCTCACCGAGTCCCAAACCTGGTGCAGGTCTTGCAAACTGGCCTTGAACACCGCTTTGGTGTCGCGCCAAATCTGGATTTCGCCCTTGCCGGCTTCCAGAGCGGCCTGTTGCGGGCGTGTTTTTCCCACCACATGACTGAACATGGAGAGTTCGTGCTTGCGCAGGGTTTGCATCACGTCATTTCGCGCTTCGGTACGCACCTGAATGACGGCGCCCAGCTCTTCAGTGAACAGCGCCTTGAGCGTCAGCTCGTCGCGTCGCCCGCTGACCTGGCTTGCCCAGTTTTTACTGTCGCCAGCGTCCATTCGACTGTCGCTGATGCCATCGCCCTCCAGCAGCAGCATGTCAATATTGAGCGACACCCCGACATGCCCGGCAAAGGCCATTTCACAGCAGCAAGCAAACAGGCCGCCGTCGCTGCGGTCGTGATACGCCAGAATCTGCCCCTGCGCGCGCAATTCGTTGATGGCGTTGACCAGATTGACCAGGTCTTTCGGGTCGTCCAGATCGGGCACGGCGCCGTCTTCCAGGTTCAGGCTTTGCGCCAGGATGGAGCCGCCCATGCGATTCTGGCCCTTGCCCAGGTCAATCAGGATCAGCGTGGTGTCGGCTTCAAGCGTGTTCAGCTGAGGCGTGAGCGTGCCGCGTACATCCGCCAGCGTGGCGAAGGCGCTGACAATCAGCGACACAGGAGAAGTCACTTTTTTGTTCTCGCCCTCATCGCTCCAGACCGTGCGCATCGACAGCGAATCCTTGCCGACGGGAATCGACACGCCCAACGCCGGGCACAGTTCCATGCCGACCGCCTTGACGGTCTCAAACAAAGCCGCGTCCTGCCCCGGCTCGCCGCAAGCGGCCATCCAGTTGGCCGACAGCTTGACGCGCGGCAACTCAATCGGGGCCGCCAGCAAATTGGTAATGGCTTCGGCGACAGCCATGCGGCCCGATGCGGCGGCATTGACGGCCGCCAGCGGCGTACGCTCGCCCAGGCTCATGGCCTCGCCGCCAAATCCCTGGTAGTCGGCCAGCGTCACCGCGCAGTCAGCCACCGGCACCTGCCAGGGGCCGACCATCTGGTCGCGGTGCGTCAGGCCGCCCACGGTGCGGTCGCCAATGGTGATCAAAAAGCGCTTGGACGCTACCGTCGGGTGGCTCAGCACGGCGATGCAGCTTTTTTGCAGGTCAACGCCCGTCAGGTCGATCGGCTCAATGGCGCGCGCGATGCGCTTCACGTCGCGCTGCATCTTGGGCGGTTTTCCCAGCAGAACATTCATCGGCATGTTTACCGGGGCCCCCACGTTCGGCACTGGCGTGTCCTCACTGCCCCCCGAGGGGGCTGCGCTTGCTTGGGGCGGCCCGGCGCGGCGCGCGGCCTGCGCGTCCGACAGCACCAGCTGTTTTTCCTCAGTCGCCACGCCAATCACGGCAAAGGGACAGCGCTCGCGCTCGCAAAATGCCGCAAATTGTGGCAGCGACTCAGGCGCAATTGCCATCACATAACGCTCCTGGCTTTCGTTGCTCCAGATTTCCTTGGGCGACATGCCGCTTTCTTCCAGCGGTACCGCGCGCAGGTCAAAACGGGCACCGCGCCCGGCGTCGTTGACGAGCTCGGGGAAGGCATTGGACAGCCCGCCTGCGCCGACGTCGTGAATCGCCAGAATCGGATTGACCGCGCCCAGCTGGGCGCACTGGTTGATGACTTCCTGGGCCCGGCGCTCAATTTCAGGGTTGCCACGCTGCACCGAATCAAAGTCGAGCTGCGCCGCGTTGGCGCCCGAGGCCATGGAGCTGGCCGCGCTGCCGCCCATGCCGATGCGCATGCCGGGGCCGCCCAGCTGGATCAGCAGCGTGCCCGCAAGGAAGCGTATTTTGTGGGTGAGCCCGGCGTCAATCGTGCCCACGCCACCGGCCAGCATGATGGGCTTGTGGTAGCCCCAGCGCTGTCCGCCCACGGTTTGCTCGTATTCACGAAAGTAGCCGGCCAGATTGGGCCGGCCAAACTCATTGTTGAAGGCTGCGCCGCCCAGCGGGCCCTCCAGCATGATCTGCAGCGGGCTGGCAATGTGATCGGGTTTTCCGTAATCACCGTCAAACAATTTGGACACAGTGAAGCCCGTCAGCCCCGCCTTGGGTTTGGAGCCCCGCCCGGTGGCGCCTTCATCGCGGATTTCACCGCCGGCCCCGGTCGCGGCACCGGGGAAGGGGGAAATCGCCGTGGGATGGTTGTGCGTCTCGACCTTCATCAGCACATGCGTCAGCGCGGCGTCAGTGGGGCTATAGATTTGATAGTTGTTTGCGCCAATCCCTTCTGGGCTGGATGGCGATTTTGCGTAAAAAACCTGGATTTTTGAGCCTTCCATGACCGAGGCATTGTCGGAATACGCCACCACCGTGTGCTGGGGATGCAGCTGCTCGGTGTTGCGGATCATGCCAAACAGGGTTTTGTCCTGCGGCACACCGTCAATCGTGAACTCGGCGTTGAAGATTTTGTGGCGGCAATGCTCGCTGTTGGCCTGCGCAAACATCATCAGCTCAACGTCGGTCGGGTTGCGCTTCAATTGGGTAAAGGCATTGACAAGATAGTCGATCTCGTCGGTCGCCAGCGCCAAGCCAAACTCGCTATTGGCGCGCTCCAGGGCCGCTCGGCCGCCGGTCAACACGTCAATGGTTTGCAGCGGCGCGCCCGGCAGTTCGGTAAACAAGCCGGCTGCCGCTTGCGCGCGATCAGCCACCACGCTTTCGGTCATGCGGTCGTGCAAGAGCGCCGCGACCTGCTCGCGCTGCGCATCGCTCAGTGCCGACTTGCTGAAGAAACCTGATTGAAGCGTCAGCCGGTATTCGGTGAGACGCTCGATGCGCTTGACGGGGAGTCCGCAGTTGTGCGCAATGTCCGTCGCTTTCGAGGCCCATGGCGACACCGTGCCAAAGCGCGGCGACACGATGAAAAGCAAGGTGTCGGTTGCGTTGCCAATAGGCTGGGGGCACGGGTCACCATACGCCAGCAAGGCGGCCAGCCGGTTTTTCAGTGACTCCGTGGCCGCCGCTTCGGTGGCCACCAAATGCACAAACCGGGCGTTGAGTCCCACGATCTTGTCGTGAATGGCTTGCAGGCGGGGGAGAAGCTGCTGAACGCGAAAGTCGCTCAGGGCGCTGATCCCGTGGGGTTCGCCCTCAAAAGTCGTCAGGTGCAGGGTCACGGTAGCGGCGGCCTTGTAATGGAGTGGAGGAAGGGGGCAGCCGGCAAGCTGTTTTTCAGGTATTTAATACCGCCGACAAGACAGAGGGTTGGCAAGGCCGGCGCGGCAGGCGTAAAAGATAAATTTTATCAGCGACTCGCTGGCGCGCTTTTTTCGGCCCCGGCAAGGCGCAAAAAGCCCTTGCCGGTCTGCTGTCAATGCGCGCATGACGATGCAGTGGGATAATTAATAGATGAGTATTACTTACAAAGATGCAGCGGGAATTGAAGGCATGCGCGTAGCGTGCCGGCTTGCCTCCGAGCTACTGGACTACCTGACCCCCTTCATTCAACCAGGTATCACGACCAACGAAATTGACCGGCTGACCTATGACTATATGACCCAGGTTCAGGGAACGATTCCGGCTACCCTCGGCTATGGTCCACCCAACTATGCGCCTTATCCAAAATCGTTGTGTACCTCGGTCAATCACCAGGTGTGCCACGGCATTCCCAACGACAAACCGCTGAAAAAGGGCGACATCGTCAACCTCGATGTTACTGGCATCAAGGATGGCTGGCACGGTGACAGCAGCCGGATGTTTTTGGTGGGCGAAACTTCCATAGCAGCCAGGCGGCTGTGCCATATCACCTACGAATCGATGTGGCACGGCATCATGCAGGTCAAACCTGGGGCGCGGCTGGGTGACATTGGCTTTGCCATTCAAACTTTTGCGGAAAAAAACGGTTTTTCCGTCGTTCGCGAATTTTGCGGCCATGGCATTGGCAACAAGTTCCACGAAGACCCGCAAGTGCTGCACTATGGCCGCCCAGGAACGCTGGACGAACTCAAGCCCGGCATGACGTTCACCATTGAACCGATGCTCAACGCGGGCAAGCGTGACATCAAGAACGGACCCGAAAAAGATGGCTGGAGCATCGTGACACGCGACCACTCGCTGTCGGCCCAATGGGAGCACACCGTTCTGGTCACGCCAACCGGTTACGAGGTGTTGACGCTTTCCGCCGGCAGCCCGCCAATTCCGGCGTTCGTAGCCCATAAGACGCAAGCCGAAGAACCCGTCAGCGCCTGATTCAGGCCTTCGGTGATCTGTTGCGCACTTTCAATAAGCCTGTCTTGCCGCTTCGTTCACCCACTGAGGTGCTTGATGTGCGCGAGCAATACCGTAGCGGCAAAGCTGCGCTGCTGGCTTCGCTGGCAGTGAGCGGTGCGTCCACCCGGGGCATTCACAGCCTGCTGAAAAGGATTGCCAGACACACTGACGCCACTTTGCGGCTGCTTTGGCAACGCGCCGAATTTCCGGCCACGGCCTGCCTGATCGCGGTTGGCGGTTTTGGTCGGGGTGAGCTGTTTCCCCATTCCGATGTGGATGTGCTGCTGCTGCTGCCGGACGATGCCGACGTACAAAACGATCCGGCCCTCAAGGCCAGGGTGGAAAGCTTTATTGGCAGTTGCTGGGACAGCGGGCTGGAGATCGGCTCCAGTGTGCGTACCGCGGCCCACTGCGTTGAAGATGCGGCCAAAGACGTCACCGTGCAAACCTCGCTCCTTGAAGCGCGCCTGATTGTCGGATCAAAAGACATTTTTCTGAGCCTGCAGCAGCAGCTCGATGCGGTGCTCGACCCCAGGGCCTTCTATGTGGCCAAGACGCTGGAACTGCGCCAGCGCCACAACAAGTTTGAAAACACCCCCTACGCGCTGGAACCCAACTGCAAGGAATCTCCTGGCGGCCTGCGCGACCTGCAGGTGGTGCTTTGGGTGGCGCGGGCGGCCGGTCTGGGAAAGTCCTGGGATGACTTGGCCAGAGGCGGGCTGGCTACGGCGTTTGAGGTGCGGCAGATCAAGGCCAACGAAGCGCTGTTGAGCCTGATCCGCGCGCGCCTGCACATCATTGCTGGCAGGCGCGAAGATCGTCTGGTGTTTGACATGCAAACGGCAGTGGCCGAGTCGTTTGGCTATCGTGGAGACACGTTGCGCCGACGGGCCGCGCCCAGGCGAAACAGCCCGTTCGGGGGGCTTGGAGGGCAGGCTGGTGCCGAGCGCGGGGCCCTGATTCGATCCAGCGAAGCGTTGATGCGCCGCTACTATTGGGCGGCCAAGGCGGTGACCCAGCTCAACCAGATCTTGCTGCTCAATATTGACGAGCGCCTGAACCCCAATACGTATCCGCTGCGTCCCATCAATGAGCGATTTTGCGACAAGGCGGGTATGCTGGAAGTGGCCAGCGACGATCTGTATGGGCGCGAGCCGCATGCAATTCTTGAAACTTTTCTGCTTTATGAATCCACGCCAGGCATCAAAGGCCTGTCCGCACGCACCCTTCGTGCCTTGTACAACGCCCGGGCTGTAATGAACAGCCAGTTCCGAAGTGACCCGGTCAATCACGCCACCTTCCTGCGCATTCTGCAGCAGCCCGAAGGCATCACTCACGCCATGCGGCTGATGAACCAAACCTCGGTGCTGGGTCGCTACCTCTGGGTTTTTCGCAACATCGTCGGCCAGATGCAGCACGACCTGTTTCATGTGTACACGGTGGACCAGCACATCTTGATGGTGCTGCGCAATATGCGGCGCTTTCTCATCGCTGAGCACTCCCATGAATACCCGATGTGCTCACAACTTGCCGCCGGCTGGGACAAGCCCTGGCTGCTGTACGTCGCAGCGCTGTTTCACGACATTGCCAAGGGGCGTGGCGGCGATCACTCCGAGCTGGGCCGCAAGGAAGTGCGCACTTTTTGCCGTCAGCATGGCATTGCCGATGAAGACGCCCAACTGATCGAGTTTCTGGTGGGTGAGCACTTGAGCATGAGCCGCGTTGCCCAAAAGGAAGACCTGAGCAATCCCGACGTGATTGCCGCTTTTGCCAAGCGCGTCGGCAATGAACGCTACCTGACTGCTCTGTACCTGCTGACGGTGGCCGATATCCGCGGCACCAGCCCCAAGGTCTGGAATGCCTGGAAAGGCAAGCTGCTGGAAGACCTCTATCACTACACGCTGCGCGTGCTCGGTGGCCGCGCGCCAGACCCTGACGCCGAGGTTGAGGCGCGCAAACGCGAAGCCCTGACCACGCTGGCCTTGCACGCCGAGCCGTTTGAGGGCCATAAGGCGCTGTGGGCTTCGCTGGACGTCAGTTACTTCATGCGCCACGAGGCCTCGGACATTGCCTGGCACGCCCGCCAACTGTCGCGCCACGTCGGCAAGGGCAAAACCATTGTTCGCGCGCGCCGCTCCCTGGCAGGCGAAGGCATGCAGGTGCTGGTGTACACGCCCGATGCCCCTGACCTGTTCGCGCGCATTTGCGGCTACTTTGACCAAGCCGGTTTCAGCATCCTGGATGCCAAGATTCATACGACCAAGGATGGCTACGCACTCGATACCTTCCAGGTCATGAGTCCAACGCTGGCCGACCAATACCGCGAGCTGGCCGCCATGGTCGAGGCTGAACTGGATCGTGCCCTCGAAATGCCGGGGCCGCTGCCGGTCCCGGGCAAGGGCCGTGTGTCACGCCGCGTCAAGAGCTTTCCGATTGCACCGCGGGTGGATTTGCAGCCTGACGAAAAAGGCCAGCGCTGGCTGCTCAGTGTGTCGGCCAGCGACCGCGTCGGGCTGCTTTATCTGATCGCGCGGGTGCTGGCCCGCCACCGTATCAACCTGCAACTCGCCAAGGTCATGACGCTGGGTGAGCGCGTGGAAGATACCTTCCTGATTGACGGACCCGAGCTGCAATACAACAAGGCGCAAATTGCCATTGAAACCGAGTTGCTGGAAGCGCTGAACGCCTGAAGGCATCAGCGCGTCTTTCTTTCAGTGAGCGGAGGTCTTGCGGTAGCTCAGCAAACGCCCCTTGTACTTGCCGCCGTCGCCGGGAAGCGTGGTAATTCGTGTCTCGGTGTGTAAATAGCCGAGCGAATCCATTTTCCGGCTGAAACTGACCCGGTTGCCACGGTCCGGGTCGACGATCAGCACCTCTGCATCCGGTTGCGCATGCAGGTCTATGAATTGCGACAGCACTTCCGGCTGGCCACGGTCATACAGCACATCGCTGCCAATAATCAGATCGAACCGCGCCAGCATCGGGTTGCTGCGTGACCAGTTTCCGGTCTGGTATTTCATCGCAGGCAGGTGGTTGAGTTTGAGGTTTTCCAGCAAAAAATCAGCCGCCAGCGGATGACAATCACTGGCGGTGATGTTACCGCCACGCCGGTGCACCACCAGACTGGCCAGCGCCAAACCGCAGCCCAGCTCCAGAATGCGCTTGCCGTCCAGCGCATACGACAGCATGACATGAGCCAGCACCCGGCCCGATGGCCAGAGCAGACCGAAGATCGGCCAGGCCGACGAAGAGATTCCTTCGCGCTCAGCCTCGCCCAGCGGATCATAAAATTGCTGCCGGTCCAGCAGCGAGCGCAATTGCAGGTCGCCGCCGCTGCCGCTGACGGTCTCAAATTTCAGCTGATACGGCACTGAAAGTAGCCCGATATCAGTCAGTCGTCGGCCGCTGCGTCCAGACCCGGAAACAGCACTTCGGTAAAGCCGAACTGCGTGAAGTCCCGCATCCGCATCGGGTAAAGCTTGCCGATCAAATGGTCGCATTCATGCTGCACCACGCGGGCATGGAAACCGTCCACAACCCGGTCAACCGGATCGCCATATTGATCAAAACCGGTGTAGCGGATATGTGAGAAACGCGGCACCATGCCGCGCAGGCCGGGCAGCGAGAGGCAACCTTCCCAGTCGCTTTCTTCGTCGGGGCCCAAAGGCGTGACGACGGGGTTCAACAAGACGGTACGCGGCACCAGCGGCGCGTCGGGGTAGCGCGGATTGATCTGGTTGGTGCCAAAAATGACCAGCTGCAAGTCCACGCCAATCTGGGGTGCCGCCAAGCCTGCGCCATTTTCCGCATGCATGGTTTCAAACATGCTTGAGATCAGCAGGTGCAACTCGTCGGTGTCAAATTCCGTCACGGGCTGGGCAATGCGCAGCAACCGCTCATCGCCCATTTTTAGGATTTCGTGAATGGTCATATGCCAATTATCGTGGCGCAGCCCGGTTTGTGCAGTGTTCAGTCGTTTGGTGAAGCCAGAAACGCCAGCAAAACGGCTTCATCAATGACCTTCACATCCAATTCTTGCGCCTTGGCCAGCTTGCTGCCCGCCTCGGTGCCCGCCACCACGTAATCGGTTTTCCTGCTGACCGATCCGGCCACTTTGCCGCCGGCGGCTTCAATCCGGTCCTTGGCTTCGTCCCGGCTCAAGCTGGGTAGCGTACCGGTAATCACGAAGGTTTTTCCTGTAAGCGGCTTGGGAACCCGTTTGGCCGGCTCGCCCTCCTCCCAGGTCACGCCGCAAGCGCGCAATTGCTCAACCACTTCCCGGTTGTGCGCCTGCTCGAAAAAGGTACGTATGCTTTTCGCGACGATGGGGCCGACATCGCTGACTTCCAGCAGCTGCTCTTCCGTGGCATCCATGATGGCGTCGAGCTTGCCGAAATGGCTGGCCAGTGCCTTGGCTGTGGCCTCGCCCACATGGCGAATGCCAAGGCCGAAGACAAATCGCGGCAACGTCGTCTGCTTGGATTTTTCCAGCGCTTCGAGCAGGTTGTTGGCCGATTTTTCAGCCATGCGGTCCAGGCTGGCCAGGGTGGAGAGGTCCAGCTTGTACAGATCCGGCAGGGTGCGAACGACGCTTGCATCAACCAGCTGCTCGACCAGTTTGTCACCCAGACCTTCAATTTCAACGGCGCGCCGGTGCGCATAGTGCAGGATGGCTTCCTTGCGCTGGGCTGCGCAGAACAGGCCACCGGTGCAGCGATAGTCGGCTTCACCCTCTTCGCGCACGGCGGCTGCGCCACACACCGGGCATTGACGCGGCATGGTGAACTGCAGCGCATCGGGCAGTCGCTTTTCAGGCAGCACGCTCACCACTTCGGGAATCACATCGCCAGCCCGGCGCACGATGACCGTATCGCCCACGCGCACATCCTTGCGGCGCGCTTCGTCTTCGTTGTGCAGGGTCGCATTGGTCACCGTCACGCCGCCGACGAACACCGGTGCCAGCCTGGCTACCGGTGTGAGTTTGCCGGTGCGGCCCACTTGCACGTCAATACCGAGCACCGTGGTGAGCTGCTCTTGTGCCGGGAATTTGTGCGCCACCGCCCAGCGCGGCTCGCGCGTGACAAAACCCAGTTTTTTTTGCAACGCAAGGCTGTTTACCTTGTAAACCACACCATCAATATCGTAGGGCAAGCTGTCGCGTTTCCGTCCTATCGCCTGGTAAAACGCCATTAATTCAGCGGCGCCTTTTGCCGTCCGGGTTTGGGCTGCAACCGGAAACCCCCATGATTTCAGGGTTTGCAGCAGTTCAAAGTGAGTTTCAAACACCGGGCCGCCTTCTGCCTGCGGCGTGATCTCGCCCACACCGTAGGCGAAAAAGCTCAGGTGCCGCTGCGCTGCGATGGCCGGGTCGAGCTGGCGTATGCTGCCGGCGGCTGCATTGCGCGGGTTGACAAAGGTTTTCTCACCTTTGGCTCCCTGTGCCATCTTTTCGCGCTGCCGTTCATTCAAGGCCTCGAAATCAGGGCGGCGCATATAAACTTCGCCGCGCACTTCCATCACGGCAGGCGCCTCTTTGGGAAGCTGCAGCGGAATCTGCCTGATGGTGCGAATGTTTTGCGTGACGTCTTCGCCCACTTCGCCGTCGCCGCGCGTGGCGGCCTGCACCAGCACACGATCCTCATAGCGCAAATTGACGGCCAGACCGTCAAACTTGAGTTCGGCCACATATTCGACCGGTGGACCGGATTCGCTCAAGCCCAGTTCCTTGCGCACGCGGGCATCAAAATTTTTCGTGCCGGTGGCCTCGGTGTCGGTTTCAGTGCGGATGCTGAGCATCGGCACTTTGTGGCGCACGCTGGCGAACTGGTCCAGCGGCTTGCCGCCCACGCGCTGCGTCGGCGAGTCCGGAGTCACCAGGTCCGGGTGAGCCGCCTCGAGGGCTTGCAACTCCCTGAATAGCTTGTCGTACTCGCTATCCGGAATGCTCGGTTCATCGAGCACATAGTAGCGATGGACGTGCCTTTGAAGCTCTTTGCGCAGGGCGGCTATCCGATCGGCAGGCGACCCGGATGGCCGCCGAAACATGTCAAGGCTTGTCATGGACTGCAGGCAATTTCAGGAAAACACGCGTCGGCCCAGCGCCGAGCCTGCCGATAAGTCGCGTTCATCGAGCAGGTCGTAGAGCTGTTCCAGTTCCGCGTAGATCACTTCCATGGCTTCGGGCCGGATCGGATTGCCGTTGTCGTCGATGATCACCCCGTCCATGCTGCTGGCCAATGCGATGGCAGCCTCGCACATGCGCGCAAAAGGCTGTTCGGAGCGCAACACCTGCGGCACGTCGAGTGACAGCGTGAGCTCGCGCAGCGCCGTTTGTTCGGGGTCATCAGCCATCGCGGCCTGGGCATCAAACGCCAGGCCAAGAATGGAGGCCTGGCCCGGCTGGCTGGCCGGTAGCACCATGCGGCCCGGCACGGAGCCGGCGATAAAGCCCAGCCTGGCCGCGCTTTGCTGCACATAGCCAGGGCTCCAGGCTGTTTTGATGGCGCGCAGGGTAAAACCCAGTTGGGCATCGTGGCCGCTGGCAAACTGATCGAGCTCACGGGCGCGCGCGACTTCCTCGAGCATTTCCGGAAACTCCGGCTCGCCGCCAACGGCGTCGGCAAAAGCCTGCGCTTTCATGACGAATTCAGAGTACTCGATCTGATTCAGCGCACCGGTTCTATTGGCCAGTTGCACGCCGCACTGGAAGGACGTGTAGCGATGGCCTGCGGTGGGAAACTCCCATTCGCCAGTGGCCGCGCTCAAGCCTTCAACACCAAACGGCTTGCTGCCGGCCCGGCGCGTGCTGGGCATGGCCGCCAGCGCCGCTTCACCCGACACCACGGACTCGATCACTACCGGCGCCATGGCGTCGATCAGCGCGTCCAGGCCCGGTTTTCTTTCGGATGGCGTGAACTGGGTTAACGCCGACAGGTTCAAATCGGTGTCAAAGCTGGGCTCCAGCCGGACCGCATTCTTGTTGAGCGGCTTGGCCTGGCTGGGCTCTTGGGGATTTGCGTCGTGCTGCGCGGGCGCCGGCTCGGGCGCGGCTTCAGGGGTAGCCCGTTTAGGCTGGTTTTTGCGGGATGACCAGGCGTTCTGGGCCACGAGGCCCGCCAGCACCAAGCCACCGAGAACCGCTAAACTGATTTGGAGTGTGCTCATGCTGGTCATGCGGCCTCGGCCATTCCAAGGGCGGCCTGCATGTCCACCGCCACAATGCGCGAAACGCCCTGCTCCTGCATCGTGACACCGATCAGCTGCTCGGCCATTTCCATGGCGATCTTGTTGTGGCTGATGAATAAAAACTGGGTTTCGCGGCTCATGCTGGCCACCAGTTTGGCATAACGCTCGGTGTTGGCATCGTCGAGCGGCGCATCCACCTCGTCCAGCAAGCAAAACGGCGCCGGATTCAGCTGGAAGATCGCAAACACCAGCGCAATCGCCGTCAGAGCCTTTTCACCCCCCGAAAGCAGGTGAATCGTCTGGTTTTTCTTGCCGGGCGGCTGCGCCATCACCTGCACACCCGCGTCCAGAATTTCTTCGCCCGTCATCGTCAGCCTGGCATTGCCGCCGCCAAACAGCTCGGGGAACATGCGGCCAAAATGCCCGTTGACCGCTTCAAAGGTGCTGGACAGCAAATCGCGCGTTTCCATGTCGATTTTCTTGATCGCATCTTCCAGCGTCGCCATGGCTTCGCTCAGGTCGGCCGACTGCGCATCGAGGAACTGCTGGCGTTCCCTGGCCACGCTCAACTCATCGAGCGCCGCCAGGTTGACGGCGCCCAGCGACTGGACTTCACGGTTGATGCGGTCAATCTCGCCCTGCAGACCGGCCAGTCGCACATTGCCGGTTTGAATCGATTGCTCGACAAGAGCCAGATCAGCCTGTGCGTCCGCCAGCTGCTGGGCATATTGCTCCAGCCCCAAACGCGCGGCCTGTTCCTTGAGCTGGAACTCGGTGATGCGCTGGCGCAGGGGATCGAGTTCGCGCTCAAGCTGCAATCGGCGCTCGTCGCTGGCGCGCAGCTTGCCGGTCAGGTCGTCATACTGGCTGCGCCTGGCACCCAGATCGGCTTCGCGCTCCAGCTTGACACTGAGCGCATCTTGCAGGCCGCCCTGCGCCGCGGCGTCATTCAGGCGTGACAGCTCTTCCCGGGCGCGCTCTTCCTCGGTTGCAATCGAAGCGGCCTGGCTGGCGGCAATGGCCATGGAACGGGCCAGTTCTTCACGCCGCGAAGCCAGGCTGCGCAACGCAAACTGCGCTTCCTGCGCCTGACGTTCCAGCGTACGCTGCTGCTCGCGCGCCTCGCCCAAACGCCGCTCGGCGTCAATCACCTGGTCATCGAGCTGCGCATGGCGTTCCTGGCTGTCGGCCAACTGCATGTCGAGCTCTTCAAAGCGGCCCTCGGCCGTGACCTTGCGTTCCTGCAGGTCGTCAAGCTGGGCCTCAATTTCAGCCATGTCGGCCTGAATCTGCCCGCTGCGCGCACGGGTCTGCTCGGCCAGCTGGGACAGGCGCAGCACTTCAACCTGCAACTCGTGGACACGGCTTTGACCGTCGGCCGCTTCACGGCGGG
>Ga0155550_1337_pt3 | contig 18710 bp, 14 predicted proteins | sample RifCSPhighO2_12_FD_107207 | JGI IMG/M metagenome (GOLD analysis project Ga0155550, IMG submission 107207) | Burkholderiales bacterium RIFCSPHIGHO2_12_FULL_61_11
GTCAGACAACAACGGTGTGGTGATCGACTTGCCCGCCGTCAGTTCACCCGGCGTTGCCACCTTGAGCGGATCGCTGATTTTCGGCATCGGCACGCAATCGAACAACCAATTGACGTCCGGAACGGTTCTGACGACTGAGCCCTCAACCGGGCATTTCACCACCCTGCTTGGCGCGCAAAGCCTGACCAACAGCTTTATGGACACCGGCTCCAACGGTCTGTATTTTGATTCCGCCACGATCCCGGACTGCGGGGGCAACATCGCCGGGTTTTATTGTCCAACCTCGCCCACTACTTTGTCGGCCACACTGGTCGGTGCCAATGCGGCGACTGTTCCCGTTTCGTTTTCCGTTGACAATGCGGCGGCGTTGATTGCGGGTGCCACCAACACCGTGCTGCCCACCTTGGCTGGTGACATCGGTGACGCGAAAACTTTCGATTGGGGCTTGCCCTTCTTTTACGGACGCCGGGTGTTTATAGGTATTGAGAGACAGGCATCACCTCTCGGAACCGGCCCCTTTTACGCCTTTTGAGGCGCGGATCAGTTGGCCGCTTCCAGGCCGTTCCTGAAGTGTTCCTGCATCCGCTGCAGGGTCAGCACTGCGTCCCGTGCCGAAATGGCAGCCATCAGGGCGCGATGCTCATTGAGCGATTCCTCAATGCGTCCTGATTTCAGCAGCGAGTTGTGGCGGTTCAGCTTCATGACCTTGCGCAGGTCGGCCACCATCTGGTCGCGCCAGCGATTGTTGGCAATTTCCAGCAGGCGCATGTGAAATGCTTCGTTGATTTCAAAAAAGCGCTCGCGGTTAGCGACGGCCTTTTCCAGTTCGTTGTGCAGGCCCTGCAGCTCCTTGAGCTGTGGCTCCGTCGCTTGGGCGGCCACCACGCCTGCGGCATCGCTTTCAAGCAGGGCCAGCAAGTGGTAAACATCTGCCAGATCGCGCTCGGATACTTCTGTAACATAGGCGCCGCGTCGCACCTTCATGGTGACCAGGCCCTCGGTGGCCAACACCTTCAGGGCTTCGCGCAACGGCGTGCGGCTGATGCCGTATTCTTCGGCCAGCTTGAGCTCGTCAATCCAGCTGCCAGGTGCCAGTTCCCGGTTGAAAATGCGCTGGCGCAAAAGCTCGGAAACTTCTTCATAAAGCGCTCGCGGAGACAGGGAAAGTTCAGCCATGAACTGAATTGTAAGCTGGTTGGAATATTTTGAATCAATAATTATGAATAATGTAAACTAACTAGTGTCAAAAATCATTTTCAAGCAAGTTTTTTCGCATTGTCAAGGCTTGGACACTCTGCCAAGCTCAACCAGGACAGCCGACACGACCATGAGCCCAAAGACCCCTGAATTCAATCCCTCCAGCCTGCAAGCGTGGGCCAAATCGGCTGCCAAATCAGCGCCGGGCGGAGATGTGAGTGCCTTGAACTGGCAAACGCCCGACGGCATCAGTGTCAAGCCTCTCTACACCGCCGAGGACATCCAGAACCTTCCTTACACCAATACCCTGCCTGGTTTTGAGCCCTTCATTCGCGGACCGCAAGCCACCATGTACACAGTGCGTCCGTGGACGATTCGCCAATACGCCGGGTTTTCTACCGCCGAGGAATCGAATGCGTTTTACCGCAAGGCGCTGGCGGCAGGCGGGCAGGGCGTCTCGGTTGCCTTTGACTTGGCTACGCATCGCGGCTATGACAGCGACCACCCGCGCGTCACGGGCGACGTCGGCAAGGCCGGCGTGGCGATTGACAGCGTGGAGGACATGAAAATCCTGTTTGGCGGGATTCCGCTCGACAAAGTCAGCGTTTCCATGACCATGAACGGGGCCGTGCTACCCGTGCTGGCGGGCTATGTGGTCGCGGCTGAAGAGCAGGGCGTGAGCCAGGAACAATTGAGTGGAACCATCCAGAACGACATCCTCAAGGAGTTCATGGTTCGCAACACTTATATCTATCCACCCCTGCCCAGCATCCGCATCATTGGCGACATCATCGAGTACACGGCGCAGAACATGCCGAAGTTCAATTCGATCTCGATCTCGGGCTATCACATGCAGGAGGCCGGTGCAAACCAGGCGCTCGAGCTGGCCTTCACGCTGGCGGACGGCAAAGAATACGTGAAAACCGCGCTGGGAAAAGGCCTGGATGTCGATGGCTTTGCCGGGCGCCTGAGTTTTTTCTGGGCCATTGGCATGAACTTCTATCTGGAAGTGGCCAAGATGCGCGCCGCCCGTTTGCTGTGGTGTCGCATCATGAAGGGCTTTAACGCGAAGAAGCCCAAGAGCCTGATGCTGCGCACGCACTGCCAGACCAGCGGCTGGAGTCTGACCGAGCAAGACCCCTACAACAACGTGGTGCGCACCACCATCGAAGCCATGGCCGCCGTCTTTGGCGGAACGCAAAGCCTGCACACCAATTCGTTTGACGAAGCGATCGCACTGCCCACCGAATTTTCGTCGCGCATTGCCCGCAACACCCAGCTCATCATCCAGGAAGAAACCCACATCCCGAACGTGATCGACCCCTGGGCTGGCAGCTACATGATGGAAAAACTCACTCAGGACATGGCCGATGCGGCATGGGCCATCATTGAAGAAGTCGAAGCCATGGGCGGCATGACCCAAGCGGTGGACAGCGGCTGGGCCAAGCTCAAGATCGAGGCCGCGGCGGCGCAGAAGCAGGCACGCATCGACAGCGGCAAGGACGTGATTGTGGGCGTCAACAAGTACAAGTTGGCAACGCAAGACGTGATTGAGACGCGCGACATTGACAACGTGGCCGTGCGCGACGGGCAGATTGCACGCCTCCATGCGATCAAGGGCAGGCGCGACGGTGCTGCGGTGCAGGCAGCGCTGGACGCTCTCACGGCTGCAGCTGAAAACGGCAGCGGCAATCTGCTTGACCTGAGCATCAAGGCGGTGCGACTGCGCGCCACGGTGGGCGAGGTCAGTGACGCGCTCGAAAAGGTTTACGGGCGCCACCGCGCCGATACGCAAAAGGTGACCGGTGTGTATGCAGCTGCTTATGACTCGGCCGAAGGCTGGGAAACCCTCAAGGCCGAAATCAACGCCTTTGCCAAAGCACAAGGACGCCGTCCGCGTGTGATGATTTCCAAACTCGGCCAGGACGGCCATGACCGCGGCGCCAAAGTCGTGGCAACCGCGTTTGCCGACCTGGGCTTTGACGTGGACATGGGCCCGCTGTTTCAGACACCCGAAGAATGCGCGCGCCAGGCGATTGAAAACGACGTCCATGCCGTGGGCGTGAGCACCCTTGCTGCCGGCCACAAGATGCTGGTGCCCGCCATCATCGCCGAGCTCAAGAAGCAGGGCGCTGATGACATCATCGTGTTTGTCGGCGGCGTGATTCCCCGGCAGGACTACGAGATGCTCTATGAGGCGGGCGTCAAGGGCATTTACGGACCCGGCACGCCCATTCCTGCTAGCGCCAAGGATGTGCTGGAGCAGATCAAGGCTGCCTTGAAGTGAGCCAAAGCCCATTGGTTGATTCCGTGTTGCACGGCGATGCCGTGGTGCAACGGCGCGCCATCGCCAAAGCCATCACCTTGCTGGAATCAACACGCGCCGATCATCGGCTTCAGGCTGATGAACTGCTAGCTGCGCTCCTGCCATACACGGGCAAGGCGTTCCGTCTGGGCATCAGCGGCGTGCCCGGCGTGGGTAAATCGACGTTTATTGAAGTGCTCGGGCTCTACCTTATAGCGCATGGGCACCGCGTGGCGGTCCTGACCATAGACCCGTCATCCTCGGTCTCGGGCGGCTCCATTCTGGGCGACAAAACCCGCATGGAAAAGCTCTCGGTGCGAGAGGAAGCGTATATCCGGCCCAGCCCCAGCAGCGGCACGCTCGGCGGCGTCGCCGAAAAAACGCGCGAGGCCATGCTGGTCTGCGAAGCGGCGGGCTACGACGTGGTGATTGTCGAAACCGTCGGAGTCGGCCAGAGCGAAACCGCGGTGGCCAACATGACCGACATGTTCGTGCTGATGCAGCTCCCCAATGCAGGCGACGACTTGCAGGCGATCAAAAAAGGCGTCATGGAGCTGGCCGATCTGGTGGTCATCAACAAGGCTGATATTGATGCCAATGCCGCCATGCGCGCCGAGGCACAAATCAGGTCGGCCATGCGCCTGTTTGGCCTCGTCAATAACGCCATGGGCCGCGGCCAGGCAGCCAACTTTGACAGAAACTGGCAGCCCCAGGTGATGCAGCTCAGCGCCTTGCACAACCAGGGTGTCGATGCGTTTTGGGCGGCAGTGACGCAGTTCAGAGATCTGCAAAGCGCCAATGGCAAGCTGACCGCAAGGCGCCAGCAGCAGTCGCTCGCATGGATGTGGGAGCGCATTGATGCGGGCCTGAAACAGGCGTTCCGGCAAGACCCGGCGGTCAGCGCCTTGCTGCCTTCGCTGGTGGAACAGGTTGAGAGCGGTCGTCTTCCAGCCTCAGCTGCAGCACGAAATCTGCTTGCCGCCCATTTCAAGCTGGCACAAGCAGCTGTTAAATAAATAACATTAATCAAGAACATACAGAAAGCGCGCCATGCAGAAAATTCTGGAACAACTCGAAAAAAAGCGTGACGCGGCCCGCCTGGGCGGTGGCCAAAAGCGCATTGACGCGCAGCATGGCAAAGGCAAGCTGACAGCGCGCGAGCGTCTTGAACTGCTGCTTGACGAAGGCACGTTCGAGGAATGGGACATGTTTGTCGAGCACCGCTGCACCGACTTCGGCATGCAGGACAACAAGATCCCAGGCGACGGCGTGGTCACCGGCTACGGCATGATCAACGGACGCCTGGTCTTTGTTTTCAGCCAGGACTTCACCGTGTTCGGCGGCGCCCTGTCTGAAGCGCATGCCGAAAAAATCTGCAAGGTGATGGACCAGGCCATGAAGGTCGGTGCCCCGGTGATTGGCCTGAACGACTCGGGCGGAGCACGCATTCAGGAAGGCGTGGCGTCACTGGGCGGTTATGCCGACGTGTTCCAGCGCAACGTGATGGCTTCTGGCGTGGTGCCGCAGATCAGCATGATCATGGGTCCTTGCGCAGGCGGCGCCGTCTATTCGCCCGCCATGACCGACTTCATTTTCATGGTCAAGGACAGCAGCTATATGTTTGTGACGGGCCCCGAGGTGGTGAGGACCGTGACGCACGAGGAAGTAACGGCCGAGGAATTGGGCGGCGGCATCAGCCACACCACACGCAGCGGTGTCGCTGACCTGGCTTTCGACAACGATGTCGAAGCGCTATTGATGCTGCGGCGTCTGTACAACTACTTGCCGCTGAACAACCGCGAAAAAGCGCCGGTGCGCCTGAGCGGCGATCCCGCCGATCGCGTGGACATGAGCCTGGATACCCTGGTGCCGGACAGCCCCAACAAGCCCTACGACATGAAAGAGTTGATCACCAAAACCGTGGACGACGGTGATTTTTTCGAAATTCAGCCTGAATACGCCAAGAACATCGTCATCGGTTTTGCGCGCATGGAAGGGCAGACGATCGGCATTGTCGCCAACCAGCCGCTGGTGCTGGCGGGTTGCCTGGACATCAAGAGCAGCATCAAGGCCGCGCGCTTTGTGCGCTTTTGCGATGCCTTCAACATTCCCGTAATCACGTTCGTCGATGTGCCCGGTTTCATGCCTGGTACCGCCCAGGAATACGGCGGCATCATCAAGCACGGTGCCAAGCTGCTCTTTGCCTATGCCGAATGCACGGTGCCCAAGATTACCGTGATTACCCGCAAGGCTTATGGCGGTGCGTATGACGTGATGAGCTCCAAGCATTTGCGCGGAGACGTCAACTTTGCCTGGCCCAATGCCGAAATTGCGGTGATGGGTGCCAAGGGTGCGGTGGAAATCATTTTCCGCGAAGACCGCAAAGACCCGGAAAAACTCGCCGCCAGGGAAGCCGAGTACAAGGCACGGTTTGCCAATCCATTCGTGGCTGGCGCACGCGGTTTTATTGACGACGTGATTCTGCCGCACGAAACGCGCAAACGCATTTGCCGCTCGCTGGTGATGCTGCGTGACAAGAGGATCGAAAACCCGTGGCGAAAGCACGGCAATATCCCGCTGTGAGCGATCAAGGAAGACAACCATGGTTACAAAAATCCTGATTGCCAACCGGGGTGACCAGCCGCGCAGCGGCGCAACAGTGAAGCTAAATTGCAGAGTGCGCGTAGCGCATGCAGGCGATTTCATCCCGATGGAGGCCAACCATGTTTAACAAGATACTGATTGCAAATCGGGGTGAAATCGCCTGCCGCGTCATCCTCACGGCGCGCAAGATGGGTATCAAGACGGTCGCGGTCTATTCCGACGCCGACAAGGACGCCCGCCATGTGGAACTGGCCGATGAAGCCGTCAATATTGGCCCCGCGCCCAGCCGCGACAGCTATCTGCAGGCCGAAAAAATCATTGCCGCCTGCAAACAAACAGGTGCGCAAGCCATCCACCCGGGCTACGGCTTTTTGAGCGAGAACGCAGCGTTCGCCAAGCGGGTGGAAGAAGAAGGCATCGTCTTCATCGGCCCCAAGCATTACTCCATGGCCGCGATGGGCGACAAAATCGAATCCAAAAAACTGGCGGGCGCGGCGGGCGTGAACTGCATTCCCGGCGTGAATGAGGCGATTGACACTGCCGGGAAGGCCGTGGAGATTGCCCAAGGCATTGGCTACCCGGTGATGATCAAGGCCAGTGCGGGCGGCGGTGGCAAGGGGCTGCGTGTTGCCTCCAATGACAAGGAAGCGTTCGAGGGCTTCACCAGTTGCCGAAACGAGGCGAAGAGCAGCTTTGGCGACGACCGTGTGTTTGTTGAAAAATATGTCGAAGAGCCGCGCCACATCGAGATCCAGCTGGTCGGCGACAGCCACGGCAATGTCGTGTACCTGAACGAGCGTGAGTGCTCGATCCAGCGGCGTCACCAGAAGGTGCTTGAAGAAGCGCCATCGCCATTCATCAGCGAAGCGACGCGCAAAGCCATGGGCGAGCAGGCCGTGGCGCTGGCCAAGGCGGTGCAGTACCAGAGTGCCGGCACGGTGGAATTTGTGGTGGGCAAGGACCAGGGTTTTTACTTTCTGGAAATGAACACCCGTCTGCAAGTGGAGCACCCGGTGACGGAATGCATTACCGGTCTGGACCTGGTGGAGCTGATGATTCGCGTCGCCGCGGGCGAAAAGCTGCCGCTCACACAGGCCGATGTCAGGCGCGACGGCTGGGCGATTGAGTGCCGCATCAATGCCGAAGACCCGTTCCGGAGTTTTTTGCCTTCTACAGGTCGCCTGGTGCGCTTTCAGCCTCCCGTGGAAACCATGTTTGCGGCGGATACGTCGCATCGGTTCGGCGTGCGGGTTGATACTGGTGTGCAGGACGGCGGCGAAATCCCGATGTTTTACGACTCGATGATTGCCAAGCTCATCGTTCACGGCAAGGACAGGAAAGATGCAATTGAAAAAATGCGCGAGGCGCTCAACGGTTTTGTGATCCGCGGCATCAGCAGCAACATTCCGTTTCAGGCGGCCTTGCTGGCACACCCAAAATTCGTTGCAGGTGACTTCAATACCGATTTCATTGCCGAAAATTATGGCCAGGGGTTTTCCGCCGAAGATGTGCCGCACGAAGATACCGACTTCCTGGCAGCGCTGGCGGCCTATGTGAATCGCCGTATGTTGGGTCGCCGGGTCGGCATCAGCGGACAGTTGCCAGGTCACGGCGTGACGGTAGGAGATGAATTTGTGGTCGTCGGCCTGGGTACGGACGGGCACAATACACCGCATCCGGCAGTGGTGCGGGATTTTCAAGCAAAATCAGGCTCCAGTGCAATCGAGACGGGCGGTAAACGCTATGAAATATGTAGCAGCTGGCATCTCGGTGGCGCCCGCATTCGCGGCACGGTCAATGGCCAGCCTTTTGTCGCCCAGGTTGAACGCGGTGTCGGCAAGAACCCGTTGGCCATCCGTATCATTCACAATGGCACGCGGCTCGATACGCTGGTGCTGTCGCCGCGCGCCGCCCAGCTTCATGCGTTGATGCCCTATAAGGCACCGCCGGATATGAGCCGCTACGTGCTGTCGCCCATGCCTGGCTTGCTGGTTGAAGTGGCGGTGCAGCCGGGGCAAAAAGTTCTGGCGGGTGAACGTGTCGCGGTGATTGAAGCCATGAAGATGGAAAACGTGCTGTTTGCCACGGCCGATGGCGTAGTGGCCAAGGTGCTGGCCGCCAAGGGTGAGTCGCTGGCGGTTGACCAGGCGATTGTGGAGTTTGTATGAGCAGCCGACCCCTTGAGCAAGCTCAAGACCGGCCTTTCAAGGTCCTTGGTATCCAGCAAATCGCCATCGGTGGCACCAGCAAGGCCCGCCTGCGCACTTTGTGGGTGGATATGCTGGGTCTTGAAGTCATCGGCCATTTCGTGAGTGAACGCGAGAACGTCGACGAGGACATATGCGCCATGGGCAGTGGCCCGTTCAAGGTCGAGGTCGATCTGATGCAGCCCGTGGATGCTTCGAAGAAGCCGGCAGTGCAGGCAACGCCGCTGAATCATGTGGGTCTGTGGATTGACGACCTGCCAGGGGCGGTGCAATGGTTGACCGCGCAAGGCGTGCGCTTCGCCCCTGGGGGCATTCGTAAGGGGGCGGCCGGCTTCGACATCTGTTTTCTGCACCCCAAGTCAAATGACGAGTTTCCCGTTTCAGGCGAGGGAGTTCTCATTGAAATGGTGCAGGCGCCGCCTGAAGTGATAGCGGCCTTTGCTTCGCTGGCCGCAGGTACGGCAACGCGGTCTCATTGATCCGGGAAAATTTGTTGATATGGGTCATAAAAACTGCAGGTTTCGGGATTCCCTGAAGACTTTGAGGGCCTGAAGTTTTAAACTGTGTCCCACCTGCGGCACTGTTTCCGGTGCCTTTGCAGACCAAGGAGGCAGTTTTGCAACCCACCAACATCACTCAACCGACGTATTTTCACAAGGTCGTCGATTGCCAATGGGCCTGCCCGGCCCACACCCCTGTTCCCGAATACATCCGCCTGATCGGGCAGGGTCGCTACAGTGATGCCTACATGGTTAACTGGGTGTCCAATGTTTTCCCCGGTATCTTGGGGCGCACCTGCGATCGTCCTTGCGAACCTGCATGTCGGCGCGGCCGTGTCGAAGAAAATAATAGTGACAAGCCCGAACCGGTGGCGATTTGCCGTCTCAAGCGCGTCGCGGCGGACCATAAGGACGATGTCAGGGCGCTTATGCCCAAAGTGGCACCGAGCAACGGCAAACGCATCGCCTGTGTCGGTGCCGGGCCCTCCTCGCTGACGGTGGCGCGCGATCTGGCACCGCTGGGCTACGACGTGACCGTGTTCGATGGCGAGGCCAAGGCGGGTGGCTTTATCCGGACACAGATTCCGCGTTTTCGCCTGCCCGAGTCCGTGATTGACGAGGAAACCGGCTACATCCTCGATCTGGGCGTGCAGTTCAACAGCAGCCAGCGTGTTGAGTCCATGAAGGATTTACTGGCTCAGGGTTATGACGCCGTGTTCGTGGGCTGCGGTGCACCGCGCGGCCGCGAACTCGACCTGCCGGGACGCAAGGAGTCTGCCGCACACATTCACATCGGCATCGACTGGCTGGCGTCGGTCTCCTTCGGCCACGTCACCAGCGTCGGAAAACGCGTGATCGTGCTGGGTGGTGGCAACACCGCCATGGACTGCTGCCGTTCGGCGCGTCGGCTGGGTGGCACCGACGTGAAAGTGGTGGTGCGCAGCGGTTTCGAAGAAATGAAAGCCTCGCCGTGGGAGAAGGAAGATGCCCAGCACGAGGGCATCCCCATCATCAACTTCCACGTTCCCAAGAATTTTCAGCACCAGGATGGCAAGCTGCTAGGCATGACGTTCGAAGTGGTGCGCGCGGTCTATGACGACAAGGGGCGTCGCAGCCTGGTGCCAACAGGTGAACCCGACGTGTTTTTCGCGTGCGATACGGTGCTGGTTGCCGTGGGGCAGGAAAACTCCTTCCCCTGGATCGAGCGCGATTGCGGCATCGAGTTTGATCGCTGGGGTCTGCCGGTGCTGGGCAAGACCACTTTTCAATCCACTGTGCCGCAGGTCTTCTTTGGCGGCGATGCTGCGTTTGGGCCCAAGAACATCATCACTGCCGTGGCGCATGGTCACGAAGCAGCCGTATCGATTGACCGTTTTCTGCACGCCGAATCGGTGGAGCAGCGCCCCGCGCCGTTGACCCGGCTCATGTCGCAGAAGATGGGTATCCATGAATGGAGTTATCACAACAATGTGTCAAACGATACGCGCTTCAAGGTGCCGTGGGCCAAGGCCGAGAAGGCCCTGGCCAGCATCCGCGTGGAAGTGGAACTTGGCTTCGATGCCGCCACGGCCTTCAAGGAAGCCAGCCGCTGCCTGAACTGCGACGTGCAGACGGTATTCAACCGCGACACCTGCATCGAATGTGATGCCTGCGTGGACATCTGCCCCATGGACTGCATCACCTTTACGACCAATGGTGAAGAGGCCGACTTGCGTACGCGGCTGAAAGCGCCAGCGCGCAACATCGCGCAAGACCTGTATGTCTCCGCCGAGCTCAAGACCGGGCACATCATGGTCAAGGACGAGGATGTCTGTCTGCACTGCGGTCTGTGTGCCGAACGCTGCCCCACCGGTGCGTGGGACATGCAGAAGTTCCTGCTGAATACGACCCAGGCCGGGCCGGGTTGCCGTGACCGCCGCAAGCCGCATCATGAAGCCTTTGCGGGACAGCCCGGCGCGGCGCGAAGCGCGCTGGCTATGTCTTCACCTGAATAGGAATTAAGCATGAAACGCCTCAAAGCCATCAACGATTTCGTCATCAAGTTTGCCAACGTCAACGGCTCTGGCTCGGCGTCGGCCAATGAACTGTTTACCAAGGCCGTGTTGCGCATGGGGGTGCCGGTGAGCCCGCGCAATATTTTCCCCAGCAACATTCAGGGCATGCCCACCTGGTATGAGGCGCGCGTTTGCGAAAAAGGTTACCACGGCCGACGTGGTGGCGTGGACATGATGGTGGCCATGAATCCGCAGACCTGGGATGCGGACGTGGCCGAAATCGAGCCCGGCGGCTACCTGTTCTACGACAGCACGCGTCCCATGCCACCCTCCAAATTTCGCGACGATGTCCAGGTCATTGGCGTACCCCTCACCGAAATCGCCAATGCCGCGTATTCTGACCCCCGGCAACGCCAGTTGTTCAAAAACATCATCTACATCGGTGCCCTGTCCGTGCTGCTTGATGTGGATGCCGATGTCTTTGAAAAGCTCTTTGCCGAGCAGTTCAAGGGCAAGGAGCGGCTGCTGGACTCCAATATTCAGGCCTTGCACCTGGGGCGAGACTATGTGAAAGAGCATCTCGATGCCCCGTTGGGCATTCGCGTGCGCAGGTCTGACAGGGTGGGCGATCAGATTTTTACCGATGGCAACAGTGCCATCGCGCTGGGCTGCATTTACGGTGGGGCGACCGTGGCGGCCTGGTATCCCATCACGCCATCGTCCTCGGTGCCCGAGTCGTTCCAGAAATATTGCGACATCTATCGCACGGACCCCACAACCGGCCGACATAACTACGCCATCGTGCAAGCTGAAGACGAGCTGGCCTCCATCGGCATGGTGGTGGGCGCTGGCTGGAACGGCGCGCGAGCCTTTACCGCAACCTCCGGCCCCGGCGTATCGCTGATGACAGAGTTCATCGGCCTGGCCTACTTTGCCGAGATTCCGGTGACCATCGTTAACGTGCAGCGCGGTGGTCCCTCCACCGGCTTGCCAACCCGCACGCAGCAGGCCGATCTGCTCTCCTGCGCCTACGCTTCGCACGGCGACACCAAGCATGTGATGCTGTTTCCGCAAGACCCGCATGAGTGTTTTGACCACGCTGCAGCGGCGCTGGACCTTGCCGATCGCCTGCAAACGCCGATCTTTTTAATGACAGATCTGGACATCGGCATGAATCATCGGCTGTGCAAGCCTTTTGTGTGGGATGACGCCCGCGACTACGACCGCGGCAAGGTCATGACGGCGGCCGAGCTCGAAGCTGGCAAGGACTTCGGGCGCTACAAGGATGTGGATGGTGACGGTATTCCGTGGCGCACGCTGCCCGGCACCCATCCCAGCAAGGGCAGCTTTTTCACCCGTGGCACCACCAAAGACGCCTACGCCCGCTACTCCGAGCGCGGTCCGGACTACATTTACAACATGGAGCGGCTGATCAAAAAGTTCAAGACCGCTGCCGATCTGGTGCCGCAACCGGTGTTGCGCAACGCCGCTCAAAAAACCTCCTGGGGTGTGATTTACTTCGGCTCCACCAGCCCGGCCATGCGCGAGGCGCTGGACGTGCTGGAACAAGAAGGCGTGCATGTGGATGCGCTGCGACTGCTGGCGTTCCCGTTCCCCGAGTCTGTGAGCCACTTCATCGCCGGGCATGACAAGGTGTTCGTGGTGGAGCAAAATCGCGATGCGCAGATGCGCTCGCTATTGATCAATGAGCTGGAAATTGACCCCGCCCGGCTGGTGCGTGTACTGCACTATGACGGCACGCCAATTACCGCGCGCTTCATCTCACGCAGCATTCGCCAAAGCATCCATCCGGTGGTCCTGCAACCGGTTGATCTGCCCCGGCACAAGGAACTCGCATGACCTACATCGCCAAACCTCGACTGCACCATCCCACGCTGACCACCAACAAGGTCGGCTACACCCGTCGTGACTATGAAGGTGCCGTTTCCACGCTGTGCGCCGGGTGCGGGCATGACTCCATTTCCGCGGCCATCATTCAGGCCTGCTGGGAACTGGACATCGAGCCGCACCGCGTTGCCAAGCTCTCGGGCATTGGCTGCAGTTCCAAGACGCCGACCTATTTTCTGGGTGCCTCGCACGGCTTCAATACCGTGCATGGCCGCATGCCCTCGGTGCTGACCGGCGCCAACCTGGCGAATCGTGACCTGCTGTATCTAGGTGTTTCGGGCGATGGTGACTCCGCATCGATTGGTCTGGGCCAGTTTGCCCACGCCATGCGACGCGGTGTGTGCATGGCCTATATTGTGGAAAACAACGGTGTCTATGGCCTGACCAAGGGCCAGTTTTCCGCCACCGCTGATCGCGGTTCCAAGAGCAAGAAGGGCGTCATCAACAACGACAGCCCGGTCGATCTGGTCGGCTTGGCCCTGCAGTTGGGTGCCACCTACGTGGGCCGCAGCTTCTCCGGCGACAAGGCGCAACTGGTGCCGCTCATCAAGGGGGCCATGGCGCATGGGGGTGCCGCGTTCATCGACGTCATCAGCCCTTGCGTGACATTCAATAACCACGGCGGCAGCACCAAGAGTTACGACTACGTGCGCCAGCATGATGAGGCGGTGAGCCGCATCGATTTCATCGCGCCACACAGTGAGATCACCACGGACTACGCCCCTGGCGAGGTGGTTGAAGTGCAGCAGCACGACGGCTCCCTGCTGCGCCTGCGCAAGCTGCACCCGGATTACGATCCCACCGACCGCTACGCTGCCATGAGCTACATGCAGGCGCATCAGGCACGCGGCGAGATCGTCACCGGCCTCCTTTACCTCGATCCGCTGGCGACCGATCTGCATACGGCACTGAACACCAGCGACAAGCCGCTCAACACGCTGTCCGGGGCGCAGCTTTGCCCCGGTGCCAGAGAGCTTGAAAAAATCAACGCAGCCTTGCGTTAGCCTGCCCGCCAAGGCAAGATAGCAGGATTCATATTGTCAATTGAAAGGGGCGCCATCATGCCGGAACGCACCGTTTTCCAATCCATGTCGCAAAAGCACGTCGTCAGCGTGGGCTCGCACGCCAGTGTCCGGGATGCTGCCTGCATCATGACCCGTGCCAATTGCGGCAGTGTGCTGATCGTTGACCCGCCAGCAAGCTTGCAGGGCATCGTCACCGAGCGCGACCTGATGACGCGGGTGCTGGCCAAAGCGCTCGACCCCGAAAAAACCCAGGTCTCGGAAATCATGACGCGCAACCCCTATTGCGTCGCACCGGAAACGCTGGTGTCCGACGCGGTTCTCGTGATGATCGAACGTGGTTTTCGGCATTTGCCCATCGTCGCTGAGGGCGCCAAGATTCTGGGTGTGTTCTCGGTCCGTGACGCGCTACCGCGCGAGATCAGCAACGCCGTCAGTTTGGCGGAGTTTAACGATCAGGTGAACGACGCACTCGCATGAGGCCTGCGGGATCTGCCGTGCTACCGTGTTTTCCCGGGTGTGGGCGTATCGGGTGACTGCGCAGCGCGTTGCGCCCGAGCTCGCGCCAGGGCCGCTTCGATAACGGCGTGCTTTTTCTCCAGCAGTGCCGGATCCGTGTGCAATGATTGAGCGGGGAGATTGGCTGGCTTCTCTATTGCCCTTATTTCAAGGCTTTCATCGTTTTCAATCTTTTCCCGCCTTGCTTTGGTTCCATGGAACGCATAGCGAGCACGCGCCAGATCCGCCAACTCCTGCGACCAGGCGGCCCAACCGGTGTTCTCTCCGATGACATTTTCCAGGCTGATGCAGTCGACCGGGCACACCGGCAGGCACAACTCACAACCCGTGCAGTATGACTCGATCACGGTGTGCATCGTCTTGTTGCTGCCCAGGATTGCATCGGTCGGGCAGACCTTGAGGCACAGCGTGCAGCCAATGCACCAGGTTTCGTCGATGATGGCCACCGCCCGCGGACCCTCGGCGCCGTTGGCGGGGTTCAGGGGCAGGGCGGGCAGTCCGGTAATGGCCGCAAGACGCTGCACGCCCTCCGCTCCGCCAGGCGGGCACTGGTTGATGGCAGCGTTGCCTGAGGTGATTGATTGCGCGTAAGCCGCGCAGTCGGGATAGCCGCAGCGGGTGCACTGGGTTTGTGGCAGCGCTGCATGGATGCGGTCAAAAAGGGTGTTTTTGGCGGGCGAGTTCACCCGTCTATTGTCCCACCGGGCCAGCCTCATGTGAGCCTCGCTGCCCAGTCAAATCACTTGCTGCGCGTGGTTTTTTTTGCCGACTTGCTGGTGGGCTGCGCGCTGGGCTTCTTCGCCGCCTTTGCTACCTGCTTGGCTTTTGGCCTGACTGGCGGCGCAAGATCCGGTTTGCTTTGCAGTTTGACGATCCTCTTGACTTCCGGCTTCGCCACGACAAGGGGAGCGGGTTCTGCTACCTTTTCAATAGCTGGCTTGGCTTGATGTGCCTGGGCTGGGGCTTCATTATGCTCAACAATAAAAGTTTTGACGGCCGGATAGACTATCTCGCGCCAGCGGCGCCCGCTGAAAATGCCGTAATGGCCGGCGCCCTTGGCTTCCAGGTGCTTCTTCCGCGCATCTGGCACGCCGCTGCACATGGCGAGCGCCGCCTGGGTTTGACCAGCGCCTGAAATGTCGTCGAGCTCGCCCTCCACCGTCATGACGGCGGTGGTCTTGATGTCGCTTGGCGTCACGCGTTCGGACTTGCCCTTGGCAGAGATCACGTCCCAAGTTCCATTGACGAGCTTGAACTCTTGAAACACGGTTTTGATGGTGTCAAGGTAATATTCAGCATCCATGTCGAGCACGGCGTTGTATTCGTCGTAAAACTTGCGGTGCGCCTCGGTCGCGTCGCCATCGCCCTTGATCAGGTCCTTGAAGTAGTCGTAGTGGCTGGTGGCATGACGGTTGGGGTTCATGGCCACAAAGCCGGTATGCTGCAAAAAGCCGGGATAGACGCGCCGTCCTGCACCTGGAAAGCTGCTCGGCACCCGGTAGATTACATTGTTTTCAAACCACTCGTAGCTCTTGTTCATGGCCAGGTTGTTGACGGCCGTCGGAGACAAGCGCGCATCGATCGGGCCGCCCATCATGATCATGGACCGTGGTGTGGTTTCCCCGCGTGAGGCCATCAGTGAAATGGCGGCAAACACCGGCACGGTGGGCTGGCACACGCTGATGACGTGGCAATTGCCATACTTGATCTGCAGATGGCGAATGAATTCCTGCATGTAGTTGACGTATTCGTCGAGCGGGAAGGCGCCTTCGGAAAGGGGCACGGTTCGGGCATTTTTCCAGTCGGTAATGTAAACCTTGTGGTCTTTCAGCATGGTATTGACGGTGTCGCGCAGCAAGGTGGCGTAGTGGCCCGACAAAGGCGCCACGATCAGCACAGCCGGCTGGTCCTTGAGCTTGGTCAGCGTGGCCGGGTCGTCCGTGAGGCGCTTGAAACGGCGCAACTCGCAGAAAGGCTTGTCAATTTCGACCCGCTCGTGAATCGCGATGCTGACGCCGTCCATATCGACCGTCTGGAGGTCAAAGGCCGGCTTCTCGTAGTCCTTTCCCAAGCGGTAAATCAGGCTGTAGCTGGCAGCCACGCGCTGGGCTAACGGGCCTTGCCCGACTGGCGACAAGGGGTTACTGTAAAGTTTTGCAGCCGCCTCTGCAAAATCAACGAACGGCTCCATCAATCTGCGATGGGTTTCATAGGCTTTGTATAACATGGGGACTGAAACCTTCATAAAATATTAACATATTATAATATGTTGCAGTGCAGCATAACAAGTTTTGCTCGTGTCGCCTGTAGGATGAAAGTGCCAATTTAATGGGAGTTTTCACGCTGATTTAATGTTACAAACGCTGCAGGATTGACAGCCAAGCATCATCGGTTCTGGTGGAACGCGAAGGCCGTGGTTTTTGTGCAAAGTAGCGCGTGACTCCAGGTTCAACCTAAAGCTGCCACTGATCCCGAACAAAACACACTGCACTATCCCATTTCAGGAAAAAAACATGCTTTCCACTACCGACGCCAGCGCGCTTGATCGGCTGGTAGCTCTCAAAATATCGGAGCGAATGCCGGTGCTGTTTCTCGGTCACGGCAGCCCCTTGAACGCGATTGGCGACAACGAATATCGGCGTAGCTGGCAGGCGCTGGGTGCCGAATTTGGCTCCAAATTTCCACCACCGCGGTTGATTTTATGCATTTCCGCGCATTGGCTCACTGAAGGCTGGTGGCTTACCGGCATGGACCAGCCAAAAACCATCCATGACTTCGGTGGTTTCCCGCAGGAGCTGTTTGACCAACAGTATCCCGCACCCGGCGACGCCGCCGCGGCGCTGGCGATAAGCCAGTGGATCAGGCAAAGAGGCGCCAAGCCGTTGGGGCTGGACAAGGGCGAATGGGGCCTGGATCACGGCGCCTGGTCGGTGCTCAAACCCATGTTTCCCGAGGCGAATATTCCGGTGATCCAGCTCAGCATGGACTATGGCCGTGCGCCTGAAGAGCATTACGCCCTGGCAAAGCAACTCAAGGCTTTGCGCGATCGGGGTGTGCTGATTGTGGGCAGCGGCAATATTGTGCACAACCTGCGCCAGATGCAGCGCGGCGCAAGCGGTAGCCAGGCTTATGACTGGGCGCTGGAGTTTGACCAGACCATTGGCGGCTACGTGCAACAGGGCAACCTGGATGCCCTGCAAAATTTCCAGAAGCTGGGGCAGGTGGCCAAAATGGCGCATCCCACCCATGATCATTATTTACCGTTGCTGTATGCGGCTGGCGCGGTCGATGGCCGGGAGCCGCTGCGGTTTTTCAACACCAGCTTTCAGGCTGGGTCGATTTCAATGCGCTCGGTGGTTTGGGGATAACGCTTTAAAATTAACAGCTGCTTATTACCCATCCTTATTGGGATAAAGGCTTGTTTTACGTAAAAAAGCCGCTCAAGAGCGGCTTTTTCAGGGTTGGGCGTGTCCTGGCAGAACTGACAAGACCTTGGCAATCGATGCGCTGACGTAGTCGATGTTCTTGCTGTTGATCGCAGCCACGCATATGCGTCCCGCGTCAGTGCCATAGACGCCAAACTCATTGCGCAGGCGTACCATCTGGTCCTTGCTCAGGCCGGAGTAGCTGAACATGCCGATCTGGCTGGTGATGAAGCTCATGTCCTCTTTGACACCCGCCGCCTTGAGACCGCCCACGAGCTCTTGCCGCGTGGCCTTGATGCGCACGCGCATCCCAGCCAGTTCTTTTTCCCACAAGGCGCGCAGTTCGGGGCTATTGAGCACTGTGGCGACGATGGTGCCGCCATGAATCGGCGGGTTGCTGTAGTTGGTGCGGATCACGATCTTGAGCTGACTCAGCACACGATCGGCTTCCTCCCTGGTGGTGCACACCACGCTCAGGGCACCGACGCGCTCGCCGTACAGGCTGAAGCTCTTGGAGAAAGAAGTTGAAACCAAAAAGTTGAGGCCAGCTGCTGCGAACTTGCCGATGACGGCTCCATCTTCGGTAATGCCGTGGCCAAAGCCCTGGTAAGCCATGTCGAGGAACGGAACCAGATTTTTGGCTTTGACCGCCGCGATCACCTGATCCCATTGCGCAGCGGTGATGTCGTAGCCGGTTGGGTTGTGGCAGCAGGCGTGCAGCACCACGATAGTGCCGGCAGGCGCAGCGTTCAGCGCTGCCAGCATGCCAGCGAAGTTGATGCCCCGGCTGGCCGCGTCGTAATACGCGTAGTTTTCAACGGTGAAACCGGCATTGGTGAACAGCGCGCGGTGGTTTTCCCAGCTTGGGTCGCTGATCAGCACTTTGGCGCCGGGATTCAAGCGCTTGAGGAAATCGGCCCCCACTTTCAAGGCACCGGTGCCGCCAAGGCCTTGCACGGTAGCAACACGTCCCGCCTTGACGGGCTCGCTGTCGGCACCAAACACCAAAGCTTTCACGGCAGCGTCATA
>Ga0155550_1025_pt3 | contig 17155 bp, 21 predicted proteins | sample RifCSPhighO2_12_FD_107207 | JGI IMG/M metagenome (GOLD analysis project Ga0155550, IMG submission 107207) | Burkholderiales bacterium RIFCSPHIGHO2_12_FULL_61_11
ATTCACCTGCTCAAAAAGCAGCCCGACATGGTGGCACGCTTCCTTGCACTGCTGGAGGCGAAAACCGCATTTCTCATCAGCCCCATCGTCGTGGCCGAGGTCTATGCCGGTGCCTTTGTCCGCGAGCACAAAGACATTGAAGCGTTTTTCAGCTTGTGCCAGCGCATCGTGACCGACAGCGACACCGGGCGTGTGGCCGGCACTTACGCGCACCAGTACCGCAAAGCCTTTGAAGGCATTTCGCTGGAAGACTATCTGCTGGCTGCCACCGCGCGTACCCACCGCTGCCCATTGTGGACGGGCAATCGCAAGCATTACCCGATGGACGATATTGAGTTGTTCGCCGCATGAACGCGACACAACTGATGACGCACTTCGACCGGCTGAGCGAAGCGCCCGGTGCGGTGCCGCGCCTGCGGCGGCTTATTTTGGAGTTGGCTGTGCGGGGGAAACTTGTTGAACAAGACGGGGAAGATGAGTCCGTCGCCGCGCAGCTCAAAGATATTCGGGCTGCGCGGGCGATCCGCCTTGGGGACGCGACACCACGGGCACGAAAGGCATCGATTCAAAGTGAGAAAAACGTCCTGCAATTTGCATTGCCGCATGGCTGGTCAGTCGTATCTCTCGCCGAGTTGACTGACGTACTGAATGGACGGGCATACGCAAAAAATGAATTGCTGGGCGCTGGAACACCAGTCTTACGTGTAGGAAACTTGTTTACATCCAAGAATTGGTATTACTCAGATCTCACGCTCGAAGAAGACAAATATTGTGACGAAGGTGATTTGATCTTTTCGTGGTCTGCGTCCTTTGGACCTTTTATCTGGGCTGGTCCGAAGGTCATCTACCACTATCACATTTGGAAGCTGAGACTTCATTCGGAAGCGAGGCTTGATAAGCACTACCTTTACCGCTTCCTTCTCCAGCAGACCCAGCAAATCAAAGAGTCAGGTCACGGTGTTTCCATGGTTCACATGACCAAGGAAAAAATGGAGAAGCTGTCAGTCCCTCTCCCACCCCTCGCCGAACAACACCGCATCGTCGCCAAGGTCGATGAACTCATGGCCCTGTGCGACCAGCTCGAAGCCGCGCAGCAGGAACGCGAACGCCGCCGCGACCGCCTGGCCAGCGCGTCCCTGCAGCGCCTGAACCAGCCCGCCGCCGGCACTACCCCCGAAGCCCAACGCGAACACGCTTGCTTTCATCTTTCCCAGCTTCCGCGCCTCACCACCCGCCCCGAACACATCAAGGCGATGCGTCAAACTGTTTTGAACCTTGCTGTTCGTGGTCTGCTTGTGCCGCAGGTCGTGAACGACGAACCTGCGATGGCGCTGTTGAAGGCGATTCGACAAGATAAGGCGCAGCTTGCGCGTCTGGGGACTATCCCTAAAGAGAAAACCGTCAGCGGTGTGGCAAAGCTCACATTTCCTCTTCCTTTGCTTTGGCAGGCTGTTCGACTGGGGGATGTCTGCAATCTTGTCACCAGTGGTTCACGCGGGTGGGCAGAGTTCTATGCCGAGAGTGGGCCGAAATTTCTACGAGCACAGAACATTCGTTTCGGCCGTCTACGGCTGGATGAAATTGCATGCGTTAATCCCCCCGCTAAGAGTGAAGGCGCACGCACACAGGTCCAGGAGGGCGATCTTTTAATCGTAATTACGGGGGCGGGGGTTACGAATCCAGCCCTGTTGGATCGCGATCTGGGTGAGGCTTACGTGAGCCAGCACGTCGCCCTCGTCAGGCCAACCGACACGGCTTTTTCGAGGTGGCTTCTGCTGTGTCTGATGTCTGGTCCCGGTGGACGCGACGAATTGGTTGAGCGTGCATATGGAGCAGGCAAGCCAGGGCTGAATCTGGATAACATTCGCTCGTTGAGTATCCCGATACCTCCCCTCGCCGAACAACACCGCATTGTCGCCAAAGTCGATGCACTCATGGCCTTGTGCGATCAGCTCGAAGCCCAGCTCACCACCACCCAAACCGACAGCCGCCGGTTGCTGGAGGCGGTTCTGGACGCAGCGCTGGTTCCGGTTTGAATGATTTTGCTCTCTCCTTTTTGCTACAAAAGAAATAGCTGCTTGTGTTTATTTCACGAGGACTTAAGGCAGGTAGGGCATCGTAAACTTCTCGAAACCAACGCAACATCTGTAAAACCGTTGCTGAAGCCCTGCATCGTCGCTACTGGGTGCGTCAAATCATGTGTGTCGGGCTTTACCGGTGTCAGTGGGGCTGGCATGATATCGCTTGTTTGAATCTATCTCACTGCAAAACTAATGACCCCACGTGAATTGAAGGCGCACAAGACGGCCCCCAAGCAGCTGAGTGAGATTCCAACCTTTAAGCCGCAGAAGCGAAATAAGCTTCCCAAACCGTTTAAGGGTCTTGGAGGCCCGCGAATCGAATCAACCGGGATGATCGATGTCTCAGCCGACCATGTGGCATTTATGTACTGGCGGGATGGCCCGATCCTCTCTGATCGCGCTTTTTATGCTCATCTGTTTTGCCGTCTTGCCAATGAGAGCTTGAGTCCGATTTTTGAATTTCATTGGCATCCCAGTCACAAGGGTTTTCACTGCAAGACGCCATGTCGAACCACCGGCAATTACACTGATCGGATGCTACCCGGGGCATCCAGAACTGTCCTTGAAAACGAAACCTAATATTGATCCCAAAATTCCCGCAGATCGACTAAAGTTGATCATTGAATTTTGTAAATCAACCGGGATTTCCTTGCCCGACGATGACGATAATTCACGCCCCTTATGGTGATAATCAAAGATCTCAAGCGTGCGATTTGTTCGCTTTTCGAAGTGCATTCCGACGAAAATGGCGTGCAGCGAGTAGTCACGCCCCTTGAATACCCTGGCAGCAGCGATCAGATCGTTGTTCGAGTGCGGCCATTAGGAGAGGGAAGAGGATTTTCGATAGACGAAAACGGGGAAGCGGCTTTTTATGCCGGTCTCAACGGTGGTGATGTCGAGTCGGAAGCTGTGCTCCGCTGGGCAGAAGAGCTATTGACACACTCACCCGTTAAATTTAAAGACGACGAAACGATTTCCGTATTTGCGAGCAATGAGCAGCTTATCGCGCCCTACATTTTTCGTGTGGCAGAGGCCGCGCAGCAGCTTCATGCAATCGCGACCGCACGCGCGGATCGGCGGGAAAGCGACTTCAAGGATCGTGTTAAGCAGATAGTCCAGGAGATCGCTTCTGATGCCCATCTTATTTGCGATTCCGATGTTGAACTCCCAATTGCCGGGGGTCTGAAGGCTGACCATGTCCTGGGCACGAAAAAACCGCTTATCGTGATTGCGGCGACCTCTCCTACCCGTTTGCTAGAGGCAGAGGTCATTTACATGCAATACCGGGCCGAGAACAAGCCAGGATATATTCTGGCGGTTGCAGAGAGTCAGACGACCGTTGGAAAAAAACAGTACGAACGTGCCGCTTACTACACCAACAAAGCCGTGATTTTTAACGCGGATGCTTTTGGGAAACTGCTGTCCAATGAGTTGACGGGGAATCTTCTCCAATAGGTTGGAGTGACCTGTTTCTCTGGGCCAGTAGTCATGTCTATTCAACTTACTCACGGTGATCTCTTGAAGCAGGATGACGTTGACGCGATCGTCAATACGGTCAACTGCGTCGGTGTGATGGGCAAGGGGATTGCACTTCAGTTCAAGAACAAGTGGCCTGACAATTTTGACTTGTACCAAGCGACCTGTCGTGCTGGCGAAGTGCGGCCGGGCAAGATGCATGTGTTTGATGCGGTGGCCTACGCCCAGCCGCACTACATCATCAACTTTCCCACCAAAGATCATTGGCGCGGCAACTCGAAAATGTCTTTCATCAAAGAAGGTTTGCGCGACTTGGTTGAACAGGTTGAGCGACGCCAATTGAAACCCGGCTGCAGCCCTTACAGCTTTGACTCGATAAAGGCAGCAAATGCAGCCCCCACCTTCCTGTAGCCCGCGGGCGTCAGGTGAATTTCATTTTCAAAATCATTGCTGACACCGCTGGTTCCTGGCAGCGCCGGCACGACGCCGATGGCGGGGTCTTGCGAATCAAACACAAAGATGCGTTGCGCTGGATCGTCGAAACTGAGCAACAAGTCTCCCAAACGATTGAACAAGGCGTCGGCCACGGGCTGCTGCGCTGCCTCGGGAACCTGGTATTGCGTCAGCGCCTGGTACAGCCAGGGTCCGTGTTGAAACAAGGGGCCACCGCCAGTGGGCGCATTGCGCACGGTGACGCGGGTGTAGGTATGCATGAAGAGTGCCGCGTCTTGATTGACGCCGTGGTTTCTGCGTTGCACCAGATCGGAAAAGTTGGCGCGCAGGTAGCCTTCGAATGCCTGCCAGCCGCCTGTGGATATGCAGGCCTCGGGCGGCGCGCCCGATGGTATTTCCTCGGGGCGCAGCAACAGGCGTTGGGCCGGGTCCGTCACAGTTGGCGCGACCAGGCAGGCGTCAATCAGGTCATTGCCTCCTGCTGACAGCAAAAGCGCATCCCAGTAGTAGCCCAGATGGGGCGCATCCAGCATGCGGGTGAAGTTGCTGTCGTACCACATCTGGTGCATGTGCGACAAGGTGTCGCCCTGTCTCGCACAGTTGATGACGAGGTTGCTGGCAGTGAAGCTTCGGCTCATCCCGAACAGAAGGCTGCTGGTTGCCCAGGGCGGAAATTCACCAATGGAGAACCACGAATCACCCTCGGCAAGAAACTTGTACTTGTACGCATTCAAGTCAAGGTCTGGCACATCCCACGGCTGCTTGATAGTGAGCGTCATGGCGGGTTCTCCAAAAAAGTTGAGCGGGAATTCAGCAAGCATCCTGGAACTGCCAATCTCTGCCGTCATCCACGGGTGAATAACTGACCTGTTGCCATGTTTTTAACAGCTGCATGCACGGCAATCAAGGTGTCCATCTCGCCGATGGATTACCCGGACTGGCGCATTGAGCAGCTATTTCGCCGTAACGGCCAGTAGCCTCGCTCGGGGTTCATGCCTCGCGTGCCGCCAGCAGCGCCGCCTTCGCAAAACTCGCGCCGCGTTCAGCGTCAGTGATATTGCGCGGCTTGTGGGTCAGCTGGGCTTCAAAGCGGCGTATGTTTTGGCGCATTGCCCTGTGTACTCTTGAAGCAGCATGGTTAAGAATCAGCCCACGCATTCCCGCTCGGCCTGCGTTTGTGGAATTCCCATACTCCACAAACAGCCAAGGCCCCGAAGGGCCTTGGCTTGACTTGGCGGCACTGGCCCGCCAGATGCAATTTGCAGCATTCGCCATGATTCGCTGGAAACCTGGCGACCCGTTTGTGAGCCTATGAGCGTTATGCGAAGAGCTTACGGCTCAAACAGGCGGCATTATTTGTTGCCACCGCCACCGCCACCGCCGCCGCCGTTGCCACCGCCACCGCCACCGTTGCCTCCGGCGTTGCCACTACCGCTGCCGGCGTTGCCGCTTTTCCCGCTATTGCTCGCTTCTTTGCCAGAAGCTTGTGCCTTGCTGGCGCGATCTGCCTTTGCAACGCTTTCAGCTTTTGCCGTGCGATCGGCCTTCTTGCCGCTCTTATCGGTTTTGGAAGCGCTCACGATGTCACCCAGCTTGACGCCCATACTTTGAGCGATTTGTCCCCATCCCATCCCAGCGGCTCTTTGCCCCAGTACGCCGCTCAGGGCGCTTGCAAGTTGCGAGGGCGTGGGGTTGGCGATGCCTAGTTGGGTAAGCGTGGTTTGGGAAAGCGCGAGCGCTATATTGATGTTGCCGTAACCCATCTTGCCGGTCGCCGGTGAAACGGTCGCCGAGGGCGCGTTCGGGTTGGGGCCGGTTGGGCTGGCACTCAGCGTGATGTCGGAACTTGTGCGAAGCCCGCTGACCAGTGCCTGGGCATTGGCTGGCGAACCCGCAAAGGAACTGTAGGTGGACGCCAGCTTGTCGCCCGCCGTATTGCTGGTCGTCGTGGTCGTGCTGGTGGCCGTCTGCGCCCAGAGGGGTGCGCCACTGAGCAAGACAGCACTGGCAACACCCAAGGCGATGATGGTTTTTTTGATCGGCATGTTAATGACCTCGCTTTGTTGAATGGAGAAGGCTGCGAATTGCAGTTGTAATTTTCCATTCTAGGGAAACGCAGATTTATTCACTGAATCTGCCAACTCTTGATGGAACTCAAAGCGTTATGGGAAAGTTGCCCATACCGCAGAGCCATCCTACCGCATCGACCCAAATCAGTTTTTCCCAAGCCGAATACGAGAAGAAGAAAAAGCCTACCCGGCGCGAAGTGTTTCTGGAGAAGATCGGACAAGTGGTTCCTTGGGCCAGGTTGATGGAAGTCATTGAACCCTATGACGCCAAGAGTGGAAAGCGTGGTCGCCCACCGATCGGCCTGGAGCGCATGCTGCGCATGGGCGCGGCGCGAACAAAAAATTCGAGCGACGCCACTGCAGCAGTTAAAGTTGATTCGATCCGGTGTTTCCCTAATGCCGAGCCTCGCGGCATTTGGGGTAGAGTTCATGACAATATGGGGGAGACACGATGGCAAAAAAAGCGCCGCGGCGCACCGCAGAGCGCATTCTGGAGGTCACGCTTGACCTGTTCAACCGCTTTGGCGAGCCGAATGTCTCGACCACGCTGATTTCTGCCGAGCTTGGCATCAGCCCGGGCAACCTCTACTACCACTACCCGGCCAAGGACGAGCTGATCAATTCGCTGTTTGATCGCTACGAAAAGGCGCTGAACGAGCTGCTTGACGCCAGCGACGGCGTGCGCAACGTCGAGGACGCCTGGTTTTTCATGCACACGCTGTTCGAGCTGATCTGGCAATACCGTTTTTTGTACCGCGATCTGAACGATCTGCTGAGCAAAAACCGCCGTCTGGAAACCCATTTCCAGGAGATCCTCAAAAACAAGACGCGCGCCGTCAAAACCCTGCTGGACGGCATGAGCCGCGCCGGTGCGGTATCGATCGATTCGCGCGAACTGGAAGCCACAGCCACCGGCATGGTGGTGGTGCTGACCTACTGGCTGAGCTTTGAATACGTGCGCGACCCGCGCAATGCGCTGGAACCCGGCAAGGCGCAGGCCGCGCTGCTCAGGGGCGCGCAGCATGTGCTGAATTTGCTGATTCCCTATCTTGAACCAGACCAGCACGCCCATTTTCGGGTGCTGGTGGACGCCTACAATAATCCGGCGAACGACGCGAGCTGACGATGTGCCATGACAATACCAACGCGCTTTTACAACGAGACAACACAATGACCGAATGGACCGCTTTTCCCCATGCGGGTGACTATGCATTTGATGCTGCCAGTGTCAAAAAGAACTGGCTGCACCTGCACCAGGGCGACCTCGAACCCCTGCCCCACGAGCCCGCCGTGCTGCAGGGCTGGGTGTGGTTTCACAACGGCGAGTTTCAAAAAGCAGCTGAGGCCGGCCTACTGGCCGGTGGCCACGGCATCACGGTGGCCAACAGGGCCACCTGTGTTTATGCCAACTACCTGGAAGGGCATGAAAAAACCAAACTGGCGTTGTTCCTGGAAGTCGCCAAGCGCGCCGAGGCGCAGCAAATGGCAGACCCCAATAACGCCAACGCCTGGTTCTGGCAGGCTTACGCGCTCGGCCGCTACAGCCAGAGTATCAGCGTGACCAAAGCGCTGGCGCAGGGCTTGGGAAGCAAGGTCAAACAGGCACTGGAGCAAACCATCAGGCTGTCGCCCAGCCATGCGCATGCGCACGTCGCGCTGGCCGCTTTCCATGCCGAGGTGATTGACAAGGTGGGCGCGCTGATTGGCGGAATGATCCATGGCGCAAAAAAAGGCTTGGGCCTGGCACTCTACGAGGAAGCCTTGCGCTTGAAACCCGGCTCCGCAATTGCCATGGTCGAATACGCCAGGGGCCTGGTCATGCTGGAGGGCGACCCGGCCATTGAGCAAGCCACCCGGCTCTACGAGCAGGCGGCAGCCAGCGCCCCGCTGGATGCCAATGAGCGGCTGGCTGTGGATTTGGCCGCGCGCGAACTGCAAGACTGATTTTTCAGCGCAGGTCGGGGGACCGCAACGCTACCCAACGTTTTTTGCGTTGGCATGTAAGAAGCAATGCACCTGGTACGACTCCATGTTGACGGGGATATTGGCGCGCAGGCGATGCGCTCACGGCAAAGGCAGAATATCCTGAGTTGCCAATGCCGTCGGCCTTCGTGCACATCGCACGGCCCAACCGTTTCAAACAAAGGAATCGACCCATGGCACCTCCAAAAACAAAAACGGTGGCGCATTGCGACAATGCCGAAACGAAAGCGGTGCAAACGAAATTGCCGGGCCAGTCAGTGCTGGTGATGCAAGGCGGCGGCGCGCTGGGCGCATTTCAGGCCGGCGTATATGAAGCCATGCACGGAGCGGGCATCGAGCCGGACTGGGTGGTGGGAACCTCGATCGGGGCCATCAACGGCGCCATCATCGCCGGCAACGCGCCGCAGCAGCGGATCGCCCGCCTGAGGGAATTCTGGGACAGGGTTGCCAGCGGCGCGTCGTCCTGTGCGCACTGGAACGCCTTTGGCATCGGCAACCTGATGCAGAGCCTGGGCACGGTAGCGCAAGGAGTTCCGGGCTTCTTCAGGCCGAACCCGCACGCCTGGCTCGGCGCCGAGACGCCTCTGGGCGTGGCCGACGCCAGCTTTTACAGCACCGCGCCGCTGCGCCGCACGCTCGGCGAACTGGTCGATTTCGACTACCTCGCCAAGGGCACGATGCGAGTGACGCTGGGGGCGGTGAATGTGCTTTCCGGCCACATGCGCTATTTCGACAGCCGCGATGCAGCGCTTAGCATCGATCATGTGATGGCTTCGGGGGCGCTGCCGCCCGCGTTCCCCGCCGTCATGATCGACGGCGAGCCGCACTGGGACGGCGGCCTCTATTCCAATACCCCGATCGAAGTCGTGATGGACGACCATCCGCGGCGCGACTCCGTGATCTTCGCCGCCCGCTTGTGGCAGCAGGAAAACGAGGTCCCGCAAACCATTGAGCAGGTGATCAGCCGCCAGAAGGAAATCCAGTATTCCAGCCGGGCAGAGTCACACACCGCGCGTCAGCAGCAGATTCACCATCTGCGCCATGTGGTGCGCGAACTCGGCCGCCTGTTGCCGGAAAATGTACGCACCACGCGGCAGGCCAGGGAACTGCTCGGCTGGGGCTGCGGCACCGTGATGCACGTACTGCCCTTGCGCGCGCCCGCACTGGAGGGGGAAAATCTCACCAAGGATATCGACTTCACGCCGGCCAGCATTGAAGCCCGCTGGACGGCGGGGCACGAACTCGCGCGCCGCAGGATCGCGGCAGCGCCATGGAATGAAGCCGTCGACCCGGCCGTGGGCATCGTGGTGCATGACTGACCAAAAGGAAAAAATACACGAAACAGTTCAACCTGGAAACCGCAGCTGCTGCTTTCCTTTGTTTTTGCAACGCAGGCCACGCCCATCCGCCGGCCGGCCGGGAGGAACATCCGGTGGTCATGGTGAGCCAGGCCGACGCGAACGCATACGCCGCCTGGCTCAGCCGGCGCACCGGTCGGGTGTGGCGCCTGCCGTCCGAGCCCGAATGGGAAAAGGCCGCGCGCGGCGCCGACGGCCGCTACTTTCCGTGGGGCTGGAAGTTCGACCCGTCGCGTCTGAATAGCCGTGACGCAGGCCCCTTCGATACCACACCGGTCGGCCGCTATGGCGCGGGCGCGAGTCCGTACCGCGTGCTCGATGGCGCCGGCCAGGTCTTCGAGTGGACCGCGACGGCGGCTGGGTCGCGCTCGGCGTGCGGTAGGTGACGCTTGCCGTGCCCCTTCGCGCCTTACGGCAGCGGCAAGCTCGACGCGGTGGCTGGCGAACTCGATCCGATTTTTGCAAAGATCGTCACCGATGCCACTGGCAAATGATGCACTGAAGTTTCCGGCCGCTCCCCGGCCGTGGCCGTGGCAGCGCCGTCCGCTCGCCGTCGCGCTGCTGTTGCTGGCGGGCCTCGCAGCCCTGATGGCGCGCGACGACCTGCGCCTGGCGGGGCTGCTTCTGCTGGGCGCGGCGCTGGGCGTCACGCTTTACCACGCCGCGTTCGGCTTTACCGGCGCCTACCGCAGGCTGATCACCCATCGCGACACGCGCGGGGTGCAGGCGCAACTCGTCATGCTCGCGGCGGCTACCCTCCTGTTCGCGCCGGTGCTGGCGGCCGGTTCCGCCTTCGGCCGCGAGGTGGTCGGCGCGCTGGCGCCGGTCGGCTGGCAGGTGGCGGCTGGCGCCTTCCTGTTCGGCATCGGCATGCAGCTCGGCAATGGCTGCGGCTCAGGCACCCTGTTTACCTTGGGCGGCGGCAGTACGCGCATGCTGGCCACCCTTGCCGCCTTCGTGGCCGGCTCGTTCTGGGCCAGCCTGGATATGGGCTGGTGGCAGGCGCTGCCCGCCTGGCCGCCGATCACGCTGGGCGCAGCATTCGGCTGGCCCCTGGGCGTGGCGCTGCAGCTTGCGTTTCTGCTGGCGCTCTGGCTGGGTCTGAAGCGCTGGGGCCAGCCGGCACCAAAGAATAAGGAGACTACAAGCAGCTGGCGCATCATCCTGACGGGACCCTGGCCGCTGCTGGCAGGCGGCTTGGCGCTGGCCGGGCTCAATTTCATGACGCTGCTGCTTGCCGGCCATCCCTGGACCATCACTTGGGCCTTCACCCTGTGGGGTGCCAAACTCGCCATGCTGCTGGGCTGGAACCCGGCATCGAGCGCTTTCTGGCAAGGCGACTTCCAGCAGGCGGCGTTGCAGGGCGGCATGCTGGACGACATCACCTCGGTGATGGACATCGGGCTGCTTGTCGGGGCGCTGTGCGCCGCAGCGCTGGCCGGCCGCTTCGCCCCGCGGCTGCACATTCCGCTGCGCTCGCTGGCCGCGGCCGTCCTCGGCGGCCTGCTGATGGGCTACGGCGCACGCATCGCTTTCGGCTGCAACGTCGGTGCGTTTTTCTCGGGCGTGGCATCGACCAGCCTGCACGGCTGGCTGTGGATCGCTGCGGCGCTGCCAGGCAACTGGATCGGCATCAAACTGAGGCCGCGCTTCGGACTGCCAGTCTGATGGCTTGCAACACCCTATGCGGATGGCATCAAGACACCCCACCCGCCGCTCGCTCCCCCCATTGCACTTTATAGCCCTATCCTTCGGGGACAAGGGTCGCCTCAAGAGCCGGAAGTTTCTTTCTCCGCTTGCAGCGACGCAATCAGCGGACAGGAAACGTTTCCCTTGCGCGCATGGCAGGCGCGCACAAGCGCGGACAGCACGGTTTCCATGCGCGCCAGGTCGACCATCTTTTCCCGCACGTCCTGAAGCTTGTGCTCGGCCAGGTGGCTGGCTTCATCGCAGCGGGTGCCATCCTCCAATCGGAGCAGTTCGGCGATTTCGTCGAGGCTGAAGCCCAGCCGCTGGGCCGATTTCACAAACCGCATCCGCGCCACATCCACCTCGCCATACCGGCGAATGCTGCCGTAAGGCTTGTCCGGCTCGGGCAACAAGCCCTTGCGTTGGTAGAACCGGATGGTCTCCACATTGACCCCGGCGGCCTTGGCGAAGACGCCAATGGTCAGATTGTCCAAATTATTCTGCATATCGCTTGACTCCGTACACAGCTACGGTTCTAAGCTTACATGGTTCATTCAGTACTTGGAAGATAAAACCGATGACAGAACCTCTAAACGGGCGGGGCGCCCTGTTCACTGGCGGGCTTTCCGCCCTTCTTGCTTCCACCTGCTGCCTGGGGCCGCTGGTACTGGTCGCCCTGGGTTTTAGCGGCGCCTGGATCGGCAACCTGACGGTGCTGGAACCGTACCGGCCGATCTTTATCGGTGCCGCGCTGGTGGCGCTGTTCTTTGCCTGGCGGCGCATCTGGCGGCCGGTTGAAAACTGCAAGCCGGGTGAAGTCTGCGCCATCCCGCAGGTGCGCACCACCTACAAGCTGATCTTCTGGATCGTCGCCGCGCTGGTGCTGGTTGCGCTTGTCTTTCCCTACATTCTTCCCTTTTTCTATTAACCCGGAGTCCATGATGAAAACGCAAGTATCGGCGCAAGCCAAAAAACTTTTTTCCGCCCTCGCATTTGTTGCTCTCGCTGCCCCCGCCTGGGCTGCCACGCAGACCGTCACGCTGTCAGTGCCAGGAATGACTTGCGCGGCCTGCCCGATTACCGTCAAAGCCGCCCTCTCCAGGGTCGATGGCGTGAGCAAGACTGAAGTGAAGTATGAGCAGCGCGAAGCTGTCGTCACCTTCGACAACGCCAAAACCGGCGTTCAAAAGCTGACCCAGGCGACCACCAACGCCGGCTATCCATCCAGCCTCAAGGAGTAAGCCATGGACAAGAACTCAAAGCTGCTCAAGCTGGGGATTGGCGGAACCATCATCGTGGCCCTGTGCTGCTTTACGCCCATTCTGGTCATATTGATTGGCGCTGTCGGACTTGGCGCGCTGGCCGGTTATCTGGACTACGTGTTGTTCCCGGCGCTGGCGCTATTTGTCGGGATCACGATTTACGCTCTGCAAAAACGGCGACGGGCACAGGCCTGCTGCACCACAGGAAACCCAGGAGAAAAACCATGATCAGTTTGAACGTCGAAGGCATGACGTGTGACGCATGCGCCAGCCATGTGGGTGATGCCCTGCACAAAGTGCCGGGTGTCGAACGCGCAGACGTGGCGTATCCCGCAGGCCGCGCGAGCGTGAGCGGAAAGGCGCTGGACGCACAGGCATTGATAGCCGCCATCTCGGCCCTGGGCTACCGCGCGAAAGAAGCAACGCAACCGACGCCGACGGACACGGATCTTCCGACAGGCTCTGCGAACACTCGCAGGGGTGGCGCAGGCCTGCACATCGCCGTCATCGGCAGTGGTGGCGCGGCCATGGCGGCAGCACTGAAGGCGACCGAACTCGGCGCGCGGGTCACGCTGATCGAGCACGGCGCCATCGGCGGCACCTGCGTCAACATCGGCTGCGTGCCTTCGAAGATATTGATTCGTGCCGGGCATGTTGCCCATCTGCGGCGTGGCGGCCCATTCGATGGCGGCATCAGTGCAAGCGCACCCGTCATTGACCGCCAGGCATTGCTCGCGCAGCAACAGGCGCGGGTAAACGAGTTGCGTCAGGCCAAGTACGAAGGCATTTTGGACGGCAACCCGGCCATCACGGTGCTGCGCGGGGCGGCCCGATTCAAGGACCGCCACACCCTGATTGTAAATTTGAACGAAGGCGGCGAGCGCACGGTAGCGTTCAATCGCTGCCTGATCGCCACCGGCGCCAGCCCGGCCGTGCCGCCTATCCCAGGTCTGAGAGAGTCGCCGTACTGGACCTCGACCGAAGCGCTGGTGAGTGAAACGATTCCCTCCCGGCTTGCGGTCATCGGCTCGTCAGTGGTGGCACTGGAGCTGGCGCAAGCCTTCGCCCGGCTCGGCAGCCAGGTCACGATCCTGGCGCGCAACACGCTGTTCTTCCGCGAAGACCCGGCCATCGGCGAGGCCATCACAAGGGCCTTCCGCGCCGAAGGCATCGAGGTGCTGGAGCACGCCCAGGCCACCCGTGTCGCCTACGCAGGCGATGAATTCGTGCTCACCACGGGCCACGGCGAAGTACGCGCCGACAAGCTGCTGGTCGCCACCGGCCGGGCGCACAACACCCGCGGCCTGGCGCTGGACGTAGCAGGCGTCAAGGTCAATGCCCAGGGGGCCATCGTTATCGACCAGGCGATGCGCAGCAGCCAATCGCATAGTTACGCCGCTGGCGACTGCACCGATCAGCCGCAGTTTGTCTATGTAGCCGCAGCGGCTGGCACCCGCGCTGCGATCAACATGACGGGTGGCAACGCCACGCTCGATCTGAGCGCGATGCCGGCGGTGGTGTTCACCGACCCTCAGGTCGCCACGGTGGGCCTGACCGAGGCGCAAGCACATGCACAGAACATCGAGACCGACAGCCGTACGCTGCTGCTTGACAACGTGCCGCGCGCGCTGGTCAACTTCGAGACACGCGGCTTCATCAAACTGGTCGCCGAAGTGGGCAGCGGCCGGCTGATCGGCGTGCAGGCAGTAGCACCGGAGGCGGGCGAGATCATCCAGACCGCAGCCATCGCCATCCGCGCTCGCATGACCGTGCAGGATTTGGCCGACCAGTTGTTCCCGTATCTGACGATGGTCGAGGGGCTCAAGCTCTGCGCGCAGACTTTCTTCAAGGATGTGAAGCAACTGTCCTGCTGCGCGGGGTGAGGAAAAGAAGGTATTCGGTGAGTCTTACTAACTGAGGGAGAACCAGGATGACCAAGCAATACGATCTGATCGTCATCGGCACCGGAACCGGCGCGTCTGTCGCCGCCTCACGCTGCCGCGCCGCCGGATGGAAGGTGGCGGTGATCGACCACCTGCCCTTCGGAGGCACCTGCGCGTTGCGCGGCTGCGATCCGAAGAAGGTACTTGTCGGTGCTGCCGAAACGATCGACCATACCCGCCGGATGCGCGGCAAGGGCGTCGGCGGCAGCGAGCCAACCATCGTTTGGAACGAACTGATCAAGTTCAAGCGCACCTTCACCGAGCCGGTTCCCCCAATGAAGGAGCAGAGTTTTGCAGACAAAGGCATCGATACCTATCATGGCCGCGCCAGATTCCGCGGGCCGCACTCGGTCGAGGTCGGCGGCGAGGTATTCGAAGGCCGCTTCATCCTGATCGCCGTCGGCGCGGTGCCGATGCGTCTGGGCATTCCGGGCGAGGAGCATCTCGCCACGAGCACCGGGTTCCTCGAGCTCGAGCAACTGCCAAAGAAAATCATTTTGCTCGGCGGCGGCTTCATCGCGGCCGAGTTTGCCCACATCGCGGCGCGAGCCGGCGCGCAAGTGACCGTGCTCGAGCAGGCCGGGCGCATGCTCACGGCGTTCGATCCGGACCTGGTCGGCTGGCTGATGGAAAAATCCCGCGCAGTCGGGATCGATGTGCGGCTCAAGACGCGCGTGACAGCGATAGAAAAGCGTGGCGATGATTTCTCCGTTCGCGCGTCCTCGAACGGGAAGGATGAGGTGTTTACGGCCAATCTGGTGGTGCATGCGGCGGGTCGCGTCCCGGATCTCGAACCGCTCGATCTGGCCGCGGCGGGCGTTGCGAGCGAAAGAGGCCGCCTCACACTGAATGCGTTTCTGCAGAGCGTGTCCAACCCCGCCGTTTATGCGGTGGGTGACGCGGCCATGAGCGGCCCGCCGCTGACGCCCGTCGCGAGCCATGATGCGAAGGTGGCCGCCGCCAACATGCTCAAGGGCAATCATCAGAAGCCGAACTATCTCGGCGTGCCGGGTGTCGCTTTCACGATCCCGCCGATCGCGTCGGTGGGTCTGAGCGAGAAGCAGGCGCGCGAGGACGGGCTCAAGTTTCGCATGCGCAGCGAGAAGGCATCAGACTGGTACACCACGCGGCGTGTCGGGGAAACGACCTATGGGTTCAAGGTCCTGGTCGAAGAGGGGAGCGACCGCATCCTGGGCGCGCACCTGATCGGGCCGCACGTTGACGAGGTGATCAATCTGTTCGCGTTGGCCATCCGCAACGGGCTGACGGCTGAGGATTTGAAGACCACGATGTTCGCCTACCCGACCGGCGCCTCCGATATCAGTCACATGATTTGAAGCGGGGTGAGAAGCCGATACCAGAGGAGCAGGCAATGCAAGGCGTGATGGATGGAATGACGGGTGGCGCAATGATGTGGGGTAGGGGGCTGTTCTGGCTCCTGGGTCTTGTGGTGCTGGTGCTGGCGGTCGGCGCTCTGATCAATATTTGTTTTTCAACGGCAGAGACAAGTAGGCAGCTTTTTGCCGCAGGGGTTACTCTTTGAAAACAAAAATCATACTCGGTGTTATTGCGCTTGCGCTTGCGCTGGTCGCCTTGGGCGTCTGGCAATTGGAGTGGGATATGTCGTGGCTCAAGAGCTGGATCGGGCAGCACCCCGTGCTCGGCGCCGGGATTTACTTTGTCCTGGTGGCGGCCTCGGTGGTGCTGCTTCCTTTTTCTTCGCTGCCGCTGCTGCCGTTCGCCACGCAAAACTTCGGCGTGGTACTGACTGCGCTGCTCAGCGCGGCGGGATGGTGGACCGGTTGCCTGATCGCCTTCCAGATCGCGCGCCTCGGGCGCCGCTATCTGGAGCGCATCACCTCGATGCGAGCCGTCGACCGCATCGAGGACAAAATCCCGGACGACGTCGGCTTTGGCGGCATCGTGGTGCTGCGCATGATCCTGCCGGTGGACGTCGTTAGCTTCGCGCTCGGACTCCTGAAACGGCTGCCGTTCCGCACTTATGCTGTGGCCTCGCTCATTGGCATCCTGCCCTTTGCATTCGCCATGAGCTATGCCGGCGGCCAGCTCGGCGCCGGCAAGTTTCTGCCCTTCGCCCTGGTTGTGGCCGGCATGGTTGCGGCGGTGCTGGTGATCCGGCGGCTGTGGAAGGCGTACCGGTGATTCAGCATCAGCCTGGAGGCCAATCCCATGCCGGCTAACTGACGATCCTTGCCTGATTCTGGCAGCAGCTTACTTCTTGGCTGCGCAGGGATTGGCTGGCTTGGCGGCACACGGGTTCACGGGCTTGGCGGCGCAAGGATTCGCCATCTTTTTCTTGGCATCCTTCTTGGGCGGCGCGCACGGATTCTTGGTCTTGGCGGCACACGGGTTCATGGATTTTGCCGCACTGGATGCCGCACAGGGGTTGGCGGCAACGTCAGCGGCGGCAGCCGGCAGCGAGAATGCAACAGCGCTCAGGGCGGCAAGAAGCCCGAGGGAAAAAGTCTTGCAGGATAGGGTTTGCATGGTAAGTCCTTTTTAATCAAGTAAGAATCGGCGCGAACATCATTCGCGCCCGTGATGCCAACCTCGTCATGCCGACAAATGCGGCAGTAGCCAGGCCAGCAGTCGGAAGAAAAATAGTTAGTTACCTCTTTTCTTCCTGACACTTCAGTCGGAGCAGATCGGCAACTTCTTACATTTATCCATCGTCGCGCACTGGACGACCAAGCGGTGCGTCCAGACCTTCAAGTTCCGTCATCAGTTGCTCGACCGAAATCGGCAGATGGCAGGTGATTTCCAGCGCCCTGTCCTCGAAGATGTCGGCAGCGGGATGCAGCGCCTGCCACTCGGCCAGCA
>Ga0155550_1347_pt1 | contig 17080 bp, 17 predicted proteins | sample RifCSPhighO2_12_FD_107207 | JGI IMG/M metagenome (GOLD analysis project Ga0155550, IMG submission 107207) | Burkholderiales bacterium RIFCSPHIGHO2_12_FULL_61_11
GCTGACGCTTCGCTGCAAGGCCTGGTCGTCACGCGTTACGGGCACATTCCGCCGCGGCCCGCCGGCCTGAAGCAGCGCATCGAGATCGCTGAAGCGGCGCACCCGGTGCCCGACGCGGCTGGCTTGGCCGCCACGCAGCGCATCCTGGCGCTCACGCAAGGCCTGACGAAAGACGACCTCGTGCTGTGCCTGATCTCGGGCGGCGGCTCGGCGCTGCTGACCTTGCCCGGCGAGGGTCTCACCCTGGAAGAAAAACAGCGCATCAATAAAGAATTGCTTAACAGCGGCGCGAATATTTCCGAGATAAATTGTGTGCGCAAGCACCTCTCGCGCATCAAGGGCGGCAGGTTGGCCGCCGCCTGCGCGCCCGCGCGCGTGGTCACGCTCGCCATCAGCGACGTGCCCGGTGACGACCCGTCCCTCATTGCCAGTGGCCCGACCGTGCCCGACGCCAGCACTTGCGCCGACGCGCTGGCCATCCTCAGGCGTTACGGTATTGAGGTGCCGGCCGCCGTGCTGGCGCAGCTTGAAAGTGGTGCACTGGAAACCCCCAAGCCCGGCGACGCCGCCTTCAGTGGTCATCAGGTGCACCTGATCGCCACGCCGCAGAAAAGCCTGGAGGCGGCGGCCGCGGCGGCCCAAGCCGCCGGATTGGCGGCCTACATCCTGAGCGATGAAATGGAGGGCGAGTCACGCGAGGTTGGCAAGGTGCACGCGGCACTGGCCCGCGCCGTGGCCTGCAAGGGCCAGCCTTTCCAGAAGCCTTGCGTGATGCTGAGCGGTGGCGAGACCACGGTCACCATCAAGAAGCAGCCCGAAGGCGCGCAGCGCGAGAAGCGCGGAAGAGGTGGCCGGGCCGGCGAGTTCTGCATGGGGCTGGCGCTGGCCTTGCAGGGGCAAGCCGGCGTGTACGCGCTGGCGGCCGATACCGACGGCATCGACGGCGTTGAAGACAACGCGGGCGCTTTTGTGGCGCCCGATACGCTGCAGCGGGCGCAGGCGGCGGGCATGAAAATCGACCACTACCTGGACCGCAACGACGCCTACGGTTACTTCAGCGGGATCGGCGATCTGTTCGTCACGGGGCCGACGCACACCAATGTGAATGATTTCAGAGCGCTACTGATTGTATAGCTGCTTGCGCCCGTCATTATTTGGGTGTAGCCTGTTTCTACTTAAATTTTAAGGGCGGGATGATGGCCGCCGCACTGTGTTAGTCTCCCGGCCATGTTCAAACGCACTCCCTCCTTCCTGCGCCATGTCGGCCCGGGCGTGGTCACGGGTGCCGCCGATGACGACCCGTCGGGCATTGCCACCTACACGCAGGCCGGCGCGCAGTTTGGCACGGGCTTGCTCTGGACAGTATTTTTGTCGCTCCCTTTCATGATCGCCATCCAACTGGTCAGCGCGAGAATCGGCCGCGTCGCCGGAAAAGGCGTGGCCGCCAACCTGCGCGAGCACACGCCGAAGTCTTTCCTGATGGCCATGGTGGCGCTGCTGGTGATTGCCAATACCATCAACATCGCCGCCGATATTGCCGCCATGGGCGAGGCGCTGCAACTGGTGACTGGATGATGATTGTGGCGCTGCTGGGCACCACGATTTCACCCTACCTGTTTTTCTGGCAGGCCTCGCAGGAAGTTGAAGAGCTGCGGCTGAAGGGCAAAGGGCAGGGCAGTGAAACGAAAATACGCAGCGACTTGCGGCGCGTCAAGCGCGACACCTACGTCGGCATGTTTTTCTCCAATGCCATCGCATTTTTTATCATGGTGCTGGGTGCCGTCGTCTTGTATGCGGCCGGCATTCGCGACGTCACGTCCGCTGCGCAGGCGGCGCAGGCGCTGCGCCCGCTGGCCGGTGAATTCGCGTTTGCCCTGTTTGCCGGCGGCATCATCGCCACTGGCCTGCTGGCCGTGCCGGTGCTGGCTTCGTCAGCGGCTTATGCGGTGGCCGAAGCATTTGGCTGGCCCGAAGGCCTGGAGCGGCAGTGGTTTGAAGCCAAACGTTTTTACGCCATCATCACGCTCGCCACCGTGGTAGGAACCGGCCTCGACTTCACGGCCATCGACCCGATGAAAGCGCTGTACTGGAGTGCCGTGATCAACGGCGTGGTGGCGGTGCCCATCATGGTCGGCCTGATGCTGCTGGCCGGAAAAAAATCGGTGATGGGCAATTTCACTTCGGGCCTCAAGACCACCTGGTTTGGCTGGGGCGGTGATGGGTTTTGCGGTGCTGATGATGTTTCAGGATATGATTCGTCAGCTTTTTTACTCATAAGTCAGAAATATAGGAGACAGATGGATGGCGAAAGAATGACCTCGCCAAGTCACTCTCGTTGGCGATGTCTTGCAGTTGACTCTGCACGCGGCACTGCAGTTTTTCTCCGGCTTTCAGTGGCGAGCCTGCGACCCCTGTTCGCTTTGAATGGCTCCATACTTGTCTGCGTAGCACGCCCCGCGATGCCTGAATCTTCCCCGCCCCCCCATTTTGGGGATATCGGAAAGCCAGGAAAGCGCTTAACATGCCCTTTGTATTCATAGCCCCCGTGTTACTTGAACGGGGGGCGAAGTCAGGCCAACGGCAGCTTACAGGAACGATGAATGGCCGTAGGCGGCCACATTCAGTCCAAAGTAGATAAGGGCGACTGGGGTGATCAAAATGAAAACTATCAAACCGCGGGGGGCACCGCCCAACCGAAGAACATGGCAATGAACCCCGAAATCTGGCGCTATGTTTTTGACGCCATCGAGGACCCGGCGTTTCTCCACGATACGCAATTCCGCGTGTTGCTCGCCAACCGCGCCTATTGCCGCGCAGCCGGCGTGACCGGGGCCCAAGCGCTGGGCAAGCCCTGCTGGGAAGTTTTCCCGCCGGGCACCGGGCCGCTGCCTGGTTGCAAGGATGCCTATGTCTGAAACAACGGCATCGCGCATCACCACGATCAGCAGGGTGTATTCCTCACCCTGACCGGTCCGCTAAAACCTGAAAAGCTTTAACTGGAAAGTAACACTGGATAACCCCAAAGGAGATAGACGTGAATATTCGAACCATCCTGTACCTGGTCGCAAGCGTTTTTGCGATCAATTTGACCCTCTCTGGAAACGGCTACGCGGCACCCCCTGTGCATGAGGGGAAATACAAGGTACTGCATATCATGAGCTTCCACTCGCCGTGGCGATGGACAGACGGTCAACTCCAGGGCTTCCAGGAAGCCATGCAGGGTGTGCCCACCGACTATAGAGTCTTCCAGATGAACACGAAAAAAAATAGCAGCACCGAGGCAAAGGAGAAAAAGGGCAAGGAAGCCAGAGACCTGATTGATGAGTGGAAGCCGGACCTGGTTTACACGAGCGACGATGATGCTCAGGAATATGTCGCGAAATACTACGTGAACAAGGACACGCCGTTTGTCTTCAGCGGCGTGAATGCCGATCCGAAGCTTTACGGGTTTACCGGGAGCAGGAATAACACAGGGGTGCTCGAGCAGGAGCACTTCGTGGAGTCGGTCAAATTGCTCAAGGCGATTGTGCCGGACGTCAAGCGCATTGTTGCCGTGTTCGACGACGCCTCGATGTGGGACCCGGTGATGAAAAGGATGAAGGAGAAGGAGCGCGAACTGCCGGGTGTCCAGTTCGTGGCGTGGGACGTGATTCACACTTTCGAGGAGTTCAAGCAAAAGATCCGGGAATACCCCGGCCAGGCCGACGCCATTGCACTGATCGGCATCTTCAACTTCAAGGATGAGAACGGCAAGAATGTTCCGTATCAGGAAGTGCTGAAATGGACGGCCGAAAATAGCCGCCTGCCAGATTTCAGCTTCTGGCTCGACCGCGTCTATTACGGGACGCTTTGTTCCTTCACGGTGTCCGAGCGTGAGCAGGGACTGGCCGCCGGGCGGATGGCACGCGCCATCTTGGTGGAGGGGAAAAGCCCGGCCAGCTTTGACATGAAGCCGACGGTCAAGGGGCTTCCGGTGGTCAATCTGGCGAGAACCGCCAAGCTGGGGATCAAGGTGAAGAGCGGCGTGTTGCTGTCGGCGGAGGTGGTCCGGAAATTTGAGTGGGACAAGTAATAAAGGTCGGCATCCGGGAGAAGGTGACGCTGATTGCAGCGGGTATCCTGTGCCTGGCCATTGGGGTGACGGTCGTTACCAGCGACTACGCCTTCAGGCGGGCCTATGCCGATGCCCTGCAGTCGCGCTCGCTCGCCATCGGCAAGGGCTTGAAGCTCCAGTTGGACCGATTGATCCAATTCGGGATCAAGGTGGAGGAACTGACCGGGTTCGAGGAGCAATGCCAGGACATCGTCAAGGAATACACGGGAATCAGCTATGCCATGGTAGTCGGAGGCGATGGCACGATCCTCTTCCATAACAACCCTGCGAAACAAGGGCAGGCCGTGGTGGATTCCGCCATACTGCGCGCATTGAAAGCCCGGGCAGAGGGCATTGTGGTCTCTTCCGAGCAGGGAGCGGAATATTACGTCGCGATGATTCCGGTCGCCGGTTTGCGCGGAGAATACGTGGCGAGCGTAGCGGTAGGCTTTCCCGTCGCGCTCGTCGTCAACAAGACAAGGGAAATGGCCGTTTTCGGCGTCGTCACCGGAGCGGCTTCCATAGCGACCGCTGTGGTTGGGCTGCTTGTGTTTCTTTCCATTTTCGTAACGAAGCCATTGGGAAAACTGGTTGGCACGATAGACGAGGTAAGGCGTAGTGCAGATATCTCCCGGCGGGTGAATACCTACTCGAAGGATGAGCTCGGTGCACTTGCCACGGCCTTCAACGCCATGATGGAGAATTTGGAGAAAACCACCGTGTCAAAGGCCGGACTGGCGTCGAAGGTCGAGGAACGGACGCGCGAACTGCTAGAAGTCCAGGAGGAACTGGTGCGCAAGGAGAAGCTGGCGATACTGGGGCAGGTGGCTGGCAGCGTGGGGCACGAGTTGCGCAACCCGCTGGGCGTGATGAGCAACGCTGTTTATTTCCTGCAAACTGTGCTGTCGGACGCGGATGAGACCACCCGGGAATATCTGGACATCATCAAGAACGAGATTGCCGGCTCCGAGCGCATTGTGTCTGATCTGTTGGACTCCGTACGTACCAAGCCGCCGCAACCCGAGCGGGTGGGCCTGCAGGCTTTGCTTGAGCAGACCCTGGGCAAACTTGTCATACCTTCCTCCATCACCGTCAAGCTGGACATTCCGGCAACGCTTCACCCTTTGCGGGTGGATGCCATGCAAATCCATCAGGTGTTTCGCAACCTCATCAGCAACGGGGTCGAAGCCATGCCGCAAGGAGGCACCTTGGAAATCCGGGCGACTGAAGAGGTGGCGGCGCAGACGGTGACGGTCAGCATTCGCGATAGCGGGATCGGCATGGCGCCGGAGGTGCTGGCCAAGCTGTTCCAGCCGCTGTTCACCACCAAGGCGCGCGGCATCGGGCTGGGGCTGGTGGTGGTGAAGAACCTGACCCAGGCCAACGGCGGCACGGTGGCAGTACAAAGCGAACCGGGCAAGGGGACAACGTTCTCCATCACACTGCAGGTCGCGTGAACATTGCAAGACCCATAGGGGTTTTTGTGAGCGTCGGTTGAAACGTGCGAGTGGTCGTCGGCGGCCCGAACGCAGAAGGGTATCCGGTCAAGGCGTGAAGTGCCGAAAATCCTGCCAGGCATGTACGCGGTACTGTTGAAGGAGTAGTGAATGGTTTCAGCACGGAATGGTGATGTCGTAACCGAAAGGAAGCGAGTCTATTTGGGAACCGCTGTGGTTCTCTTCCTGGGCTATTTCCTTTTACGGGACCCCTCTTGGCGTGGCAGCAGGGAACTCCACACTTTGATGGAGACGATCGCGACCGTTCTCGCGTTAAACGTAAGCATCCTGGCCATGGTGCGTTTTTACAGCAAGAAAGACAACACCTTCCTCTTTGTCGGCATCGGCTTCCTGGCTACGAGTCTGCTCGATGGCTACCATGCGATCGTTACCTCCTCATTTTTTGAAGCGAACTTCCCTTCAGCTCCGCCGTCGCTCGTTCCCTGGAGCTGGCTCGCTTCGCGTTTGTTACTCTCGATACTCCTGTGGCTGAGCTGGCTTTTCTGGAGAAGAGAAGCCATGTTGGGGGAAGCGGGGCGTGTCAGTGAGCGCTGGGTCTATGCAATCGTCGCCAGCCTGGCGCTCACATGCTTTATCTTCTTTGCCTTGGTGCCCCTGCCGCCGGCCTATTACCCGAAGCTTTTTTTCCCGCGACCGCAGGAGTTTATCCCTGCCGGTTTCTTCCTCCTGGCCCTGATTGGTTATCTGCACAAAGGCCGTTGGAAGAGCGACGCCTTCGAGCATTGGCTTATTTTGTCGATCATCGTGGGTTTCATGGGACAGGTCATGTTTATGTCGTTTTCAGGCAGCTTGTATGACGGCATGTTCGACACCGCCCATTTGCTCAAGAAGCTTTCCTATATTTGCGCCCTTATCGGATTGCTGATCAGCATGTACCAGCTTTTTCTCGGCGCCATAGTCGATTTGAATGAGCGCAAGCAGGCAGGAGAAGAAATCCGCAAGCTGAACGAAGAACTGGAAATCAAGGTGCAGGAGCGGACGCGGCAACTTCTTGAAGCGCAGGACGAACTGGTGCGCAAGGAGAAGCTGGCACTGCTTGGGCAAATTGCGGACACGGTGGGGCACGAGCTGCGCAACCCCCTGGGCGTGATGAACAATGCCGTGTACTTCCTGCAGACCGCGCTTTCCGATGCGGATGAAACCACCAAGGAATATCTCGGCATCATCAGGGACGAGATTGCGGATGCGGAGCGCATCGTGTCCGACCTGCTGGATGCGGTGCGCACCAAGCCGCCGCATCCGGAAATGGTGAATGTTGCCGAGTTGCTGCAACAGACCGTGCGCAAGTGCAATGTTCCCCCCTCCGTCACCATCCACCTGGACATTCCGGAAACGATTCAAGCTATCCGGGTTGATCGGGTGCAAATGCGCCAGGTGTTCTGGAGCCTGATCACCAATGGTGTGGAGGCGATGCCGGCTGGCGGTGTACTGGAAATCAGGGCGGACGAAGACCCGACGGCGAAAACCGTGACGGTCAGCATCAAGGACAACGGCAGCGGCATTGCGCCGGAACAACAGGCCCGGCTGTTCCAGCCGATGTTCACCACCAAGGCGCGCCGCATCGGGCTGGGGCTGGTGGTGGTGAAGAACCTGACGCAGGCCAACGGCGGCCGCGTGGCGGTGGACAGTGCGCCGGGCAAGGGCAGCACATTTTCCGTCACGCTGCCGGGCAGCAGTTAGCTTGTAAGTTACGGGCAGGGCGATTTTTGGCCAACAAATGAACGGGTGAAAAGTAATGAAAATTCTAGTGGTGGACGACGACCGGCGGATCGTGAAGACGACCTGCGATATCCTGAAGATCAAGGGCTATGAGGCTACTGCCGCCTACTCGGGCGAGGAGGGGGTGGAGAAGGTCAGGAGCGATCCGCCGGATTGCGTGCTGATGGACATCAAGATGACCGGCATCAGCGGTGTCGAGGCGCTGAAACGGATGAAGGAGATCGTTCCGGCGCTGCCTATCGTGCTGGTCACCGCCTACGCGACAGACGATCTCATGGAGGAGGCGAAACGCGCCGGCGCCTATGCCGTCCTGAGCAAGCCGCTCAACTTTCCCATGATTCTTTCCTTTCTTTCCCTGCTGCGCCAGGAGGAGAGCATCCTGGTGGTGGACGACGACCCCGAATTCTGCAAGACACTGAAGGACATCCTGACCCTGAGAGGTTTTCAGGTCGAAACGGAAACCGAACCTCGCCGTGTGATGGGGCATCTGGAAAATAACTACAAGCTTGCCATCGTCCTCCTCGACCTCAAGCTGGGGGAAGTGAACGGCGTGGATGTGCTGAAGGAGATCCGGGCCAAATACCCGGGCAAGCCGGTGGTGCTGGTGACCGGTTACCGCGAGGAAATGGCGAATTCCATTGAGAAGGCGCGCAAGATCGGCGCCTACACCTGCCTTTACAAGCCATTGGAAATGGATGACTTGTTCCGGTTAATCGAGGAAATTCGGATCAAGAAGCTGCAAAACTTGCTGATTTCGACATAGCCGGAGAAGAATCGTGAAAGCAAAAGAAAAAATCCTGGTGGTGGACGATGACCCGAATCTCAGGAAAACGCTGGCCGACATCCTGAAGGTTAAAGGTTATGAAACGACTGTCGCCGTCAACGGCGCAGAAGCTATTGCGGCGGCGGAGCGGGAAATGTTCAGCCTGACGCTGATCGACCTGATGCTGCCGGACATGTCCGGCCTTGAGGTCATGGCGCGCATCAAGGCCATCTCGCCGTTGACGGAGGCCATCATCCTGACCGGGCACGCTTCGATGGACACCGCCATCGAGGCCACCGGGCGGGGGGCGTTTGCCTACCTCCTCAAACCGTACCGGATGGATGAATTGCTGCAAAAAATCAGGCACGGCGTCGAACGCAAGCAGGCGCAAGAGGAAATCCTCCGCCTGGCGTCTTTTCCCCGCTTGCTCCCCAGCCCGGTGATTGAACTTGACCCGGCCGGGGAGGTGACCTATCTCAACCCGGCAGCCGAGAGACTGTTTCCCGAGTTGAGTGCGATGGGCCAGTCGCATCCCTTGCTGCATGGCTCGGGGGAGCTGATCGCCGCTCTGTGGCAAGGCAAGCAGCCGGGAGAGGCAGCCCATGAGGCCAAGGTCGGCGAGGCGACTTATGAGCTGCGTATTTCCTACGTTCGGGAGGTGGGCCTCATCCGTATCTACGTCCTGGACATCACCCAACGCAAGCGGGCCGAGGAAGAAATCTATCTCCTCGCCACCACCGACAGCCTCACCGGCATCGCCAACCGCCGGGAGTTCTCCTCGATCCTGGCGAGAGAACTGGATCGCGCAAAGAGGTATGGCACGCCCATGTCGCTGGCCATGTACGACCTCGATTATTTCAAGCGCGTGAACGACACCTTTGGGCACGATGTCGGCGACTGTGTGTTGCAGGCCCTCACCGGCCTGGTGAAGGAAAACATCCGCGCCACTGATGCCGTGGCGCGCTGGGGCGGGGAAGAGTTCATGGTGCTGATGCCGCAATCGGACATAGAGGCGGCCAGGAATGCGGCTGAAAAGCTGCGGCTGGAAATCGCCGGGCATCACTTCGATAAGCTTGACAAACTGACGGTCAGTTTCGGGGTCGCCGTGTTCGAGCCGCAGGATGATCTGAATTCACTGCTGAAGCGGGTGGATGATGCGCTCTACCGGGCGAAGGCGCAGGGCCGGAACCGTGTCGAGATTCTGGCCAGTGAGGTGCTTTCCAAATGAAAAATATTCCCAGAATACTGGTGGTGGACGACGATGCGAATCTCAGGAAGACGCTCTCCGACATCCTGCGCCTCAAGGGCTATGAGGTGGCGACCGCAGAAACCGGGGCTGAGGCAATAGCGGAGGCAGAGCGCGCTTTTGTGAACGTGGCGTTGATCGACCTCAAGCGCCCGGACATGTCCGGCATCGAGGTGCTACCTGACCTACACATCGGGGGCCAAGAATCGGAATATTGATTCGAAGGAACGGGCCAATAAATCTGTTTTTTTGAATCTTTGATTCTTTGGTATTGAAGGCCAAAGAGACTTAACTGGCTGTTTGAGAAATTCGGACCATCCGTAAAGACACTTGATGCCGTAGAGCGCATGTCCCACAACGTGCGACTGATTCAGGCCGGGGAGGTCACGTCCATTCGTTAGCGATCCACGCTTGCACAGGGTTTTCAATGTGGTCTGTCGAAATTGAATCATGGCTTGCTTCTATCATCGATGCTACGTCAAGCGTTCGCGAAGTCTGGCTTTTTGGCTCACGAGCCAATAAAACTTCAACCGAAGCCTCAGACTGGGATTTCATGATGTATCTTGAAGAAGGGGCGATTGATGACGTCGCGAAACTAAGCCACTTCCATCGCGCAGACGTAGACCTGCTGGTATCCGGATATCAACGCAGGCGGGCCGGTGACAGCGCGGTCGCCTCGACGCCGTGCTGGGTCAATTCGGCCGGCAAGGCTACGTGACGCAACAGGGCATCGGCCAGCGCGCTGGCGCCGGCCGCGCTCTGGATGCCATAGCCGCCCTGCGCCGCCAGCCAGAAAAAACCGGGGCAGGCATCGTCCCAGCCGATCACCATCTCGCCATCGGGCACAAACGAGCGCAGCCCGGCCCAGGTGCTGGTGGGGCGGCGAATGCGCAGCGTGGAGACCGATTCGATCTGGTGGATACCCATGGCAATGTCCAGTTCCTCGGGCACCACATCGTGCGCCGCGGTGGGGTCGGCATTGGCGGGCGAACCCAGTAGCTGGCCGGCGTCGGGCTTGAAGTAATAGCTTTCATCCACGCCTATCACGGCGGGCCAGCCGGAGCTGTCCACCCCCTCGGGCGGCTTGAAGGTGAAGGCGCTGCGCCGGTGCGGAACCAGTCCGATGGGTGAAGCCGCGAACAGGCCCGCCAACTCGTCGGCCCAGGCGCCAGCGGCATTGACCACGCTGCGCGCCTGCAGCGTTTGGCCATCGGCAAACTGCAGTGCCCAGCCCTGTGTGTCATGCCTGGCCTGGATCAGCGTGGCGCTGGTCCGCAGCTCGCCGCCGCGCTGCCGCAAGCCGCGCAGAAAGCCCTGGTGCAGCGCATGCACATCGATGTCCTGGGCACCGGGGTCGTAGAGGGCGCCATGGACTATTTCGGACCGCAGACAGGGCGCAAGGGCCAAGGTGGCGCGGGCGTCCAGCACCTGCAGGCCGGGGCAGCTGGTGGCGAGTTTGGCGCGGGTTTGCGCCATCAGCGCTTCCTGGCCGTGAGTGGCAAGGTACAGCGCACCCCGGGGCCGCATGAGTGGGGTGGCGGCAAAGCCTTCAGGCGGATGTTCGTAGAACGCCCGGCTGGCACGGGTCAGCGCCCGCGCGGCGGGTGGGCCGTAACTTTCCATGAACATGGCGGCCGAGCGACCCGTAGCGTGGTAACCGGGCTGGGCCTCGCGCTCGACCAGCACTACGCTGCGTTGCCCGGCCAGGCGCCAAGCCAGGGAGGCGCCGGCGATTCCGGCACCAAAGATGGCGATGTCATGGTTTTTCATTTCAGAATTCTCGCATGCGAGAATTCAGGCCTGGCCTCTAGCAAGAGGTCGGTCTTGAGGTATTCCGGAATGTCGCCGGCCGCCGGAATCAACGCCAAGCAGTGTCGGGACTTGGGCTAAGTCCGATGTGTCGACTGATGAACCGTTTGGTGTGATGGCGCCTCCGGGATTGCTGAGGGTGCAAGGAACGTCATGAAGATCCCCTACGACAAACTGCTTCACTTCGCGGTTGGCGCGCTGATAACGGCCCTGGTCGTCGTCGTTACCGATTCACTTGCCGTGGCTGGTGCCGCTGTGCTGCTGGCTGGTGCCGGCAGAGAGTTCTATGACGCCTATCACCGGGACACGAACACGGCTGACATCTGGGATATTGTGGCGACCTGCGCGGGCTGGATTCCGGTGGCGCTGGTGGTGCAGATCAGTCAACGGTAAATCAGGTGGCGCTTGGACCTTGCTTTTTTGTTGATTGCAGCAACTCTTTGCCCCTTGCAGTGAAGTTCCACCAAGGCAGTACCTCATCGGTTTTAAAAAAATGCTGCACCGACATCAGGGTGTAAAGAACACAGGGGTCAGGACGTTGCGCCATGACTGCCGACAACTCGCGAAACGTCTCAAGCGGGTCGAGCTTCGCAAGTTGTTCGGGCTGGTGAATGCCTACCCGCCTTAGGTCGGCAGCTATGGCTTTGCCAATATTGGGAAGGTCCTCAAGTCGTTTAGGGCGATTTGGCGCAACGCGTGGCATCGATGTCTCTCCGGTTGAACCGCGGGCAAATTACCTTTCGCCATTCTGCCAGCCGCTTAAAGGGCATGAAGGCAGTCGAAATTGACGGGTGTTGGTCGGATGGCGTCGGTCAGCACAGCCACTAACGATGCCTGTCGCCGCGCTGAGAGGCTACGCCTCCATGTCGAGGCGGCCGGCGACGGACAAGCCAAAGATAGATAGCGATGTTGATGACAACGACCGTGGCAGCAAGGACGAACTGAACCTCGCGGGTCAGGCCTGGAGGATAAATGATGTCAAGGAGATAGTGCTCGATGAAGCTTTCGGTGTAGCCAGATTGACCTGCCCTGATGCGAAGGTCGTTTTCGAGATAGGTGAGGGGGCAGATGCGATCAGTCAGCTCTACAAAGAACGCCCAGGCCGCCAATGGAAGATGAACAAGTGGCATCCAGCGCCACCACACGGCGAGCACTCCGCCGAAAAGGGCAAACAGGATGAATGCCAGGTGGAGCAGGAGGACGGCGTCAGCGGCAAGACGGAAATGCATGAGAAAGTCCACAATGGTTGACACCAAATGAGGGTGCGACACGTGCAGGAAGGCATGGAAATGGCTACCTCGCCATCACACGCACCCCTTCCCGCACCCGATCATCCGGATGGACGATCACCTGTTCACCCGCCTTGATGCCGGAGACCACCTGTCCGCCGAGGCCGCTGCGCTGGCCGATCTCGGCGTGGCGTTTGACGGCTTTGCCTTGTTCGACTGCGAAAACGGCCCAGCCGTCACCGTCGCGGAACAATGCGCTGGCGGGAATTTGCAGGACGTCGTTTTCTTCCCAGAGGATGAAGCTGGCTTCGACGCGGTAGCCGTCGCCGAGGCGCTGCCATTGGTCGGTCGGTGAGGTGAAGGCGACGATAACCCAGACGCGCTGTTCTTCCACGCCGAGGGCAGAGACTTTGGTGAAGCCGGTGGGCTCGATCACGCGCACCACGCCTTCGAGCGTGCCCTCTCCGCCCCAGCGTTCGAAAATGACGCGCGTGCCGGGATGGATGCGCACGGCGTCGGCTGACAACAGGTCGACCTCGACTTCCAGCGCGCGCGGGTCACCGATCTCGATCAGCGGCTGGCCGGCGACCACCGTGCCTTCGCTCTTGCGCGGAATCTTGAGCACTTGTCCGGCCACCGGGGCGCGGACGGCCACCAGTTCAGCACTGCTGGCGCTGGCGGCATATTTCAGGGTGGTGCGGGCCGCTTCGAGTTCGTGCCGCGTGGTGGCCACAGCAAATTGCGCCGAGCGCAGTTCCGCCGCGCTGCGCTCGGCCTCATTGGCGGCCCGGTCTTCGGCCGTGGCGGCAACAAACCCTGCCGGGCGCAATGCGCGCACGCGCAGGAGTTCTTTTTGCGCCAAGTTGGCATTGCTCGCGGCGGCGTTGGCGCGCTGCTCACTGGCGCTGACGCTGGCCGCGGCTGCGGCGATACGGGCCTCGGCTTCGGCGCGACGGCGCACATCCAACACCTCGGCGCGCAGCGGTTCAAGCTCGACCAGCGTGGCGCCTCGCTCAACGGCATGGCCCACGTCGAGCTTGATGCGCCGTGCGTAGCCATTCACCGGGGCGGTGACCAGGTAGCGGTCAACCACCCGCGTGCGACCCTCCTGTTCGATGGTGATCCGCAGCGGTGCGCGGCTCGCGGTGCCGAGGTCAACCTCGACCGCCTGCGGTCGGAATCCCTGGAACAGCCCCCAGGCGACGAGGACGCCGATCAGGGCCAGCACGATGCGGCGACGCCATGGCACGCTGATTTTCATAGAGTCACTCCGCCGCCTTCAGGACGGCAACCAGGTCAAGTTGATCCAATCGGCGGCGCACTGCCAGGCCCGATAGCACCGCGGAGACCAGCACCACGGTCGCGGCAAACGCATAGGTTTGCGGCACCAGCACCACCGGCACGCGAAACAGGTCGTTTTGCATGGTGCGCGCAATGTAGTAGCACATCCATTCACCCAGCCACAGGCCGAGCGGGATGGCAATCAGGGTCAAGATGCCCAGTTCACCGAGCAGGATGTAGGCGATTTCGGCGCGGGTGAAACCCAGCACCCGCAGGCTGGCGAGTTCTCGCCCGCGTTCGGTCAGCGCAATGCGGGCGCTGTTGTAGATAACGCCAAAGGCGATGATGACGGCAAACACGGTGGCGACGTAGGTGAAGAACAGCATGGTCTCCTGCATCACGCGGTTGAAATTGCGGATCTCCTGTACCCGCTCGGCAACCCCTGCGACGCGCGGCATGCCCTTTAGTCGTACATACAGCGACTGCAGCTGTGCACTGTCGACGCTCAGATAAGCGCCGGAGAGGGTTGGGCCTTCGTGCATGAAGTGGTTCAGCGCGGCGAGATCCATATAGCCCGACACCCCGAGATATTCCCGCACCAGGCCGGCCACCGTCGTCTCGCGCACCGGCCGATTGCCTTCCAGCACCTCCACCACCACGCGATCGCCGACGCGCACATCGAGCATCCTGGCAAGAAAGTCGGTGAGCAGAATGCCCTCGGACGGCAAGGCCACTGGCCGCAGGTCGGCGTCGAGCAGACGAGCGATGTCGCCGCCCGGCTCGACGCCGCGAATGCCGGTGCGATAACTGAGGTGCCCATGGCGCAGCCGCACCGCAACGGCCCGGAACACCTCGACATGCTGCACCCCCGGCAGGCCGAGCAGGTCGAAACGCGCGCGGTAGGCCGTGGGGTCGGTGAAGGTCACCGAGAGGTCCTCGCGCTGGGCCATGCCGAACTGGATGTTGAGCATATAGCTCACCGTGTCACGCTGGAACAGGCCGGTGAGGATGATGCCGCACGCCAGTGCGATGCCCAGCACAGTGAACAGTGACTTCAGCGCGCGGCGCTGGATGTTGCGGATGATCATGCGAGTCGGTTGCGACAGCCAGCGTTTGAGGCCCAGTTTCTCCAACCAGGTCTCGCGATAACTGGCCGGTGGCTCGGGACGCATGCCCTGTGCAGGTCGCAAGGTGGCGGCCCGCCATACCGCAAACATGGTTCCCGCCCCGGCCGCCAGCAGGCTGGCCAGCGCAGCCTGCAGCACCGTGGCGGGCTGAAGGCTGAACTTCAAGTAAGGGAAGTGATAGAAGTCCATATAGATACCCGACAGCGCCTGGCCCAGCCATGCCCCCAGCGCGGTGCCGCTGAGGATGCCCACGCCCACAATCACGGCGACCATTCTGAGGTAATGCGACAGCACGGCGAGATTGCTGTAGCCAAAGGCCTTGAGGGTGGCGACTTGCTCACGCTGCATTGCCACCAGCCGACCGATCACGACGTTGAGCAGAAAGGCGGCGATGCCCATGAACATGACAGGGAACAGGCTCGCCAGGGTGCCGAGCTGCTCGAGTTCCTGGTTGAGAAAGCGGTGCGAGCGTTGATCCTTGCGCAGGTAGGCGCCTTGCCCGCCATACGGTTTGAGCAGTTCGTCGACGCGGTCGATCACGGCCTGACCATCGGCGCCGGCGCGCAGGCTCAGCGTCAGATCGTTGAATGCGCCTTGCATGTCGTAGGCCTGCCCGAGGGCACGGCGCGCCATCCACATCACGCCGAAACGCTTGTTGTCGGGAAATACCGAGCCGGGGCGCTGCTGCTGGATGAATTCCGGCGACAGCGCGCTGCCCACCAGGGTCAGCGCCTGCCGCCGCCCGTTGAGCACTGCGTGGAAGCGGTCGCCCAGTTGCAGGCCATGCGCCTGAGCAAACGGCGTGCTCACCACCACCTCGTCGGGCCGCCCCGGCGCCGGCAGCCGCCCCTGGCGCAGATGCAGCGCATTCAGACCATGCACGCCGCTGTCGGAGACCGACACCATCAGCGCCGTCACCGGCTCGGCGAATGCCGGCATGTCCAGGCGCACCAGCGCCACCACCCGCGTTTCGACCTGATTCACCTCGGCCATCGCCTGCACGCGCTGGCGCAATGACTCCGGTGCCCGCTTCAGGGTGACGAACAACTCGGCGAAACGGTAGTCGCGGTAATAGCTGTCCTGGGTTGCACGCAGCGCCCCCAACGTGGTCAGGAACATGACGTAGGTGCCGACACCGCACATCACCACCAGGGCGATGGCCAGCGCCTGGCTCTTCATTTGCCACAGGTCACGCCAGAGTTTGCGGTCGAGTGCTTTCACCAGTTCAGCTCCGAGGCGTTTTTCTTGCTTTCATTGCGCTCAATACGCGCCACCAGGCCATCGCCGAAATAGACCACGCGATCGGCCATTGCGGCGATCACTGCGTTGTGGGTGATCACCACCGTGGTCGTTCCCAGCTCCCGATTCGCCCGCGCGATCACATCGAGGACCAGCACGCCGGTCTGGGCGTCAAGCGCACCAGTCGGCTCATCGCACAACAACACCTGCGGGCGCTTGGCGACCGCTCGAGCAATCGCCACCCGCTGCTGCTCGCCGCCCGACATTTGACTCGGGAAATGGTCCATGCGCTGGTCCAGCCCAACCAGCGCCAGCGCCTCTTCCGGCGTCATCGGGTTCTCGGATATCTCGGTGACCAGGGCCACGTTTTCACGCGCGGTCAGGCTGGGAATAAGGTTGTAGAACTGAAACACGAAGCCGACGTGCGAGCGGCGATATTGGGTCATCGAAGCGTCATCATCCAGACTCAGGTCATGGTCGGCATAACGCACTGACCCGGCGGTCGGCGTATCCAGCCCGCCCAGGATGTTCAGCAGGGTCGACTTGCCGCTTCCCGATGGCCCGAGCAACACCACGAACTCACCGGCGTACAGATCCAGATCCACCCCGCGCAAGGCCTGCACCTGAACCTCGCCCATCTGGTAGACCTTGGTCAGACCGCGTGCCTCGAATATGGGGCGTGAGTCCGTTCTCGCAGCTTGTTCCGGATGAATCATGAGCCCTCTGCCTGTGTATGGCAATCAAAACCTATTTCAGGAACGCCGCTATCTCGGAAATCACTTCCTTCTGGCCCAACCCACAAATGCCTGCCACCTGGATGTAGCCGATGCAGCGTCAGATTCACATGGGCAGTCTAAGCAGCTCCCCGCGTCATGCATTGATCTTTCTCAACCGCAATGCCGCAGCGGCATCGCACGGTTGCCGTGGCTACGGCAAGCCGGCCCATGCCGCCTTGATCTCCCCGCGCAATTGGGCCTCGCGGTCTGCGTAGCGTGGCGAAAAATGGAACGGAATGACAAGTTTTGCGCCGGCCTCACGCGCGATGCCGCCCGCCTGC
>Ga0155550_1324_pt3 | contig 16700 bp, 20 predicted proteins | sample RifCSPhighO2_12_FD_107207 | JGI IMG/M metagenome (GOLD analysis project Ga0155550, IMG submission 107207) | Burkholderiales bacterium RIFCSPHIGHO2_12_FULL_61_11
CCGAGAACCTGGCCCGGTTCAGGGAAATGCAGGGCGGCCAGCATGAAGACGGCGCCATGGTGCTGCGCGCAAAAATTGACATGGCCAGCCCCAACATCAACCTGCGCGACCCCGCCATCTACCGCATCCGCCGCGCCACGCATCACAACACCGGCGACAAGTGGTGCATCTACCCGATGTACACCTTTGCCCATCCGATCGAGGACGCGCTGGAAAACATCACCCACAGCATCTGCACGCTTGAATTTGAGGACCAGCGCCCGTTTTACGACTGGCTGATGGATCGCCTGATCGAAGGCGGCCTGTTAAGCAGCCCGCCCCCCCATCAGTACGAGTTTGCCCGCCTGAACCTCACCTACGTCGTCACCAGCAAGCGCAAACTCGCGCAACTGGTGTACGACCACAAGGTCAACGGCTGGGACGACCCGCGCATGCCCACCCTCGTTGGTCTGCGCCGCCGTGGCTATACGCCCGAGGCGATTCACCTGTTTACCGAGCGCATTGGCGTCACCAAGAGCGACAGCTGGATTGACTACAGCACGCTGGAAGGCTGCCTGCGCGAAACGCTGGATGTGTCCGCCACCCGCGCCATGGCCGTGCTGGACCCGGTCAAACTGGTGCTGACCAATTGGGACGAAGTGATGGGCGCGGGCAAGCTCGACGACTGCTCGGCCCCCATTCACCCCCACCACCCCGAACTCGGCAAGCGCAGTTTCAAGATCGGCAAAGAGGTGTGGATTGACCGCACCGACTTTGAAGAGACGCCACCCAAGGGCTTCTTCAGATTGTTTCCCGGCAACAAGGTACGCCTGAAATACGGCCACATCATTGAGTGCACCGGCTGCGGCAAAGACGCCGCAGGCCAGATCACCGAAGTGCAAGCCACGCTGATCCCCGACACCAAGAGCGGCACGCCCGGCAGTGACTCCGTCAAGGTCAAAGGCGTCATCACCTGGGTCGCCGTGGCCGACGCCGTGCAAGCCGAAGTGCGCCTGTACGACCGGCTGTTTCTGGACGCCCAACCCGACGCAGGCGCCAAAGACTTCATCGAGAGCCTGAACCCCAACAGCCTGAAAATGGTGCAGGCGGTGGTGGAGCCGTCACTGGGCGCCGCGAAGGCGGATGACAAATTTCAGTTTGAACGGCATGGCTACTTTGTGGCGGATCGGGTGGATCATGCGGCGGGGAAGCCGGTGTTTAACTTGGCGGTGGGGTTGAAGGATAGTTGGGGGAAGTAACCCAATGCCAAGCATTTTCACCCTGTAAACTTATCAGAACAGATATAAAATGAAGCCTATCCAGTGGTTGGGAACGTCGCTTAACGCGGTCCGCGAGTTCCCAGTGGATGCGCGTACGCTGATAGGCCAAGAGCTTCGACTGGTGCAAAGTGGTTTGATGCCCAGCGACTTCAAGCCCATGCCCTCGGTAGGTGCCGGGGCTTACGAAATCAGGGTGCGCTCTGGCAATCAGTACCGCGTGATCTATGTGGCGAAATTTTCAGATTCAATTTATGTACTCCATTCCTTCGTCAAGAAGACGCCGAAAACTGCACAGCCTGATCTGGATATGGCCAAAAGCCGATACACCGCACTGTTGACGCAGAGGAAGGAGAAGAAATCATGACCAAAAAACTCAATATCGTTGTAGGCAGCGACAACGTCTTTCGCGACCTTGGCTTTCCTGAAGCCGAGGCGCAAAACCTGCTGCTGCGTGCTGACCTGGTGGTGCACATCCGCAAGGTCATCGACAAACTCGGCGTAACCCAGGCCGAAGCCGCCAAGCGTGCAGGCATCACCCAGCCCCGCATGAATGACCTGGTGAAAGGTCGCACGCAAAAATTCACTCTGGATGCACTGGTAAACGTTGCCGCGCAACTGGGATACACCGTAAAGCTGTCATTGAAGAAAGTGGCCTGATGCATCGGCTCGTTGTTTGGCGCCAGCCCGACGCCGGCGGCAAAGACTTCATCGAGGGGGCTAGATCCGAACAGCCTGAAAGTTGTGACTGCGTTTGTGGAGCCGTCACTGACCAGCGCCCGCGCTGACCGGAAGTTTCAGTTTGAGCGACATGGGTACTTTGTGGCGGATCGGGTGGATCACACGAAAGCGAAGCCGGTGTTTAATCTGGCGGTGGGGTTGAAGGATAGTTGGGGAAGTAAGCTGGTGGCCTTTAGTCAAAAAGCATATTCACGATGTATCCCGACTTTTATCCAAATTTGAGCGTGGACTTTCCAATTGAGGGTTCGGGTTGTTACGGAGCGGTTAACCGATGAATGAATCTACATCAGCCAGCGCTATCGGAGATACTTCCGCGTTGGTACCGAAATCAGCATCCGTGCCGAAAATAGTCGAGGATGGAACTCTAAAGCGTGGAAACCGTGAAGTGGTTACCGACTTCTATGTAGCTAAGGATGTTTTTTCAGCTCGTTCAGAGTTTGAATTCAAAGTATTCGTTCGCCTTAACGCAAGAAAAGTTAGGTTCGAAAAAGTATCCTTCAAACACTGTATTTTCGAAGGCTGCTATATGAACAGCTGCGTCTTTGATTCTTGTGATTTCACGGGAAGCAGATTTTTGGGCTCCAATTTCCATCAATCATCATTTTCTGGATGCGAATTCGAATATGCCACTTTTGAGCGGTGTCAAATTGACGATGACATCCTAGAAAATGAAGCGCCAAGGCCGGAAAACCTTAGGATGCGGTTTGCGCGATCCCTGAGGATGAACTATCAACAGATTGGCGATGCCAAAGCTGTCAACAAAGCAATATCGCTAGAACTCGAAGCGACCTCTATTTATTTATACAAGTCATGGAGGTCTCGCGAGACATACTACATGAAAAAGTACCCCGGCTTCAAGATCATGGCTCAATTTGTAAAGTGGCTTGAGTTCTGGATTCTTGACTTTGTTTGGGGAAACGGTGAAAGCATTCTGAAGTTGCTCCGTACGCTTGCGTTTTGCATAGTCGCAATAGCCATTTACGACACCAGCGCGTCCGGCAACGCACTAAACATAGTGGACTATTGGATAGGTCTTCAGCGCGCACCCGGAATTTTCGTAGGGGTTTCCGCCCCGCAGAGCTATTCAATTGCGATTCTTTCGGTCATAACAGCGACTAGGTTCGTCGGAATTGCACTGTTGACTGCATTGTTAGTAAAAAGGTTTGGGCGCAGATGAGGACTCACTTTTACGCCTTTGGGTCAATATGCAGAGGGGAAATCGACCCGGCATCTGATGTCGATTTACTCGCCTGCACATCCACACCTACGTCAGAAATTGACCCTAAGAAGTTCTCCAAATACACCTACGAACGAATTGAACAACTGTGGCGCGAAGGAAATCCTTTTGCATGGCATTTGCATCTGGAATCACGACTCATATTCTCATCGGACGGTACGGATTTTCTAGTTGGGTTAGGTGTGCCATCAGCGTATGAGTGCATGACAGCGGACTGCTTGAAATTTCGAAAGCTATTTTTGGAATCCAGCAATGCTTTGCTCCAGTCAAGGAACAGCGTTGTGTTTCATCTGTCTTGCATGTTCCTTGCAACGAGAAATTTCGCAACCTGCTATTCCTTCACCACCGGTCGGCCGATATTTTCGAGGAAGTCCCCATTGCTTTTAGCTCAAAGGTTGCCAATCAGCGATGAGGTTTTTGATGTGTTCGCGCGCGCGCGGATTTTGTCTACGCGAGGATATGGCCCCCTAGTTTCGGAAGCAGAGATTGCTGCCGCGAAGGATTCTGTGACGAAGATTCTCGATTGGATGCACAGATTATCACCAACTGGAGAACTATCGTGAGTGAGTTCAACAACCGCGTCGCAGCACAACGCGAAATTCTTCTCGGTGTCAACAGCCGAAACTGGAAAGAGGAACTTTTCGGTCTTTCCAGCGGTGCCATAGACCGATGGATGATTGTCAATCGGCTTGAAGTCGATTCCAGTCTAGTCAAATTGATTCGACAGGCTGCGGGAAAACTCTTCTTCCTCTCAAACAAAAGTCAGGAGCAAGTCACAGAAGACTATCGACTCCTATCAGGAGAAGTGTCCGAGCTCACGGATCAAATTGTTCGAACTGCGATCGAGTCGCATTGAGAGGAATTAGGGGAAGTGGAGTCAGATTCCAATTGACCATATGCCAACACATAAATCATCAGGGACGCAAAAATTCAAATGGCAAAGTTTCTAAACACCAGTGCGACCAACTATTTTCTCGAAGAGATGATCAAGGGCGCGTCAGACCGGTTGATTCTGATCAGCCCGTTTCTCAAGCTCAACGACCGTATGAAAGAGCTGCTGGCGGACAAGAATCGGCTGAAGATCGACGTGCGCATCGTGTATGGCAAGAGTGAACTGCAGCCGCAGGAAATTGAGTGGCTGCGCGGCTTGACCTACATCCGCACCAGCTTCTGCAAAAACCTGCATGCCAAGTGCTACATGAATGAGGAGATGTGCATTGTCACCAGCCTGAATCTCTATGAATTCAGCCAGGTCAACAACAATGAAATGGGCATCCTGATTCAGCGCGCCGAGGACAGTCAGCTGTACAAGGACGCCTACGAGGAAGCCCAGCGCATCATCCGCATCAGCGACGAGGTGCGCATTTCGCTGGAACGGGTGACCAGCGAACCTGAAGCGTCCAGGCGGGACGACGACAAAAGTACAGACGGCGCCAACGGGGATGACAAGCTGACCTCATCCAAAATGGGCCAGAAATTGGGTTTGAAGACCGCGCAGTTTCTGGACCGCGCGACAGAGCAAGGCTATCTGGTGCTCGACGGCGACAAACATGGGTTGACGCCCAAGGGCGAAAAAGCTGGCGTTGAGTTCGTCGCCAAGTCGCGCTTTGGCCCCTACTTTTTGTGGCCGCAGGATTTTCATCCGGTCTGACCATGAAAATTTCGTACGGCCAAGCGGCCGACTCGCGTTACATTCACTTGGCGAAGCCGCGTTTCAGCGGACTCGGATGAGGTGAACGATGGTGCTGTTCTCGATTTCGATGCCAACGGTGGCAGACAAACCCATCGTGCGCGAAGTGTCGCAAGACTGGCATACCAACATCAGTGCCGAAGACGGCACAATTGTTGAAATCGAGGTGCTCGGCGGCACAGGCCGTGCACAATGTATTTCCAGACAGGGGGGGTTAGCGCCATGAAGATTCCTCGCGACAAAGCAACAGATTCACACGACATCCACTTGGCAGACAGTGCTCCTGTGGACTCTGACGAAGCAAAAACACGATCATGCTGGACTTCGACGCCAATGGTGCTTTTGGTAGGCCTGGTGATCTCCAGGAAATAGGGAATTAATACGCACATTTTTTCTGCATTGATCTTGGCATAGGTATTTCAATGGCTATCGGGAGATATTTAACGATCGCACAACAACTTTATCCGTGATATCAGTTATATCAAGGAAATAAGAGAACATTTTAATTCCAATGCTTGTCAGGATTAAAAAAGGGCTCGATTTGCCAATCAGTGGCCAAACGAGCCAAACGATAACGAAGGCAGTTCCCATTTGCCATGTGGCAGTCTTGGGCACGGATTATGTCGATCTCAAGCCTGTTATGCTTGTCAATGAAGGTGATTTGGTCAAACTTGGGCAAGCGTTATTCGAATACAAAAAGCTGCCACGCGTCCTGTTCACGGCACCTGGATCTGGCAAAATCTTTGCTATTCATCGGGGTGCACGGCGGCAGCTCTTGTCGGTTATTATTCAACTGGACTCGACCGAAGATCAGGAAACATTTACTGCTTATTCATCTGATCAGTTACCCAGCCTTACAGCAGATCAAGTCATAGACAATCTTCTGATATCGGGTTTGTGGACTGTGCTACGGACTCGTCCTTATAGCAAAATACCCGATCCAGCCACGCGTCCAGCAGCTATTTTCATCAATGCCATGGACACTAATCCATTGGCTGCCGATCCTGCTGCCATCATTGCCGCAGAAGCGGAGTCCTTTGGTCATGGACTGAACGTGCTGGCACACCTCACATCCGGCCCCCTTTGGGTATGTAAAGCGCCCCAAGCAGATTTCCCATTGCCAAGAAATCTTGACCAGGTGCAGCTGGCAAGTTTCGCTGGCCCACATCCGGCCGGCCTGCCAGGCACCCATATCCATTTCCTGGAGCCCGTTAGTGCAAACAAGACTGTCTGGCATCTGAATTACCAGGAGGTCATTGCAATCGGCAAATTGTTTACGACAGGACGGTTATGGACCGAGCGCATCATTGCGCTGGGTGGACCGCAAGTCAGGCATCCCCGTCTGTTGCGCACGCGTCTGGGAGCTTCTCTGGACGAGCTTCTTGACGGAGAGTTGAAGGAATCAACCGGAAATCGCATTATTTCCGGTTCGGTTTGGTCTGGGCATCATGCTGCCGAATCGTTATCCTATTTGGGGAGGCACCATTTACAGGTAAGCGTCATCAAGGAGAAACCGGAACGGGAGTTATTAGGCTGGCTGGCGCCCGGCAGAAGAAAATTCTCACAGATGAACGTTTTTTTATCGAGTTTTTTCCGTAGCCGGAACGAGACATTCGATTTCACAGCCGGCCAAAATGGCAGCCCTCGCGCGATGGTGCCTACTGGCAGCTTTGAAGAGATCATGCCGCTCGATATTTTGCCTACGCAATTATTGCGTTCCCTGCTGGTTGGTGATACCGACATGGCACAGAAACTGGGATGTCTCGAGCTCGACGAAGAAGACCTCGCGTTATGTTCGTTCGTTTGCGTGGGAAAACACGACTACGGCATGATATTGCGCGAGAATTTGAGACAAATCGAAAAAGAAGGCTGATACAGACATGCGCCGTTTGCTCGAATCCGTGAAACCGATGTTCTCCAAAGGTGGGCGCTTCGAGAAATATCATGCGCTCTATGAAATGGTGGATACATTCCTGTATACACCCGCTAATTCAACATTTGCGGCGCCCCATGTTCGTGATGCGATCGACCTGAAACGTCTGATGAGCTATGTGGTGATTGCGCTGATTCCCTGTATTGTCTGGAGCTGGTTCAATACTGGCTACCAGGCTAACCTCGTTTTACAGGAGCTTTCCATCATCAAGGATGACTGGCGGGCAATCGTTCTTCACACTCTCGGCATCGGCTTCGACCCGGCGAATATTCTGGCTAATGCGGCGCATGGTTTTCTGTATTTCTTCCCGATCTATCTGACGACCTTGATCGTAGGCGGTTTCTGTGAAATGGTCTTTACGGTCATACGCAAACATGAAATCAATGAGGGATTCCTTGTCACCTCCATGCTGTTTGCGCTGACTTTGCCCCCGGATATGCCATTATGGATGGTCGCGTTAGGCATTAGTTTTGGAGTTGTCATCGGCAAGGAAATTTTTGGTGGCACCGGTAAAAATTTTCTCAATCCCGCCCTGGTTGGGCGCGCCTTTCTTTATTTCGCCTATCCAGCAGAAATTACGGGCGATCTGGTTTGGGTAGCGGTGGATGGCTACTCTGGCGCAACGCCCCTGGGTCTGGGCAAATTGGGTGGCATGCAAGCCATCACCACAGCGGGGTATACCTGGTGGAATGCTTTCATCGGTCTGATTCCGGGCTCACTGGGTGAAACCTCGACGCTTGCCTGTCTGCTTGGAGCTGTTTTCCTGATCTATACGAAAGTCGCTTCCTGGCGCATCATTGCGGGTGTATTTCTCGGTATGGTGGGAACGACGTTGTTGTTCAATACCCTGGGTAGTGGTACCAATCCGATGATGGCGATGCCTTGGCACTGGCACTTGGTGTTGGGTGGTTTTGCCTTTGGCATGGTATTCATGGCGACAGATCCGGTTTCAGCCGCCATGACCACTGCAGGACGATGGATTTTCGGCATTCTTATCGGATTCATGACGGTATTGATTCGTGTGCTTAATCCAGCTTTTCCGGAAGGAATCATGCTTGCAATTCTATTCGCCAATATTTTTGCACCACTGATCGATTATGTGGTGATTCAGACCAATATTCGCCGGAGGCTTAGGCGCCATGGCTGAGTCGGATGCCTCCCCCGTCGGGCACAGCAAGAGCAAAACATTGCTGGTGGCTTTCGCTGTCTGTCTTGTCTGTTCATTGCTGGTGGCAAGTGCTGCGGTATTTCTCAAGCCGATTCAGGTCGCCAACAAAGGCATCGAACGCCAGCGCATCATCGTCGAAATTGCAGGTCTGATGGTGCCAGGGCTTACCGCGGCACAGGCATACCAGCAGGTCGATGTTGTTATGGTAGAGCTCAGCAGTGGTCAGGTGACCGACGCCCTTGATGCGGAACATTTCGATATTATAAAAGCAGTTAAGGATGTGAATTTATCGGTTCCATTGAGACGCGCCGAAGATCCCGCTCAAATCAGTCGGAAGCCGAAGTACCTGCCGGCATATCGGGTCAATGATGATGCAGGGAAACTCAAGATATTGATCCTGCCAGTTTACGGCTATGGTTTATGGTCTACGCTGTATGGCTTCATAGCCCTGCAAGAAGACCTGCGGACGATACAAGGACTCAGATTTTACCAGCACGCTGAAACACCAGGATTGGGTGGAGAAGTCGACAACCCCAGATGGCTTGCCTTATGGAAAGGAAAAATCGCTTTTGATGATCATTGGGAGCCTCGTATCGAATTGATCAAAGGCACAGTGGAAAACTCCACGCCTGATAGGGAGCATAAAGTGGATGGATTATCGGGAGCAACCATGACTACCCATGGCATTACGCGATTATTGAATTTCTGGCTGGGACAGGAAGGATTTGCTCCTTACCTGGCTCGCCTGCGTGAACATAGAGAAAGGAGCTGACAGCATGGCTTATCCTGTTCGCAAAACTTTATTCTCACCGGTCGTAGATAATAATCCGATCACCCTGCAGGTCCTGGGCATCTGTTCAGCACTTGCAGTCACGACCAAATTGTCAACTACGATTACCATGAGTATTGCGCTGACGCTGGTCGTAGCCTTTTCCAATACCGCAATCAGCCTGATTCGCCATCATATTCCAGCGAATATCCGGATCATCGTGCAGATGACAATCATTGCATCCCTGGTCATAATAGTGGATCAGTTTCTGCGCGCCTTTGCCTATGAGGTCAGTAAGGACTTGTCAGTATTTGTCGGTCTGATTATTACCAATTGCATTGTTATGGGCCGTGCAGAAGCATTTGCCATGAGAAACCCGCCGTGGCCGAGCTTTCTCGACGGCTTTGGCAACGGACTCGGGTACAGTGCTATTTTGATGACGGTGGGCACGATGCGCGAACTCTTCGGATCGGGCTCATTGCTTGGTTATAAGATTCTTCCGCTAGCCAGGGACGGCGGCTGGTATGTTCCCAATGGATTGCTCCTGCTTCCCCCCAGTGCATTCTTTCTGATCGGACTCATCATCTGGGCAGTGCGAACGTGGAAAAAAGCACAGGTTGAAAAGGCTGAATTTCGCATCTTGGAAATGCGCCATCCTACCGAGACCGCCTGATGAATTCCCTTGTCAATTTATTCATTACCGCGGTTTTCGTTGAAAACCTGGCCCTTTCCTTCTTTCTGGGAATGTGTACTTTCCTGGCGATCTCAAAAAAGATCGAAACTGCATTTGGCCTGGGCATCGCAGTCATCGTCGTCCAGACGCTTACAGTTCCCATCAACAACCTGATCTATCGCTATTTGCTGCGTCCCGACGCGTTGGACTGGACAGGGCTTTCCAATATCGATCTGAGCTTTCTTGGCTTGGTCAGTTATATTGGCGTCATCGCCGCAATGGTACAAATCCTCGAGATGTTTCTAGATCGTTTTGTGCCTGCGCTTTATAACGCCCTGGGAATCTTTCTTCCGTTGATTACCGTGAATTGCGCCATTCTGGGCGGCACGCTATTCATGGTGGAACGGGATTATACATTTGCTGAAAGTGTCACTTACGGATTCGGCTCCGGCTTTGGCTGGGCTTTGGCAATCACGGCCATGGCCGGGGTACGCGAGAAACTCAAATATTCGGATGTTCCCGATGGCCTGCGGGGACTGGGCATCACCTTCATCAGTGCGGGATTGATGGCATTGGGTTTCATGGCCTTTTCCGGTATTCGACTATGACATGACGAAAGTGCGCCTATGCTAGAAATTGCCCTGGGTGTATTCCTTTTCACAGCTATCGTCATTGCGCTGGTTTTCATAATTTTGGGTGCCCGTTCAGTGCTCCTGGCGCAGGGCAATGTCAAGATCGTTGTCAATGACAAACGCACGATCGAAGCGTCGACTGGCGCGAAACTCCTGGGCACGCTTGCCAATGCGGGACTGTTCGTGAGTTCCCCATGCGGGGGGAGCGGCACCTGCGGCCAATGCCGGGTCAAGGTTTTTGAGGGGGGCGGCGCGATCTTGCCGACCGAAACTTCACACATCAACAAGCGAGATGCACGGGCCGGCTATCGCCTATCGTGTCAGGTGGCGGTCAAGCAGGATTTGAAGATTGCTGTGCCTGAAGAGGTTTTCGGCATCAGGAAATGGCAATGCACGGTGCGTTCCAACCATAATGTAGCCACCTTCATAAAGGAACTGATCCTGGAGCTTCCTCCCGGGGAAAATGTCGAGTTCCGTGCCGGTGGTTATATCCAGATTGAATCTCCACCGTACAGGTGCTCCTTCAAGGATTTTGACATCGATGAGCGTTTTCGCAAGGATTGGGATCATTTAAATGTTTGGCAATATTTTTCAGATAGCAGGGAAACAGTCATACGCGCCTACTCAATGGCAAATTACCCGGAAGAGCGTGGCATCATCGCGTTGAATGTGCGCATTGCCACTCCACCACCCAAGACAGAAGGCATAGCCCCTGGTAAGTGCTCATCCTATATCTTCATGCTCAAACCAGGTGATAAAGTCAATATCATGGGTCCATTCGGTGATTTTTTTGCGCGTGAGACCGATAATGAAATGATTTTCATCGGGGGCGGCGCCGGGATGGCGCCGATGCGTTCGCATATTTTTGATCAATTATGTCGACTCAAAAGCAAACGCAAAATTTCATTCTGGTACGGGGCACGCTCAAAAAATGAAATGTTCTACACTGAAGATTTCGACAAACTCGACAAAGAGAATGATAATTTTGAATGGCATGTGGCGCTCTCCGAGCCATTACCAGAAGACAACTGGAAAGGCCATACCGGTTTCATTCACAAAGTCTTGTACCAGGAATACTTGAAGGACCATCCATCACCCGAGGATTGTGAGTATTATTTATGCGGCCCGCCGATGATGAGCAAAGCAGTCATTGAAATGCTGCTGGATTTGGGTGTGGAGCAGGAAAACATTCTGTATGACGACTTTGGCGGCTAAGCATTAGTTAGCGCCTTGATATATATGCTCGACCACTCCCTTACGCCATCACGAGTTGTGACCACTGCGCTGAAAGTCATGACGATCTTCATCGTTATTGCGGTCATTCCAGCTTGTTTTTCCACTGTGGTGCCACTCGAGTTTTCGCACTTGACTGGAAACACAATGGGAACCAGTTACACCGTAAAATACCGTTATCCACCTGGCACGCCACCCTCACACGTAATGCAAGGGGAGATCGAGCATCGACTTGCACAAATCAATCAAATCATGTCCACCTATGATCCCGAGTCGGAGCTGTCGCGCTTCAATCGGGCGGATACCACTGATTGGATCCCGGTTTCCAGTCATCTTTATATCGTTCTCAAGACCGCGCTGGAAATCAACCGGCAGAGCAAAGGGGCTTTCGACATTACGATAGGGCCATTGGTCAATCTTTGGGGGTTTGGGCCGAATATTCGGCTTGAGAGTATTCCCGATCAAACCGGCATTGCCGCAGCTCTTGAGCGAACCGGGCCTGATAAACTCGTGCTTCATGAATCATCGACAGCAGTTCGCAAAACGCGTTCTGATGTCTATGTCGATCTTTCAGGAATTGCCAAAGGATATGCGGTTGATCAAATCGCGGTAGCACTCGAGCACCATGGTATTGCGCACTACATGATCGAAATTGGTGGTGAAATACGTGCACGCGGAACCAATGCGCAGGAAATCCCATGGCAGATCGGAATTGATAAACCTCAGTCACCTGGCCGTTCAATACAGAAGGTATTGTCCCTTAAAAGCGCTGCCATGGCGACTTCAGGTAATTATCGTAATTATTTCATGATCAACGGCAGGCGCTACATGCATGTGATTGACCCGGCTACGGGCTGGCCAGCAGAAAACCATTTGGCATCGGTCACCGTATTGGCTGATACATGCATGTTTGCCGATGCCTGGGCCACAGCGTTACTGGTGCTGGGTCCTGAACGCGGTATGGTTATTGCGGAACAGCTTGGATTGCCAGCGCTATTCATCGTCAATCACGATGGTATTTTTGTGGAACATGCAAGCAGCCATTTTCAACCCAAAGACACGCAAAATATAATAATCACTTTTCTGGCAGCCTTTTTTGTCGTGGGGATCGCTATTGCAGCCATGGCAGCCGGCATCATGATGGGCCGCAGACCGCTTGCAGGAAGCTGTGGCGGACTCAGACGTTTTGGATTGGAGTGTGATGCGGGTTGTGGCAAATCCTGTTCAGCTCGATCAGCTCACAAGTCTTCGAGGAGTAATCAGCTGTGAACTGGGCTTGAGCACGGCCACACCGCGCAGCAGGTACGGGTACACCTTGTGCTGCAGGTGCTCTGCGCCCTGCAGGTGTCGGGAACCGGTGCCATGACTGCCAGGCCGCCCCATCGTGCGCATTGCCCGCTTGCGGTTGACGGTGTGTCCGCAGCGCCCCAGGTACACCACCATCTTGCGGCTGCTGTAAAACGGGTGGCGGGCGTATTTCTCGTCAATCAGACGGGGTCAATATTCAATCGATGCCGACGATGAATTACTTCTTGGCGGCGCTGGCGGCAGGTTTGGCGGCATCAGCCTTGGCCTTGCCTTCAACTTTTGCGTCACTCTTGGGCGTTACAGCAGTCTTGACGCCCTTGGCGGCTTCTTTCACGGCGTCCTTGGCGCCGATGGCGGCACCCTTGACGGCATCTTTGGTCGCAATGGCGGCATCTTTGGCTTTTTGGGTGAGTGGCTTGTCAGATTTCTTGGCCTTGGCATCTGCCTTGGCCTGTGCGGCAGCCGCGCCGTTGTAGCTGGCGCCACCGACGGTAAGGCCTTCAGCCGAAAACTCGGCTGCACTCTTGTCGCCCACACCTTTGACGCGCGTCACAAAGTCGTCCCAATTCTTGAATTCGCCCTTTTTGCGTTCGGAAATGATCAGCTTGGAGGTCACGGGACCGATGCCTTTGATGCCATCGAGTTCGGCTTCGGTGGCTTTGTTGACATCAACCGCGGCAAATGCCGCGACGAGGGACATGGCGGCGAAAAACGCCAGCAATTTCTTGAACATGAGAAAACTCCTTTGAGATGGGATTGAACTAGGCAGGGGGTCTACCCTTGTGAAAAAGGAGGCCTCAATTAACAACGGCCGGCTGTCAAGCGGGGTTGACCTCTTGTTGAAGTTTTTTGCCAGAAAGATTAACTTTGGTCCCCGCTCAGCCACTGCATGTAAGACGTTACGCCGGTCTGCACGTCAGCAAAGGCATGTTGGCAGCCTGCCGCGCGCAAGGCGCTCAAGTCGGCCTGCGTGTAGCACTGGTACTTTCCAACCAGCGCCGCGGGAAAGCTGATGTAGTCGATCAAGCCACCGCGGGCGGCATCTTCAAGACTCAGAGGCGACGCGTTTTGGCTTTTGCGCAAGGTGTTGACGACGGCCATGGCGACATCATTGAAGGGTTGCGCCCGCCCGGTGCCAACGTTGAAAATCCCGGATTTTTCAGGGTGGTCAAGGAACCAGAGGTTGACGGCCACGACGTCGTCGATAAAGACAAAGTCGCGCATCTGGCCGCCCGCGCCATAGCCACCATATTCGCCAAACAGCTTGACCTTGCCCTCGGTCTGAAACTGGTCAAACTGGTGAAATGCCACGCTGGCCATGCGCCCCTTGTGCTGCTCGCGGGGACCATAAACGTTGAAGTACCTGAATCCGGCCACTTGCGTCGCGGAATTTTCAAATTTGGCACCAAGCTCGCGCCGCAGCCGCTGGTCGAAAAGCAGCTTGGAGTAGCCGTAAACATTCAGGGGCTTCTCGAACTCGGGTGACTCGCTGAAGGTGTCGGAGCCGCCGTAGGTGGCCGCTGACGAGGCATACAGCAGGCGCGTCCCCTGGTCCTGGCAAGCATGGAACAGCTCGCACGACAGCGTGTAGTTGTTGTCCATCATGTACTTGCCGTCCAGTTCCATGGTGTCGCTGCAGGCACCCTCGTGGAACACCGCTTCGACCTGGCCAAAAGCACCTTCGGCAAACAGCTCGTAAAAGTCATCAACATCGACGTAGTCGGCAATGCTCAGGTCAGCCAGGTTACGGAATTTGTTGCCGTCGGTCAGGTCATCAACGGCAATGATGTCGTCAATGCCGCGGGCGTTGAGACCTTTGACCAGATTGCTGCCGATAAAGCCGGCGGCACCGGTAACTACGATTTTCATGGGGAATTCCTCGGTTCAAGGCATTGAAAGGTTTAATCCGCAGCGAAAAGCTCGCTGTAGTTGACGGTTGCGGTGCCGAACTTGCCGACCACGATACCGGCGGCCCGGTTGGCGATGGGCACCGCACCACGCAGGCTCATGCCGGCAGCCAGCATGGCCGCGAGCGTGGCAATCACGGTGTCTCCGGCACCGGTCACGTCGAAGACCTCGCGGGTCACGGCGGGCACGTGCAACTCGCCCTGCGCGTCAAACAGGGTCATGCCTTCCTCGCTGCGGGTCAGCAGCAGGGCCTCCAGCCCCAGCGATGTGCGAAGCTGGTGGGCTTTGCTGCGCAGATCAGCCTCATCGCTCCAGTGGCCAACCACATGTTCCAGTTCGGTGCGGTTGGGGGTGATGACGCTGGCATTTTTGTAGCGTGCGTAGTCCGAGCCTTTCGGATCGACCAGCACCACCTTTCCCGCAGCGCGGGCCATTGCAATCATCGACACGATGTGCGCCAGGCCACCCTTGCCGTAGTCGGAGAACAGCACGGCGTCGTGCTGCGGATATCGTTGTTCAAAAGTGGCGGACTGCGAAGCCAGCACTTCGTTTTCGGGCGAGTTTTCAAAATCAAGTCGCAGCAACTGCTGCTGGCGCCCAATCACGCGAAGCTTGACGGTGGTTTTGAGCTGCGGGTCACGGCCAAAGTACGGCGTGATGCCGGTCTGCGCCACCAGCGCTTCCAGAATGTGACTGGCTTCATCATCGCCCACCACGCTCAGCAGCGAAGCCTGGGCACCGAGCGTCACGATGTTGTAGGCCACGTTGGCCGCGGCACCCATGCGCTCTTCGGTGCGGGTGACGCGAACCACAGGCACTGGTGCCTCGGGCGAGATACGGTCGACCGCGCCATACCAGTAGCGGTCCAGCATGGTATCGCCCACCACCAGAACGCGGGCTGAAGAAATCTTTTCAGGGGTCACTTGCATGCTCATCTTGTAGGGTTACAGCTCTTCAATGCGGCGTGCCGGGTAGCTGTCCCAGGCCTGGCAGCCGGGGCAGTGCCAGAAATGCTGGGTCGCATCAAAGCCGCAGGCTGCGCAGCGGTAACGCAGCAGGGGCTTGGTAGCCTGGTCCAGTGTGCGCTGCACCAGCGCATGGTGGTGTTCATTCTCGAGTTTTTCGCCGGCAATCCACTTGCTGGCCGCCACCAGGGAGGCTTGGCGTTCCAGGTGCTGCACATACCACCGTCGGGCCGACACTGGATCTTTTTCGAGCTTCACCATAGCCTCAATGAGATCGATGGAAGGCATTTGCGCATAGCTGGCCGTCAATAGCGCCAGGGCGGCTGGCTGCTGAGCGCTGCTTTGCGCAATATTGGCCAGCAAACTGGCGGCCAGCGGCAAGCCCTGCGGTGTGGTTTTTTCCAGCTTCAGCAGAGTCTCAAAAGCATCCTGACTTAGACCCAACTGGTTTTGCAGCGAGGCCAGATCGATCAGTGGTCTGGCTGAATCGGGTGCCATGACCGCGGCATCCATCAGGGTTTTCAGTGCCTTGCCGGTATCGCCCGCAGCCGCTGAGGCGCTGGCTTGTTCGCACAGATAATGCGCCTGCCGGGTGCTGAAGCTGCCGTGGCTGGAGTGGCCCAGCCTGGCTGCAATTTCCGTGGCATTGGCCCAGTCGCTGGAACGCTCATAAATGGACAACAACGCCAGTCGGGCCTCCTCTTCAAACGGTGTGCCTTCCAGTTTGAACAGAGCGGTCTCGGCACGATCGAGCAGACCCGCCTTCAGGAAATCAAGCGCCAGTGCATGCTGCGCACGATCGCGGTCGGGCTGGGTCAGGTCGCCGCGCTGCATCAAGTGTTCGTGCACCCGCACGGCGCGCTCGTATTCGCCGCGGCGGCGAAACAGATTCCCCAGTGCAAAGTGCAACTCCGAGGTGTCGGGGTCGTTCTGCACGGCTTCAATGAAGGCGTCAATGGCTTGGTCCTGCTGCTCGTTCAGCAGAAAATTCAGGCCCTTGAAGTAGGCTTTGGGCGCTTGACGGTTCTCAATACGCAGTTGCCTCAGGTCCAGCCTGGAGGCCAGCCAGCCCAGCGTAAAGGCGAGCGGAAACCCGAGCAGAACCCAGGTGAAATCAAATTCCATGGTGAGGCATGGTGGGGTTGTCAATCAGATTCGTGGAGGTCTCGAAGGTGGACAAGCCAGCA